>Ga0153980_1000015_pt1 | contig 341781 bp, 314 predicted proteins | sample TSGA064MetaG_FD_104722 | JGI IMG/M metagenome (GOLD analysis project Ga0153980, IMG submission 104722) | Attine ant fungus gardens microbial communities from Georgia, USA - TSGA064 MetaG | ecosystem: Host-associated > Fungi > Mycelium > Unclassified | place: USA: Georgia, Magnolia Springs... | reverse complement strand
CAACGGAAATGTACGCCATTTCATACATGACGGTTGGCATGTTGTCAACGAGTTGGGTGAAACAGAGCGGGTACAGGCTTCCTATATCCGTGGTCATGAATGGCTAACGCAACTGGACGATCAAGGCCGTATGGCTTATTATGTAAATAATATCCACGGTGATGTAACTCACCTGACCGGACCACAGGGCCAGATCCTGAATGCGTACACATATGATGCCTTCGGGAACACTTTGTCTGCAAGAGAGCAACGCGTCAATCCGTTCCGTTATGCGGGAGAAATGCAGGATGCGCTGACGGGACATTACTATCTGCGCGCCCGGTTTTATAACCCGCTGATAGCTCGTTTCACGCAAGAAGACACGTACCGTGGAGACGGTCTGAACTTGTATGCGTATGTTGCTAACAATCCGATTCGATACGTAGACCCGAGTGGGTATATGTGTGAGGTTAAGGGTGATATTTACGACCCCAATAATCGTTTAATTCCAGGAACTCCTGGTCAAATAACTAAAAGTGATTCTTCCGCTCTTGGAAAAAATCTTTTGGAATCAATGGGGTTACCTAGATCTTTACAATGGACTGGATATCAAGCACAACATATAATTCCTGGAGAAATGTATAATCACCCTGTAATTTCAAAAATTGGGATGGATATAAATCATGCCAATAACGGAATTTTTCTTCCTACTCCAGGTATATCCCCAAGTTCATTGTCCAGACATCAAGGGTATCACAGTGTATATAATAAAGCTGTAAAAAAAGAATTGAATAAAATGGATATTAAAGATAGTGTAGAAGTATTAGAAAAGCAAGTATATGATTTACAACAAACATTAAAAACGGGTGTTGAGAAAGGAATACCTTTGTATAAATCTAAAATACAAACACAGAGGGCATTAAAGAAATTTTATCTACAAGGTAAAGATAAAGACCTTCCTATTTGGCTTAGAGGTGGAGGAGCAACGGAAGACTTGTGGGAAAGGTGGATAAACAAATGAAGTACGGACAAAATGCAAATTTGGTGCAAGAAGTCATAGAGTTTATTCTATACAATAAACTTTTTGGATCAAAAAACTATTTACCCCAGGATATAACAATTATTGATGACTATGAGAGAGCAAAAGAATTAGCCTTTTCTCAAGATTTAAAACTTGTTGATGTGATATGGCAGGATGTGAAGTCTAATGAAAGTGCTTCACTATTTAGTTCTGTTTATGAAAAGGAAAATTTAAAAGAGACAGATAACGATCTTTCTGAGATTTTTGAATCCAGTGATAATTATAATGAAGATTTTATTCCATTTGATTATTGGGATATATCAGAGGAAATAGAATCTGATCTATATAAAAGTGCACTTAATCGCTTTATAAATGGAGATAAGATGAATTTTTATGAGAGAATTTTCCGTTGCTATCAATCTGGAGGATGGCCATGTGGCTGGGAGGGCAATTATCCCAATGGGAAACTTATTGTATACGTGCCATCTTCAGATCACCAAATCAAAGAATAAAAGTAGCTTGACTCCTGTTCCATTAGGATTAATTATTTTATATTTAGTTACGGGTACCTGTATCATGAAGTCTTTCCATTAAGCGTTTTAATGAAATTTGGATACATGGAGCAGGCAAGCTTGAATTTATTTTTATAATTCACACCTTAGGAAGAATTACTGGAAGTCACCAGTGAAACATTCTAAGGTGTGTTTTTTGATGTATGTAGCGCTGCTGCTTTACGATTGCTATATGTATGAGCGTTTGGATTCGGAACTAAAGGGGAAACGCGGAGCTCTTGATTCGTCAAAGAAAAACGATCTTGAGCGTATGATATAAGATGAAAATGGAACCTTTTTTGGAAACACAACATGTCTTAAGCTAATCACGAATATAAATCGCAGAGTGTTCCACAAGTATAATCGGATATTCACAAAGAATACTATTAGATAGAAAGTTCTTTAATAAAGTTTCTTAATCAACTGATAGAGAATAACCCTAATACTGGCTGAAATTTAATGTGGAGGTCCAGTATTTGGATTACCGTAGCATATGATGCCTTCGGAAACATGTTGTCTGCACGAGAGCAACGCGTAAATCCGTTCCGTTATGCGGGAGAAATGCAAGATGCGCTGACAGGAATTACTATTGCGTGCCCGGTTTTATAACCCGCTGATCGGGCGGTTCACGCAGGAAGATACGTATCGTGGCGATGAATTGAATCTATATGCGTATGTCGCTAACAACCCAATCCGATATGTAGACCCGAGTGGGTATATGTGTGAGGTTAAGGGTGAAACCTGTACTATTCCAAAAGATAAAGTTGTTAAAGAGTATGATGTAGTACCCTATAGACTGACAACTGGGAAATATGGGCTTGAAAATCATCATGGTGTAATGAATGGGCTAAACAAAATGTACCGGGATATACTACATTTGTAAACGTGTCTCCTACAGTAGCTTTAAGTGTAGACAACCATAAGCTGACCAAAGAGATTTTTAGAGAATGGAGTCGAGAGAATTACGGTAGACCAGTTGGGGCTAAGATCGAATGGACTAAGATGTCTCCACAACAAATTCAAAAACTTTCTGAAGATATGTTTAATGCTTCTAAAACTCCCGATTCTGCACGTAGAGAATATTACAGAACGTTGAATCAATTTTTGTACAATTTACCTTCGTCGGGGGTAACGAGTAGGACTCAGAAAATGGAATTTTCAAATCAAATAAGGGATCTAATTTATAGGTGAAAATACAATCACAAAGGAGAATAATAAATGAAAATAAAAACTATTGTTAAACAAATTGAACAATTCGATGATTGTATGATTTCTCCTCCTATAGGTTTACCTAGACTCAGTGAGAACCATATACTTCCTGAAGATGTGAAAGAGTTTTATCAAAAATGTGGAGGGATAAAACTGTTTGAAGAGAAAGATTTTGGAGTTGATATTGTTTCTCCAGAAAAATTTGTTTTGGCAAACCCGGTCATAGTTAATGAGTTGTGCGAATATGATATTTCTTCTAATTGGTACATTATAGCTGATGATCGTAATGGAGATTTTCTTACAATGGATCTTCATAAAGGTAGATTAGGGAGATGCTACGATAGTCACTGGGATACACATGCTGTTGCAGGAAGTTGTGCGATCATTTCTAATAGCTTTACAGAATTACTAAGTAATCTTGTTGAAACGAAGGGGCAAGGGACTACATGGTTTTGGGATGAAGATGATTTTGAACCATTAGGAGACGCATATGATAATCTAACGAATGAATAGAGTTGTAACGTGGTACGGTTTATAATTATCACTTGTATTGTTTGTCTGCTTTAGATTTTTATATAGGAAGAGATAGTTAATATATCTTCCGTTCAGAAAGTACATTGAGTCGATACTTGATTGTAGTATGAAGCGCAAAATGTGCTCGAAATTTTAATTGCTCAAGCAATCACTTTATTATGTCGAAGGTCTATTCCTATTAGGAATAGGCCTGTTTTATAATCTGTGGTTCAGAACTGAACTCAATTCGGTGATGCTGTAGACAGACGAATAACCTACACTTATGATGCATTCAACCGTACCATTCGAGTCGAGCAAACAGATGGCGGTGTTGTACAGCATGGTTACGACCCGGAAGGTTTGCGAAGCAGACTGGATACGAACGGAAGTGTAAGCTACTTCGTGCATGACGGCTGGCATGTCGTCAATGAGTTGGATGAAACGGAGCGAGTGCAGGCATCTTATGTACGCGGTCATGAATGGCTAACACAACTGGACGATCAGGGCGATGGGGCTTATTATGTAAATAATATCCACGGTGACGTAACCCACCTGACCGGGCAAGAGGGCCAGATCCTGAACGCGTATACCTATGATGTCTTCGGCAACACGCTGTCTACAAGAGAGTAGCGTGTGAATCCGTTCCGTTATGCGGGAGAAATGCAAGAAGGCAAGTTAGTTTTTGTCTCCAAAAATTCTATACCATGGAGTGCCAACACTTGAATAAAGAATATACGAAGTTCTATGTTGTGATGACTTAATATAATTAAGATTTTGAAAATAGCTGAACAATATAAAACAGGAAACCGATGAATAATTTAGAAGGTTATTCAGAGACTTCGATGACAAATAACGATTACATATCGCAACATAGAGAAACGACAGGGAGTGAGTAAATGGAATTTGAGTTTCATATCACAGTGAATGATTTAACGTTTGAAGAGAAAGAAAGCTTTATTGAACTGTGTCAGGTGGAGCAAGTTAAACCGGTTATGATCGTGCTGGATCAGGGTGAATACATCCATCAGCCGATGATTACAGGCTTAATACATAGTACTGATTTTGATGAAGTGAACAGCATCATTAAACAGATGGTCATAAGGTTCCAAGATAACGACTTTACAGTTGTACGAACAAAGGTAGAGGTTCCAGCGAAGGAAGAGAAGTATTTTCATCAACGAATGGTTGCGCATTCCATCCCGTATTTTGAATGGCATGGCAAAGTACAAGTGGATGATGTAGAAAGATTAAAGGAGCTATGTGAAGGCGATGGTGGGCATATTTCAAGGAACTCGCTGAATGCGAATGGGAAAATTAGATTTGTTACGGTCAGAGAATATAATAGTTCTGAAAAATTCTACAGAAGAGTAGAGAAGATACATAATATCTTACAGCAGAACAAGATCGAACTGTTAAAACAGCAATATGAACTCTGCATCTACGACAGCCGGGAAGAACTGGATCGTGGATGGATCTAACCGGAATGTTGAGTACGATGAATAAAGGAGGAGAATGAGTGTCTGGAAAAAATGTACAATTACATAGCTTAAATGAGGATGAGAGATTCATTGTTGTATTAGAAGCTCTATTGAAGCGTGCCTCTCTGGTGAATAGCCCATTTGTATTAAAAGGAAGTTTGCTGACAAGACAGTATTTGGAGAATCCCAATGTTCGTTATGTGGACGACATCGACTTTCTGTATACAGGTCGAATTGAGACTGAGGACCAGGCCAATGAAATATTTACAGACTGGATGATCCGGGTGACGGAGATGGACCTGAATGACGGTATCGTATTTCGAAGCTTTAGTGAGAATGCCTTCTGGCGCAGAATAGACTACGCGATGGCGGATGATTTTCCTACGGTTAACACGGAGCTTGCCTTTTATATTGATAGTGAACCAAGGAGCGAAAATGAGTATGAAGATGAGGATGAGCTGCATCTTGATATATCCTTTAACCTCGAATTGAATGAGAAGTCTATTGCTCTATCGTACCAACCTATGGTTGGAGAAGCTTTTGTCGTTCCTCACACCGTGCCACTCTCCATTCAAATCGCTTGGAAGCTGCATCAAACGATAGTGAGGCCCCGATTCAAAGACTTGTTTGATTTGCAGCATCTGTTGTCTAACCCGTCATACGATCAACAGGCTCTGCAGGAGACACTACAGACCCTGGTCAACGAGTGCAATATAGACCCAGCAATTACAAGAGAGGATATGAAAAAGGTACTGGTTAACGAACTGCATGATGTGTATTCGAGGTTAAACTACGATTACGACCTGCAATATTATGCAGGAAGTCGCAGTCCTGAAGTGTACTTTATGGAGTTTGTTTCGGAGCTCCGCAAAACGATGAATCACGCCGGGATTAATAGTTACGCTTATGATCATTTACCAAGTTGTACTACGCACAAATAGAGCTTCTCATATACAAGTAAGTTGAATCATTGTTTGTCTAATCGTAGATGAATTTGAAAGGAACACCCTATCTCCGATACAATGTTCTCATAGAGTCTGAGAGAATGGATTCAATACGGCTCAGAAATGGAGAATTACAATATGACTGATTTTATCAACGCTGACGATATTAACGACGTGATTTTGGCTGCGGCGGCTTCAGAGCTGGAGCAGATGGTGGACAAAATATGTGAACTGATCGGCACGCCTTTGGAACAGACAACAGAGCTGGAGCGTCAGGTGATTGCTGCTTTTGGATTTGGCGCTGTATATGGCATAACCCATCGGGATCAACTCGCGGAGCCACAGGCTCATGCATTGAGCATCCGTATGCTGATTAAACCGTTTAACTATAGTGAGCAGCAGGCGGTGGATTTTGCCGATGATCTGATCCGGGTGGCTTCAGACCGTGAGGTTCATCCGGTGATGAATACGATTATCCAACGTGGGATTGATGGACACCGCCAATTCAATCAGGAAGACGATGAAGGGTTGGCCCGCAACATTCAGGAGATTTTAGCCGCGGTACAACCGGAGAGAACCTGAAGAAGCAGAGCGTTCACCCTTTCATGTAGTGGTACAGACAGTATATGTCTATTGAATTGTTAACTTAATTGGGAGATGATCGCAATGGATCTGATGAAATTAAGCAAGGAACTTTCCTACGCCTTGCGTCACGCCCCTTGGGAGTATGAGCTGGAGCTGGATGATGAGGGCTGGGTAGAGATTCCGCAATTGCTGGTGGCTTTACATGAGAGTCCACAGTGGAAAGACGTCACGGAAGCGGATCTGGAGCAGATGATTCAAGCTTCTGAGAAAAAGAGACATGAGATTCATTCTGGCCGCATCCGGGCATTATATGGTCATTCGATTCCGCAAAAGATATCCAAAACACCTGCCGACCCACCGGAGATACTCTATCATGGCACGCCACTGCGGTCGGTTGCTTCCATTATGGAGCAAGGTTTGCAGCCTCGTCAGAGGCAGTATGTTCATCTATCTGCAGATATGGATACCGCCAATCAGGTGGGACGAAGACGTGATGACCAGCCAATAATACTGAAAATTAACGCGGCTCAAGCGGCCAAAGAAGGTATTTTCTTCTATCATGGAAACGAAAATATTTGGCTGGCCGATCACATTCCGGCACGATATATCGAGCAATGATCGATGTAACGTTGATGGAGATTACCGATATCTAAATCGAATTCAAGTCACAATTAAACTAGTTTAGTATAAAGAGTACGTTCAACTGCTATATCGTTTTATAGATCGCTGTTACACCAAAAGGGACACATCCAACATTTGTTGGTGTGTCCTTTTATGATTCGCACTCTATTCTCTTCTATTTAGACTTACTTGCCTACAATTGCTTTTACACCCTCACTCAATGGTTGAGCTGAACGGCCAAGCAATGTCTCCAGTGTATCGCTCTCTACAGCCAGTGCGCCTTCACGGATGGCACTTTGCATATCAACGAGCATGGAGACTACAAAGTCAGGCAATCCTGCACCCTTCATGATGTCCGCATACGCGGCATCGTCCACGTTTTGCACGTTGATGTCCTGTCCAAGTACTTCCCCAACAATAGCGGCGAGCTCAGCTTGAGTACGAAGTTTACCAGACAACTCATATACTGAATTCTCATGTCCCTCACCTGTAAGTACTGCAGCGGCAGCATGCGCATAATCACTGCGAGTAGCCCAGCCGACTTGGCTGGCATTAGTTGCATGCACCCAAGGTGCGCCTTGGGTAGCTGCTTGAACGCTGCCTGCTTCATTTTCCAGGTACCAGTTGTTGCGCAGGAAGGAATAAGGAATGCCGGATTCGCGGATAGCCTGTTCTGTGGCACGATGTACTTCAGCCAGTGAAAGGGTGTTTTTCTCCGCATTCACAACGCTGGTATAAGCGATGAATCCAACGCTTGTTTTCTTGGCAGCGTGCACGGCAGCTTGATGTTGGCGAATACGCGTTTCATTGTCACCGTCTGTAGAGATCAACAGCAGCCGATCCACCCCTGCAAATGCTTTTTCCAGCGTTTCCGGTTGATCGAAATCACCGTGACGAACGTCAACACCTTGAGCGCGCAATGCTTCCGCTTTCTCCGGGTTGCGTACACTTACAGCCAAATCCCCAGCAGATACCGTTTGTAACAGTGCTTCTACGACCAGTGAACCCAAGTGACCTGTTGCTCCAGTAACTAAAATTTTCATTGTATTTTCCTCCTATAAGGTATGTTTTGTGTCGACACTAATGTGAAATGTCAATCTACATGAATAGATGTAATCGTATGTGTTATAACAGGTGTGATTACAACGAAAGGTTTAAAAAAAGCTCGTAATGAGCTTTTTTATTCAGAGACGTGAACCTGATCCATCATCTGTTGTATCGTTACACGTTTCAAACGCTGCTCCATAGCTAGCTGAGCCTCAATAAGTTCGGCGCGCAAGGTTTGTTCGATCATGCTGCCAACCGGACAATTTGGGTTCGGATGCTTGTGGAAGTTAAACAACTCGCCATCCTCCACAACCTCAAGTGCACGATATATATCCAAAAGGGTAATGTCCGCGGGGTCCTTTAACAAAGAAGCACCGCCAACACCGGGTCTGACCTCAATCAGGCCGGCCTGTTTCAGCTTGGACATAATGCGCCGAATAATGACGGGATTGGTATTCACGCTTTTGGCGATAAAATCTCCCGTGCACTCATTGGGCACAACAGCGACCAGGGACAGCGTATGAACCGCAATGGAAAAGCGACTGCTGATTTGTTTCATGCATGATCACCACCGTTGTAACTATAATAGTTACAAATAAACGTGATGTCAATGATGAATTTCAAAGTAGCCGTGTATTGAATTATCATTTCGGATACATCTCAACCCTTAACCGCCCCGGAAGTCAGACCACCCACAATATATTTTTGCCCAATCAGGAACACAATCAACACAGGTAGGGAAGTAAGCACGATATCCGCACTGACCAGATTCCACTGAGCACTGAATTGTCCGAAGAAGTTATAGACAGCAAGCGTCATTGGCCACATCTCCACCGTGTTCAGCATATAGAGTGGAGCAGTAAACTCATTCCAGACACTCAGGAAATTAAGAACAAATACCGTAACCAGTACAGAGGTTAACAAAGGCACAATAATTCGGAGAAACAGCTTGATCCCGTTGCATCCGTCCATGATCGCTGCTTCATCCAGTTCTTTTGGAATATTGGATACAAACGCATATGTGATGAATAGCGAGATCGGAATACCCATCGCGGTATAGAGCAGAATCATGCCCACATGTGAATTAATCATGCCCAGCGACTTCATGACCTCCATTAATGGAATGTAGTTTAAGGGCAGCGTAATGCCCAGAATAAGAAAGAAATATAGGAACTTGCTTAACTTCGAATAATTACGTGATAACGTGAAGGCTGAGAACGCCACAACAAACACCAGCAGCAGGGAAGAAGCCGTTGAATGCAGCAAACTGTTGAAAAAGGAACCACCCAGGTGTCCCTGCTCATAGACGATTTTATAATTTTCAAAGATGAACTTCACGGGCAGGGTCAGTTTGAGCACTTTGGCTTCGGCATCGGACTTGAATGAATTCAGCACAATGACGACAAAAGGAATCAGGACCACCAGGCTAAGAAGCCAAGCGAGTACATTTAACCCGATGGAAACCAGCTGTTTTTTCACACGCATCTAGTATTCCACCTTTCGGTTCATCAAGCGGATGATGAAGAAGGAGATGACAGCCATAATGACAAACAGAATCGTGGATAATGCACTGCCGAGCCCCCAATAGCCTTTAGCAAAAGAGGAATACACCGCTGTGTTAATCACATCTGTAGCGTTGCCTGGTCCGCCATTGGTCAGTACATATACCGCATCAAATACCCGCAGCCCATACGTAATATTGAGTACCGTGGCGATGGTGATCGTCGGCATCAGCATCGGAATGGTGATCCGAAACAGCTTCTGCCAGAAGCCGGCACCGTCAATCGATGCCGCTTCATAATAATCGCGAGGAATGGCAAGCAGTCCAGCAATGAACAGCACCATAATGTACCCCATGCCTTTCCACGTATCCACCGCCATAATGGATGGCATTGCCCAAGTAAGGGAGCCCAGCCAGTTCTGGGCCAGAACGTCCAGCCCCAGCGAACGCAGCGTCACGTTAACGAAGCCGTTGTTGGGATCGAGCAGGCTTTTGAAGACCAGACCAACAATCAGGAACGAAAGTACTTGAGGTGAAAATATGATCATGCGATGCAGATTCGCAGCCTTCACACCGCTGACCAGTAATAGAGCTAGGAATAGGCCCAGAACCGTCTTGGCGATCGAAGTAATCAGGGTGAAAAGGACTGTATTTTTAATAAAAAGTAAATACGTTGGATCACCCGCCAGAATGGTTCGGAAATGCTCCAGACCAATAAAGTTTTTCTCTGAACTGTAGCTGTTCCAATCGGTGAAGGAATAATAGATGCCCAGCAGGGCGGGAGCGACGATGAACAGCAGATACAGCACAATCGCTCCAGATGAGAAATACCAAGGATAGATTTTATTTACATTCATAACCTGTTACACCTGTCCTTCCTGCCAAAATGCATGAGTGCATGGTGCCTCACCTCGCTGCATGTAATGGTGGTCAGCCACATGCCTCATGTGTTCATCCAGAATATGCGCTGTTATTACCACGCCTCATCCTTCAGCACTTTGGCTTGTTCAGCCCGGCGTTTATCAATATTTTGCAAAATCTGATCCGGGGTCATCGCTCCGGCGAACATGCCGGAAAGATCCTTGCCGATATCCATCCATTGCGGATCAATGTACTTCACAGCGGCCTGCATGACCGTGCCTTTCTCATGATTTTTCTCGTAGTCGATATAGTCCTGTGTCAGCTTCGGTTCAATTTCAGGCCAGCAGATGGTCAGGTTGCCTTCACCCCCATCGAATACACGCTGCAGATGATCATGCTCCGTAACCCACCGGAAAAACTTCAGTACCTCTTCCGGGTGCTTGCTGTTTTTGTTGCCAAACATCGCAGCCGAACCGCCCGGATTCACACCAATCGTCTGATTATCGCCCCACGGCATCACGAAAAATCCCATATTGTCCTTCATGTCCGGATAGGCCTCAGACACTTCCTTCTCGGTGCCCGGGACTCGGAGCAGCATCGCTGCCTTCTCCTGACCAAAGGATTCAATGCCAGCCTCGACTGTATTGGACAGAAAATCCTTGCCGAAGTATCCAAGATCCGCAAATTCCTTCAATTGTTCAATGACCGTCTTGAGCTGCGTCAAATCTGCCACTTTCATCTCATTGTTGTTCAGCTTCTCGTACGTTCCCGGCGTAGCTTGCTCATAGTTTGGACCGGTTTCGAATAAAGGCAGTACCTGATACCATCCGCTGGCAGGCGCCTGATAGAACGGAATGATGTCCTTGTCCTTGATTTTCTGGCAGATCGCCTTGAACTCGGCGTAGGACGTTGGCGGCTGGATGCCGAGCTCTTCAAAGATGCGTTTGTTATAGTACACATACCATATTTTCGATGGTGCAAAAGAAACCCCGTACACCTTATCTTTATAGCTAACCGTTGGTAAAATCTCTTCGGACATGCGTCCTGTAAATTCCTCATTGGTCAAATCAATTGCATTTTCCTCAGGTCTTACGTTGGCAGGCATGCTCAGCGGGTCCACATCCACATTGAAAATATCTGGAGCTTCGCCGGAGGCAAGTTTCACCTTAATCAGGTCACGCCACTGGGCATCAGGGACCACCTGAAAGTCAATTTTCACACCCGTTTCCTGCTCATATTCTTTAGCCATCGTTTGCATGATACCCGTACGTGGAATGCCGCTCTGACTTGTTCCGAACGTTAGTGTTACCTTCCCTGAACCTTCGGAACTTTCACCGGAGTTGCATCCGGCAACAAGCAGACTGGACAGCAACAGCGCACCTGCGATGAATAATAGAAATCGTTTTCTCATCAATGAACCTCCCATAGAATAAAGAATAATAGCTCTTGCCGAAACGCTTCATGTAAGCGTATTCTTATGTGGATAACTTTACGCGGAACGAAGAATGCGCTCAATAGACAAAAGCGTCTTGTTGGGTGGACATTTTCGAGTAAGTTGCAAGACATCATCCGATAACGAGGTGTGAGATGGTTAAGTACCGATTCAGGACGCTTCAGCAAAGCCTGTTTGCCTACTACTCTGGGGTATTTATTGTTTTTTCATTGATTGTGGCCAGCCTCTTGTATGTTTTTCTTGCCAATGACATTCGTAGTCGAAGTGCCGAACAGCAGAAACAGCTGGGGAACTCGATGGTGGGCAACCTGGATCAGGAAATCGTCAAAATGAATAATTTCTCCATGAACATCGTATATTCCAATCTGGTCAAGGAGCACTTCAGTCACTATTTATCTCCAGCGGAGGACAATGAACAGACGCTCACAAGTGACCCGGCGTTTTACAAGGATACAACAACGCTGATTGATGTCATTCTGGCGATCATTAGCAGCTCCAACACAGCCAAACAAGCCAATATTTATGATGTAAACGGTAAAATGCTGGGTGCCGGTGCGTTCAATGGCCAGCTGTCCGTAGATCTGACCCAAAGACCGTGGTACGAGGAAACGTGGGCGCGCAATGGCTGGCGTGTCATAAGTTTACTGGATGGTGGGACTTTACCGATGCCAACAGGGCAGGGGGAATCAGACAAACCATATCTTTCCCTTACCCGGGTGTATAAGGATGGAAATTATGTCTCGCAAGGAGTAGTGGAAATTTTGCAGGATGCGGGAACCCTATTCCAGCATTTGAACGATGTGCAGGCGGGGAACGAAGATCTGAGCGTCTATGTATTGAATGAACGTAATGAGCTTTTATATCCTTTTTTGTCCAATGAACATCCGTTAAACGCACGCCATTCCTCCGAAATTGTTAACTTGATTCGTAACGACCACTATCCACCAGAAACGATGCAAGAAGTGGTAGATCCCAATGGAAATTCGAAGCAAATGATGACCTATACGACTTCACAGGAGACCGGATGGACGGTTATCGTGATGCAGTCCAAACAATCCCTGTTTGCGAATCTGAATCACATGGCTCTTCTGTTCGTGGGGGCAACTTTAGCTACCTTGATTCTTATTCTGCTCCTCTCATACCTGATCTCCAAACGTGTTACTTTACCGCTCCATCGTTTGCAGCGCATTATTCAGAAAACTGGCCTCCACGATCTGACCACGGGTCAGGACTCTGGCCAGTTGTTCAAGTTGGAAGTTCCGGGTTCCATCCGTGAGATGGATGAGTTGAATGATACGTTTATTCAATTGAATCAACAGCTTGTGCAATCCTTCCAAGACATGCTGGCGATCAAATCTCAGGAAACGGATGCCAGATTGCTGGCGTTGCAGTCCCAGATGAACCCTCATTTTCTGTATAACAACATCACGAACATCAGCATCATGGCGGAAGAGGGCATGAATGAACAGATCGTTGCGTTCTGTGGTCACATTGCATCCATGCTGCGTTACATCTCGGCTCCGAACAAAAGCGGTGTTCCATTGGAAAAAGAAATCGACTACTGTGAGCGATATTTGAAGTGTATGAAAATTCGGTTCGAAGATGATCTGCTTTATGAATTCCATGTTCCGGACTTGATGAAAAATCTTCAGGTCCCCATGCTGCTCATTCAGCCTTTACTGGAAAATGTCATGAAATATGGACTGCGTGATACTCCACCCTGGAAGCTGCATATCATTGGAGAGCTGGACACTTTGCAGGAGACCTGGCTAATGACAGTGGAAGATAACGGACCTGGCATGGAACCCGAGGCGCTTACGCTCATCCAGCAGTACATACAACAATCACAGGAATGGGAGCGTATGCCTGAACTTGAGATCAACGGGATGGGATTGAAAAACATCTGGATCAGACTCAAATTATGGTATGGTTCCGCGGCACATATGCATATTTCAAATAAACCTTCTGGCGGCGTCAGCATTACGATTGGCGGTTCCATTCGAAAGGAGCAAAGTTAAAACGCATGGTGATGACATATAGAACCATTATTGTCGAAGATGAGGCGTTAATTCGCCGCAATGTGTCCCGGAAATTCAGCGAGCTGGGCACACGGTTTGAGGTTATCGGTGAAGCTAGAAATGGACAGGAAGCATTGGAATTGATTGAACATACCGTGCCTGATCTGGTCGTTACCGATATTCAGATGCCCGTCATGAATGGACTGGAACTGGCGAAACATCTGTATTTTGCCTATCCGCATGTCAAGATCGTGATCTTGAGCGGCCACCATGAGTTTGAGTTTGCACGTCAGGCGATCAGTTACAAGGTAGAGGATTATCTGCTTAAGCCCCTCACGGAAGAACAGCTTCGATCGCTGCTGGATGCAATGGAATTAAAACTTGGCAAGGCAGGGGATTCGCTGGCACATGTCACTGCAATGCTGGATGAACAGGTGAAGCCGGAGGATATTGCAGAGGCCATCAAGTTGTATCTGAAACAGAACTATATGCATGAGATTACGTTGCAGGATATGGCAGGACAGATGCATTTTAGTGTGGATTACCTGGGGAAGTGTTTCAAAAAGGTGACGGGTGAAACCCCGCTCAAATACATGACAGGGCTTCGAATCAACGAAGCAAAACGCATGCTCGCGGCCTTTGAAGATATGGATATCAAGACAGTAGGTAAAGCGGTGGGATATAGTGATTCCCATTATTTTAGCCGTATTTTCAAAAACAAGACGGGACTGTATCCCAGCGAGTATCGCCAAAGGTTACAATAACGAAAAAAAGCCCTGTCCATGGCTCTTGAAGAACCACGATGACTGGAGCTGATTATTGTGACAAAGCATCTTCCGTAATTTGGCGGATATCAAATGGGGAGCGGTTGCCTTCCTCAATGATGTCAGGGAGAATATGTTCGAGGAAATAGTGTACACAGTGGAGGTCAATATTTTTGATTTTGATCAGGGCATATCGGTACATCACGATAAATTCCTTTTCTGTATTGCCACGCTGCAGTTCAGCAAACGCTTCGTACACCTGATCCATTTTGTCGGCTACTTCCAGAATAAGTCCTTCGACAGAATTGTCTTTGCCTTCACGCAGCTGCCTACGGAAAATCGGCTGGAACTCTTCAGGAATATTTTCGTTAATAAAATGCTCAACCATGCCTTCTTCTACCTGCTGTAGCATCGAACGAAGCTCCAGTGAATAATGTTTAACCGGCGTTTTGATATCACCGATGAAAATTTCGCCATAATCATGACTGCTGGTGATTTCGTATAGTTTCTTCCAATCGATGGCGACCCCATGCTGTTCCTCAATATCGGCAAGTGTTTTGGCATACTGGACGACTTTCCAGGAGTGGGCGGATACGCTGTGTTCCTCGAACTTGAATTTTCCCGGGGTACGAATAATGCGTTCGAGATCGTTGAGTGATCTAAAGTACGTATGAATTCCCATATAAGTAATCATCCTTTGTTGGTTGGGTATGAACCGACTATACACCAATGATGTTAATACAGGATTAACGTCGTGTGAGGTAAAGGTAAAATCAGTTCAGATGTTAGTCTGCCCATAGATCCCATGGTAATTACATGTGTGAAGTGAGTAAATTAAGAAATGCGAACTATTGTTCTTATATTGTTTTCGTTGTAAAATCTGGAGTGGACGGTTTATGTTCCCTATTTCTTCGAAAGGAAGTTTTTGCACCATGATGGGAAGATCCCACCTGATTATCGGGACCACTGTATCCCTCTCTGTTCTGCAATTGGCCGGCATGCCCGTGACTGCACCGGCGGTTACCGTGGCCCTGATCGGTTCGCTGCTGCCAGACATTGATGAGCCCAATTCACTATTGGTATCCAAGGCATTGCCGAACAGCCTCATCCGGCTATTACAGACAATTCTGCTGCCAGTCGCCGTATTTGTGTACTTCTATGTACAGGCAAAACCATGGAATCTGCTGCTCGCCATTTTGATTGCAATGGTATCTTTCCTACCATCTCGTTCGCTGCGCAAAGTGTTGATGTTTGCAATCGGATTGGGACTTGTATTCTATGGGCATGTATTCGCACCATGGAATCTAATTGCTGGCAGTCTGTTAATGCTGTGCACCACGTTAACCCACAGGGGATTGACTCACACATTATATGGCACCGCGGTATGGACTGGGTTGCTCTACAGTACAACTCATTTGCAGGGGCCAGAGATCTGGGTAGCCGGAGGCACAGCCTATGTTATGCATCTATTGGCAGATTCGTTGACGAATCGCGGCATACGCCCATTGCCACCACTCAAGTGGCGTATAAGGATCAATCTTATGAGTACGGGCACGAAGCATGGGGCCGTTGTGGAAAATGTGTGCATTGTGCTGGCTCTTATTTTGGCCTGGATTGCATTCTCCCCTTTATTTCTGTAAACCAAATCATGCCAGCTTCTGCTTATGCAGAGGTTGGCATTTTGTAATTTCATTTCTATATCTGAACTTCCCTTTATCCTTAGAAGGAATTTCCTTGTTTTTAAGCTCAAAAAAAGATGCCCTTAAAATCAGGACATCTTTTTATAGGAGTTACGCGTTTTCGATAATCGTGTTCAGTGTAGTCTGATCCAGACCCTTCACCAGCTTCACGAGCAACTCTTTTGCCGCATCATAGTCATCCGTATGAATAATGGAAGAAGAAGTATGAATGTAGCGGGCACAGATGCCAATTACCGTGGAAGGTACACCGATACCGCTCAAATGAACCGCTCCGGCATCCGTACCGCCAGGAGAGATGAAATATTGCATTTTGATCTGATTGGATGATGCAGTGTCCTGAACATATTCAACAATGCCGCGATGGGTAAACATCCCCGGGTCGAAGATACGCAGCAAAGCACCTTGTCCAATATGTCCAAATGATTGTTTGTCCCCCGTCATATCATTCGCGGCACTGCAGTCCAGTGCAAAGAAAATATCTGGTTCGATCAGATTGGCAGCAGTACGTGCGCCGCGAAGTCCCAATTCCTCTTGAACTGTTGCACCGCTGTAGAGGGTGTTTGGCAATTTTTCCTTATGTAATGCTTCAATCAGCTCAAGTGCAAGGCCTACGCCGTAACGGTTATCCCATGCTTTTGCCATGATTTTCTTCGGATTAGCCATCGGTGTGAATTCACAGATCGGCACGATCTGCATACCCGGGTGAATGCCCCAAGATTCTGCTTCTGCACGGTTATCTGCACCAATATCCAAGTACATATGGTTAAGATCAACCGGTTTATTGCGCTGGGATTCATCGAGAAGATGAGTAGGTGTCGAACCGACAACCCCTGTAATCCGGCGATCCGGAGTGATGAGTTCCAGACGTTGGGACAATACAGCCTGACTCCACCATCCACCGAGCGGGCGGAATTTGATCATGCCTGTTTCCGTAATGCCTGTAGTCATGAAGCCAACTTCGTCGAAGTGACCTGCAACCATGACTTTGGGTCCAGATACTTCTCCTCGCAATACACCAAAAAGGCTACCCAGGCGATCCTGGACAAATTCATCCGTATAAGGAGACATTTGTTCTTTCATCCATCCCCGAAGCTCGCGTTCAAACCCTGAAACGGAAGGGAATTCCGTTAACGTTCGAAACATTTCCAACGTTTTTTGATTCATGTGTCGACAACTCCTCTGCTTGTATGTAGATCAGGTCTCAGCAGAACGGCTGCCGGACTGTTGTCCTTCGAAAGAGAAGAACGTTTTATTTAACCACTGGTCACACTACAGTATGAACCTTGCGCAAGTAATTGTCCATGGTTATGTCACGTATCTCAGGCATAAATGCTTGCTCGTTTGATGATTCATCGGGTCAATAAATCCGCACCAAACACAGTCGACAAGCAGCAACATTGAATATGCATAGAGTGAGGAGCCATTTTGCTCAACCTTTTCGATGAGGTATTAATAAGCTACTACTTTCACTTGCCTGACAACAGGAAGGAGCTGGGACAATAGATGAAGCCACCCGATGAAGGCAATGAAACCATGCTTTTTATCGTCCTCTTTATTTTGCTCGTGATCGTTCTGCTTTATTTATAAATTTCTTCAGATTCTGATCCGGCGCTGAGCGACTCATCTGATTCGGTGCTTCATCGTGCTGGAAACAAATGCTGCCATTCGCCGGATACATAACTTTCCCAACCTTAACAAACAATGAATACAGGATTAAACACAGTCTGTGCAGTCACAACTGTTGACTGATTTTCATTTCAAGGGAGGTTCTGTATCTTGCCAGCTCAAACTAAGGGTAGCGGAAAAAAATCATCACCATCCCTGTCCATCAGTGAACAGGAATATAAAAAAGTCGCCAAAAAACATGAGCCTGCCCGTCCTATCTGGGCGAACTGTATTAAGGCATTCTTCGTCGGCGGATTCATCTGCGTCGTTGGACAGGCTATCCAGGAAGCTTTTATGGCCGGGTTTGACATGACTTCCAAGGAAGCAGCCAGTCCAACCGTTGCGGTCATGATTCTTATTTCAGTTATCCTGACTTGCCTCGGTGTCTACGATAAAATGGCGCAATGGGCTGGTGCCGGGACGGCTGTCCCCGTTACCGGATTTGCCAACTCCATGTGCTCGGCAGCACTGGAGCATCGAGCCGAGGGACTAGTGCTGGGTGTTGGTGCGAACATGTTCAAATTGGCTGGTTCGGTCATCGTGTTTGGTGTAGTTGCTGCCTTCATCGTGGGGATCATATACGCCATTCTTGGCTTCGGAGGTGGACATCTATGAAGCTCCTGGGACAACAAACCTGGCAATTTGAGAACCGTCCACGCATTATTGGCAGGTCGGCAGTCGGAGGACCAGATGAAGGCCAAGGGCCTCTGGCATCTGATTTCGATTATGTATATGACAATTTGGAGATTGGGGAGAAGACCTGGGAAAAGGCAGAGCGCAAACTGCTTGAACAGGCTTCCCAAATGGCGTTGATCAATGCGAATATTACGAAGGAAGAGCTTCAGTTCTTTGTCGGCGGAGATCTGATGAACCAGATTATCAGCAGTTCCTTTTCTGCCCGGAAGTTGGGTGTTCCCTATCTAGGGGTATTTGGTGCCTGTTCAACCTCAATGGAGACGTTGGCCCTGGCCTCGCTCATCGTGGATTCGGGTGCCGGGGATTATGTGCTCGCGGGTACGGTCAGTCACAACTGTACGGTGGAAAAGCAATTTCGTTATCCAACAGAGTATGGCTCCCAGAAGCCTCCATATGCCCAGTATACTGTTACGGGATCAGGGTGTAGTGTGATATCGCGTACGGGTCAGGGCCCGGTAGTCACCAGAGCGACAATTGGCCGAATTATGGATATGGGTATCAAAGATCCGTTTAATATGGGAGCTGCGATGGCTCCAGCGGCAGCGGATACCATCGTATCTCATTTCCGGGACACAGGCCTGGAACCTGGTTATTATGATCTGATCGTTACAGGTGACCTTGCATCCGTTGGATTGCCCATCGTTAAGGAGCTTTTGCATAAAGAGGGTATCCCTATGGAACAAACGGTCTTTAATGACTGTGGTTTGATGATATATAACTTGGAAAAACAGCCTCAGGTTGTGGCCGGAGGAAGCGGCTGTGGATGTTCAGCGACAGTGACCTACGGTCACATTTTGAACCGGATGCAAAAGGGTGAACTCAATAAGGTATTGGTGGTCGCTACCGGTGCATTGTTGTCTCCACTTTCATACCAGCAGGGCGAAAGCATTCCTTGTATTGCACATGCTGTAGCCATAGAAAAGGAGGGATAAGGGATGCAGTTTTTATGGGCATTTATTGTTGGCGGGTTGATATGTGTCGTGGGACAACTTCTGATGGATGGTGTCAAACTGACTCCTGCACATACGATGAGTACACTTGTAGTGGCTGGTGCGGTTGCGGATGCGTTTGGGCTTTATGATCCACTCGTCAAATTTGCAGGGGCAGGAGCTTCTATTCCCATTACCAGTTTTGGTAACTCCCTCGTGCACGGGGCATTGACGGAACTGGAGAAAGAGGGATGGATCGGTGTCATCACGGGGATATTTGATTTGACCGCGGCGGGTATCTCCTCAGCGATTATCTTTTCTTTTCTCGCGGCATTGGTAGTTCGGCCCAAAGGGTAGCAGCGTATGGCAGAGTAAGTCATATATAAGGATCCAGCGGAGGCTTCGGATAGCTTTTATCCGAGCCTTTTTTTGTTGTAATCATGCGATAACTGCGGTGAATCTGACGGCTGGAAACAAATTATGAGTTCCTTCGAGTGTACTCGCGCCTGTGGATCATGTACAATAAAAGGAAATCTGTATGCTTTATTAGGAGGTTAGACCACATGCCTGTGCGCAAAGAGTCGATCCAAATCATTTCAGCAGTTCGTTCTAATCTAGAATCATGCATAATGGGGAAATCCTTTGAAATTCAACTTTTGCTCACGGCTTTGCTTGCAGGCGGACACGTTCTGATTGAAGACGTACCGGGAACAGGCAAGACGCAGTTGGTTAAAGCGTTATCGAAATCCATGCGCGGAGAGTACCGTCGCATTCAATGTAATCCTGATATTTTGCCAAGCGACATCACGGGGGTATCCGTTTTCCATCCACGTGACGAGCGTTTTTACTTTCGTCCGGGTCCGGTCATGACTAACATTTTGCTGGCAGACGAGATTAACCGGGCAACAACGAAAACGCAGTCCGCTTTGCTGGAAGTCATGGAGGAGCGAAGTGTGACGGTAGATGGCGATACATATGATCTGCCTCATCCATTTATGCTCTGTGCAACCCAGAATCCAATTGATTTCGAAGGAACGTACACATTGCCGGAAGCACAACTGGACCGGTTTATGTTGAAAATAAGTCTGGGATATCCGGACAAGGATATCGAGAAAACGCTGCTGAAGCAGCATCAATCGGGTCAGCCAGTTGACCGGCTTGAATCCGTAACCCATATGGATCAGATATCTGCCATTCAACAGGAAATCAAGGAAGTGTTCATCGGTGATCCGGTCATGGATTATCTGCTTGATGTCGTTCGCAAAACTCGCTCCCATCCATCCGTATTGCTGGGCGCAAGCCCACGGGCAGCCATTTCATTTATGATGGCCGTGAAAGCTTTTGCCTTTTTGCAGGAACGTGACTATGTGCTTCCGGATGATGTGAAAACGATGGCGCCTTATGTCATCTCCCATCGGATCGTGCTGCGTCCCGAATCGAGACTGGACAGCATGAGCTCCGAAGCTGTATTAAATTCCGTACTTCAGCAGGTTCGAGTACCCGTCTCCATGGGGCAATAATTGATGAAGCCGCTTTTGAGTACAGTCAGAAGGGGAATGCGCCACCCCCGCGTATGGAGCATCGCGGCGGTGTGGATGTGCTGCTTGGCTTATGTTTTGTTCCAGGGGGGAAAGACCTCCCTGATGTTGCTGTCAATGGTGACACTGCTATGTATTTACCTTGCGATTGCTGGTTTTAGCGGTGTACGGCGTACTCATGGCGTACGCAAGCTCTCTTCTGGTCAGGATCATGAAGAGCTGCTGCATGCGGGTGATCAGGTACAGGTAAAGTTAAGTCTGAACATCCCGGGATTTTTACCACTTCCGTATGTGGTTGTACGCGAAATGCTGCATCGGCATAACGGCGAATCCTGGTCTTTCAAAGAAAGCCTCATTCCAAGCATGCGAGGGTATGGTGAATTGTCATTTCAAACCCCACCGCTGGAGCGAGGAAAGTATGTCTTTTCCGAAACGGAATGTGCCAGCGAGGACATCTTTGGTCTGATCGAGCATCGGGGAACGTTCAAAGCCAAAGGCGAATTCCGGGTGTTGCCGCGGACGGTATTTATTCCGTACTGGCAGCTATATGATCGCAAATCACGGTTATCCGGTCCACAGACGGCCTTGACCCGCTCACGCAGGGAAACGACCCAGATTAACGGCGTGCGTGACTACGTATACGGGGATCGCCTTTCCCGCATTCACTGGAATGCAACGGCAAAGACGGGAACGTGGAAGTCCAAGGAGTTTGAACATGAGTCGGTCCCGAAAACGATTCTGGTGCTGGATGCGCTGTCAAGCAGCTATGAACATGGTGATGCCTTTGAACTGGCTGTGTCCACGGCTGCCTCCCTGCTGGAATATGGCACAAGAGAACGAATGGGCATGGGGCTGCTGACACTGTCGGAGAAGACATCATTTTTTGCTCCCAGCGAAAGTCCGATGGAACGGCAGAAGATGATTCATCATCTGGTAGATATCCAATATAACGGCCAGGAGAATCGGCTGCTGCCAGGTGTAGAAAAGATGTCACGTCAGTTTCCTCAAGGTGCTTATTTTGTAGTGATTTCTCCCCAAAAGGATGAGAAAGTTCTCGAACTGCTCCGATGGGCTGACACACGGGGGATGACTCCTTGTCATATTCTGATTGAACCCAGTGATTCCCGCCGGAGTTCCGAGTGGAATGCGATGCTGCGCGGAAGAGGCACTAGATCCTTCACTGTTTCCCATTTGCAGGAGCTTCCAACGGTTATGGGGGGAGGTAGTGTATGAGTACTAAAGGCAAAGAGCTGACAGTGGGGAGAAGATCCTGGTATCATGCAGCTTCGTTGCTCTGGATTTTCCTGATTGGCATGCAGTGGATATCATTTACACAGGAATCCTGGTATACCGAGACCACTTCATTGGTACTGTGGACGCTCGCAGCGGTCAGCATTCTGGAAGTGATTCTGCCTTTCAAAATAATGATACGAACCATAATCAAGGCGATTGTCCTTGTATATATTTTGCATAAGACATTAATTGATTACACGGTTTATATTCCTTACGGCACGTTAATGGAGCGTACGGAGCAATTTATGCTGCACCTGACACCATACATCTGGTTCTCCCTGTGCGCCTGGGTGATGCTTGAAGCTGCCCTGCGCCTGGTGACTACAACGCGCCGAATTCTCGTTTTTCTGGGCATTAATATTATTTCGATGGGAATTCTGGACTCTTTTACCCAGTTTCCACTCTGGATTGAAATTGCCTGGGTTATGTTTGCAGGAATGGGATGGCTGGTGTGTCAGCACTTCCGTAATTTCCAACTGCAATATCCACAAGGCTGGAAGAGAATCATCCGGTATCCTTATAAAATTTTGGCCAACATTGCAATTATATTTTCTTTGATTATCGTAGCTAGTGTGAACATGCCGGAAGTTCCTCCTACCTTAACGGACCCTTATACCGCGTGGCGTAACTACACCGGAAGTACGGCGAGTCAGACAGGCAACGGAACATTGGACATTCCGACTGCAACCGAGTCAGGGTACAGCAGGGAAGACAACCAACTTGGCGGAGGATTTAACTTCGACTATACACCTGTCATGTCTGTCACTACCAATGAGCGCAGTTACTGGCGTGGTGAGACGCGCGCAGAGTATACGGGAACAGGCTGGGATGATCGCGGACGAGGTGCGACAGAGGATGTTGAGGCGGGACAGGCTCTGGAGAATGATGAATCCGGAAATGTAACCACCAAACAAGTCACACAGAAAGTGACGATGTTGAATGACAACGTGTATCCGATTCTCTTCGGTGCTTATTCCATTTCGGAAGTCACATCTGTGAATGGCGAGGCGAATTCGGACAGGATGTTATGGAATCCCGCGCAGGCGGAGCTGCATGTCGTAACAGACCGCCAGCAACCGCAATATCCGAAGACGTATACGATTGTATCCGAAGCTCCAGTTATTGTGGAAGATGAGCTTCGTACCAAATCTTTTGATGATCTGTATACGAGTAATCCGGCAGATGATATGTATCTCCAGCTGCCATCCAGATTCCCTGATCGGGTGACGGATCTGGCCGCTGAAATTACAGCATCCGCAAATACTCCGTATGAAAAAGTGGCATTACTGCAAAACTATTTACAACAAAATTTTGATTACACAAACAATCCGGATTTATCCCGAAAAGTAAGCAGCGACTTTGTTGAAGGGTTTTTATTTGACATTCGTGAAGGGTATTGTGATTACTTCTCGACTGCGCTGGTTATGATGGCACGCTCCGAGGGTATTCCCGCTCGCTGGGTGAAAGGGTACGCGCCAGGGCAGCTGTCGCTAAATTCTGACATGCAGGCTCCACGTCAACCTGGGGCTGAGATCGAGACGACGTACACTGTAACGAATGCAGATGCACATTCTTGGGCTGAAGTTTATTTTGGCGAGTATGGTTGGATTCCGGTTGAAGCAACGCCGGGCTTTGATATGCCGTTGCTCACGGAACAACCGGATGTACAGCCTGTAGATGAGCCTGAAGTACAGCCTGAAGAGGAACCGGTAAAAGAGGAAGAGCAGACCCCTGCGCCTGAACAGGCTTCATCCAGCATCCCGGCTTTTATAATCTGGGCTGCGGGAGCCATCATCGTCTTGTGGGTGGCTTATATGTTCTGGCGAAATCGTCTCTCGCTTCGATTCTTCGTGCTTCGTCTGCGGACAGGTGGACCACTAACTCCCGAACAAAAGGTAGTGGCAGAGACTGAACGCTGGATTCGATATGTGAAGCGCAAAGGGTTAACCCGGAGCGGGGACGAGACACTTCGTGAGTCGGTAACCCGCTGGAGCCAAGCGAAACCAGCTGCAGCAGCGACATTACATGAACTTCTAGCGAAGTTTGAACAGACTCGCTACAGTCCAGCGTCTGTAACCGCGGACGACTGGAAGGCCGTCTATCAGACTGCTTCGAAGCTGCGTAAGGAACTTAAAGCGGAACGGGCGTAATGTCGCCCGTCCCGTTTTTCCTTTTTTCCTATGCCATCAGGCGCTGTATGCATTTTCAGGAAAGACGGATTTGTGATATAGTGTGTCGTATGAAACTGAGGTGACTTCTTTGTTTGAAATGTTAATGCCCAAGCTGCGTGTAGACACGGTTTTTGACATTAATCTGGAAGAGCTATACGCTCAAGGCTACCGTGGAATTATAACTGATCTGGACAATACACTCGTTGGGGCCAAAGCTCCTGACGCCACGCCCGAACTGATCGAGTGGTTCGCAAGTGTCAAAGAGGCTGGTTTCCAGCTCATGATTGTGTCCAATAACAATTTGAATCGTGTATCCCTGTTTGCGACGCCACTGGATATCCAGTTTGTGCATAGTGCACGCAAACCATCGAATGTTCCGTTTCGTAGAGCAATGAAGATGATGGAGTTGACTCCTGAAAAAACGATTGTCGTAGGCGATCAGATGCTTACAGATGTCTTTGGAGGTAATCGACTGGGACTCTATACGGTTCTGGTGTTGCCGATCTCCATTGGAGACGAAGGCTTCATGACCCGCTTCAATCGGCGCGTGGAACGGATTGCTCTAACGAGTTTGCGCAAGAAAGGCTTATGGCTTGAGGAGGAAAAGAAGAAATGACAGAACCGCATAACGGCAATATTGCCGTAAGGTGCAGCGGATGCGGAGTGCATCTGCAAACGGAAAACCCGGAATTACCAGGATTTATCCCCGAAAAAGCGTTGGATCGTGAACCCGTCATTTGCCAGCGTTGTTTCCGTATCAAAAACTACAATGAGTCATCATCCGTTACAGTGGATCAGGACGAGTTCCTGGCGCTGCTGAGCAAAATCGGGGATAAGGATGCACTTGTCATCCATATCGTTGATCTGTTTGACTTTGATGGCAGTATCATCTCTGGTTTGCAGCGTTTTGTAGGCAACAATCCGGTATTGCTTGCCGTGAACAAAACGGATTTGCTCCCGAAAGTAACGAATTGGAACAAGGTCCGCAACTGGGTACAAAAGCAGGCCAAGGAACAGGGTTTGCGTACGGTAGATGTCGTTCTGTGCAGTGCGAAGCAAAATCAGGGATTCGACCGACTGCTTGAGCTTGTAGGTACGTATCGCGGAGATCGTGACGTATACGTGGTTGGTGGTACCAATGTGGGCAAATCCACACTGATTAACCGTCTGATTCGTGACTACAGCGATCTGGAGCAGGAACTCACAACATCCCGTTACCCTGGAACAACGCTGGATATGGTTAATATTCCGCTGGATGATGGAAAAGCTATTATTGATACGCCGGGAATTGTATACCCTTGGCGTTTCAGTGAGATTGTATCCCGTAAGGATCTGGCTGCCATTATGCCAGAGAAACCACTTAAACCAGCCGTTTATCAATTGAATTCTGGTCAGACGCTGTTCTTTGGTGGCATGGCTCGTTTTGACTTTGTGGAGGGAGATCGTCAGTCCTTCACTTGTTTTATCAGCACTGCGCTTGATATTCACCGGACTAAGCTGGAACGTGCAGATGACTTGTATCGTGACCATTTGGGTGAATTACTGTCTCCACCAACGCGTGAAGATGCAGCGGACATGCCTGAATGGACCAGACATGAGTTCCGTATTAAACGTGGCAGTCAGTCGGATGTATTCATTTCCGGACTGGGCTGGATTAAGGTTAACGGTGAGAATGGAGCGCTTGTAGCTGTTCATGCTCCAAAAGGTATTCGTGTACTGATCCGCCCATCCTTGATCTAATGTAATCACAGCAGTAGTTCATCAGATCGGAGGCGGAAGTATGACGGAACAGAAAAAAACAAATCCTTCACTCCCTGTCCTGCTTGGCGTTATGGGTGATCCCATTGCACATTCCAAATCACCTGCTATGCATAATGCGGCTCTGCAGGCTGCAGGAGTGAATGGAATGTATATGCCACTCCATGTTCGTCCCGAGCAGCTGGAATCAGCCATTCGAGGCATTGTGGCGTTGGGGTACCGTGGTGTGAATGTAACCATTCCGCATAAAGAACAGGTGATGCAGTATCTTGATGTCATTGATGAAAGTGCACGCCTGATTGGCGCGGTGAACACCATTGTCAATGAAGAAGGCAAGCTGACAGGGTATAATACGGATGGCATCGGTTATGTGCGTTCCTTGAAGGAAGAAGCTGTTCCTGAACTCGCAGGAAAACGTATCGCTGTTCTGGGGGCTGGCGGAGCAGCGAGAGGTGTGATATACGCCCTTGCTTTGGAAAAGCCTGAACAGATTAGTATTCTTAACCGTACAGCTGACAGAGCCGTAGCCCTTGCTTCCGATCTGCGGGCTCATGGGCTGGGTGACATCACAGGTAGTGGAATGGAAGAGGCTGCTGCGATACTTGCTTCGGCCGATATTGTGATTAACACGACAGCCGCAGGCATGCATCCGCATGTAGATGACGTACCTGTTGACCCTGCACTCATTCGAGCAGGCGCAGCAGTAAGCGACCTTATTTACAATCCGCTGGAAACACGCTTGCTTCGCGAATCTAGGGAGCGTGGATGCACTGTGCATGGTGGTCTTGGTATGTTTATATACCAGGGCGCGGTAGCATTCGAGCACTGGCTCGGCATCCCGGCTCCCGTGGAGACGATGCGGCGAGCTGTGTTAGAGAGTTTTTAATATTGTAAAAATATAATTGAACGGTCAGGCCCCGACAGTCATTGTGCTGTTGCTGAGGCTTGCTCACCATAAGGAGTATGGAGTATTCATGTTAAACGGTAAACAAAAGCGCTTTTTGCGTTCACAGGCACATCATCTGACCCCTGTATTTCAAATCGGCAAAGGGGGAACGAATGAGCATCTGTTCCGTCATATCGAAGATGCAATCGAGAAGCGTGAATTGATGAAAGTGCAAGTGCTCAACAACAATGACGAGGACAGAAAAGAGATGGCCGAAGAAGTTGCCCGTGAAACGGGTAGTGAGCTTGTACAAGTCATCGGTAACACAATCATTCTGTACAAAGAATCACGTGACAACAAACAAATCGAACTACCTAGGTAAGGGAGAGTGACGCGTGTGAAGATTGGCATCATGGGTGGTACGTTTGATCCGATCCACATGGGACATCTGCTGGCAGCCGAAGCGGCCAGGGATTCGCATGCACTGGATGAGATTTGGTTCATGCCTTCCCATGTTCCTCCTCACAAACGCGGAGCCGGAGCGTCGGGACAGCAACGTCTCGAAATGACGGAAGCGGCTGTTAAAGAAGTACAGCATTATGAGGTGCTTGGCATTGAGATGGAACTTGGCGGTGTCTCCTACACCATTGATACAATGAAGGAGCTTTGGCGCCGATATCCGCAGCATGAATTTTACTTCATTGTTGGAGCGGATATGGTGAACTATCTTCCCAAATGGGAACAGATCGAAGAGCTCGCCGAACGTTTAACCTTCATCGGTGTGGGAAGACCGGGATTCCAGTTACATCTGGATGACCTGCCGGACGCGTTGCAGGATCGGGTATTGTTGGCTGAGATGCCCCTAGTGGACATATCATCCACAGCAGTACGCAGACGTTTTGCCAAAGGGCATTCCGTGCGCTTTATGATTCCTGATGCTGTACATCAATATATTGTAAGGAGCGGTTTATATGGAACTAAGCCGTGACGAACTGATCCGCGCAGTTTCCGGTCAAATGCCAGAGAAACGTTGGAAGCACACCCAGGGTGTCATGGAGTCGGCAGTGTTATTGGCCGAAAAATATGGTGCTGATCCTGTAAAAGCGGATTTGGCAGCCATACTGCATGATGTGGCCAAGTATTGGCCCGTATCCGAGATGGAAGCGGTCATCCGTGATAATGGATTGAACGAAGAACTTTTGCAGCATGACAAGCAGCTCTGGCATTCCGAAGTGGGTGCTTTTGTTGCCAAACGTGACTACGGCATTGATGATGATGAAATTATTAATGCTATTCGATGGCATACCTCAGGTCGAGTGGGCATGAGCCTGCTGGATAAAGTGGTATGTCTTGCGGATTATATTGAACCGGGAAGAGACTTCCCGGGAGTACATCATATTCGCGAACAGGCTGAGCACAGTCTGGAAGAAGGTTTAATTGCCGGTTTTGACTCAACGATCAGCTTATTGATCTCGCAGCGCCGTATTATTTATCCTTTGACCATGTTGTCGCGGAATGACTTGATTGCACATTTATAGATTAGATTATGGAGGTTGGTTCATGACAGTATCATCGAAAGAACTTATGAATATGGCGGTTGCGGCCGCTGACGATAAAAAGGCATCCAACATTGTAGCACTGGATCTGATTGGTATCTCGCTGGTAGCAGACTATTTTGTTATCTGTCACGGGAATTCCGATACTCAGGTACAGGCGATTGCAACAGAGATTCGTAAACAGGCGCATGCTGCAGGTGTGAACATCAAAGGCATCGAAGGTATGGATTCGGCACGTTGGGTATTGATGGATATGGGTGATGTGGTTGTTCATATCTTCCACCGCGACGAGCGTGAGTATTACAACATTGAACGACTGTGGTCTGATGCCAAAGTGGTGGAAACGGTATGAGTTTGATCGCAGGAACAGTCGTCAACTTGCCGGTTTCACGTGAAGTGTCTCCATTTGGCTACTTTTTGACGACAGGATCGGAAGATGTACTGCTTCACTATACGGAGCTCACACGGGACGTGAAAATTGGAGAAACGCTGGAGGTCTTTCTGTTCTTTGATACGGAAGATCGCCTGGCGGCAACCATGAAAAAACCATATCTCACTCTTGGCGAAATGGCACGTCTGGTTGTGGCTGATATTCACCCACGCCTCGGCTGTTTCCTCGAGATGGGGCTTGGGCGGCAATTGCTGCTCCCGATTCGTGAATTGCCTGAGTTGGAAGAATTACGTCCTCATGTAGGCGATGAAGTTTTTGTCCTTATGGAGCATGACAAGCAAGGACGTTTGCGGGCGAAATTGGCTGGAGAACGTGAGCTTGCACCATTGTCCTTCCATGCGCCAACTTCTTGGGTCAACGAATGGGTTGAAGCAACGGTGTACAAGCCACTTCAGATGGGTACGTTTGTACTTGTTGATGGTGGTGTGCTGGGCTTTGGCGCTATCGGCATGATTCATTCCTCGGAACGAAATCGTATGCTGCGTCTTGGTGAAAAAGTGAAATGCCGGGTAACCATGGTACGTGAAGATGGACGTGTCAATCTGGCGATGTCTCCTCTCAAAGAGGTTGGTCGCAATGAAGATGCAGACAAACTGCTTGCTTTCATGAAAGAGCGCCCTACGGGCGGCATGCCGTATTCGGATGCAACCCCGCCGGACATCATCAAGCAGCGCTTTGGTATTAGTAAATCCGCTTTCAAACGGGCCTTGGGCAAACTGATGAAGGACGGTCTGGTAACTCAAAAGGAAAACTGGACCTATCTGACAGAGTCTGTACCTCAGGATCAGAACGAGGACAAGTAGACAAACAGGTATCATGGATCAAGCATGTGCTTGAATCCACAAGAAAGGCAGGGCAAGGCTGGGTGAACTCCGGACGCCCCTGCTTTTTCTTTTGTTCTAAAGAGATTCGAAAATGAAATTGAAAGTGCGGTGCCTGACATGTCTTACCGGAAATTTGCCTATGTGTACGATGAATTAATGGAGGATATGCCTTATCCGGACTGGATAAGGTTTGCGAGAACGGCTTGGGAACGGCATGGCATGCCGAAAAGTGTGGCTGAACTGGGCTGTGGAACCGGCTCAATTACAATTCCACTGGTGAACTCCGGCTTTGAAGTTACAGGTATTGACCTGTCGGCGGACATGTTGTCTGTTGCGCGCAGTAAAATGGAGGCCACACCTCAAGGCCACCGCTTATATCGGGAAGGCAGTGTCCGCTGGGTGCAGCAGGATATGCGGGACTGGAGAGTTCCGGAGCCTGTGGACTCGGTGATATCGTTCTGTGATTGCGTGAATTATTTGCTTGAAAAAGAGGATGTCGTTCGTACCTTTCAGCGTACTTACGAGATGCTAAAGCCGGAGGGCACATTCCTGTTCGATGTACATCATCCGAATACCCTTATTCGATACGAAGAAGAGCAACCATTTGTGTTGGACGAACGCTCTGTATCGTATATTTGGACCTGTGATATGGATCAAGATCGGTGTGAGATTGAGCATCATCTAAGTATATTTTCACGTGTGGCTGAGAGCGGCAAGGATATGTACCAACGGTTTGAAGAGGTTCATGTTCAGCGTGCGTATGATCCGGACTGGATGAAGCTGGAGCTCACGAAGGCCGGCTTCAGAGATGTACGTGTATATGCTGATTTTGAGTGGAAAGAGGCGGGAGAAGGCGCACAGCGTCTATTCTATGTAGCCGTGAAATAGAAGTATGATATAGAACTGTCCTTATGATGTATAAGGGCAGTTCTTTGTCTATAAGAATGTTTTTTTATATGTAATAAAAGTTATTGCCAGTAGGGTTAAAGGAAGCCATAATAGTTGAATGGAAAACGTTTTCTGATTAGTAGAATCCTGAAAATTTAATTCCGGGTGGGGTGTAGAATGGAAAGTACATATAAAACAAGGCTGACTTCCGAACAATTAGACAGAATTGTGCAGCAGCACTTTAACACAGGTATCCAAGAATACAAAGAGATGATCGACGGCTGGGCAAACCACGCTTACTTTATCACCAAGAAAGACCGACAGAAGGTTGTACTCAAAATAGCTCCTTCTAATGGCGTTAAGCTGATGCGCTGTGAACAGCAAATTATGGTTGCTGAGGTTGAGGCACTACGACTTGTGGCAGAACTTCAGGATGTACCCGTTCCCAGGGTATTGGCCTACGATCCATCGCTCACCCTGGTTCCGGCAGAATATTTTATTATGGAATACATGCCAGGATCGCCGTATAACAAAGTCAAAGATCAGTACAGTGCAGAAGAGCAGGAATCCATAGAGCAGCAGTTGGGTGCCTACAATCGTCGGATCAATGAAATAAAAGGGGAGGATTTTGGTTACTTTTCCTCAAAGAAACTGCATTATACGACGTGGAGAGAAGCTTTCCTGTGCCTAATGGATGATATGCTGGGAGATAGCAGAGCAGCGGGTGTGGAATTTTCGATTCGTTATGAGGAACTGGAGCGTTTGATTCAAGAAAAATCGGATGTGCTGGATGATGTCAAAGAGCCTGTGCTTGTGCATTGGGATTTGTGGGATGGGAATGTATTTGTGGAGGCGGGGCAGATCACGGCCATTATCGATTTCGAACGTTCCCTTTGGGCAGATCCTCTGATGGAGCACTACTTCAGTCATTTTAATAATACACCGGGATTCCTCAAAGGCTATGGTAGAGCAGTTACAACAGACAGTGAACGGAAAAGAAGAAGTTTATATGATCTGTACTTTGATCTGGCGCTGAGAATCGAGTGTCCTTATCGTCAATACAATAACAAGGAACACATTCAGTGGACGATTGACAATCTAGAAGAAGGAATCAAGCGATTCCAGTCGTCTTAATGTGTATACTGATGCATAGCATTGCTTATACTCAACAGACCGTGTAATATTGACTTTAATGCTTCTTTTTTATATAATGTTTCCGATCATATCGTATACATATTTCGATGATAAGGATCAGTAGTGAGTCCTGTACATGACAGAGAGCCGGCGGTTGGTGCAAGTCGGTTGACAGTATTTCACGAACTCGCCTTGGAGAAATGCGGTGATTACACCATCTTGCAACCGACTGATTAATACTCGGGTTCAGGAATGGAAATCCGCATCGGTTAACCGCCGTTACAGGTCCAAAGGGAGTGGATGACGAAGCACGATCGTCCGCTAACTAGGGTGGTACCACGGGAATTCAACCTCTCGTCCCTAGCGCTGCAAACGCTACGGGATGCTGAGGTTTTTTTGTTGCAATAAATGCGAATAACCAGAGGAGGAACAATAGATGAGTGAGAATCAACAGCCAAAACACGGCTATAAGCCACAAGACATGGAGAAAAGCTGGCAGCAATACTGGGATGACAATAAAACGTTCAAAACGGGTGAAGACCCGGCTAAACCGAAGTTTTATGCCCTGGATATGTTTCCGTACCCATCTGGTTCAGGCCTGCACGTAGGTCACCCGGAAGGATATACGGCGACGGATATCGTATCCCGTTTCAAACGTATGCGCGGCTTCAATGTATTGCATCCAATGGGTTGGGACGCTTTTGGCCTGCCTGCTGAGCAGCATGCATTGGATACTGGTGAGCATCCACGGGATATTACATTCCGCAATATTGACAATTTCCGTCGCCAGATCAAATCACTGGGTTTCTCATATGACTGGGATCGGGAGATTAGCACAACAGACCCTGACTACTACAAATGGACGCAATGGATTTTCATCCAGTTGTACAATAAAGGCCTGGCTTATGTAGATGAAGTACCTGTTAACTGGTGCGAAGCTTTAGGTACAGTGCTGGCGAACGAAGAAGTTATCGATGGCAAGAGTGAGCGTGGTGGACATCCGGTCGTTCGTAAACCGATGCGCCAATGGGTATTGAGAATTACGGAATATGCAGAGCGTTTGCTGGAAGACCTGGAAGAGCTGGACTGGTCGGAAAGTATCAAGGATATGCAGCGCAACTGGATCGGCAAATCGACCGGGGCGGAAGTTACTTTTGCCATTGAGGGTCATGAAGAAGTCATCAAGGTGTTTACGACACGTGCAGATACTTTGTTCGGCGCAAGTTATGCTGTATTGGCACCTGAGCATGAGCTGGTGGAAGTCATTACAACGGCTGAACAGCGTGAAGCAATCAAGTCATATCAGGAACAGGCTGCTCGCAAAAGCGATTTGGAACGTACCGATTTGGCTAAAGACAAAACGGGTGTGTTCACAGGAACTTATGCAATCAATCCGGTAAATGGAGCGAAGGTGCCAATCTGGATCGCCGATTATGTTCTGGCTGGATACGGCACAGGGGCGATCATGGCCGTTCCGGGACATGACACTCGTGACTGGGAGTTTGCGAAACAGTTTGGTCTGAACATCATCGAGGTTGTACAGGGTGGCGACGTGACACAAGAAGCGTATTCCGGAGACGGACCGCATGTGAACTCCGATTTCCTGAACGGATTGAACAACGAAGAAGCGATTGCGAAGATGATCGCCTGGTTGGAAGAGAACGGTAAGGGACAAGGCAAGGTCACCTATCGTCTGCGCGATTGGCTGTTCAGCCGTCAGCGTTACTGGGGTGAGCCAATCCCGATTCTGCATCTGGAAGACGGAACGATGAAGACGGTGCCGGAAGATCAATTGCCTTTGCTGCTGCCGGATATTGACCAGATCAAACCTTCGGGCACTGGAGAGTCACCACTGGCGAATGTTACGGAATGGGTTAACACCGTAGATCCGGAAACGGGAATGAAAGCACGTCGCGAGACGAACACAATGCCACAATGGGCCGGTAGCTGCTGGTATTACCTGCGCTTTATCGATCCGCACAATGACAAGGAACTGATCTCTCAAGAGAAACAGCAGCAGTGGCTGCCGGTTGATCTGTACATCGGGGGAGCAGAGCACGCAGTGCTTCACTTGCTGTACGCTCGTTTCTGGCATAAAGTGCTGTATGATCTGGGTGTGGTGCATACCAAAGAGCCGTTCCACAAACTGGTCAACCAAGGCATGATCCTGGGAACCAACAATGAGAAGATGAGTAAATCCCGTGGTAATGTTATTAACCCGGATGAGATCGTTAATGAATTCGGTGCAGATACATTGCGTCTGTATGAAATGTTCATGGGGCCTCTGGAGGCTACAAAACCGTGGAACGCTAACGGGGTTGAGGGCATGCATCGCTTCCTGTCACGTGTATGGCGTCTGTTCATCAACGAAGATACAGGTGCAATCCATGACAAGATCACAGCCGATGGTGGAACCGATGAGTTCAAGCGCACTGCACACAAGACAATCAAAAAGGTTACAGAGGATCTGGAACATCTGCGTTTCAACACAGCGATCAGCCAGTTGATGATCTTCATCAACGATGCGTACAAAGCAGATACGCTGCCGCGTGAAGCCATGGAGAACTTTGTACAGTTGTTGTCACCGCTGGCACCGCATATGGCAGAGGAGCTGTGGAGCCGTCTGGGTCATGAAGGTGGAATCTCTTACGTAGCTTGGCCTGAGTATGATGAGTCCATGACGGTGGATGCTGAAGTGGAGATTGTTGTTCAAGTGAATGGCAAAATTGTAACCCGTGCTACGATCGCGAAGGATCTGGACGCACAGGGCATGCAGGACTTTACAATGGAACTGGAACCTGTGAAGCAGGCACTGGAAGGCAAGACCATTCGCAAGGTCATTGCCGTTCCAGGCAAACTCGTTAATATTGTTGCCGGTTAATCTCACCGGTTTTAAATAGCTCATCCAGCTTCAACAAATCTTCATCATATTTGTCGTGAGTCGTTTGGATCAGACTGTCAAAAACACCATTCAGACTCACTTTTAGCAGGGCAAGTGCCTGTGCGGTGATGCCGCCAGGTACAGCCACGCGAGCCTGAAGTTCTTGTGGGGTGTATCCTCCTTCGGTGAGCAGCTTGCCTGTTCCCAGGAGCATCTCGCCGGCAAGAGCGCAGGCGTCGGCTCGTTTGATGCCGGTAAGCTTGACGGCACTCTCGATCCATTGCTCCAGAAAGAACGATATGAATGCAGGTCCGCAGCTGGAGAAGTCGGATGTGATCCGGGTACAGGCTTCATCCACTTGATAGGGTCTGCCGATATGACTGAGCAGCCCTTCCAGAACAGCGCGGTCTTCGGTAGTCATTCGCTCACCGTGAATACACAGGGACGCTCCGCTGCCGACCTGGTGCGTAACGCTGGGGATAACTTTGGAGACTTTGCAAGGAAGTGAAGATTCCAGATGGCGCAGCTGCACGGGACTGGTGATCGAGACGATTATATGATTGGGATTCACGACAGGCAGGATGTCGTCAATGACATGTTTGAATTCAAGTGGCTTCACGCACAAAAAGATGATATTGCTGCGGATGACGGTTTCTCGGTTGCTCTGTGATTCATGCAGACCAGGGTAACGGAGGGATAGCTGCCGTACTTTGGAAGAGGTTCTATTGCTGGCGGCGATCTGCCGTGGCTCAAGTGCACCGGATTGAATCAAGGCATAGATCAGCAGGCTGCCCATGCTGCCGGTTCCGATAAATCCAACCTTCATTGTTCAGGCCTCCTTTCATGCTTTACGGTAATGGCACAGTTCTTTCCCTCTAGTGTATGCGTCAGGACCTGCTTCACATGACATGAAAATAGTACAGCTTGGTTTACCAGGCAAGTCCAACGGTTCGGAAGCACCGCCCGTGTTCAGAATAGATTTATTTTGAATCCAGGGAGAGGTGTGGAAGAAATGAGATGGAACAAGGGGATGACCATTGCAGCAGCAGTGGTCGGAAGTATACTAATATTATGGTCGGGCAAAAGTGAACAGCCGCCTTCTGGCTGGGAACCTATGCAGCTCGCCACCGAGAAGCCGACGATAGAGCAGGAAACCCCTGCTGTACAGTCGGCTACTTTGGTTCAGGAACAAACGAAAGCTTCCGATGCAGAACAGAGATCGTCAACAATAGAGGCCCCTGTAGAGATAAATCAGGTTGATGCTTCAGCAGGGAAAGTGGCTGATGAGGCAGTTGCAGTGGATCAGACAGTTGCAGTTAAGCAAACGGATACTCCTACTGATGGGACACAAACGAAATCCGAGGCAGCGGTTGTTTCAACAGACAATAACCAAGCAATGGTGAGCAATGAAACTGTCGACAATGGTAAAATTGATGTCAATACAGCTCCGGCAGCGAAGCTTATGGACCTTCCTGGAATTGGGGAGAAAAAGGCGCAAGCCATTATTGATTATCGTAATTCGCATGGTCCTTTTACCAAAGTCAGCGATCTGACCAAAGTGAAAGGAATCGGAATGAAGATGCTGGAGAAAATGGCTCCTTATGTGCAGATCAGATGATCACGCAATATTAAAGATTAGGATATAAGTTGAATAGGAAATGACATAAGAACAAAGGATGGGTTCAACTTGTATCCGATGGGAGGGAAACGGTTATGAGCACAGCAGACGTACGCAAAGACTGGGATACGTATTTCATGGACATCGCATATATGGTCTCTACCCGTTCCCGCTGTTCACGCCGCCATGTTGGCGCCGTACTTGTGCAGGGGAAGAAACTGCTTGGAACAGCCTATAACGGTGCGCCCATGGGGGTTCCGGACTGCTCTGAAGCAGGATGCATGATCTCGGAAGAATACGAGCTGGTGGTAACCGACGGTCAGGAGGAAATGGTTAAAAAGCAACGTTGCATTCGTACCATTCATGCGGAGCAGAATTTGCTTTTGTTCACCGATCGAATTGACCGCGAAGGCTCTTCTGTATATGTCACGGATGAACCTTGCTGGACTTGCTCCAATATGCTCGCGAATAGCGGTATTACAGAAATCGTGTTTCATCGCCCATATCCCAAGGATACAGGCAAGGTTACCAACATGATGAAGCAAAAAGGCATTACGTTTCGTCAGCTGGGAAATTACCAGCCTCCACGTGAGACGATGATGACGGTAAGTGATTAGAACCAATATAATATTCAAATTTGCGGGGAAGAACCTCCGGTTGCTGTATCAGCTGCCGGGGGTTTTTCTGCGTTCATACGGGTGACACAAAGGAGGGGAAGAAAATGAAAGGCAGACCTTTATTGGTATTTACCGTCTGTTGGATATGCGGTAGCGGAATGGCATGTGCATTATCGGGTTGGTCCTTGATCGTGGGAATGATCGGGGCATTCGTTTGTCTGCCTCTTTTACTACGATGGATGGATATACGTGGTTGGTCCATCTTGTTACTAATCGGAGCACTCGTTGGCGGTGCTGTGCACTGGGAATGGAATGATGCGCAGAATCGGAGCAGTCTGACCGATATCACACATATTACAGCTGAGGATTTGGACGGTTATGCAGCTACATTCGAAGGAACCCTTATGTCGGATGTACGCATAGATGGGGATCGGGCCGATTTTGAAATGCTGGCCACGTCGATGCTTCCGCTATCCGATGCATCAACAGCAACAGTGTCGGAAGCGGGAACTGCGCCTAACGTGAGAGAACGTCTAATGGTCCAAGTTCGCCTGGCTGAGGAAGAAGAACAGCAAGTAGCAGCGGTGTGGAAGCGAGGAGATACGATCACGTTGACGGGTGCGCTTGCGCTTCCCGGCGAAGCCAGAAATTTTGGTGGGTTTGACTATCGAAATTACTTAAGGACTCTTCATATCCATTGGTTGTTTAAAGTGAAGGGGGCTAGTTCAGTAACCACTGTTCCGCCTGAAGGGCTGGGGAAACTCAACATCCTTCGGTGGAATGATATCGTGAGGCATAAGCTTGGCGCAGCGGTAGAACAGATATTTCCCGAACCTCATGCGGGCTATATGAAAGGTCTGATTATCGGGATGGCTAATGATATTGATCCGGATACATATGGACAATTTTCACAGCTTGGTTTAACTCATATATTGGCGATCTCCGGAACACATGTCGCGGTGTATGTGGCATCGCTGCTGCTCCTTTTATCCTGGCTTAGGTTAACCCGAGAAACCTCGCTCACTATTGTGTTACTGCTAATACCTGCATATGTACTGTTGTCTGGCGGTTCGCCATCGGTCATTCGTGCGGGTATCATGTCCATGATTGGTTTGTATATGGCGCGGCGCGGGCTTGCGCGGGATGGATTGCAGATGATCAGTGCAGCAGCGTTGTTGATGATGTGGTGGAACCCGTATTTTTTATTAAGCGTGAGCTTTCAGCTATCTTTTCTGGTAACAGCTGGACTGATGATTTACATGCCACTGATTAATCGGATATTTAGCAGTTGGCCCAAGGGCCTTGCAGCAACAGCTTCTGTGACGGTAACAGCACAGCTCATTTCGTTTCCGGTCACGATTCTGTATTTCAACCAGTTTTCACTGCTTTCATTTGTCGCAAACTTTCTGCTTGTATCTTTGATCAGTGCTATTGTACTGCCTCTTGGAACGGTTGCCCTGATTTTATTGTTCATTTGGATGCCTCTGGCCAAACCATTGGCGTGGATTGCTATTATGCTGAACAAATTGACTTTTGTAAGTGTGGAATGGATGAACAGTTTGCCTGGTTTTGTGCTGATCTGGGCTACTCCTTCGTTACTGTGGATTGCAGCATATTACACTGTTCTCTATGCACTTTTGCGGATTCTTTATCGTGGCCGAGGTGACCAACCTGCAGTTCAGGGCACAGAAGAGGATACGGCTCCGCTGGATCGCCGATATGTTGGGGGAACGCCTAAATTGGCTCTGGGGCTGTCTGGGTTGTCTAATGTATCATCACAAAGATTAAATAAAGGTGAACGTGAGGTTAGTCCTGGTACGATGACAACATTAAGTGCAAGTATTGCCTGGCCTGAATATACAAGTGCATTTGCTGCGCGTGGGGCTGGCTTTTACTCTGGTGAACGGATGAACGCCTTCCACAAATGGATCTGTGCGCTGCTAGCTCTCAGCTTTGTGGTGGGATTATGGTGGGCGTACCAGACACCGCAGCCTGCCGGGACAGGAGTGGTGCAGTTTTTGGATATCGGACAAGGAGACAGTACACTAATTACAACACCTGGGGGTAAACATATTTTGGTCGATGGTGGAGGTACAGTCCAGTTCGGGAAGTCAGAGCAATCCTGGAAGACACGGCGGGATCCATACGAAGTAGGGGCCAAGGTGGTCGTTCCTTTATTGAAAAAGCGGGGCATTCATCGGCTGGACGCCGTAATCGTCACCCATGCCGATCAGGATCATGCTGGGGGATTACAGGCCGTGCTCGAACAGATTCCGGTGGAACGCTTCATGTTTAATGGGACAACCAGTGGTACAGCCAATTTTGAGAAATTACTGGACACCGTTATAGACAAGCGGATTCCGTTATATGCCATTCGCCAAGGGATGTCCTACGCTCCTGATAGAGAAACCAGACTTCATTTTATATATCCGGATCTGGAGAAAGTGATGGATACAGGAGAAAGATTGCCCGTCTCAGAACATCAGAATCATGATTCGGTTGTCTTTTTGCTGGAGATGGCAGGCGCCTCCTTATTGTTCACGGGAGACATGGATGCTGCAGCCGAGCAGGATCTGCTCTTTATGATTCAGGATGGATCGCTTGCAGCCTCGTTTGGACAGTACGATGCAGATGCTGCATTAGCAGATGGTACTGTTCAGGAGATGTTCACACGTCACTCGGGGGAGAATCATAAGGAGATTCCTGTCACCATAGATGTATTAAAAGTTGCACACCACGGTAGCAAAACATCGTCAACGGAAGCTTGGTTACAGTATTGGAATGCATCCGCATCCGTGATATCTGCTGGGGCCAACAATACATATGGACATCCCAATCCTGGTGTGCTTGATCGTCTTGTAGAATCGGGTACAGACATCTATCGAACTGATCAAATGGGGGAGATTCAGATGAGAATCAAAGACGGGGAGATTGATGTGCGCTACAAGTTGGTTAGGGAAGATTCATGAGTTATCGTACCTTGCAGTTGGTCGCCACCACTTCTCTAACTTCTATTGGTTTTTAATATATGATAGATTGTAATAAGAATTACGAAACTTTCCAACCGTTCTACACGCTGAAATAGTTTGGGAAAACAGGATTAGCATAAGCGAGTTAGGATGGGGAGTCCAATACGTTGATATCCACCAAAACTGTAAAAGCTATTAGAAAGCGGGTAGATATTATATATGATTCCGTTAGTTTATGACCAAATTAACCATTGGGGAAGAGACGATGAATTCTTCTTAGCTTTGCTAAAGAAATTAAATGTAGAATTTATAGCTGACCTAGGCTGTGGAACAGGAAGGTGGACTACTCATCTTGCTGAGAACGGTTATAAAATTACAGCTATAGATCCTAATGAAGAAGCAATCAATGTGGCAAGAAGTAAAGGCACTTCAGGGAATGTGAAATGGATGGTAGGAGACAGTGCTGATTTACAATCGAATACTTTTGACGCGGTAATCATGACAGCCAATGTGGCACAGGTATTTCTAACAGATGACAGTTGGAAGCAAACAATTTCAGATGTATTTCGATCCCTGAAAGTCGGAGGCCACTTTATTTTTGATACAAGAAACCCTTTGGAAAAATTATGGAAAGAGTGGGAGATGGACAAGACTCCTGACTTAGCTAAAGATAGGCTAAGCGGAGATTCTCTAGAAATTTATACGGAATATGACGGGTTTGAGGGAGACGTGTACACTTTCTATGAAATTGTAAAACATACAAAAAAAGATAAAATTCTGATTCGTGAAAAAATGCAGCTTAGGTTTAGAAATCAAGAAGAATTCAATGCATCGCTAAAATCAACAGGTTTTACACAAATTGAAACGTATGGTGATTGGGAGTTTAAACAAGCCAATTCAAAAAATAAATCGTTTATTTTTCACTGTGTTAAATAGATAGTGTTTGAGATTGAAAAAGACCACTTGGTTAAATCAAGTTTAATAAGATTTATTCATTCCTGTGTGTAATGCATCATATGCTCGTAGAATGAAACCAAAAGCCCGCTTTCCGGATACTCCTCGGGGAGAATGCCGGAAAGCGGGCTATTTTTGGAATGACTTATAACAATGAATTATTCAACGCCATCTTTGAAGTGTTTACTCCAATGTTTGTCACCTTTGTGCAACAGATCTTCTACAGTTTTCTCAAGCGTAAGCAAGAGCTGTGCGCGAACATCAAGCACGGTTTCTCTGTACAAGCGTTCTTCCGATCCGACGATTTTATCGCCGTATAATGCCTGTGCAGCAGTGTATTTCCGATGTTCTTCAACCAGGGTATCGATAGATTGCAACGCATGTTCCACAAAATGGGATATGCTTTGATATTCTTTGGGCATTTGTTCTTTTAACGCTTGAATTTTTGCAAGAGCTGGCATGCTCATCACCTCGTGTTATGAATGTAAATTTACAATACACTGTTTTCATGAAAATTACATTAAAATGAGCTTAAATTTGTACGAAATTTGAATTTTTTTATTTTCAATGCTATAAGTGTGGTTAGCTATAATGTATGCCATTGTCATTAAATTGAGTCGTGTAAGTACTGGAATGACTTTTGAGCTGGCTTGATGACTCGTTATGCAATTTCTGTTATTCTAAGAGAAGATTTCAGCGGCCCGAATACATAAGCCGTTATTTTGTTATGGCAATATAAGAAAAACATCTATCCACGTACCCCAGGTTAACAGACCGCGTTTAGTGGGAGTTTTTCTTGCATTTCAAGATGCGGAATCTCCGAAATTTTACTTTATGAATATCTAAAAAAAATACTTAACTTTGCAACAATTTTATTGATGGTCACGTCTGTAAGGTTGCAGGGAGAGGGGGATCCTTTGTGGTAGAGCCGGAACTCATCAGAGCCGCTCAATCGGGCGATCGCGACGCTCTAATTACCCTATTGCGGGACATTGAACAGCATGTTTATCGAACCGCATATTACATTCTAAATAATGAACAGGACGCTTTGGATGCTGCTCAGGAAGCGTTGATCCGAATTTACACCAAGATTAATTCATATGAGGAAAAGGCCCAGTTTAAGACTTGGGTTCAACGCATCGTCACGAATATCTGTATTGATAAATTCAGAAGAACCAAGCCCTCCGTCTCCATTGACGAGCATGATATGGTTTTTCAGGACAATCAGGATGTGGAATTCGAAGTGATGTCCACATATGTGGCAAAGGATATTCAGGATGCTATTAACAAGTTGCCTGAGCATCATCGTACCGTTATTGTTCTAAGATATTTGCAGGACTTATCCTATAACGAAATTGCGGATTGCCTCGATCTTCCGTTGAATACGGTTAAATCTTATTTATTTAGAGCCAGACAGCAATTACAGAATCTACTACAGGAGTATCAGAAAGGTGGTGTGACAGGATGAAATGCGAAGAGGTGGTGGAGTGGATGCACCGGTATCTGGATCATGATCTGGGCGAGGCGGAAACTGCGCAGATGCTACAGCATGTGGCCCAATGCGCGGAGTGTGCCGAAAATTTTAGTTTGCTCAGAGCTCTCTCCAGAGAACTGGAAGATTTGCCGCAGGTAACCCCGAGATTCAGTCTGGTTGATGCCATTATGCCGCAGCTGGATGCAATCGACGAAGCGAAAAGGGAACAAAGCAGTACAATACAGGAAATGAGTCCTGTCCCTGCTGCATTTGAGAATTTACAGCGTTCAAGTGAGCGGAAACCGAAGCAAAAATGGTTGAATTCCATGGCAGGACGGATGTCTATGGGCGCAGCAGCAGCCGCTGTTGTACTGGGCGTTGCCATTTTCGGATATCAGCCAGAGAAGATTGAAAATGCTGAAGTGATGATGAGCACTGGAAGTACTCAAGAAGGCGGCAATGAGGATCAAAATCCAATGAGCAGAGAGATTAACAATGAAGATTCTTCCTCCTCTTTACAGAGCGATAACAGTGTCTGGGTTGATAGTTCGGAAAGTCAGCCATCCGCTGAAGATAAACAAGCTCAAGAGATTGGTCCTAAAGAAGACAGTTCAGAGAAGGTGCAGGAACCTGAATTGAAAGAAGAACAAACTCCTAAACAGCCGGATACAGGGTCAGAATTGAACAAGAGTGATGCAACGAAAAACGCCCCGTCCAGTTCTAATCCTGCTGACAGTACCAAGAGTGTTGATCAGCAAAAAAGTCAGGATTCAGGAGCTAGTACTGGACCTTCGGGAGGTTCTACTGAGAGCGGAGCAACAGAGCCTGAAAATGGGGATGCACAATCATTCACTACCTCTCAGGATATGCCTGATGTTAAGGTAGAAGAGCCGACAGAGGGCCTCACGAGTCCTGATTCCGAGACAGGCATGGATGCTGCGGGAGGAAATAAGGGATTGGCTGCCACGGATTCAGGCGCCCTTGCCAACACGACTCCAAAAGAATGGAAGTCACCGGATGGTTCTTATCTGGTCATGCTGCTCGGTGATCAGATCAGCATCTACTCTAAGCCTGCCGCTGACCCGGATGTGCTTAATCTGGTGGAGCAGCGTAATGTGGAGGGTATACTAAAATCTGCGAGCTGGTCTCAGGATAGCACCGTATTTAATTACGAAACAGATAAAGATGGGACAACAGTGAAGAAATCGTTTAATGTGTCCACTGCATCAAGCGGAACTTCTGGCAAATAGGCTGTAAATTATATGTTTGGCCTCAAGACTTGCCGAACATTTCTGTTGTATCAAGAATATACTGGAAGTAACAACAACGTCCTATCTCAGTTGGCATAACTGACGTCGTATGACCGCGCACCAACCTTTTCTAGAATTGTTGGTGTCCGCGTTTATATAGATGTAGGACAGGGGCCTTCATCCGTTAACCGGATGTAAGGCCCCTTTGTTGTCTGTCACGTTTTCTGGTAGGATAAGAGGGATAAGGGGGCACCGTGATGGATGTAAAGAGTGCGACAAAGGCAATACGTAATGGAGAAACGGCTCCGGTATATGTGCTGTACGGAACGGAGAAGTACCAGATACAGCAATTTACGGATATGTTAAAACAACAGGTAATTGAAGAAGAACATCGAGAATTTGCGATTATTCCATATGATCTCTCTGAAACACCTGTGGAAGTGGTCATTGAAGAAGCGGAGACAGTTCCTTTTCTTGTTCCGCGTAAACTCATTATCGTTCGCGATGCTAATTTGTTTACAGCAGGTAAGGATTCCAAAATTGATCACCAGATTGATCGACTGCTTACATATATGGACAATCCGGCAGATTATAGTACGATTGTGTTTCTGGCTCAAGGGGATAAACTGGACGAACGTAAAAAATTAGTGAAGGCAGCGAAGAAACAAGCTGTTGTCCTTGCATTTGCTCCGCTAAGTGGGGAAGAGCTGCTGAGTTGGATTGTAAAGCTGGCGAAGCAGCGGGATGTATCTTTTGAGGCTGGAGCGGCTGACACGCTTGTGAGTTATGCAGGAACAGGCCTTCAGACGTTATCTGCGGAAGTGGACAAGTTATGTTTGTTCGCTGGTAACGGAGGCACGATCAAGCGCGCGGATATCGAATCACTGGTGGCACGAAGTACGGAGCAGAATGTGTTCGCATTGGTGGAGGAGCTTGCCAACTTGAGGCTGGAGAAAGCGTTGGGTCTTTTTTATGAGTTGCTGAAGCAGCGTGAAGAACCGATCAAAATTGCAGCCTTGATCGCCCGTCAATTCCGAATTATGATCCAGGTAAAAGAGTTAGGGCAGCAGAGTTACTCCCAACAGCAAATTGCCAGCCAGCTTGGTCTGCATCCGTATGCAGTCAAAATCGCTGGTGAACAGGCTCGCAAGTTTCAGGCAGAACGTTTGAGGCTGATTCTAAGCCACCTTAGTGAACTGGATTATCAGATGAAGACCGGGGCAGTGGATAAAGTGCTCGGACTGGAGCTATTCTTGTTAAGGCTCGGTGCTTAAGCTTAGATGTAACGGTAATACAAAGCGGCCTCTATTCCGTTAATGGTGAGATCAATGGAATAAAGGCTGCTTTGTTTAAATGAGTGCTTATAGAATCAGATACTAAAAAATCCTGAAAGCTCGTGCTGTTCAGGATTTTTCCATTAGATCGTATAAGTAACGCTTCTTACGCTTGTGCGGAAAGAGCGTTCAGTTTTTTCGCCAAGCGAGACTTTTTGCGGGCTGCAGCATTTTTATGAACCAGACCTTTAGTTACAGCCTTGTCCAGCTTTTTGGAAGCAGCTTGAATCGCAGCTTTTGCAGTATCAACTTCGTTACTTACCAGAGCAGCATCAGCAGCTTTAACAGCTGTACGGAGTGCAGATTTCTGGGAAGCGTTGAGTGCGCGGCGCTTGTCGCTCGTTTTTACGCGTTTAACAGCGGATTTGATGTTTGGCATTACATTCACCTCCTGTAAGGCATTTGCATGAATACAAACGTTTCACAACTTAAAATATTCTAGCACGCTGGCATGCAAATTGCAACAGATTTTCCTATGATGTTCGATAGTGCTGCATAAAGCACACCATTTTCCCACACAATATGCTCAAATGCAGTAAGGGAGGCAAGGACAGATGACACTGGATTTGCAAAATTATGCAGTTCGTACCGACTTGGCAATTGACTCCAAGGAGATGGCTCAGGGGGGACAGAAACAGACGATTCCCGGGCTGCGGGAGGATGTGGATGAGAAAGACGGTATCACCATCACACGTATTGATGTGCTTGATGATGCAGCCGCTACAGCAATTGGGCGTGTGAAGGGGCACTATGTCACTTTGGAGGTTCCATCGCTTCGTAACGGGGATACCGATCTTCAAGAGCGGGTGGCGGCAGAATTCACGCGGGAGATGGAAGATTTTTTGGCCAAGGCTGGAATTAACAAGACATCCAAAGTGCTGATTGTCGGATTGGGCAATTTGAATGTCACACCTGATTCTCTTGGTCCGCTAGTTGTGGAGAATCTGATGGTTACCCGCCAGTATTTTGAGCTGGTACCAGATCAGGTTGCACCTGGTTATCGGGAAGTCAGTGCTATTGCGCCAGGTGTGCTGGGTACAACAGGTATTGAATCCAGTGACATCGTTCAAGCGATCGTGGATCGAACAAAGCCAGATGCGATTATTGCGATTGATGCGCTGGCTTCACGCTCTCTCGAACGTGTTAATACAACGATTCAGGTGGCAGACATCGGCATTCATCCTGGCTCAGGCATTGGGAACAAGCGACGTGGTTTGACACGTGAAATTTTGGGTATTCCCTGCATTGCCATCGGTGTGCCTACTGTATGTTATGCGTCGACCATCGTGAATAACGTCATCGAAATGATGCGTACTCATTTTCGGCAAGAGACCGATCAAACGAAACAGATTATGGGCATGCTGGACGATATCGGCGAGAATGACCGTCTCAGTTTGGTAAAAGAGGTACTGGAGCCACTAGGCCATGATCTAATCGTTACCCCCAAGGAAATCGACGAATTTGTCGAAGATATTGCCAATATTATTGCAACAGGTCTGAATGCCGCGCTTCATGATGCGGTGAATGCTGAGAATGTAGCTGCCTACACCCATTAATTAACATTTTGAAATTTAAAATGCTTGAGACTCCTGTGAAGAAGGTCCGAATCTATCGGACTTTCTTTTTTTTGCAATCTTCTTTTTCCTGTTCTATCAAATCTGGCAGGCTCATAGAGTTGAAGTATAAGCGTTGTCCAGCAGGGAAGGAGACAGAAGCAATGAACAAAATATTGGCCTGGAATATTGGTAAATGGAAAAAGAGATGTTTGCACGTGCTGGCTATGGGCCGTACGTTGTTGTTGCTTATGATCATATCTGCTTTGTTTTTTGTTGTACTCGGTCTGGGGGGCATGGCAGAGAAGCGTTTGAATAGCTCACCCGTCTCTTCTATGAAAGGATTTGCCGGAGCCGTATCAAGCAGCTTTTTTGTGGACATGCTCGGCATGGAAATGCCGCATTTAACTCAGAAGGATCAGGCTTCTGCATTTTCTGGCGAAAATCTGACTTCGTTTGTATTCCAACTGCTGACGAATGTAAATCCGCAAGACCCCAAAAGCCTGATCGCTAGAGAAATGCCTGGCATGGGTTCCAATCAACCCGTACTGCTGCGACCGGGCTCGGGAAATGAAAAAGCTGAAGCTCCAGAAGATTATCAGCCAGGTCCTGGACTCATTGATACGGCCTCGGCAGGTGGAGGGAAATCAGGTGGCGAGCAGCATATCCCACCAGGTCAGGATAATCCCGATCCATCCGATCCGCAGGATCCGGGTGATGGTGAAGTAAAGGGTGATCCCCCACCGAAGAATGGAGGTAAAGATGAACCGAGCAAACCAACGACAGGAAAAAAAGCGATTCTTGTCTACCATTCCCATCCACGTGAAGGATACAATCCTCTCTTGGGCACGAAGAGTGACAATCCTTCCTCTGGTAAATCGACTGGAAATGTTTTTCAAGTGGGAACCTACTTGTCTGACAGTTTGGAGAAACTGGGGATTGGGGTGGAACATGCACAGGAAGATTATCCAACCAAGGTGAAGGATTATAACTGGAATTATTCCTATAAATACTCCCGTCAGACGGTGAAAGCTGCACTTGCTCAAAATGACGATCTTACGTATCTCATCGATATCCACCGTGACTCTCAGCGTCATAACAAAACAACGACAACCATTAATAATCTGGGCTATGCCAAAGTATATTTTATTATAGGACATGAAAATCCAAACTGGCAGCAGAATGAAGCCTTTGCGGCCAAAATTCATAAGAAGCTGGAAGCTAAATATCCAGGAGTATCTCGGGGTGTGTGGGGCAAGGACGGCGGCGGTGCCAACAATGGTGAATATAACCAGACCCTTTCTCCCAACAGCATATTAATTGAGATTGGAGGCATTGACAATACAGCTGCTGAACTGGAGCGGACATCCAAAGTACTCGCCGACATGATTGCAGAGGTGTACTGGGATGATCAGAAAGTGGACAAAGCGAGTGCGGAAAAGACGTCAAAAGGTGGCTAGTATTCCTGATATGGAAGAATAGAAGAATCGAAGATATAACAGGAGGCGAGGAATGTGTCCAGATTCGGCAAAAGATTGTTTTCTATCTGTGTATTAATGTTGCTGGGTGTTCTGTTTGGAATGCAGCTGGCAGGCAGCAGCTTTAATAGGGGCGATTCGACCGGCAACCCTGCAGTGGTGAAAACAGAGCCGGTGTCACCGGCTGCCGAGTCTGTTCAGACCGCGCCTGTACAAGAGGAGGTTAAAGAACCTCCAGCTGTACCTGTTCTGTCACCGAGTCAGGTGCTTGGCGCAGAGCAGAGCAAAGCGCCGGTAGACGTGCTGGCCGACAAAACGGCAGGTCTTCTTCAAAATCTGTCCCATAACGGAATGAAGTGGGTGGTATCCTTATTTAGCGGAGTCGCTGAATAAAAGGTTATGAAATATAGGCAAAATATACCCTTGGGAGTTCGCAATGGTGACGATAATTATAAAGTTGAGGCATCGCGGGATTGATGCTCCCTGCATCAACTGTTATAATGAAGCGATTGACACTAGGCTGTTTCTGGGGGTAAGGAATGACTGACATTCGGGCAAGACAACGTAAAATTCGTAACTTTTCAATTATTGCACATATAGATCACGGCAAATCAACACTTGCGGACCGGATCTTGGAGTACACAGGTGCGCTAACTACACGTGAAATGCAAGAACAAGTATTGGACCAAATGGAACTTGAACGCGAACGTGGAATTACGATCAAGCTGCAGGCGGTAGCACTGACTTACAAAGCCGATGACGGCGAAGAGTATTTATTGAATCTGATTGATACGCCGGGACACGTAGACTTCACGTACGAAGTTTCACGCAGCCTTGCTGCATGTGAAGGTGCTCTGCTGGTAGTTGATGCGGCACAGGGAATTGAAGCCCAGACGTTGGCTAACGTATATCTGGCTTTGGATAATGATCTTGAAATTTTACCTGTAATCAACAAAATTGACCTTCCAAGTGCTGACCCGGATCGGGTTAAACAAGAAGTGGAAGATGTCATTGGATTGGATACAAGCAATGCAGTTTTGGCTTCAGCCAAGGCGGGAATCGGTATCAAAGAGATTCTGGAGCAAGTAGTCCAAAGTGTTCCAGCTCCACAAGGTGATCCTGACCAGCCTTTGAAAGCGCTGATTTTTGACTCTCACTATGACCCGTATAAAGGCGTAATTGTTTACGTACGTGTTATAGACGGCAAAATCAAATCAGGTTCCAAAATCAAAATGATGGCAACAGGCAAAACGTTTGAAGTCATTGAGGTTGGAGCGTTCAAACCTCGCATGACCATTGTGGACGAGCTGAACGTTGGTGATGTTGGATTTATCGTTGCGGGTATTCGTCATGTAGGCGATACACAAGTCGGGGATACGGTGACAGATGCCAAAAATCCAACACCTGAACCTTTGCCGGGTTACCGCAAAATTAATCCAATGGTATACTGCGGTCTCTATCCGATTGAAACATCGGATTATGTTGACCTGCGTGAAGCGTTGGAGAAATTGCAGTTGAACGATGCTTCGCTCAGCTTTGAGCCGGAGACTTCCAGTGCCCTCGGATTTGGATTCCGTTGCGGATTCCTTGGATTGCTTCACATGGATGTTATCCAGGAGCGGATTGAGCGTGAGTTCAACATTCCATTGATTACGACTGCACCAAGCGTAATTTACCACGTGACGTTGACCAATGGTGAAGTTATGCAGATTGACAACCCATCCAACTATCCTGAGGTGGGAAGAATTGATTTTGTTGAAGAACCGTATGTTAAAGCTTCGATTATCGTACCCAATGATTATGTGGGTACCATCATGGAGCTTTGTCAGAATAAACGCGGTGAATATGTGAATATGGAATATTTGGACACAACTCGGGTTACTATTACGTATGAGATCCCGTTGTCCGAGATTGTATATGACTTCTTTGACCAGTTGAAATCAAGCACCAAAGGATATGCATCCTTTGACTACGAGCTGTCTGGTTATCGTCAGTCCAATTTGGCGAAAATGGATATCTTGCTCAATGGTGAGCAAGTCGATGCTTTGTCCTTCATCGTTCACCGTGACCGTGCGTATAACCGCGGACGCATTATCTGTGAGAAACTGCGCGAGTTGATTCCACGGCAAATGTTCGAGGTGCCAATTCAGGCATCTGTAGGTACCAAAGTTGTAGCTCGTGAAACGGTAAAAGCAATGCGTAAAAACGTACTTGCCAAGTGTTATGGCGGTGACATCTCGCGGAAACGGAAACTGCTTGAGAAGCAGAAGGAAGGTAAGAAGCGGATGAAGCAGGTTGGTAACGTAGAGGTGCCGCAGGAAGCGTTCATGGCGGTGCTGAAAATTGATGATTAATAACCAATAAACCAAGCTGAAAGGGAAGCCGGATGGCTTTCCTTTTTTCAAATAGAGGGGGACTTGCCATGACATTGGCAACACACAGCCGGAAGACAGGTGCACCCCAAGCGGTGTATCTTCACATTCCCTTTTGTACAAATAAATGTTTTTACTGCGATTTTAACTCCTATGTATTGAAGGACCAGCCGGTTATGCAGTATCTTGAAGCGCTGGAACGGGAGATGGAACATACGGTTAAAGCAAATCCGCCGGGAGAAATCAAAACCATATTTGTGGGCGGCGGCACGCCGACTGCACTGAAACCGGACGAAATGGCCGTATTCCTGAAGTCTGTTAAAACCTATTTCCCGAACTGGGCAGATGATATTGAGTTTTCAATGGAAGCTAACCCGGGTACGACGGATGCGGAAAAGCTTGCAGTTATGAAAGAAGGCGGAGTAAACCGCGTTAGCTTTGGAGTACAGGCTTTTCAAAATGATCTGTTGACAGGCATTGGCCGGATTCATAATACAGATGATGTATACCGCAGTCTGGAAAATGCCCGAGCAGCCGGATTGCATAACTTGTCCATTGATTTAATGTTTGGTTTGCCGAACCAAACCGTCGAGATGTTGAACGAGAGTATCGATAAAGCGTTGGAATTGGATTTGCCGCATTACTCCATTTACAGTCTGAAGGTGGAAGAGAATACTCTTTTCCATACATTGTATCAGAAGAACCAGCTACCGCTTCCTCATGAAGACGACGAGTTGCAAATGTATCTTCTATTAATGAAGCGTATGAAAGAAGCAGGTTACGGACAATACGAGATCAGTAACTTTGCTAAACCCGGCTTCGAGAGCCGTCACAATATCACGTACTGGCGTAATGAGGACTACTACGGTCTGGGTGCAGGTGCGCATGGATATGTAGGCCGCGAACGCCATATGAATATAAAAGGTATAAACCCGTATGTTGAAGCTTCCAAAGGAGGTCTGCCGCGTCTCGATCATTTTGAGATCAGCCGCGCCGAGGCAATGGAAGATTATCTTATGGTTGGGTTGAGAATGCTGGAAGGTGCTTCATCCTCGCGGTTTAGCGATCAGTTCGGGGAGCCTATGGAAGAAGTGTTTGCAAAGCCTTTGGGCAAAATGCTGAATGCAGGACTGCTGGAGAAGACGCCAGACGGCTTCCGGCTTAGTGAACAGGGCATCCTGTTCGGAAATGACGTTTTTGCCGAGTTTATCGGGTCTATATCGCTGAATTCGTAGCTTGAAATTCTATACGCTCTGTTGTATATTTATTCATATTGATTTTACAGAGCGTGTAATTTATACAACTACGAAGTCGGCTTTCCTCTGGAAAGCTTCTTATAGGAGGAGAGCTGGATGTCGGCCATATGCAGAAAAGCCGTACCGGAAGATGTTGAACCATTATTTGAAATGATTAAGGGCTATGCAGAGCGTGGGATCATGCTTCCGCGTTCACGGGAAGTACTGCAACGGCAGCTGGAGCACTTTGTTGTAGCAGAAGTGAATGGTCAGGTTGTAGGCTGTGGATCTCTCTGCCGACTGGGAAACGATCTGGTGGAAGTCAGATCGCTCGGCATCTCCGAAGGTCACAAAGGCATGGGCATTGGCTCACTGCTGCTGGACCGGCTGGTAGAGGAAGCGGAGAAACAGCAAATTCCCAAGGTCATGGCATTGACATATGAGGTGTCCTTTTTTCTCAAAAATGGTTTTGCTGTTGTGAACAAGGAAATTTTCCCTGAGAAAGTATGGACCGACTGTGTTCATTGCAGCAAGCAGGATTGCTGTGATGAGATTGCAGTATTGAAAGAGTTGAATATTTCAGCATGATTAATGAATGAACCGTATGGATTGAGCCGAGTATACTCTATCTCACCTGCGGTTCTTTTTAATTCATGAGCTGTACAGTAAAGTTGTTATGTCTTGGAGACATTGGTCTATACTATAAATAGATGAGCGTACTCATCAAACTGACTTGACAATGCTCACGTCATTTTGGTATTTTTGTATTACCGCTTAGCACTCATCTAACCGGAGTGCTAACGACATGGGACAGTACAGTCAGAAGGAGGGAATACTCACCATGTTAACAGAGCGTCAACGAATGATTCTGAACGCCATAGTGGATGACTATATCCGTTCAGCTGAGCCCGTAGGGTCCCGGAGCATTTCCAAAAGGGGAGATGTTGGATACAGTCCGGCGACGATCCGTAATGAAATGGCGGACCTCGAAGATATGGGCTTTCTGGAACAGCCGCATACATCGGCTGGTCGCATACCTTCACACAAAGGCTATCGATATTATGTCGATCATTTGGTTCCCTGGAATCAGGTGGAGCCACAAGAGCTGGACGACTTGAAGTCATTTTTCGCAGAAAAGCTGAACGTGATGGAACAAGTTATTCAGCATGCCTCAGTCATTTTGTCGCATATGACGAATTATACTTCGATCCTGCTCGGACCGGAAGTTTTTCACACATCACTTCGTCATTTTCAGCTGCTTCCACTTAATGAAAACGAGGCTGTAGCCATTATCGTAACGAACACGGGTCAGGTGGAGAACAAGACGGTTCAGATTCCACCCGAAATATCGGTAGCGGAGATGGAGAATGTAGTTCGTTTATTAAACAGCAAGCTGGTTGGCGTGCCAATTTACAAATTAAAATCTCGTCTCTACACCGAGCTTGGGCAAGAGATGGAACGGCATATTACACGTTATGAGGAAGTCATGCAGGTGCTGAACAGTGCCTTTGACAACGAGCATGACAATCGTCTGTTCCTTAGTGGTGCCACCAATATGTTGACCCAGCCAGAGTTTAAAGATATTGAAAAGGTTAAAGATATTCTTGACCTGTTGGATGAGACACCAACACTCATGAAATTGATGATGCCCGTGCAGGGTGGATCTGGTATTCAGGTGCGAATAGGTACCGAGAATGATCATGAAGCCTTCGCCAATTGCAGCCTGATAACGGCATCCTATTCATTGGATGGAGAGGCTTTGGGCTCCATCGGAATTTTGGGACCTACGCGAATGGATTACGCACGTGTCATTCATATTTTAAATACATTATCCCGTGATTTGACGGCCATGCTAACGCATCGCTTCAAATAAGGGAATGAACCATTTCATTCTTATAAGGAGGTGAACATCTTGAAAGAGGAGCAATCATTCGCAGCAGAAGAACAGGGACAACAAGCAACTACAGCAGCGGAACAGGAGCCTGTCAACGAAGCCGGAGCTGCAGAAGCACAGGCGGAAGAGATGACAGATCAGGAGCAAGATGAGATCGCACGTTTGAAGGCGGAAGCTGAGGAACATCAACAGCGTTTTGTTCGTGCGCAAGCTGATTTTGATAACTTCCGTCGTCGTACACAAAAAGAAAAAGAAGAACTGGCGAAATACGCTTCGATGAAGCTGGTCACCGAACTGGTGCCGGTCATTGATAACTTCGAGCGTGCCATGGCTACTGTACCGGAAGGTACTGAAGTTGAGTCCTTCTCCAAAGGCATCGAAATGATCTTCCGTCAGCTGGAGACTGTGCTGAACAATGAAGGTCTGACCTCAATGGTTACGGTAGGACAACCGTTTAACCCTGAATTCCACCAGGCGATTATGTCAGTGGAGAGCGACGAGTATGAAGAAGGTACCGTTGTTGAGGAAGTCCAAAAAGGCTATATGCTTAAGGATAAAGTACTTCGTCCGGCTATGGTCAAAGTTAGCTCATAATTTCGATTACAGAATGAATTGAGTTCACTCTTGATTGTACGATGCCACCGAAGTTTAATATAAAGGTTAGTACACACATAGAGCACGATTAGGAACAACAAATACAAACAAGGATCAATCTGATCCATTTAAATTGTCGAGGGAGGAAATTTTCCGATGAGCAAAGTAATCGGTATTGACTTAGGAACAACAAACTCATGCGTAGCGGTTATGGAAGGCGGCGAGGCTGTCGTTATTCCAAATCCGGAAGGCGCACGTACAACCCCATCCGTAGTGGGTTTCAAAAAAGATGGAGAACGCGTTGTCGGTGAAACGGCTAAACGTCAAGCGATCACAAATCCAGATCGTACGATTATCTCAATCAAACGTCATATGGGTACATCCCACAAAGAAACAATCGATAGCAAAGACTACTCTCCACAAGAGATCTCTGCAATCATCCTGCAAAAACTGAAATCCGATGCTGAAGCTTACCTGGGTCAAACGGTAACTCAAGCGGTTATCACAGTACCAGCATACTTCAATGACAGCCAGCGTCAAGCAACAAAGGATGCAGGTAAAATCGCAGGTCTGGAAGTTCTGCGTATCGTCAACGAGCCAACAGCAGCAGCTTTGGCATACGGTATGGAGAAATCCGAAGACCAAACGATTCTCGTATATGACTTGGGTGGCGGTACATTCGACGTATCCATCCTTGAACTGGGTGACGGCTTCTTCGAAGTTAAAGCAACTAGTGGTGATAACCAACTGGGTGGCGATGACTTTGACCAAGTAATCATTGATTATCTCGTAAGTGAGTTCAAAAAAGATCAAGGCATTGATTTGAGCAAAGATAAAGCAGCGGTTCAACGTTTGAAAGATGCAGCGGAAAAAGCGAAAAAAGAACTTTCCGGCGTATTGACTACAACCATTTCCCTGCCGTTTATTACTGTGGCTGATGGCGTTCCTCAACATTTGGAGTTGAACCTGAGCCGTGCAAAATTCGAAGAGATCTCTGCTGGTCTGGTTGAGCGTACGCTTGAACCAACTCGTCGTGCACTGAGCGATGCTGGAATGACAGCTAACGATATCGACAAGATTGTCTTGGTTGGTGGTTCCACACGTATTCCTGCAGTACAGGAAGCAATCAAAAAACTGACAGGTAAAGAGCCTCACAAAGGTGTTAACCCGGATGAAGTTGTAGCATTGGGTGCTGCTGTACAAGCGGGCGTACTGACAGGTGATGTGAAAGACGTTGTATTGCTTGACGTAACTCCATTGTCCCTGGGTATTGAAACTGCGGGTGGCGTATTCACTAAGATGATCGAGCGCAACACAACGATCCCTACAAGCAAATCTCAAGTATTCTCCACTTATGCAGACAACCAACCAAGCGTTGAGATTCACGTTCTGCAAGGTGAGCGCGAGATGGCAGCGGGTAACAAGTCCCTTGGTCGCTTCATGCTGGGAGATATTCCTCCAGCTCCACGTGGCGTTCCACAAATCGAAGTTAGCTTCGATATTGATGCCAACGGTATCGTTAACGTATCTGCAACAGACAAAGGTACAAATAAAACTCAAAAAATCACCATCACTTCTTCCAGCGGTCTGAGCGATGCTGAAGTTGAACAAATGATGAAAGATGCTGAGCTGCATGCGGAAGAAGATAAAAAACGCAAAGAACTCGTTGAAGCGAAAAACAGCGCAGATCAACTGATCTACTCTGTTGATAAAACGATCAAAGATCTTGGCGAAAAAGCAGACGCTGGTGAAGTCGAAAAAGCGAATGCTGCAAAAGAAAAACTGCAAGGCGTTCTGGCTTCCGATAATCTGGAAGACATCAAAGCCGCTACAGAAGAACTGACAGAGATCGTTCAACAACTGTCTGTAAAACTGTATGAGCAAGCACAAGCGCAAGAGCAAGCAGCTCAAGGTGCTGAAGATCAACAAGGTTCTGCAAAACGTGACAACGTCGTAGACGCTGATTACGAAGTTGTGGATGAAGATAAAAAACAAAACTAATTCACGATTTTTAGTGAATTAATCATCGGTGACGTTCGGATTGAAGGGAAAGTCATAGCCGGGGCTCCCGCGCTTTGGCTTTCCTTTTGTCACGATGTGCGATAAGGTGAATGATATGGGGGTGGAAGAGTGGCTGAAAAACGTGATTATTATGAGGTACTTGGCGTCGGCAAAAATGCCAGCGACGAGGAAATCAAAAAGGCATACCGCAAGCTTGCCCGTCAGTATCACCCTGACGTAAACAAGGCTGCTGACGCGGAAGCCAAGTTTAAAGAAGTTAAAGAAGCTTATGATGTGGTCAGTGATAGCCAGAAGCGGGCGCAGTATGATCAATACGGTCATATTGATCCAAATCAGGGCGGATTCGGCGGCGGTGGCGATTTTGGCGGCGGCGGCTTTGGCGACATCTTCGATATGTTCTTTGGCGGTGGCGGTGGACGACGTGATCCAAATGCTCCGCAACGGGGGAACGATCTGCAATACACCATGACGATTGAGTTCAAGGAAGCGGTATTTGGTAAGGAAACCGACATTACCATTCCTCGTACCGAAGGCTGTGATACTTGTCATGGCTCAGGTGCAAAACCGGGAACCAAACCAGAAACCTGTTCCGTCTGCCAAGGTAGTGGTCAACAGGAAGTGGTTCAAAATACACCGTTTGGCCGTATGGTCAACCGTCGTGCTTGTTCGAACTGTAATGGTTCTGGACAAATTATCAAGGAAAAATGTACAACATGCAGCGGCAGCGGTAAAGTACGCAAACAACGCAAAATTCATGTTCGCATTCCAGCGGGTGTAGATGACGGCGCTCAACTGCGTATGACTGGTGAAGGTGAAGGTGGTCTCCGCGGAGGACCAGCAGGAGATCTATATATTGTCATCCGTGTGAAATCACATGATTTCTTCGAGCGTGAAGGCGATGATATCTATTGCGAAATTCCGCTTACTTTTGCTCAGGCCGCATTGGGAGATGAGATTGAAATTCCAACGCTGTCCGAGAAAGTGAAGCTGAAAGTACCTGCCGGTACACAGACAGGAACGTATTTCCGTCTCAAAGGCAAAGGCGTACCACGCCTGCGCGGCATGGGGCAAGGGGATCAGCATGTGAAAGTCGTTGTAGTTACGCCTAGCAAGCTGAATGACGAGCAGAAAGACCTGCTTCGCCAAATCGCTGCGCTGGATGGAGAACAAACTCATGAGCATGAGCAATCCTTCTTTGACCGGGTGAAACGGGCTTTCCGTGGAGACTGAGTCTTAATCATTAATTAAAAAAAGGACACCACAGCGGGTTTTTCCGCAGGGTGTCCTTTTTTGCATAATATGGGCGCGCTTGCGGAAAGATACCAGACATGAGCATTCAGTGGTTTACTGATGTGCCGAAACTAGGGAAGCAGGTGAACCGGATGACCGAAAAAAATATTTTGGCTTATTTCCATAGCCCGGAGCAAGCGGAAGGGGCAGCCAAAAAACTGGAGGCATTACGAGTGGAAGACCTGTCTATCAATCGATTCAGTCGTTATGCGGGTGTCGGGCCAAGCGGAGCATCTTATACACCAGGCGTATCAGGCAGCTTTTCTTCCTGGGTACCAGGTGCTCTAGGCACAAATGCCAGCGCGGGGATCATGGCGGCAGCAGATCCTTCTGCGAGCGGTATGAGCGATGGAGGACAAGAGGGTCCGACAGGCAGAGATGTATTACTAACCGTTGTTGTTGACGAGGCAGTACATCATCGCGCTCTATCCATTATCGAACAAGCTGGCGGTATGATCTAGTTTCACCAAATCTATATAAGATGGACAGAGAATTACACTTTAACGGAGAGTGTAGAACCAATCTGAAGAAGCGAAGCGTTCGCCTGAAAGCTTTCGCAAGAAAGCTACTTCGGAAGCATACGCTATCACCGGATTTTTCCCTTTAAGAAAGGGAGATGAAGAAATCTGGGGATAACAGCGATCGGAGGATGGTACTACAATCGGGTGGTATAGTGTAACAAGTATTAGTTCATTTTATATAGATACCTATTTTGAAGGAGGAGCATAACGATGGCAGAACATGAACGTCCAGGCAAGATTTTGACGAAAACGGAAAAGATGAAGCGAATGCAGTCCGCCAAAAATGAGGATGTGGAATTCAGTGCCGAAGCTGCGGATCATGAAGATATAGAGGCTTTGCGCCGCAGTGAAGCGGCCGATCGTCGTCAGGGTCGGGAGATTCATGACTGAAGATCGCTCTGCAGTGATTATTGAAGCAGTGTTTACAAGCTGGTCCGAGGCTGAATCTGCACGCAGAGCTCTGGAATTGCTGCACCCAAACCAACTGAGTATCGAGAGTCTGAATGACACATCTTCTTCAGTGGATCGGGGAGCGGCTGAGAGCACAGATAACTCAACCATGGCCGTGATTGGGGGATTCAGTGGTGAGCTGAATGTACTTTCCCTCATTAGCGACGAGACCGAAGTATTGTCGGGTGGACAAGTGTATGACGATCCGGAAGCTGGCTCAGAAGGCAGGCCCAAGCAAGAAATCTTGCTGACCGTATACGTATCCAGTGACTCTCTCCCGCAAGCTGCAGAGATGATTACCCAGAATGGTGGACGCTTTTGCTAACAAGTTAATCGAGTGTAGTCATAATTAAAACAGGGTATTCGAGCAGCCAGGCTGCGGGTATCCTGTTTTTGTTGTTTCTTTTACTGATGCGGTTTTGTACTCCTGCTCGCTTGTGTAGTACAATGGTTGGGATGTTTGAAAAATGAGGAGGAAAAACGAAGTATGTTATGGCATGAACTAACAATACATACCACAGAAGAAGCTGTGGAGATGATTTCGAATTTTTTACATGAAGCAGGTGCTGGAGGGGTCTCAATTGAAGAGTCCGGTACTTTAAATAAAAAGCGGGATACAACGTATGGCGAGTTGTACGAGTTTCCATTGAATGATATTCCTGAAGGCTTCGCGGTCATTAAAGGATACTTCTCCGAAGGTACGGACATGGATGCATTGCAAGCTGAAGTAAGTCCACGCATTGAGCAACTTTCCGAATTCGATATCCAAACGGGTGAGGTTCGTTTTGAGACTCGAACAGTGGATGAAAATGACTGGGCGAACGCCTGGAAACAATATTTCAAGCCAGTACGTGTCTCGGAACGTCTAACCATTAAACCGACATGGGAAGAGTATACACCGGAAAGCCCAGATGAGAAAATTATTGAGCTTGATCCAGGCATGGCGTTTGGTACAGGTACACATCCAACCACTTCGCTTTGTCTGCGTGCACTGGAATCGGTCATTCAGGGTGGCGAGGAAGTCATTGACGTAGGTACAGGCTCTGGCATCTTGGCTATTGGAGCTGTCCATCTCGGAGCAAAACATGTGCTCGCGCTGGACCTAGATCCGGTTGCGGTAGCAAGTGCCAAGGAAAATGTGGAACTGAATGGGCTGGGACAACAAATTACGGTGAAAGAGAGTGATCTGCTGTCTGTTCTGGGCAGTCAGGACCCTGCGCTGGGCGTGAAGCTTCCGGTGAAAGTTATCGTTGCCAACATTTTGGCTGAGATTATTATGCTGTTTGTGGATGATGTCTATCATGCGCTTGAGTCTGGCGGCGTTTATATTACTTCAGGCATTTGGAAAAATAAAGAGCAGCTTGTCCATGATGCGCTCGTTGCTTCCGGCTTCGAAATAAGTTCGGTGCACCGCGATGAGGACTGGGTCGCGTTTGTGGCCAGAAAGAGGTAACCGATGGACTTAAACTCGTTCTTTCGTTATCCGCTGGATCAACTGCCGTTTTTTCTGTTGGCGATCCTGATTGCTTTTACGGTGCATGAATTCTCTCATGCTTATTTTGCCAACAAATTCGGCGATCCAACAGCCAAGCTGCTGGGCAGGGTTACACTAAATCCGGTTGTACATTTTGACTTGTTTGGTGTGCTACTGCTCCTTATTGCCGGTTTTGGTTGGGCACGCCCTGTCCCAGTGAATCGGGCCAACTTCGACAAACCGAGATTAATGGGTGTCATTGTATCCGTAGCAGGGCCTGTGAGTAACTTGCTGCTCGCGATCATCGGTACGATCATCTATGCGTCCCTGGTTGGTTCGGGGGCATTGGGTGGCATTGAGAATGAACGGTTGCTTACGGCAATCTCCATGTTTTTCTCCATATTTAACCTGACGAACTTTTTCCTTTTTCTCTTTAATCTTATTCCGTTACCTCCACTGGACGGATATCGAATTCTGGAGGATATTCTGCCGCCTTCAATCAGCCGCAAACTGCAAGGGGTAGAGCAATGGTCCATATTTATTTTCCTGTTGATCCTTGTTATTCCACCATTGCAAAATGCCACGATTCAACCTTTATATCAATTTGCCCAGAATATGTATCTGGATCTGGCAAGGCTAATCATCGGTTTATATCGTTAGAAACGTATAGTGTATGGGACTGAAATACTGGTCAGAAGGACATAAAAGTTGTATGATCATCTGTGGCGATTGGATTCACGCCTGCCATCAGGCGGGGTGAATTCCAGTCATAACAGGATAGAATGGGTGGACAGACTAATGCAGCGTTATTTTGTATCTGCAGAACAGTTTAATGAACATTCCGTGGTCATCACGGGTGATGATGCGCGCCATATCGGCAAAGTAATGCGTGGTAAACCTGGAGATAAACTGATTGTCAGTGACGGAAACTCCAAAGAAGCTTTGGTGCAGATTGAAAGCATCGAAGCCCAGCAAGTAACTGCGAATATTGTGGAACCTCTCGAAATGGACCATGAAGCGCGGATACGTGTAACCGTGGCTCAAAGCTTGCCAAAAGGCGATAAGATGGAGACGGTCATTCAAAGATGTACAGAGATCGGAGCGGTTTCCTTTGTTCCTTTCCTGTCTGAGCGTACGATTGTGCAATATGATGCCAAGAAAGAAGGCAAACGGTTGGAGCGGTGGCGGAAAATTGCGAAGGAAGCCGCTGAGCAAAGCCATCGGAACCGCATTCCATCCGTCGAGCAGCCACTTTCCTGGAAAGGGCTGCTATCTTCTTTTGAGGGCTACAATCTGGTATGTTATTGTTATGAAAAGGAAAACGGCAAGCAGTTAAGAGATGCATTGAAGCCGTTTGTCAATCAGCTTGCACCTGGTGCGAGCGCTGAAGTGTTGATCGTTGTTGGACCTGAGGGCGGATTCTCGGAGAGGGAAACGATTGAAGCCGATCAGGCGGGTGCTGTATCCGTTGGACTGGGCAAACGCATCTTGCGGGCCGAGACAGCCGGAATGGCGGCGCTAACTTGTGTCTTATATGAATCCGGAGAAATGGGGGGAATGTAATTATGCCATCCGTGGCGTTTTACACCTTAGGCTGCAAAGTTAATTTTTATGATACAGAGGCGATTTGGCAATTGTTCAAAAATGAAGGATACGATCAGGTAGACTTCGATGAACAGACAGCAGATGTATATTTGATTAATACTTGTACAGTAACCAATACCGGCGACAAAAAGAGCCGCCAGATTATCCGTCGTGCCATTCGACGCAACCCGGATGCGATTGTAGCCGTTACTGGCTGTTATGCGCAAACTTCTCCGGCGGAGATTTTGGACATCCCTGGCGTGGATCTTGTTATCGGTACACAGGATCGTGACAAAATTTTGCCATATGTCAATGAAATTCAGGAATCACGTCAGCCCGTCAATGCTGTGCGCAACATCATGAAAACGCGGGTATTTGAAGAGATGGACGTACCGGATTTTGCCGATCGTACCCGTGCATTTCTGAAAATCCAGGATGGCTGCAATAACTTCTGTACGTTTTGCATTATTCCATGGTCGCGTGGACTTTCCCGTAGTCGGGAAGCAAATAGCATCATTCAACAGGCTCATCAACTCGTACATGCCGGATACAAGGAAATTGTTCTGACAGGCATTCACACTGGTGGATACGGGGATGACATGGAGAATTACGATCTGACGGATCTGCTGTGGGACTTGGATAAAGTAGAGGGCCTGGAGCGTATTCGAATCAGTTCGATCGAAGCGAGTCAGATTGATGATCGGATGCTGGATGTGATCAAACGTTCAGACAAACTTGTGCGCCACTTCCACATCCCGCTGCAAGCGGGCGATGACACCGTACTGAAACGTATGCGCCGTAAATATACGACTGAAGAGTTTTACAATAAAATGCTTCGCATTCGGGAAGCAATGCCGGATGTAGCGATTACAACCGACGTTATTGTTGGGTTTCCGGGTGAGACGGATGAGATGTTCCGTAATGGCTATGAACTGATGAAGAAAATCGCTTTTTCCGAAATGCACGTATTCCCCTATTCCAAGCGGACCGGAACACCGGCAGCGCGTATGGAGGATCAGGTGGATGAGGAAGTCAAAAATGCACGCGTGCATGAATTGATTGAGCTATCCGAGCAAATGCAGCTGGCATACGCCAAGCAGTTTGTTGGGCAAGTACTGGATGTCATTCCTGAAGGTGAAGCCAAGGGCCGTGAAGGCAGTGGTAAACTTCATGGTTACAGTGACAACTACATTCAGCTGGTCTTTGATGGTTCCATGGATATGGTCGGCAAAGTATGCCGTGTCAAAGTGACCGAGGCGGGTGTGAATGAAAGCCAGGCTACGCTGGTTCGTGTGTTGGAAGAAAATCTCAAGTCCGCAGCGATGTAATCGAGGCGTCAGAAACAAGGATTTCATTTCCTTGGGGAGCGTACCCGTGGAGATGAGGTCCTTCTTTTTCCAAAAAAAGATAAAGACAATTCCGTAATGGGGGAGAGCAGCATGAATAAAAAAGAAATTTCGGCAGGCGGAGTCGTCTACCGCACGGGAGAAGACGGAAAGCTCCAAATTCAACTGATTGTAGATCGGTACGGCAAGACGACCCTCGCCAAGGGCAAAATGGAAGCTGGAGAAACGGTAGAACAGACCGCACTGCGTGAAATTCTGGAAGAGACAGGCATGGTCGGCCGGATTGTAGAACCCGTTGATATCATCGCCTATACGTATCAGCATGCAGAGTTTGGTCCGGTGGACAAGGAAGTTCATTATTATCTCGTTGAAGCGGAAAGCGGCGATCTGCAGCCTCAGATTGAAGAAATCAAAGGTGTGGATTGGTACACTCCGGAAGAAGCTTGGTCCAGACAGCAGCAAAGTGGATACGATAATAACGATGACATTTTACGTGTGGCGCTGAACAAATTAGGCATAAACGTATAGCTGTTTTCTATTGCGTGACGTATCGCTACTGTTTGTTGAGAGCGTTTTGAGCATCAGGCCACGGGTGACTTCGCCACTGGGGTGGAGACCGGTGGTTTTTTGTGCCAAATCGGCAAGTAACATAATGGCAAGGCAAGCAGTGAACTGATGACGTTAAAAAGGGTCTGGGCATGCGCAATCTGTGCCCCGTTATCCGCTGACAGCCAAGCCGAAGCTGCATGCAGCTGGCCGATCAGCGGCATAAACAGCAGTGCTCCCGCTATGTTTAGTACGACATGGGAGGCTGCGACAAATTTGCCTGCGGATGCTCCGCCAGCGGCAGCAATCACGGCGGTGATACAAGTCCCCACATTGGACCCGATCACAATGGCGATGCCGATCTCCACAGGTAGCACCCCTGTGGCTGCAAGCGTAATCGCCATGCTAATGACGGCTGCGCTGCTATGAATGAGCGCAGTCAGACAGGCACCAGCCAGAAAGCCCCACCACAAGCTGTCAGCTGAGCGATCCAGAAACCACTGGAATACACCCATACTTCGCAGGGGTACGGCAATGGATTGCATCACTTGAATGCCTGTCATGACTAAGGCAAATCCGGCTGAAGCGAGAAAGCTGTATTGCATGGTAGACAGCGTCCGACGTGTGCGTTCAGGAGCGAACTGATTTCGTTCACCAAGCACAACAAAGACGGCCCAGCCTGTCAGGGACAAGGCAAGCAGAGGCAAGGAAAACCGTCCGATCTGAAGTCCGACAAGCTCGGTGGTTAGGCACGTCCCGATGTTGGTGCCAAGAATAATGCCAAGTGTGCGTCCGTAAGTAATTAATCTGGCGTTCGCCAGCCCAATGGTAAGTACAGTGACGGCAGTACTGCTTTGCAGCAGGGCTGTAGCGCCCGCGCTGAAAGCCATGCCTTTCCAGGGAGCAGAGGTAGCCCGGCCCAGCCATCCAGCCAGCATGGGTCCAGCCATCCGCTGTAAGGCTGTTTCCATCAGCTTCATCCCGCCAAAAAAGATAAGAAGCCCATATAATAGGGGCAGCACAACATCTCTAAACATGAGTTAACATCATTCCTTCCGTGCGTATCCTTATTCCCATCCTATGAGTAAGTAAGGACAACCATGACAGGCTAACGGAATTCTGAAGTTAACAGCGTTTGAAAGACCGATAAGTTATCATAATGGTCACCCCAATTACCGCGCCCCTATTCAAAAGATACGGAGACTCTGCAAACGCAGCGAAGGGGATGGAGTTGGAACTGTAGAAGCGAAACGCTTACGGTCATATGGGGTGATCTAAAGATTCACACGATAACGGAGAGGGCAGAAAAAACCTGAAGAAGCGAAGCGCTCGCCTTTATCCCCGGATTTTTCCTTCTAAAAGGATATCAAAAAAATCTGGGGATAACAGCGATCGGAAGGTTGTTCTGTCATCGCAGTGGCAAGTGTGGAATTTGAGATTCATCTGTACAACGACGTAACAGCGATCGAAAGTCCAATCCATCCCCGTAGCGGTCACCTTTGCACCAAACCTATCTTTTCAACAACTAACTATGAAAGAAGTGGATCTATCTTGCCATCAGTTACACTGGAACGCAGCCGCAAAAAGCGGCTGGAACATGCACATCCATGGATATATAACAATGAAATTGCCTCTGTTGACGGAAACCCCGAGCCGGGAGATCTGGTCAGCGTATTGAATCACCAAGGTCGCTATCTTGCGACGGGATACTATAATCCTGCATCTCAAATCACAGTGCGAGTCGTGGCCTATCAACCTTTGGAGTGTGAACAGATGGACACCGCGTTTTTTGCAGCGCGTTTCCGCGATTGCTTGCGCCACAGGGAGCGTTTTATCCAGGATGGGGAGGCATACCGTCTCGTTTATGGGGAAGCCGATTTCCTGCCAGGACTGATTGTTGACCGTTTTGGCAGCATCCTTGTTGTTCAATTGCTCACACTCGGCATGGATCGTTGCCGCGAAGCGATTGTACAAGCTCTAATTGAAGTGATGCAGCCGGAAGGTATCTATGAACGCAGTGATGTGTCCATTCGTGAACTGGAAGGCTTGGAGCAGACGAAGGGACCATTGTACGGGGATTGCCCGCGTCATGTCACGGTAACCGAGAACGGATTGCTCATTAAGGTGGATATCGTGGAAGGCCAGAAGACAGGGTACTTCTTCGACCAACGCGAGAATCGTGCAGCCATTGAACCACTTATGAAGGGTTGGGGTTACAAGAGTGGTATTATGCTCCAACAGACTGAGCAGGATGGTACGCAGCAGCTGCTTCCTGTGAATAAAAGTGGCAAGGTTGTGACGTTCCCTTATTGGGATGGGGCCACTGTGCTGGAATGTTTCTCCCACACAGGCAGCTTCACATTGAACGCCTGCAAATATGGAGCCAAAAAAGTAACATGTCTTGATATCTCAGAACATGCGATTGAAAGTGCACGTACCAACGTAGAGCTGAACGGTTTTACTGATCGGGTCGAATTTGTCGTTGCGGATGCATTCCAATACTTGCGTGAACAGGTGAAAGGCCTCGAAGAGCGTAACATACGTGCACGTGCTGGTGAACAGAAAGTGGATACGTCCAAAGCGCTTGCAGCAGGTGGTAAAACATTTGATGTAGTCATCCTCGATCCACCAGCCTTTGCCAAAACGAAATCAGCAGTCAAAGGCGCATGCCGTGGGTATAAGGACATCAATTTGCAAGGAATGAAGCTGGTGAATGAGGGTGGGTATTTGGTAACGGCAAGCTGTTCATACCACATGCGTCCTGATCTCTTCCTGGAAACTATTGCGGATGCAGCCGAAGATGCAGGCAAAGTACTGCGTCTGATCGACTGGAAAGCAGCCGGTAAGGATCACCCGCAAATTTTGGGCGTAGACGAAGGTCATTACCTGAAATTTGCCATCTTCGAAGTACGCAGCAAAAAGAATTAATTGAGCGCGATTTCATTTTAAGATCGAATATACATTTACGCAAAGAGCCCACTGTCATAAGCTGTGGGCTTTTTGCTATGCTCGTGGAGAAGCTTTCTGTAATTGCCGGATAGTGGCAAACGTATGTTCCGAACCAAGTCAGATATGTTATACTGGGAATTAAAATCTTGTTCGTGTTGGTTTGGAGGATTAAACATGTCCGTACGCTTTGTTATTGGCCGGGCAGGCAGCGGTAAGAGTGCGCTGATTACCCGGGAAATCACATCCCTGCTTCAAAAGGAACCACAAGGTAAACCACTGATTCTGCTGGTCCCGGAACAGAGTTCGTTTCGAACCGAACAGTCACTGGTATCTTCAGGGGCTATTAAAGGTACCATGCGTGCTGAAGTGCTTGGTTTTCGCCGATTGGCCTATCGGGTCATGCAGGAGGCAGGTGGTTCTGCACGTATTCCCATTGGAGCTGAAGGCAAAAAAATGCTGCTCTACAAAGTGCTCCAGCGTCGTAAGGAAGAATTGAAGCTGTTTGGTGCATCGGGCAGCCAGCTGGGCTTTATAGGAGAGTTAAATGATTTATATAGTGAGTTTAAACGTTATGAACTTGACCCTGCTTCACTGGAAGAAGGACTTTCCGCATGGAATACATCCTCTTCTACACCGATTCTGGGAGACAAGCTGCATGACTTGCTACTTATATACCGTGACTATGAAAAGGAATTAACCGAACTATATATCGATGATGAAGACACGTTGACTGAACTGACAGAGCGGTTGCCAGAGAGCACGTTGCTGCAAGATGCACAGATCTGGATCGATGGATTTCAGGGATTTACTCCGCAGGAAATGAGTGTCATTGGAAAACTGATGCTGCAAGCTTCTTCCGTTACAATTGCATTGACGTTGGATCGTGCTTACGATCACGGCGCACTTCCAGGAGAATTGGAGCTGTTCCATCCTACAGCGAGTGCATACGCACGTCTCAAAGGCATGGCCGAGGATCTGGGTGTCTTTAATGAGACAACCGTGCTTCAACCGGAAGTTTTGCCGAGATATGAAGGCAGTCCTGGACTGGCGCATTTGGAGGCTAGCTTTGATCGCAGAGTTCGCTGGAAAAGTGAGGGGCGTGATGCAGGTGTCCGACTGTACGCCGCTGAGAACCGCCGGGCTGAGATGGAAGGAGCACTTCGTGAGATGCGTCGTCTGGCGCAAGATGAAGGTGCGCGTTATCGAGATATGGCAGTGCTTGTTCGTCAGTTGGATACATATGCCGACATTGCTGAGCCCCTATTCAGAGACTATGGCGTGCCTGTCTTTCTGGATCGGAGAAGAAATGAACTACATCATCCATTAGCGGAATTCATTCGTTCAGCAATCGATATCGTTCGCCGTCGCTGGCGTTATGAGGATGTGTTTCGCTGTGTGAAAACGGATCTGCTGCTTCCACGGGACGGTTCCATTACACGTGAAGATATGGACCAGCTCGAAAATTATATATTAGCTTGCGGAATTCACGGATACCGTTGGACAGATGGCAAGCCATGGAAGTATGTACCCAGCTTGTCCCTGGAAGACAACGATCAGGATGTCCGCAGCCGGGGTCGTGAGCAGATGCTGTCCTTAATGGAAAAATGCCGAACAGTGATTGTTGATCCAATAGGTGCTTTTGAGAAACGAATGAGCAAGGCAAAGACAGCTAAAGACCAATGTGCAGCGCTATACAGATTACTGGAAGATGCCGAGATTCCTTGGAAGCTGGATCAGATGTCTGCAGAAGCCAAGGCCCAGGGTGACCCGGAACGTTCGAGAGAGCATCGTCAAATGTGGGGTGCCGTCCTAGATCTATTAGATCAGATGGTTGATATGATGGGGGCCGAACGGTTGGATATCGATCTGTTTGCAGGGCTGATGGAGACCGGATTGACTGAACTGAAGTTGGGACTCGTTCCTCCAGCGCTTGATCAAGTGTTGGTTGGATCGATGGATCGTACACGTCTTCAGGGTATCAAGTACGTATTTATTCTGGGTGCAGTAGATGGTGAACTGCCTGCTGTGCCTCAGGATGATGGTGTATTAACTGAGCAGGAACGGCTGTTATTGACAGAGAGAGGACTGGGGCTTGGGCCGGGAGCAACAAGACAAATGCTGGATGAACGCTTTCTGATCTATACCGCCCTGACAGCGGCGAGCAAGCAGTTATGGCTGAGCTATCCCGTTGCAGATGATGAAGGGAAAATATTACTGCCCTCGGAAATTGTACGACATGTACGGAAGATGTTCGGTCTGCATGAGCAGCCATTGCTTGCCCAGCCGCCGGTTACGGATGCTGAAGAGATACACTGGTCTTATGTTAACCATCCTGGTCAGAGCCTCTCTTATCTCATTGGACAATTGCGCAGATGGCGGCGTGGAGAAAATATTCCTGAAATGTGGTGGGCGATCTATAACTGGCATGTCTCTCGGGAGACAAGCAGACCTCAGCTGGAGCAATTGCTTGGATCGATCTTTTATCGCAATAGGGCGTTACCTCTGCGTACGGTTACGAGCCGTAGATTATATGGTACAGAGGTAAGGACGAGTGTCTCCCGAATGGAGCGGTTTGTGGCGTGTGCGTTCTCCCATTTTGCATCCCATGGGCTGCGACTGAAAGAGCGCCAGTTGTACCGCTTGCAAGCCCCTGATATTGGACAATTGTTCCATGCTGCCTTGAGTCAGCTTGCCATACGTTTGCGTGAACAGAATCGCAGTTGGGGCAGTCTGTCCCCGGATGAATGTCGGAAGGAAGCGGAGCACACTGTGGAGCAGATTGCACCACAGTTGCAGGGAGAGATTTTGCTTAGTACCAAACGGTATGGTTACATCTTCCGGAAGCTGAAGGATATCGTTAGCCGGGCGTCGGTTATTCTGGGTGAACAGTCCAGACGGGGAAGCTTTGAACCGATTGGGCTGGAGCTTGATTTTGGGCCAGGTAAACCCCTGCCACCCCTTCGTTTTGAATTGGAAAATGGCTGTGTGATGGAGATCGTGGGTCGGATCGACCGTGTGGATGTGGCTGAAGGAGAGAATGGCTTGCTACTGCGGGTCATTGATTACAAATCGAGCCAGACTGATCTCAAGCTGCATGAGGTGTATTATGGCTTGTCATTACAGATGCTCACGTACCTGGAGGTACTGCTTAGTGCTGCCGAGGAGTGGCTTGGAGAATCGGCGATGCCTGGAGGAACACTCTATTTCCATGTGCATAACCCGTTGCTTCAATCCGCAAATGGTATGACTTCTGAGCAGGCAGGACAAGAACTGCTGAAACGATTCAAAATGAAAGGCTTGCTGCTCGCGGACCGGGATGCGATCGCTCAAATGGACAATACTTTGGACAAAGGCTATTCGGCCATTATTCCGGTTGCGCTTAAGGCGGATGGCAGCTTTTATAGCAGCGCTGCTGTAGCTACGCCAGAGCAATGGGATACCTTGCTTGCTTCAGTTCGCAGTAATATACGTGAGATTGGCACCCGGATTACGGACGGAGATGTGGCGATTGAACCTTACCGTATCCAGCAGGAGGTTGCATGCACCTTCTGTCCGTACAAGCCAGTCTGTCAATTTGATGAAAATATCGAAGGCAATGAATATAATCTGTTGTCCAAACCGGGCAAACAGCAAATCTGGGACATGCTGTCTCATGACAAAGGAGGGGAAACATCATGACGATTATGCCAAAACCGGAGGGAAGCTTCTGGAGTGATGACCAATGGAGTGCCATCTCACAGAGTGGGGAAGACATTCTGGTTGCTGCTGCAGCGGGTTCCGGGAAGACGGCCGTATTGGTTGAACGGATTATTCGTAAGATTGCAGACCCTTCCCGCGGATTCAGCGTAGATCGTTTGCTGGTTGCAACATTTACGAAAGCTGCTGCGGCGGAGATGAAGCAGCGGATACGGGAAGCACTGGAACGTGCACTTGAAGAACAGCCTGCCGAAGAACATTTGCGCAAACAACTTTCACTACTCGGGCGGGCATCCATTACGACACTGCATTCATTCTGTATGGAGGTCATTCGTCGTTATTATCAGCAAATTCCGCTAAACCCGGCTTTCCGGATTCTGAATGAAAATGAAGCCGAGATTATGCGGCAGGAATTGTTGGAGCAGTTGTTTGAGGAAAAGTATGGGGAAGAAGACGAAGGCAGTACATTCCGCGAATTGGTGGATTGGTTCAGTGGGGAACGAAACGATGATGCCATGCATCGACTTGTGCAGCGTTTGTATGATTTCTCACGCAGTCATTCCTGGCCGGATCATTGGCTTGCGGAGATGGCATCTGCTTTTCAGGTGGAAAGTGTCGAGGCACTTGGGCATTCTGCATGGGTTCAGAGTATTTTGCGTGATGCGGCTCTTGCCCTAAGTGGTGCGGCTGGTCTGCTGCGTCAAGGGATCAGCATATCGATGCAGCCGGAAGGTCCGAAACCTTATGCAGATACATTAAAAGAAGATTTGGCAATGGTCGAAGAGCTTCTGTCAGCTGTTGAGGTCATGCCGTGGGAAAGATTGCCTGAAGTGTTTCAGCCAGCATCTTTTGGCAAGCTGAAGCCTTGCAAAAAGGACCAGACGGACTCGGGGTTACAAGAACAGGTCAAGGAACTGCGTGAGGCTGCGAAAAAAACCGTGACGGATCTGAAAGGGTCATTGTTTGGAAGAAGTGCGTTTTCTTTCTGGCAGGAGATGGAGCAGGCGGCGCCTCTAATGCAGGAATTGTCCAAGCTGGTCAGTGCATTTGGAGAGCGATATCGACAGGCCAAGCAGGAACGCGGTCAGGTCGATTTCAGTGACCTGGAGCATTACTGTCTTCATATTTTGCGCCATGAGAATTCCACTCCTGAGCTATCCATGCCTTCGGATGCAGCAATGGAATATCGGGCACGTTTTGATGAAGTGCTGCTGGATGAATATCAGGATACCAATACAGTGCAGGAAGATATCGTCAGACTGATTTCCAGAGAAAATCCAGGAAACCGGTTCATGGTTGGTGATGTAAAACAGAGTATTTATCGTTTTCGTCTGGCTGAACCCGGACTGTTTCTGAACAAGTATCGTCAATACGCAGCGAATTCGGATATGGAAATGGACGGAGAGAGAGAGTCATTGCATGCAGGAAGACGTATTGATCTTGCGCGTAACTTCCGTAGTCGTGCAGAAGTCGTCCATTCGGTCAATATGTTATTCAAGCAGCTCATGAATGAAGGGGTAGCTGAGATTGCCTATGATGAACGAGCGCAGCTCGCTTATGGGGCTACTTTCCCGGAAGAGACGCTTGGAGATGAGGCATACAGACCTGAAATCATGCTGATCGATCGTCAAGGCGGAGGACCTGATCTGACGGAAAGCACGGACGAGAATGGGGATGCGCTGCCTTCTGCCGAGCTGGAGAGTGCCGAGCTTGAAACCGCCCAGCTGGAGGCTCGGGCCATGGCTCGCCGTATTCGTGAAATGGTCGGTGATTCGGATAAACCAGCCCTCAATGTTTATGATAAAGCCCTCAAATCCATGCGACCTGCGCGTTACGGAGACATAGTTATTTTGCTTCGTTCTGCCCTGATGTGGGCTCCACTCATGATTGAGGAATTCAGACAGCAGGGTATTCCTGCCGGAGGGGAGCAAAGCAAAGGGTATTTCCAGGCGACGGAAGTGGAAGTGATGTTGTCCCTGCTGCAGATTGTGGATAATCCAAGGCAGGATATCCCACTTGCTTCCGTGCTTCGTTCGCCGATAGTCGGATTGGATGAAGAGGAGTTAGCTCAGATTCGCCTTGGGGACAAGCGACAGTCTTTCTATGATGCTGTTGTATCAGCTGCAGGAGCATTCACTAATTCGTTGAATGCTTCCAGACCGCATGGTGAGCAAGCTTTGAATTCGGATTCATCTGTAATCCAGCTGCAATGGCCGGAAGTCTGGTCAGAAATGGAGCAGGGGCAGCGGGAGTCGGCAGTATCCGTTGAGGCAGACGTTATCGAAGGCATACATGAATCCTCAGCACAGGCAGATAGAGATGAGGTTTTGGACGCCGGTATAGATGCAAGTATAGGTGTACGTATAAGCGATGATGCGGATAGTGAAAACGGCACTAGCACGGAACTGCAACAAAAGTTAATTCGCTTTATGCGTCAGTTGGAACAGTGGCGGCTTGAAGCCAGACAAGGCAGCCTGAGTGAACTCATTTGGCGCATGTACCGGGAAACGGGTTATCTGGACTGGGTTGGCGGCCTTCCGGGAGGCATACAGCGTCAAAGTAATTTGAAGGCTCTGTATGATCGCGCTCGGCAATATGAGGAGGCAACGGCTAATCGTGGGTTGTTCCGCTTCCTGACCTATGTATCCAGACTACGTGAAAACGGGGGAGATCTTGGCACCGTAGCAAGTGGTTCTGGTGAGCAGGACAATGCGGTACGCATCATGACCATTCACCGGAGCAAGGGCTTGGAATTCCCTATTGTTTTTGTCGGGGGCATATCCAAAATGTTCAATCAGCAGGATCTGAATTCGCCGTTTCTGATGCATAAGGAGCTGGGGTTTGGCCCGAGGTTTGTTGATCGTGAGAATCGGGTTGCCTATCCAACCTTGGCGAATCTGGCGATTCGTCGTCGTGCCCAGTTTGAGCTGCTTGCCGAAGAGATGCGGGTGCTTTATGTGGCTCTGACCCGTCCAAAGGAGAAAATGATTCTGGTTGGTACGGTGAAAGATGTTGTTAAAAAGGCAGTGGCATGGTCTCAGATTAAAGACAGTCCGGAACGGGTATTGCCTGACTATCTGCTTGCAGCCGGACGTAGTTATCTGGATTGGATCGGTCCGTCTCTGATGAGACATCCAGACTCAGCTTTGCTGCGTGAACTTGCGGGAGGCGCTGATTCATATGCTGCCTGTCTTGTTGATGATGAATCACGCTGGGGCATTTCCGTCATTTCTGCTGATCAAGTATCCCGGGAAATAGTTGTGGATCAGACGCTTGGTGAGGAAGACGGCATGACAGAAGTGCGGAAACATCGAATTGCTGCCCTAAAAGCAGTTCAGTCTGTGGAGCTGTTTCCTTCCTCCACTGAAGAAGAGATGATCGAGGATACACAAGATTCAACACCACGAGACATCAGTGAGGAAGATGTATTTACAATAGGGGAGCAAGAGGGTATACAGCTGCTTCGTGAAGTAGATAAACGGCTTTCTTGGACATATCCTCATCAAGCAGCAACGCAAGTAGCTGCCAGCACATCGGTTACCGAACTGAAGACATTGCTTACCATGCAGGACCATCAGTCCTTACAGATGATGGAGGAAGTTGAAGAACAATCTGAGGCTTCTGTGGATTATGAGGGCCGTGAAGTGAAGGATGGAGGCTCGTCCTTTAAATTGCATCTACGTCGTCCCAAATTCATGGAGGAGAAACAATTGACTGGAGCCGAGCGGGGAACGGTGTATCATACGTTGATGCAGCATCTTCCTGTAGATGGCTCACCCGTTGATTTGCAAATCGTTGAGCAGACACTTTTGCAATTAGTTGAGCTCCAGATTTTGCTCCCCCATCAGGCAGAGGTTATTGAGTCTGAACAACTGGCCGAATTCTTCAATACAGAACCTGGGACAGAATTGTTGCGAGCGGAGTGGGTGAAACGGGAGATTCCATTTATTTATGGACTTCCGGCACATCATTCTCCTGCCGAATGGCTTCATAGTCTGTCACCAGATGCAGGGATGCAAACGTTGGAGGAAGACGGTAAGATGCAGGCATCACTAGAAAATGAGACGGTGCTGGTACAGGGGATTATTGACTGTCTGTTTGAGGTGGATGGCGAGCTTGTTTTGCTCGATTACAAGACAGATCGGGTGTTGGAGCATCGCGGTGGACTGGACAAACTGACGGAAAACTATCGTTTCCAGCTGGAGCTGTATGGCCGGGCTATTGAAGATATTCTGGGTCGGAAAGTCGACCGGAAGTGGTTGTACTTTTTTGATGGCGGACTTGCTGTGAAATTATAAAGTGAAATTTTAAAACGGCCGGATGGAATTAGTTTTATCGGATTTTGCATGAGAGAGGGGTTGAACGGACGATGCGTATTTTGCACACAGGGGACTGGCATCTGGGGAAAACGCTGGAGGGACGGAGCCGGCTGCGGGAGCAGGAGGATTTTGTGGATGAGCTTGTCAGGCTCGCGGATGAGCAGCAGGCAGATGCCATATTGATGGCTGGAGACGTGTATGATTCTGTAAATCCGCCTGCATCGGCGGAACAGCTTTTTTATGAGGCCGCGGCGCGTCTGACAGAACAAGGAAGACCACTTGTGGTGATTGCCGGGAACCATGATCAGCCGGAGCGAGTGGCTTCGGTGACCCCGCTTGTGAACAGACAGGGAATCACACTTGTAGGTATGCCTACTTCAGAAGCAGTTACGATCCATGCCAAGCGAACTGGAGAGACTGCGCAGATTGCTGCATTGCCATATCCCTCGGAAGCGCGACTGAACGAATTGCTGACAACGGATGGGGACGAGAATGTGCTTCGCCAGGCTTACAGTCGCCGGGTCGGCATGTTAATGCAGCGTTTGGCTGCTTCTTTTCGTCCAGATACGGTAAATTTGGCGATGAGTCATATTTATGTTCTGGGCGGAGTGGAGAGTGATTCGGAACGTCCCATTCAGGTAGGAGGGGCCTATACGGTTGACCCTTCTGCATTGTCAACAGGTGCGCAATATACAGCACTGGGGCATCTCCATCGTGCGCAGGCAGTTAAAGGGGACGGTGTGATTCGGTATAGTGGTTCTCCACTGGCTTACAGTTTCTCTGAAGCGGGGCAGAGTAAGTCCGTCACCATGGTTGATCTGGCACCAGGGGCAGCCGCAAACGTGGAAGAAGTGCTGTTGACCTCCGGACGTCCACTTGTGCGCTGGAAGGCGCGTGGCGGTCTGGCTGAGGTTTATCGATGGCTGGATGAAGGGCGTGATCCTCAGGCTTTTATTGATATGGAAGTATGGCTGGATGACGCCATGTCTCTGAAAGAAATCCAGCAGCTTCGTAAGTCGCATGACGGGATCATCCATATCCGTCCGGTGTATCCCGAGATGGCAGCCGCAGGGCTTTTGGAGCAACGATCCGAGCTTCCGGTACATGAGCTTTTCCGCAAATTTTATCAGCGTCAGACAGGTGGGGCATTACCTGAAGACAGTCTGGTTCAGCTGTTCCTGGAACTCGTCGATGAGGACGAGCCGGGTGTGCGTGAGGAGGTCGAGGGAAATTGAAGCCGATTTTATTGAAAGTTGCTGGCCTGCAAAGTTATCGGGAGACACAGGAGATTGATTTTACCGTATTGACGGAAACGGGACTATTCGGCATTTTTGGTCCTACAGGCAGTGGGAAGTCTTCTTTGCTTGACGCGATTACGCTGGCGATGTATGGAAAAGTGGAACGTGCGGTTAACGGTACCCAGGGAATCATGAATCACGCGGAGGATTCGTTGTCCGTTGCTTTTACATTTGAACTTGTATCGGCAGAAGGGACAAGAAGATTTCGGGTGGAACGACGCTTCAAACGAAACAATGAAGTATCGGTAAGCAACACCATCAGCAAATTCATTGAGACCGTCAACGGAGAGGAACAGGTGCTGGCTGATAAACTGGCAGACGTGAACCGATGCGTTGAAGATGTAATCGGATTGAAAATGGATGATTTTACGCGAGCCGTTGTGCTTCCACAAGGTAAATTCGCTGAGTTTCTGTCGCTGAAAGGCAGTGAACGACGGCAGATGCTGCAACGTTTATTTCATCTGGAAAAGTATGGAGATCAGCTTGCCATCAAGCTCAGCCGGCGGGTGAAGGATAATGATATGGTCCATCAGTCATTGGCCGCGGAACAGCAGGGGCTTGGGAATGCCAGCAAAGAGACGTTGGCGGAAACGGAGCTTCTTCTTCAAGCAGCTGTGAAACAGTCTGAATTGTCACGCAAAACGCTTGATGAAGCGATGAAGGAAGCCGAGCAGCTCGGTAAAGTCCGTGAGTTAAGCCAGGAACGCCAGGCTCGTATGGAGGAACACGAAAAGCTGAAAGCACGTGCACCACAGATCGAAGCTGGGGAACAACGGCTGAAACTGGCCGGAGCGGCAGACGCAATACTCCCTTCATTGCAGACGATGCGTGACGCAGCAGCACAGCAAAAGTTACGTGAGGATGCAGCCGGGATTGCTCACCAGCAAGCGGTGGAACATGAACGGATGTCTGTACTGGAAGCCGAGAAGGCCGAGAAGGCACGTGTACAGGTGGCTGAGGAAGAACCCAAGCTGCTGCTTCGATTGGAACAGCTGGAACAGGCCAAGGAGTTGCAACGGGAACGGGACGGACTACGAGAGGATCGTACCCGTCTTAAGCAGCTTTTGGACAAAGGACAGGCTGAACAGAGTGTCATTGGACAACAGCTGGAGAAGGAAAAAGAACTACAGCAGCGTGGCCGCAAACGGCGGGAAGAATTACAGGAAAGCCTGAAGCCGAATGAAGTGAAGTCCGAAGAACGCAGACAGCTGCAGGCTGCACTGGAATTGAAGCATCGTCTAGATACTGCGGCGGAGCAATTGCGCCTGAACAAGGCTGAGATGGAAGCCAATAAGCAGTCGGCTGTTCAGGGGGCAGAACGGCTGAAGCTGGCTGCCCAGGAAGAGAACCGTCTGAGTGAACAGCGTCAGCGTCTGATTGAACAGGCGGCAACGGGTCTTGAGGCCTTGCTTGCCTGTGAACAGGACATTGGCCGCGAACAGAGCCTGCTGGCAATGGCAGAGGAGCAGCTGCGCGGAACCATGCGTGAGCAGGAGCTGCATCGGCTCTCCTCCGCCTTGCGCGCCGAGCTGCGCGACGGCGAGCCATGCCCGGTGTGCGGCTCCGCACACCACCCGCTCCCGGCTGCGCCGCCGGGAGAAGGTCCGCTCGCAGGCGATGCGGACCTGGAACTGCTGCGCAGCCTGCACGCGGAGCTGCAGGAGCTGCGCTTTGGGCTGCGCCAGCAGCTGCACGAACGTCGCAGCCTGCTGACGCAGCTTGGTGCTGCGGCCGGCGAAGCCCCGGCCACAGCCGAGGCCGCGCCTGCGGCTGCGGAGCCGGAGCCCGCCGGTTCGCCCGTACACGGGCGCTCCCCGGCGGACTGGGCGGAGCGTGCCGCCGCACTGCGCGAAGCCGCGCGGGCGCTGGCTGCAGCCGCAGCGCCGCTGCAAGCGGAAGCCGCCGCGTTGCAGCAGGCGGCTGTGGGCGCGCAGCAGCGCCGCATGGAAGCGGCTGCTGCACAGGAGGCCGGCCAAGCCGGACTCGCCCAGGCGGAGCGCCGGTTGGCCGAGAGTGAGGCTGCCGCAGCCGCACTGCAAGGCCGCTGGGCCGCGGAACTGCCAGGCATCGCTCAGGAGCAGGCCATGGCCCTTCATCAGGCGATGCAGGAGCGCGATGCGCGTGCAGAAGACATTAAGGAACGGCTGAACAAGAGCGTGACGTTCCTTGAAGAAAAGGAACAGCTGGTACAGTCCCTACAGCAGAAGCTGGTTGAGTTGGACAAACAGCTGATTCAGTGGCAAACGGAATGGCAAGGAAACAGCAAACAGCTCGCCGAGAAGGAAGAACGTTTGCGCCAATGGGTTGGCGAGCAGCGGGTCGAGGATTTGATTGCTGCGGCCCAGACTCGACTGGATGGGCTGCGGAAAGTTGCTGCTGATTCAGCCCAACGTTTCAAGGAAGCAGATGCGTTGAAACAGGAATCGGCCAAGAAGGATGTCATGGCTCATCAAGCAGCAGCCTCGGCAGCAGAGCATTTGCAGCAGGCACAGGAACGCTGGAAGCAATTGCTGGATCAATCGCCATTTAACTCCGAGAATGCCGTTGTGGAAGCAGCCCTTCCTTCCCAAGAAGCAGAGCGGCTGGCGGCGGAAATTCAGCAGCATCGGGAGCGTGATCGTGAACTTGTTTCCCAATTGCGGGAGCTGGAACAAAAACTGGGTGGCGCTGTTGTATCCGAGGAACAATGGTTGGCATGCACAGAGCGACTGCAGCAGTCTCGTGCAGAGGATGAAGCGGCTCTTAGAGCCAAGGCGCGTGCTGAACGGGATCTGGAAGATGTGCAGCAGCGACACGTTCGCTGGACCGAGTTGGAGAATAAACGTGTGGAAGTGAGCCGACAAGGTGAAATGCTTAGCAAACTACAAGCAGCGTTCAGAGGTAATGCGTTTGTTGAGTATATTGCAGAAGAACAGCTGATGCAGGTTAGTCAAGCTGCTTCACAGCGCTTACGCTTCCTGACCAAACAGCGTTATTCATTAGAGGTGGATTCGGGTGGCGGCTTTGTCATCTGTGACGATGCAAACGGTGGAGTTAAACGTCCTGTGTCCACCTTGTCCGGTGGTGAGACGTTCCTGACCTCGTTGTCATTGGCCTTGGCTCTGTCTGCCCAGATTCAGCTTCGCGGTCAATACCCGCTGCAATTCTTCTTCCTGGATGAAGGGTTTGGCACATTGGACCCTGAACTGCTGGATACAGTGATTACTTCGTTAGAAAAACTGCATGATGACCGTCTTGCCGTCGGTATTATCAGTCACGTTCCGGAGCTGCGAGCACGCTTGCCACGCAAACTTGTAGTTATTCCAGCGGGAGAAGCCGGAGCTGGCTCTCGCGTAGTATTGGAAACATTATAGGGACTTGGACACAGAACACATAGGATTGGATGAGCCCCCATTGGGATTCCCTCAGGAACCGGCCATACAAGGTCGTTCCTGAGGGAATAGACTTCTGATTTACTGAAATCTGCTGGTTTGAATCTCATTTATATACTCGTTGTGAAAGTTGAGTGAGATAGCTCACAGATACAGGTTCATCCTGTTGTTATACTACAGTTAAGCCGACAAACTTTATGTTAAGCACCCCGGCGGACGTCTGATCAGGAATATTCCTGGTTGGACGTCCGCGACAGCAGTCTTCCGCATGGAAACTGCAACGGGGTGCTTCTTTTTTTAAATAGGCACTTATCTTGAAAGTCTTATCATTCACAGTGTCATTTCGCCCAGATCTGAATACCATGAAAGGGTGATGAAGAGTAGAACAGATTCCGGAGGCGATTGAACGTGGAAAAAGTAGAAGCGAAGAAACTGTGTAAGGAACACATGCATCGCTATGTATGTATACAGATGCATGACGGTGCACATTATGATGGCATTGTGGAGCATGTGGATGATGACATGATATATTTGGCTGTTCCCGTGGGGCATGAAGCTGCGGTTAATCATGCAAATGCAAACTGGGGACCCAACATGATGCCAGTAACTTATCCTGCTCATGCGCGGGGATTCTTCCCAGGATATGGATATCCATATCCATATCCTTACTATGGTTATGGTCGTAGACGATTTAATAGACTGGTACTTCCTCTGATTGGTCTCACTGCCTTAACTTTATTGCCTTATTATTAATAGAATTGTTTGATGCAGTAATGCGTGTGATACAAATAATAACCTTTTATATCTGTAGTGAGCTCAGCAGTTCACTAAGATGTGAAAGGTTTTTTTTGTTGAAAATTCCGATCTTAGTCACAGAGATGAACAGGTTAAATTGGACGTGAGTTTTCAGTTCCGGTATGATAGAAGGGTATACATAATTTTTAATTCAAAGGAGGGTATGAACAATGGATTGCTTATTTTGCAAAATTGTAGAGGGCAGCATTCCCTCCAATAAGGTACTGGAGAATGACCATGTCATCGTCTTTCATGACATCCAGCCCGCAGCACCGACTCATGTACTCGTTATTCCCAAGAAACATATTGCTTCAATGAATGAAGTAACAGCGGAAGACTTGCCGTTGATTGGTGAGATTCATTTGGCAGCGAAGGAAGCAGCCAAGCGTCTCGGAGTGGACGAAACAGGTTACCGACTAATTAATAACTGCGGTAAGGATGGCGAACAAACCGTTCATCATTTGCATTATCATTTGCTTGGTGGCACCCGGCTTGGCGTGTTGACAAGTTTGTCTGACTCACACAAATAAACAATCCAAGTGAATCTAAAAAAGGACTGATCCATATATGCATAAAAGGCATGAATATGGAGCTGAAGTTCACATAAAATAAATGATCATTACGTTGAGGTTGACACCTTTATTACCTTTCGCCTATAATGAAAGGTGATGAACCGTGTTATTGCTCTTGGACGGTCTGGTCGGAGGGAGGGAAAACTGGTGTCTGAAACTAAAGTTCGCAAAAACGAGACTATTGATGCTGCACTTCGTCGCTTTAAACGTTCCATCGCAAAAGATGGCGTATTGGCTGAGGTGAAGAAACGTAAGCATTATGAGAAGCCAAGCGTAAAGCGCAAGAAAAAGTCCGAGGCTGCTCGTAAGAGAAAGTTTTAGGAGGATTTTAACTACATGAATCTTAGCGAACGATTGAACGAAGATATGAAGCAAGCGATGAAGAGCAAGGACAAGTTCAAGCTCTCCAACATTCGGTTGATTCGTTCGACGATCAAGAATCTTGAAATAGATTTGAAAAGAGATTTGGATGATAACGAAGTGCTTGATATTCTGAGTCGTGAAATCAAACAGCGCAAAGATGCCCTCCAAGAATTTGACAAAGCGGGCCGTGATGACCTCGCGGCAAATGCAAAAGCGGAAATTGAATTACTCAGTCAGTACCTTCCCGCACAGCTTACCGAAGAAGAAATTAAAGTTATTGTACAGCAGACCATCCAGGAAACCGGTGCTTCTTCGAAAGCCGAGATGGGGAAAGTCATGTCTGCCCTTATGCCGAAAGTCAAAGGCAAAGCGGATGGCAAACTGGTAAATCAAGCAGTTCAACAATTTCTGCAATAAAGCAAATCAATAAACACCTCCTGACTTGTCAGGGGGTGTTTTTTCCGTTTTACATTATCGTGGTACATACCTCGGTTCGAGAAGTAACTTGAAGCATGATTGGGGTTTGTCCACTTTGTTCAATGAAATTCACAAATATTGCTTTTAAATGGATAATATATATGATTATGGATTTAAAATGTTGCAATTGCTTCTGGTTTCAAATATAATTTTAAGATTTTGAAACGAAATGTTGCATTGTACGTAATAAATACCATAAGCTGGACAGTATAACATTAATGGAAAAGGGGGGACTATTTGTGAAGGGAAAGCGCCGGAAGAAGCTTACGGGGCCATTGATGCTCATGATGCTACTGACGCTGCTGCTTCCTGTCTGGATTGGATCACCGTCAGCGCATGCAGCTGAGAAAAGTGGCGCCGTATATATTATTCCGGTGGATAAACCAATCGAGCAGGGGCTTGGCAAGTTTATGGAACGCGGGTTCAAGGAAGCAGAAGAGATGAATGCTGGCCTGATCGTTCTGGATATCAATACGCCGGGAGGGCGTGTGGACACGGCAGAAGAACTGGGTACATTAATTAAGGAAAGCCCAGTTGAAACCGTTGCATTTGTCCGTGGAGACGCTGCATCGGCCGGAAGTTTTCTGGCTTTGAATGCAGATAAGATCGTAATGTCACCAGGCAGCATGATTGGTGCGGCAGCGATGGTGGACAGCACAGGTAAACATGTGGATGATCCGAAGCTGGTTGCATTCTGGAAGAGCAAGATGCAGGGTGCGGCTGAGAAAAGTGGCCGTGACGGTAAAATTGCAGCCGGAATGACGGATGTTAACATGGTCGTGGAGATGCCTGAGATTAATAAAACCAAGGAAAAAGGTGAAATTATTGCTCTCTCGGCTGAAGAAGCGCTGAAAGTGGGTTATGCGGACCATATCAGCAATACGCCGGAAGAGGCTGCAGCCTGGCTTGGTTACAGTCAGGATGATGTGTTCACCGTTCAGAGAACAGCCGCAGAAAACATATCCACATTCCTCACCAATCCTGTCGTCATGACGGTATTGCTATTCCTCGGAATAGCCGGTGTGATCATTGAGTTGATTGTACCTGGGTTCGGAGTACCTGGTATTGTTGGTATCGTGTGCTTTGTGCTTTATTTCTCAGGGAACTACATTGCCGGTTTTGCCGGAGCGGAGACATGGGTGTTATTCACTGTCGGACTCATCATGATGATTCTGGAGATGTTTATCCCAAGCTTCGGTATTCTGGGTATTTTGGGATCGATTGCGCTTGTCGCTGGTGTCGTGCGAGCCGCCTATGATACAAGTGATGCATTTATTTCGTTAGGTATTGCTTTTGGAGCCGCGCTGGTAGTCATTGCAATCGTTGTTATTCTGTTTAAGGATCGAGGCATATGGAATCGATTCATATTAAGTGATAGGCTGTCTGCTGATCAAGGATACTCTTCGGCGACAGAACGCAAAGAGTTGATCGGTTTGCAGGGCATCAGTTTGACTCCTCTTCGTCCTTCGGGAACAGCGATATTTAACGGAGAGCGTGTTGATGTGGTTTCAGATGGAGATTTCATTCCGATTGATACACCAATTATTGTGATCAAAGCGGAAGGTACCCGGATTGTAGTTCAACAAGCGTTACCGGTGTAACCCGCTCTGTTGCCGGAGTTCATTACAACTTCGGCAATGTACATAACCATTCTACGGAGGCTGCTAGTGGAGTGGTGTGAATCAATGCACAGCAGCAAAGTTCCACACCGTTTTTATCATGTTTCTTACTAAAATCAAATTGCAAATGGAGGAATTTTGACTATGGAACCAACCTTGATTACGGTTTTGCTCATTGCGGTAGTTGCGATTATCGTATTGAGCGTATTCTTCAGCTTTTTCCCGGTTATGCTCTGGATCTCAGCCCTTGCATCGGGCGTACGTGTGGGGATTATTACGCTGGTAGCGATGAGACTAAGACGTGTAACACCTAGCCGGATCGTAAATCCACTGATTAAAGCAACCAAAGCTGGACTTCAATTGTCAATGAATCAACTGGAGAGTCACTTCCTAGCCGGTGGTAACGTAGACCGAGTTGTCAACGCCCTGATTGCTGCACAACGTGCGAACATTCCACTCGAATTTGAACGTGCTGCTGCGATCGACCTTGCAGGTCGTGACGTATTGCAAGCCGTACAGATGAGTGTAAACCCACGTGTTATTGAAACGCCGATTGTTTCTGCGGTAGCCAAAGATGGTATCGAAGTTAAAGTAAGAGCGCGGGTTACGGTTCGTGCCAATATTGACCGCCTCGTCGGTGGTGCGGGTGAAGAGACGATTATTGCCCGTGTCGGCGAAGGTATCGTAAGTACGAACGGTTCCTCGAATTCCCATAAAGATGTCCTGGAAAATCCGGATCTGATCTCCCGTACCGTATTGTCCAAAGGTTTGGATGCAGGTACCGCTTTTGAAATCCTGTCTATTGATATCGCGGACGTGGATGTAGGTAAAAACATTGGTGCCTTCCTGCAAACGGAGCAGGCAGAGGCTGACAAACGTATTGCACAGGCAAAAGCGGAAGAGCGTCGCGCTATGGCCGTTGCTCAAGAGCAAGAGATGAAAGCGCGCGTAGTGGAAATGAGAGCGCGTGTGGTTGAGTCCGAATCCCAAGTACCTTTGGCAATGTCCGAAGCACTGCGTAGTGGTAAGATCGGTGTTATGGATTACATGAACCTGAAAAACATTGAAGCAGATACTCAAATGCGTAACACATTAGGAAAACCTGGTGAAGGTTCGAATTCCAACGATCAGGGTGATTCCAAAAACGGAAGATAGGCGGTGAGTGCATATGGGCCTATTTGAATGGATTTTTAACAATCTGTATATTGTAGCGGTCATCGCATTTGCACTCTTTTCCTTCCTTGGAAAAGCAGCCAAGTCGGCTGATCCGAACAAAAAGCGTCCAAACAACGGGATGCCTACGTTTGGAGGGAGTGGTGAGTCGGACCGGAATGATCGCTCGCGGGGAAATACCGCACCGCAGCAGTCATCGGGTCCTTCAGATCCACGCTATGATGAGCAATATGACGAACGGTACGATGAGCGGTATGATGACGATCAATATGATGATCGATATGATCAAACCTACTCGCAGCCAGCAACGACATCTGCCCGTCCTGTGAATGACGACTTTGGAGGACAGGGTTCTCTGGGTGGAATGGAAAACTCCCTTGAAGAACAAATGAAAGTGATGGAGCAACGACAACGTGAAATTCGGGAGCGACTAGATCGTATTTCTACTGCAAATACACCGGTTGTGTCTGATTCCAGTTGGGATGAAGTTTCATCCAGTGATTCTGGACCGTCCCAGCTTCGCCGGGAAGACATTCGTACTGGTGTGTTGTGGGCAGAAGTTCTCGGTTCTCCCCGCTCTAAACAGCCCTTTGGAACACGAGGCAAACTATAACTTCATATTGTTTTAACAAGTGAAAAGCCGTCTCTGGTGAGCATAATCCCAGACGACGGCTTTTTTCTGTTTCAACCTCTTTTTATTTTCACATCTAACACGGTCCGTAGTTTTCATAATTTCAAGAATCCGCGCATAAGTTGAACTGTAGAGGAAGGGGGAAGACCTTCGAATGACCCGGATCAGCCGCAAGCTGCGCAGATGGACCAGTGAAGTTCTGGATCTGCCGCAGGACGTGCTTTACGATATGCCACGGTTAACCCTGATCGGCACAAAGCAATTGTATATAGAAAATCATCGTGGTGTCATTCATTTTACACCAGATCGCATCGTTCTGGCCCTATCACAGGGTCAGTTGGAGATCAAAGGAACTGAACTGATGATTCGCAATATTTTGCCGGATGAAGTAGCTGTTGAAGGAACAATTCTGGATATTCATATGAATGGAGCGGAGGGGAACGGATGAAGCAGCCCAGTCTGTACAAACTGCGCGGAGCAGTCCGAATCACGGTCACTGGGGGGGATATTGAAGCATTAATCAACACAGTGGCAGAGCAGGGACTAGAAGTGTGGGACCTGCGTGCCCATGACGGACGCAGAGCAGAGATGAATATTCTGCTGCCGCATTTTTTCAAGCTGCGTCCTTTGCTGAAACGGACAGGCTGCCGTGTAAAGGTGACACACCGGAGTGGATTTCCTTTTTTTGCAGCCCGGTTGTTAAGAAGAAAGTTCTTTCTGGGTGGCATGCTGTTTTTTATAGCGGCTTTGTTTGCATTGTCATCCATGGTTTGGAATGTAGAAGTCAAGGGCAATGTGACGATTCCTACGGATGAAGTGCTTGCGGCAGCAAAGAAAGAAGGTATATACCCCTTTCAGTGGGCATTTCGTATGCAAAGTCAGGACAAGCTATCCAGACAGCTCGCGTTGGCTTTGCCGGATGTAACCTGGATTGGAGTGAGCAAAGAAGGGACAACCATTACCATCCAGGTTGTAGAGTCAGCACAGCCCAAGCGTGAACCGCTGCTGAATCCTAGACATCTGGTCAGTAAAACAGACGCTGTAATCACTCAAATTTACGCGGAGCAGGGGCGCCCTGTTGTACAGAAGGACATGCGTGTCAAGAAGGGACAGGTACTGATTTCGGGTATTTTGGGAGATGAAGAGAATACAAAGACCATTGTAGCCAAAGGGGAAGTACGCGGACTGGTGTGGCGAGAATATCAGGTCGAAGTCCCCCTTGTGCAAAAACATAATACGATGACTGGAGATAGCAAGGAACGTTTTTACATTGTGCTGGGGAAATGGGCGATACAACTCTGGGGATACGGGAATACGCCGTTTACCACATTTGATACCGAAAGTGATCATAAACCGCTGACCTGGCGATCCTTCACACTTCCCATGGGATGGCTGACGGAGAAAGATTTGGAAACTCGGGAACAAGAGGAGCAGCATACGATTGAATGGGCTAGAACGAAAGGATTGGAAGGAGCAAGAAACGATATTATCGCCAAAAACGGCAAAGGAACGAAAATTTTAAGCGAAAAAATTTTGCATGAGAAGAAAGAGAATGGTAAAGTTTATATGAAAGTATTATTTGAAGTGGAAGAAAGCATCGCGGAAGAACTTCCGTTAGTCCATAGTCAAGGAGAATGAGGCTATTTGTCAGAGCAAACACGCAGCATACAAATCTCCCTCCAAAGTGCGGGAGAGGGTCAATCTCTTTTTGGACCCCAAGATATTTTTCTGAAACTGATTGAATCCGAGATTCCCGCCCAGATTGCATCCCGTGAAGCGGAGATTGTAATCCATGGCAACATTCAGAATGTGGAATCGCTTGAACAATTATTTGATGTGTTGTTGCAATTGGTACGTAACGGATACGTGTTAACCGAAAGGGACGTTAAGTATGCCATTGAGCTGGCAAAGGAACTGCGTGCAGACCAGCTTCTGGATCTGTTCAAAGGCGAGATTACAACGACGTACCGCGGTAAGCCGATCCGGGTTAAAACGATTGGACAGAAACACTATGTAACTACAATTAAAAAACGTGATGTTGTGTTTGGTATCGGGCCTGCCGGTACAGGCAAAACGTATCTTGCTGTTGTGCTGGCTGTGGCAGCACTTAAGGAAGGAAGCGTTAAGCGGATCGTGCTCACAAGACCTGCTGTTGAAGCGGGAGAGAGTCTTGGTTTCTTGCCTGGCGATCTTCAGGAAAAAGTTGATCCATATTTACGGCCCCTGTATGACGCTTTGTACGATGTTATGGGACAAGAGCAGACTGCGAAGGCACTGGAGCGCGGTTTAATCGAAATTGCTCCTCTAGCCTATATGCGGGGACGTACATTGGACGATTCGTTTATTATCCTGGATGAAGCCCAGAATACGACTCCAGAGCAGATGAAGATGTTTCTGACGCGTCTCGGTTTTGGTTCCAAAATGGTCATTACCGGTGACGTGACACAAATTGATTTACCGCGCGGCAAAAAGTCAGGGCTTGTGGAAGCAAATGCAATACTGGGCCAGGTGGAAGAGATTGGATTTGTCTACTTTGCTGAGCAAGACGTTGTACGGCACTCCCTCGTCCAGAAAATCATCGTCGCTTATAACCACGCCGCAGAAAATCAAGAATAGAAAGGGATTGTCTCGATGACCTCGAAGGAACTGTCAAAAGGCAAATCTTTTCAAAATAGAGCTACAGGATGGAAGTATAGCGTGTGGGCACGCTATCTTCTGTTTTTGTTTCTGGTGATCCTCTTCTACGTGAGTCTTGCTTCCAAGCTGCTCCCAGAGCGGTATGATATTCAGGAAGGCACACGAAGTGAAGTGAATATTGCTGCGCCCATGCAGATCCCGAATACCAAGGCCACGCTGAAAGCGCAAGAAGAAGCCGCTGAACGTGTACAGCCGATGTTTCAGATCGTGCAGATGCGGAACGAAAATCTGATGACGACACTGCTTGATCGTATTGATCGATTGAATCAGGATGATCAGATTTCCAGTCAGGACAAGATTGACATCTATCGTGATGAAATACCGCAGCGTCAGAAAGACTTTGTCTCCAATTTTATCAACAACAACCGGAAAGCGGGTACATACTCCGAAACGCTTTTGGAAGAGATCAGAAATGTGGTACAGGAGCAAAGCTACCGCATTCCGGAAGAGACTTATATCAAAATTTCACGTCTGACTTCGGATGATATTCAGGAGATGAAGGCCGTTGCACGGGATATCGTCTCCAGATTAATGACCGACCAGATTAGCGAGGCTACAACAGCTCGTGCCAAAGTGGCTGAGATGGTGAGTGTGAGCTCTCTAAGCAAGCGTACGCAGCGTGAGGTTGTGCAGGAACTTGCTCGTCTTGTGGTAACGTCGAACCGCTTCTATGATGAAGAGGGAACAAAGGAAGCAAAAGTACAGGCACGTGAGAATACTCAAACGGTCTTTATCAAGCAGGGAGATACGCTTGTTGCCAAGGGTGAGATGATTACCCCGGAGATGTACACCCTTCTAGGCGAGAACGATTTGCTGAAAAACGAAGTAAACTATTGGCCTCAGCTTGGACTGTTTATGCTGTCCTGTCTGTTGTCGGCAGCGATTCTCATGTATATTCAGCAATTCAGCGGAACGCATTTCAAATATAATAATGCTCAGCTGCTGATGCTTGTTCTCATATTTATTATTACGATTGTGGTTATGCATGTTACTGCGATACTCCAGACCAGTGAGAATTCATACGTTGGCTTTCTTGCTCCTGTTGCTGTAGGCGCCATGTTAATTGCATTGCTGCTGGATACATCGCTTGCCTTTGTCTGCTCGATTATTATCGGCATGCTGTCGAGCATTATTTTGAATACACATCAGGGTCAAATTTTTGACTTTGAACTTGGATTCTTCGCGGTGTTGGTATCGTTTGTTGCGATCTTCGCCACTCATCGGGCAAGTCAGCGGTCTACGATCCTGAAAGGCGCCATTATGGTTTGTCTGTTTGGATCGATCGCAGTTTTCACGCTGGCACTGATTGACTCAAGTGACTGGAACCGGACGACAACGCTCTACGGCATTGGATTTGCATTTGCCGGAGGCGTACTGACCGCCATACTGGTTATTGGGCTGATGCCGTTTTTCGAAACCTCATTTGGCATTTTGTCTGCGCTGAAACTGGTAGAACTGTCTAATCCCAATCACCCGCTATTGCGCAAATTGCTAACAGAGACACCGGGCACATATCACCACAGTGTGATGGTAGGAAACCTGTCAGAAGCCGCCGCGGAGGCGATCGGTGCTAATGGGTTATTATGTCGGGTCGGCTCGTATTACCATGATATTGGCAAGACCAAGCGACCGATTTATTTTATTGAAAATCAAAACAATATGGAAAATCCGCATGATTCGATTGATCCAAAGTTGAGCAAGTCCATTATCGTTGCTCACGCACGCGATGGTGTGGAAATGCAAAAGGACTACAAGCTGCCGAGGCCTATTCGGGACATTGCTGAGCAGCATCATGGAACAACCTTCCTGCATTACTTCTATCACAAAGCACTGCGTCAGGCTGAGGAAGCAGGAGTGGAACCTGATTTCACGGAAGATGATTTCCGTTATCCGGGTCCCAAGGCTCAGTCCAAAGAGTCGGCGATTGTTGGCATTGCTGACAGTGTGGAAGCTGCGGTCCGTTCCTTGCGGAAGCCTACTGTGGAACAAGTGGAGTCCATGATTGAAAAGATTATTAAAGGCCGACTGGACGATCATCAGTTTAACGACTGTGATCTGACAATGCGGGAGCTGGATATCGTCGCCAAGACCCTTAAGGAAACAGTCATGGGCATATTCCACTCCAGGATTGAATATCCGGAAGAAATGAAGAAACCGAAGCCAACTTCGCCTGAAGCGGGTTGATTCGCTAATTATGACAAGACAGGAGTATGAAAGAATGAGTCTTAACCTCGCATGGAATAATGAACAACAGGATAAAGAAATCACCGAACCGATGATCGCAATGCTGGAGCAGCTGCTGAACCTGGCAGGGGAAGCAGAGGGCGTTGCGGAAGGGGAAGTGGCCCTGACTTTTGTAGATGATGAGCAGATTCATGAGCTGAATCGCGACTATCGCGGTATTGATCGTCCAACTGATGTTTTGTCTTTTGCGATGAATGAGACTGTGGATGAGGAACTGGATATCATCTACGAACTGGACGAGGATGAAGAGATGGAAGAAATGCCGGATGTTCTCGGGGACATTATTATTTCTGTACCACGGACTATTCTGCAGAGTGAAGAATATGGGCATTCATTTGAACGTGAGCTCGGGTTCCTGTTTGTTCATGGCTTCTTGCACCTGCTTGGATATGATCATCAGGATGAAGCCAGCGAAGCCGAAATGATGGGCAAACAGGAAGCGGTACTCGCCCAAGCCGGGTTGACACGATAATGAAAAGGCGCTCCTGGGGGATGGTATTCCGCAATGCTGCGGAAGGAATCGTATACGGGCTGCGGACTCAGCGGAATGTAAGAGTTCATACAGGAGTCGCCATTTTGATGTGTGCAGCCGGCTTTTTTTTCGGGATTTCCAGAACGGACTGGATGTTTGTACTGACAGCCGTTTTTCTGGTGCTTGTGACGGAGCTGATGAATACAGCTGTGGAAGCTGCTGTAGATCTGGCGCATCCGCATATACATCCGCTGGCAAAAGCGGCGAAGGACACCGCGGCCGGTGCAGTTTTGCTGGCTGCGGTGTTCGCCGTCATCATCGGGTGTGTCGTTTTCATTAAGCCGGTGATGAGTTGGCTGGGTTTGCTCTGATTTTGTTTTTAACATTACACACAATTGTATAGTTACTTGATGCAAACACGATAACGGAGAGGTCAGAAGAAACCTGAAGAAACGAAGTGTGCGCCTTTATCCCCGGATTTTCACTTTGAAAAAGTGAATCATAAAAATCTGGGGATAACAGCGCTCGGAAGGTTGTTCTGGCAGCGGAGTTTCCAGTGTAAATGCACTAGTTAACTTTATAGTACACCCCAAAGGGAGAGATTAATTATGGATAATGGTTTGTTGATGCAAGAAGCAATTAAGGCACGTACGAAAGCGTATACGCCTTATTCTCATTTTGGTGTAGGTGCAGCTTTGCTTGACAGTGAGGGACATGTGCATCATGGTTGTAATATTGAGAATGCTGCTTATACGCCAGGTAACTGTGCTGAGCGTACAGCCATGTTCAGTGCGATTGCAGGAGGTAAGCAACCACGCAGTTTCAAAGCCATGGCCATTGTAGGAGATACAGACGGACCGATTGCTCCTTGCGGTGTATGTCGTCAAGTGATGTACGAACTGTGTGATCCGGACATGAAGGTCATTCTGGGTAACTTGAAAGGTGATCTGCAGGAGACTACAGTTGCTGAACTATTGCCATGGGCTTTTGGACCATCTGATCTGAACTCTGCTAAAAAGTAAAAACCAATACATTCCAGGCCTAGGCGCCTGAGGAGGAACATATGAAAAAACAAGCATTCAAATCCGGCTTTGTAGCCATTATTGGACGTCCCAATGTAGGTAAATCCACATTGATGAACCAAGTCATTGGACAAAAAATTGCAATCATGTCGGACAAGCCACAGACGACGCGTAATAAGATTCATGGTGTATATACGTCGGAACAGCAACAAATCGTTTTCCTGGATACGCCAGGGATTCACAAACGTCAATCCAAGCTGGGCGATTACATGAACCAGACTGCTTTGAACACGCTCGGAGAAGTTGAAGCTGCGCTGTTCCTGATCGATGCCTCGGAAGGCATGGGCGGTGGAGACCGTTATATTGCAGAACAATTGAAAAATGTGCGGACACCTGTCATTCTTGTCATGAACAAAATTGATAAAATTGAGCCGGAAGCCTTGCTTCCGCTGATTGAGGAATATCGCAAGCTGCACAATTTCGCTGAAATCGTTCCTGTTTCTGCCATGCTCGGCAGCAATGTAAGCACGTTGCTGGAGCAGCTCGGCAAGTATTTGCCGGAAGGTCCGCAGTACTATCCAGATGACCAGGTTACAGACCATCCGGAGCAGTTCGTTTGTGCGGAGTTGATTCGGGAGAAGATTTTGCAAATGACGCGCGAAGAAGTGCCTCACTCCATTGCAGTCACGATTGAAGATATGAAAGTACAAGACAATGGCGTCGTTTATATTTCGGCCGTCATCTTTGTGGAGCGTGATTCGCAAAAAGGGATCATTATCGGTAAACAGGGTGCCTTGCTCAAAGAAGTGGGGAAACGTGCCCGCCAGGACATTCAAAACCTGTTAGGTTCCAAAATCTTCATGGACCTGTGGGTTAAAGTGAAGAAGGACTGGAGAAACCAGGAGCGTGTGCTGCGTGATCTCGGCTTCGGTCGCGAATAATAAATGTAGTATCCAGTAATTACATCACATAGTTTACCTTGCAAGACTCCATCCTATCTGGTAGAAGCAGACGTCATTTCCGAAGAGAGGATGAAATTCCGATGCGAGATTTTTCGTGGAAGGTTTTTGCGATGACGGGGGATGTGGAATCCTATCTGTTGTATGCCGAGGCATGTGGCTCATTAGGACAGGAGTCGGAACCTGCAAGGGAAGTGATTGAAGATGAAGAAGCCGAAGGTTAATTGGCTAATTCGGGAATGGTTAGGTGACGAGGCATGCTATACAGGGTGGAAGGGATTGTCATCCGCAGCATGGACTACGGCGAGGGAAACAAAATCATTACGCTTTGCACCGAAAGCGGCGGGAAAGTAGGGGTACTCGTCCGCGGTGCCAAAAAGCCCAAAAGCCGACATGCTGCACTGGTGCAGCCATTTACGTACGGTCAATATGTATATTTTCGTAACACCGGTCTGGGAACACTAAACGCAGGGGAAATCATGGAATCTTATCACGAGCTGCGTGAAGATCTGATTAAGGCCTCTTATGCTTCTTATGCTTGTGAACTGCTGGATCGTGTGTTGCAGGATGAAGAGACAGGTACGTTCTGGTTCAAACAGTTGAAAGCCTGTCTTCAGGCGTTGAAGGAAGAGAAAGATCCGGTTGTCATCACAAGCCTGTATGAAATGAAAATATTACAGGCAGCCGGGTACGGACCTCAGCTTGATGATTGCATTTCTTGTGGTCACGAGCGTCCGGATGAGCAATTATTTGTTAGTCCAAGGCTTGGAGGCGTTCTGTGCCGTGCTTGCAAACACTTTGATCCTCCGGCGATGTCTGTGAGTCCGAAGGCGTTGAAACTCTTACGTCTGTTTGCACAGCTAGATCTGCAAAGGCTTGGTAATATATCGGTGAGCGAAGGCACCCGGGATGAGATCAAAAAGATTATGCGGGCCTTTATGGATCATCAGCTTGGATTGAATCTTAAATCCCGTTCTTTTCTTGATCAAATGGAAAAGTACGGGATTTGAGTCGTCTTCATGTGAAATAAGTAATATATCTTGACTTCGTACTTATTTTTATATATTATGAACTATAATTTCTCTTTTGGAGACATGCATTGAACGAGAAAGTAGGAGACTTGATTTATTAACATTCAGGAGCAGAAAGGTCGTTGACCTTACTAGTCTTGTGTGAGCGAGCCGGGGATGGTGGGAGCCGGGTTGAATCGGTCTGTGAAATGGCACTCGGGAGCATGAATGACACGGAAAAGTGGGCTGAATGAACAGGATCTCCTGTTTGTATCTTAGCCAAGTAGGGTGGAACCGCGGGAATAGCTCTCGTCCCTATGTCTGTATAACAGGCGTAGGACGGGGGCTTTTTATTGTCTGCACCGTTCTAGGCTTGTTCACCACAAACCATCGAAAAGGAGCATGATTATGAATTTTCAGCAGATGATCCTCACGCTGCAACAATTCTGGGCCGAGCACAACTGTATTATTGTTCAACCATATGATACGGAAAAAGGGGCAGGTACGATGAACCCGATGACATTTTTGCGTTCGCTTGGACCCGAGCCTTGGAAAGTAGCTTATGTAGAGCCGTCCCGCCGTCCTTCGGATGGTCGTTATGGAGAAAATCCAAACCGTCTCTATCAGCATCATCAATTCCAGGTTATTATCAAGCCTTCTCCGGACAATATTCAGGAGATTTACCTGGAAAGTCTGAAACAGTTGGGTATTGATCCGCTCAAACATGATATTCGGTTTGTTGAAGACAACTGGGAGAATCCTTCCCTCGGTTGTGCTGGTCTTGGCTGGGAAGTATGGCTGGACGGTATGGAAATCACCCAATTTACGTATTTCCAACAAGTTGGTGGTATCGAGACAAATCCGGTAGCAGTTGAAATTACGTACGGTATGGAGCGTCTTGCTTCGTACATTCAGGAAAAAGAAAATGTGTTTGAGCTGGAATGGGTAGACGGCATTACATATGGTGATGTGTTCCGTCAGCCTGAATTCGAACACTCCAAATATACGTTTGAAGTATCTGATGTCAAAATGTTGTTTACGCTTTTCAACATGCATGAAGAGGAAGCGAACAAGGCTATGGCACAGAACCTGGTTTTCCCGGCATATGACTATGTGTTGAAATGTTCACATACGTTCAACCTGTTGGATGCGCGTGGAGCAATCAGTGTGACGGAGCGTACCGGGTACATTACCCGTGTCCGTAATTTAGCTCGTCAAGTGGCTGCAACATATGTGGAAGAGCGTGAGAAGCTCGGCTTCCCGCTGATCAAGAAAGGGGGAGCTGAGCATGTCTAAGGATCTGTTGTTTGAAATTGGTCTGGAAGAAGTGCCTGCACGCTTCATGCGAGCAGCAATTGAACAGCTGCAGGATCGTGTCGTGAAATGGCTGGATGCATCCCGCATTGCTTACGGTGAAGTGAATGCCTATGCCACACCGCGCCGATTGGCTGTTTTGATCAAGGATGTTGCTGAGAAACAAGAAGATGTGGAGGAAGAAGTTAAAGGACCTTCCCGTAAAATAGCATTGGATGACAGTGGTAACTGGAGTAAAGCTGCACTGGGATTCGCCCGTAGTCAGGGTGTTGAACCGGATCAGTTCACATTCAAGGAACTGAGCGGCGTGGAATATATCTATGCTACCAAGAGCAGCAAAGGCGTGGAAACGTCATCTGTAATTGGTCAGGGTTTACTGGCTATACTGCATGCCATGACGTTCCCGAAATTCATGCGTTGGGCTTCGTATGATTTCAAATTTGTACGTCCGATTCGCTGGATTGTCGCTCTGCTGGGCAGCGATGTTATCGAATTGGAAGTTGCAGGAGTGAAGTCTGGCAATGTAACACGTGGACATCGTTTCCTCGGGAAAGAGGCGGTTATTTCGGATCCTGCTTCGTATGTGGAAGTGCTTCGTTCCGAGCACGTCATTGCGGATATCAAAGAACGTGAGCAGATGATTGTATCCCAGATCCAGGCACTGGCTGCCGAGAAAAAATGGGATATTGCGATCAAGGAAGATTTGCTGGAAGAGGTCTTGTTCCTGGTTGAGACACCAACAGTATTGTTCGGAACATTCGAATCTTCATTTTTGAACATTCCACAAGAGGTACTGATTACTTCGATGCGCGAGCATCAACGTTACTTCCCTGTGCTTGATAATGATGGACAATTGCTGCCATACTTCGTTACGGTTCGCAACGGCGGCAGCGATTCACTGGATGTCATTGCAAAAGGGAACGAAAAGGTACTTCGTGCACGTCTGTCTGATGCCAAGTTCTTCTACGAGGAAGACCAGAAGCTTGAGATCAAGGATGCATTATCGAAATTGGAAAGTATCGTCTTCCAGGAAGAGCTGGGAACGGTTGGAGATAAAGTTCGCCGTATTCGCAAAATTGCGGATGGTCTGGCTAGTAAGCTGCAAGTACCAGCTGATGTAGCTGAAGCAGTGAATCGTTCTGCGGATATTTGCAAATTTGACCTTGTTACACTTATGGTGGGAGAATTCCCTGAATTGCAAGGTGTGATGGGTGAGGATTATGCCCGTAAAGCTGGTGAAAAAGAAGAAGTGGCCAAAGCGGTGTTTGAGCACTATCAGCCACGCTTCGCCGGAGATCAATCTCCTGCTTCGCTCGTTGGTGCTATTGTGAGTGCTGCGGATAAAATGGATACAATTGTAGGTTGTTTCTCGATCAATATCATTCCTACAGGTTCTCAAGATCCTTACGCACTGCGCCGTCAGGCAGCAGGTATCGTACAAATTTTGCTGGATCATAATCTTCCGCTGACATTGTCCGATGTATTCGGCGTTGCCCTTCAAGTGCATGCTCAGATGAACCTGTTGAAACGTGCGGATGAGGAGGTACGTAAAGACTTGCAGGACTTCTTCGGTCTTCGTGTGAAAAAACTGTTGTCGGAAACGGTTCGTTATGATGTTGTGGACGCAGTGATTTCTTCTGGTTTTGATGATATCAGCGCAGTAGTTCCAAAAGGTGAGGCACTCATGGCAGCTGTCCAAACGGGAGATGCCTTCAAAACAACCGTTGAATCCTTCAACCGTGTCGGTAATCTGGCTGCCAAAGCATCCAATGCTTCGGTGCATGCAGAACTCTTCACAGAAGAAGGAGAACGCCAGCTGTATGAGGCATGGAGCAAAACCAATGAGGAATATCGTCAGGTATTGTCTCAGCATGCTGCTGCTGAAGCACTCGCGATTGCATCGGCTTGGAAGGAAGCGATCACCGTATTTTTCGATTCGGTTATGGTTATGGCTGAAGACGAGGCTGTGCGGGCGAACCGTCTGGCACTACTTGCAGCCATTGACCGTGATCTGAAAGCTTTTGCTGATTTCTCCAAACTGGTCTGGTAGTCGGGTTCATTTTTACTCTGAGAAGACAGATCTGCGGCAAACCATAAATTCAGTATTAAAGAAGGATATATGAGGGTATAAATATACGGAACGGATTGTGAAAAATTTATATTTACAGCTGTTCCGTATTTTAGCCTTTGATTTCCATAGATCGGTCAGAAGGATTTTGACTGGCTGAGGTCGTATATTACAATATGCAGATATTTTATGAAACCGGGTGGTCTGGCTTTGAGTGAGTTGAATGTACGCCACATTGTTGTGGATGGTGATGCTTGCCCGGTCAAGGCTGAGATCGCAGAAACAGCTCTCCGATTCAAAGTTCCTGTATTGATGGTTTCTTCATTTGACCATTTTCTTCAGGGCGGAGAAGGCGTGCGCACCGTTCAGGTAGACCGAAGTGATCAGAGTGCAGACCTGTACATTGCCAATCACATCAAGCCTTACGATGTGGTCATTACACAGGATTATGGACTGGCGGCGCTCGCACTTGGCAAACGTTGTTATGTTTTATCCTTTCGTGGTCGTGAATTTAATGATCGTGACATTGATTTCATGCTGGATTCCCGTCATACTGCGGCCAAAGCACGAAAAAGAGGTCATTATGGAAAAGGCCCAAAGCCTTTCACAGAGCAGGATCGGGAAATTTTTCAACATAAACTGACAAAACTTTTGAAAGATTTGCAGGAGAATGTGTAAGTTTATCGAATAATATTTACGTGTTAAAGAGATGAAGGTGGACCAAGATGAGTACCGGACAAGGCGGTATACCCGAAAGCATTATTGAATCGGTGTTACAGCAGCATGATATCGTCGATACGGTGAGCCGATTTGTACATCTGACCAAACAGGGGAAATATATGAAAGGCCTCTGTCCTTTTCATTCTGAGAAGACGCCTTCGTTTACAGTTACGCCTGAGAAACAAATTTTCTATTGCTACGGTTGCGGCACGGGTGGAAATGCCATCAAATTCAGGATGGAAATCGAAGGGTTATCCTTTCCCGAGGCTGTCAAGACGATGGCAGAAGAAAGCCACATTTCAATGGGGGACTGGCAAGGGCGTGAATCGGCTCATGTTAATCCAGAAACAGAACGTTTATTGGAAGCATATGAGCTTACCGCGAAGCTGTATCATTTCTTATTGAAAAATACAGAGCACGGTAAAGTGGCTATGGAATATTTACGCTCACGTGGGTTTAGCGACAAACTCATTGACCAATTCCAGATTGGCTATGCGCCTAATCGTTGGGATACCTTAGTACAATTTTTGGAAAAACGCGAATTTCCGCTTGAAGAGATGGAAAAGGGTGGTTTACTGTCACCGCGAAACGAAGGTCAAGGGTATGTGGACCGTTTCCGAGACAGGGTCATGTTTCCGATTAATGGCAGGAGCGGAAAGCCGATTGCATTTGCAGGCCGCATTTTGGGAGACGGGCAACCGAAGTACCTGAATTCACCGGAAACCCGGTTATTTAACAAAAGCCGTGTTCTCTACAATTTGCATCATGCCAAAAATGCAATTCGCAAACAAAGGCAGGCCATATTGTTCGAAGGCTATGGCGATGTTATCTCCGCCTGGGATCAGGATATCCAGAATGGTGTAGCAGCAATGGGCACCGCTCTCACTGAGAATCAGGCATTGATGCTTAAAGGCATGTGTGATGAAGTCATTGTGTGTTATGACGGCGATCGAGCTGGACAGGCTGCAGCACTTAAAAACTTCCCTATTCTTGAGGAAGCGGGATTGCAGGTCAAAATTGCTCTGATACCGGATGGGCTCGACCCGGATGATTTTATCCGCAAGCATGGTGGCGAGCGGTTCCGAAACCAGATTGTGGACGGCGCCGTAACGACTACAAAATTTAAGCTTATAAACCTAAAAAAAAACCATATACTGCTAGAAGGCGGCGGACAAATCGCTTATTCCAAAGAAGCGGTGAAACTTATTGCTCCATTGTCTTCTCCTACAGAACGGGAAGTATATCTTCGGGAACTGGCTGCGGAAGTGGATGTATCATTTGAAACACTGAAGCAGGAGTGTAATGAAGAACGGGAGGCCATGAAAAATAACCTCCAGTATGGGGATAATAACCCGAAAAGGTGGAATAATGGTAGGCAACAAAATAGGCAGGTGCCTACACCCAATCTGTTGCCGGCTTACCACGCTGCTGAACGCAAACTGCTCGCCTGGATGCTTCAGGATGATGAGGCTGCCCAGTACGTGAATGAGCATCTTGGTGAAGCTTTTAACTTGGATGATCATGCAGCTATTGCTGCTTATCTATATGCCTATTATGCGCAAGGCAAACCGTCGGATACAAGCCGTTTTATGTCTTCACTGCATGATGACCGACTGGAAAAGACAGTCAGTTCAATCTCGATGATGGATGGTCCAGGTGAATGGAGTATTCAAGTGCTCGACGATTGCATCAGAGAGGTGCTGAAATATCCGCGTAAAAAAGAGTACGATCTGAAAAAAGAAGAAATGATTGCTGCAGAGCGGGCAGGTGATTCTGTACGCGCGGCACAAATTGCAATTGAAATGATTGCCCTAGAGAGACAGTGAACGTCTGAATGTTGGATGTTTCTAGGGAGGAGGGAGTCGAGTTATGGCGAATGATCAGCATACTGAACTAGAAACAGAATTGACACTGGATCAGGTTAAGGATCAATTGATTGAATCAGGTAAGAAAAGAGCTTCGTTGAACTACAAGGAAATTATAGAAAAACTCTCCCCATTTGAGCAAGATGCAGAACAGATGGATGAGTTCTATGAACAACTGAGCGACCTGGGTATTGATGTCGTGAACGAAAATGATGAAGAGGTAACCCTTCGCCCTAGTGAAGATTCCGAGAACAACACCAGAGAGGGAGACGATGAATTCCACTTTGATGATGATCTGAGCCTTCCACCAGGAATCAAAATCAACGACCCTGTTCGTATGTATCTCAAAGAAATTGGTCGTGTACCTTTGTTGTCTGCGGATGACGAAGTAGAACTGGCTAAACGGATTGAAAACGGGGATGAAGAAGCGAAACGTCGTTTGGCTGAAGCTAACCTTCGTCTCGTGGTCAGTATCGCCAAGCGTTATGTTGGACGTGGAATGTTGTTCCTGGATTTGATTCAGGAAGGTAACATGGGTCTGATCAAAGCGGTTGAGAAGTTCGACCACAAAAAAGGTTATAAATTCAGTACGTATGCGACATGGTGGATTCGCCAAGCGATCACCCGTGCAATTGCGGACCAAGCACGTACCATTCGTATCCCTGTGCATATGGTGGAGACGATCAATAAGCTGATCCGGGTATCCCGTCAGCTGTTGCAGGAACTTGGGCGTGAACCGACACCAGAAGAAATCGCTGCCGAGATGGATCTGAGTGTGGAAAAAGTTCGTGAGATTACGAAGATTGCTCAGGAACCGGTTTCCCTGGAAACACCGATTGGTGAGGAAGATGATTCTCATTTGGGTGATTTCATCGAGGATCAGGAAGCATTGGCTCCGGCGGATGCTGCTGCGTATGAGTTGCTGAAAGAACAGCTCGAAGATGTCCTGGATACATTGACTGAGCGTGAAGAGAATGTGCTTCGTCTGCGTTTTGGTCTGGATGATGGACGTACAAGAACGCTGGAAGAAGTGGGCAAGGTATTTGGTGTTACGCGTGAGCGTATTCGTCAAATTGAAGCCAAAGCTCTTCGTAAATTGCGTCACCCTAGCCGTAGTAAACGGCTTAAGGATTTCCTCGAATAACATCACTATGGGAGACTTTCCGCAAGACGCTTAAGCGGCGGCGGGGTCTCCTTTATTTTTAAATTGAACATCTAAATTTCTTGGTTTTGGTAATTCATCCTTGAAATGTTTTATTGGATTTCATTTTATCGCTTTTCGTTGTTCAATGCAAATCAATAAATTAAATGAATGGTGTAGGTGCTTCATGAAACTTTCGAATCGATTACAGCGAATACATGATCAAATTCCCGAAGGCAGCCGTTTGGCTGACATTGGCTCAGACCACGCTTTGCTTCCGGTAGCGGCAGTACGCAGCGGGAAAGCAGCAGGTGCAGTAGCCGGAGAAGTCAACCCCGGCCCTTATGAGGCTGCACGCAAGCAAGTCAGCGATGCAGGTCTGAAGGAACGAATTACAGTACGTCGTGGAGATGGCTTGGATGTCATCTCTGCAGGAGAAGTGGATGTTATCACCATTGCCGGTATGGGAGGCGCACTCATTGCCTCCATTCTGGATCGTGGCCTTTCCAAACTGGATGAGGTCAAGCTTCTTATTTTGCAGCCTAATGTGGGTGAGGATATTCTCAGACGTTGGCTGCTCGAGCATCAATGGGTGGTGGTTGCAGAACAGCTGCTTGAGGAAGATGGCAAAGTGTACGAGATTATTACAGCAATGCCGCAAGACCTCAGTCCGATCGCCAATGAGGAAGTGTATCGCGCACGTCCGCTTGAAGGCGGGGTGGAATTGACATCAGATTTGCTGCTGCGCATGGGGCCTTATTTAACTGACCGTCCAACGGATGTGTTTTTTGCCAAATGGGAGAGCGAAATCGTCAAGCTGCAAAGTGTGGTGCAGTCCATCTCCAAATCCGATCAGGAATCTTCACGGGACAAGGCAGCTGAGGTGGAGCGTCTTATTGTGAACTTGAAGGAGGTACTCTCATGTTTGCCAAAGGTCAAACTGTAATTCAATTGATGGAGCAGCTTGCTCCCAAACATCTGGCCGTGCCGGACGATCGGATTGGTCTTCAACTTGGCAGTTTGCAAAAGGAAATTACGCACGTTCTTATCGCGCTTGATGTTACGAACGAAGTTGTAGACGAGGCCATTCGGATTGGAGCCAATCTGATTATTGCGCATCATGCTATCATTTTCCGTCCGGTCAAGTCTTTGAATACCGACACACCCATGGGGAAACTGTACGAAAAGCTGATCAAGCATGATATTGCGGTGTACATTAGTCATACCAATCTGGATGTGGCTGAAGGCGGAATGAATGACTGGATGGCCGAGGCCATTGGAATGGAGAGCAAGGAATCACTTGAGGATGTACATACAGATCATTTGTTCAAACTGGCTGTATTTGTACCTCGCACCCATCATGAGCAGGTACTCCAGGCGATTCTCGAAGCGGGAGCTGGCAGTATTGGTCAGTACAACAAGTGCAGCTTCAACACGGAAGGAACAGGTACTTTTGTACCGGGAGAGGGTACACAACCTTTCATTGGTACAGAAGGACAGATGGAGCGTGTAGAGGAAATGCGGATTGAGACCATCGTACCGCAGAGTCTGCGCAGCCAGGTTGTACAAGCGATGCTTAAGGCTCATCCGTATGAGGAAGTAGCCTATGACCTTTATGCAATGGATTTAAAAGGCCGTACGCTGGGTCTGGGGCGCTTGGGACCGCTCAACCAACCAAAGACACTAGGTGAGCTGGTGGAGGTCGTTAAGGCCCAACTGGATGTGCCGTACGTTAGGGTAGTAGGCGATCTCAATCGGCAAATCAAAAAAGCAGCAGTGCTTGGCGGTTCAGGCAGCCGTTATACCCTTCCAGCACGATTCAAAGGTGCAGATGTTATTGTAACTGGAGACATTGATTATCATACGGCTCATGATGCACTGATGGCGGGCATGTGTATTATCGACGTCGGGCATAATGCTGAGAAAATCATGAAACCGAAAACTGCAGACTGGCTGCGTTTACGATTGGAAGACAAACGTTATGACACACAAGTAACTGCATCCGAGGTAAACACGGAAGTATTTCAGTTTATCTAAAAGCACTCAGGTTCATTGCTTCCAGTAAGATTAAGCTTGTTTGTAAACCCAAATGCCTGTATACTATGTAATGTTGTTCGGAAAGCTTGACAGACAATCGCTGGTGGCCTTGTTGCCACGAGAGGAAAGTCCGGGCTCCACAGGGCAGGATGCTGGATAACGTCCAGTCAGCGCGAGTTGAAGGATAGTGCCACAGAAATGGACCGCCGATGGCCGGATTTTCCGGCACAGGCAAGGATGGAACCGAGGTGTAAGAGACCCCGAGGAACGCTGGTGACTTCGTTCCTGGTAAACCCCATCTGGAGCAAGACCTAATGGGACACAGTCGACTCTTCGGAGAAGGCAGCCTTAGCCCGAGGTGTGTCTAGGTTGGTCGCTTGAGCTGTGCAGCAATGTATGGCCTAGATAGATGATTGTCGCTTGTGGTGGGAGGGTAGTTCCCGTCTGAACCACGAAGAGCACAGAACCCGGCTTACGGTAAGCTTTCCTAACTACAACAAAACAGTAACAAGTGTAGTCCACTATCAGTCAAGGGCCAAACAGAAGGAACTGTATCTGATGTGCCTGACTGATCAGAAGGACGCGTTTAAACTTCAAAAGAATTCTGCACTTTGCAGGTCATATAAATAAGGCGTCAGACTTCGAGCTTTCTCGGGTCTGACGCCTTATTTTTGTTGTTTTTCGCTAGATGAGAAATTGTTCCTAATGATACAGTTGATGACAGTTCGTTACAGTGTAACAACACTGTCCGACTGTAATGATGCATGCCAGCGTTGAATGGCACGATCCATACGCTCTACAGCCTCTGGAAGCAGATCTGGATCAGTATGGGTAAAGTTGATCCGCATACGGTTCAGCTCCGGTGTACCCGCATAGAAGGAATCCCCTGGTACAATACATACTTTCTCTTGAATTCCATAGGTAAACAGATTGCTGGCCAGCATACCCTCAGGCAGTTGCAGCCATAGGAACATTCCGCCCTGAGGTGAGTTCCAAGAGATACCCTCCCACGATTTTGCAGCCATGAGTGTAGTCATTTTTTTCATCCGTTGTTCATAATCCAGTGAGATATTGCGAATATGCCCGTCCAGATCAAAAGACTCCAATAGCGCATGAAGTGCTCTTTGGTCGATGCTGCTGGAATGCAAATCTGCCCCCTGTTTGGCGCGGGCAGCTATTTTGATCACATCCGGAGCTGCCAGTATCCAGCCAGTGCGGAGACCTGGAGCTACTGTTTTGGAGAATGTGCTGGTGTAGATGACATTGGATGGACCCTCATAGGATTCCGCATCCAGCTGTGCTAGTGCAGGGGCATCCAGTTGCTCCGGTTTAAAGCGGATTTCACCATAGGGATCGTCTTCCAGAATCAGCACCTCATATTTCCGGCACAGGTCTACGGCTTGTTGACGTCTGGCGCGACTCCATACTTTACCTGACGGATTGGAGAACGTAGGGTTAATGTAAACGAGCTTTGGTCGATGCAGTTGCAGCTGTTCTTCCAATGATTCAGGTAACATTCCGTCATCATCACAAGTAACACCGTGCGCCTCAGCCTGATAGGAATGAATGACTTGAAGAGCAGCCAGATAGGTTGGTGATTCAACCAGTACGCTGTCGCCTGGATCGAGCAAAATTCGGCACACCAGGTCAATGGATTGCTGGGAACCGGTAGTCAAAAGCATCTGATCAGGTGAAGCGGGAATGCCCTTGGATTCAAGACGTTCTGCAATTTTGGCACGTAATGGTCGGAAACCTTCCGTCTCTGCATATTGAAGTGCAGCTGAACCACCCATGAATACCTTTTCGTATGCGTCACGGATGGCTTCAAGCGGAAATGATGACTGGGCAGGTAAACCTCCAGCAAGAGAAATCATTCCAGGCGCCTGTGCAGCCTGTAACATGTCGCGAACGACAGAGGACGGGGTATTTTGTGCCATTTTAGACCAAGGGATATTCATATTATTCTCATCTCCTGTTATTCACTGTTATACTGATATTATAAACTATAATAGACGGAATGCAGTATAACAGTAAAATGCAGATCATAACAGTTGGGAGGGCGCATGTGTGCATATTGAATTGAAACGGGGAAGCAGCACCAAATTGTATGTTCAGATTGCCCTTACACTTGCTGACCGAATAAGGTCTGGATTAATCGAGCCTGGAACCCGTTTGCCGTCGGTTCGTAAGATGACCACAGATTTGGGTGTCAGCCTGGTCACCGTGTCCAAAGCTTATGCAGAGCTCGAAGCCATACAGCTGATAACCTGCTCTCAAGGGAAGGGCTGTTATGTACGGGGGGCGCAAGAGCTGGAGAAAACGGAGGACATGGAGAGGACTCACCGTACTCAGGCAAAGAATGAATCCAGCACACCTTGGAACTGGCAGATGGCCCTTGTGGATTATCTGCCCCGAGCTCAGCTCTGGAGACATTTTGATGCATCTCCACAAGTTAGATATGAGCTGCATATGTCGGCAATTCAGCCTGAATTGTTGCCAACACGTGAGATTATCGATAGTGCATACCGGCTTTCCTCGGATCATCCAGAGCGCATGGCTGCCTATGGGTCCTTCCAGGGAGATCGAGAACTGCGTCAGACATTTTCAGGGCATTTTGCGGAAAGAGGTTTGCGGGTAATGCCCGAACGGATGCTGATTACAAGTGGTACCCAGCAGGGAATCGATCTTGTCGCACGTACGTTTGTCGGTCCTGGTGACGTCGTATACATGGAAGCACCAAGCTATACTGGAGCGATTGATGTATTTACAAGCAGAGGGGCGAAAATCATTACAGTGCCTATGGATGACGATGGTATGCGTATAGATCTGTTAACCCGGCTATGTGATACATACCCGCCCAAGTTGATATACACCATTCCTACGTTCCACAATCCTACAGGCATTACGATGAGTGCCAAACGGCGTGCGCAACTGCTTAATCTTGCTCAGAGTTATCATTGCCTCATCCTGGAGGATGATCCGTTCGCCGATCTGTATTTCCGTGATCCTCCCCCTGCTTCCATTAAATCCATGGATGGGACGGGCCATGTGATATATATCAAAAGCTTCAGCAAAGTATTATCTCCCGGCTGTCGTGTGGCGTGTGCAGTTGCAGACGGAAGTGTGCTCACCCGACTTGTTGCCGCCAAATCCACTGCGGATCTCGGAAGTCCGCTGCTTACACAAAAGGCCCTGCAATCGTTCATACAGCACCAATACAGTGCATATACAGCACGATTGAGGGATGAGTTATATTCCAGGCTGCTTGCCGCATCAACGGTACTGGAGGAACATGGTTCTCCCGGGATGTACTGGACGTTACCTGAGGGGGGACTTAACTTGTGGCTTCAATTGCCGGACGGTTTGGATATGCGTGAGCTGCATCGCCAGTCGCTTGCCGCAGGTGTTTCCTTTTTGCCGGGTTCTGCCTGTTATGTGGGGGAAACGGATACGGCGAGTCTGCGGATCTGCTTTACGGTTACGAATCAGGAGCTGTTATGTGAGGGGCTGCGCGTATTATGCATGGTCATTAAGAACATTACACCGCAGCAGGGTGGGGCAACGGCGGACAGGCTCCCGCTTATATAATTTTTCGGAACACGGACATACATCCAATCCACATCCGACCAAGTGCAATACGTTATAGTATCACTTGAAAGGGAGTTGGTTTGAAATGAACCATTTCTGTCCACCGCTTTGTCCGATTGTATGTGACCCAATCCAGGTTGTTGAAGATTACTACATCCCACAAATCGTACCTGTAATTCACCCAATCGAAGTCATCAAAAAACATCACTGTGTGCCAATCCATCATCACATGTATCCTGTCGTGGTCAAAGAAGAAGATCCTTGTTATGTTTCAAGCCACAACGGCAAGAAAAAATCCGTGAAAAAATCAAGCAAATCCCGCACAACTTCTCGCAAACGCTAGTCGCAGCGGGTGCCCCGGGGAAATAGGTGAAACATACCAAAGAGCAGCATACGCCCCGGGGCGCAGCTGCTTTTGTTTTTTTAATATCCAGGGTACGGTTATTGTTTGATGTACTTTTTCATTGTATTGTCCATTTGCTGTCTCACATGTTGCGGCCAAAATTGAAGTGGAGCACTGTTGCCAGATGCAGCTTCCAAAGCTTTAAACACATCGATTTGTCCATATCCGTAATACTTGTCATGGCCTGGATCACCAAGGTCGATAACGCTTTGGCGCATCAAATCCATAACTTCTGTGTTGGTCAGATCTGGATTTAGCGAGCGGATCAGACCTGCAAGTGCAGCTACATGGGGACTTGCCATAGACGTTCCGGACAAGGCCGCATACTGATTCTTCGGATACGTACTCGCGATGCTGGAACCTGGAGCAGTCACGTCTACGTAATCCCCATAGTTGGAATAGGAGGCTTTGTTCATGTCCGGATCCGTAGCAGATACCGCAAATACTTCCGGATAAGCGGCGGGATATCCCGGTCGTTCCGTATTGTCGTTACCGGTCGCTGCAATTAATACGATGTCGCGATCAAAAGCATATTTAATGGCATCATGAAGAAATTGGGCATCGGCGTAGTTACCCAGACTCATGTTTATAACCTTGGCTCCATGATCAGCGGCCCAAATGATGCCTTCGGCCACAGCATAGGTTGTGCCTGAACCCGAATTGTCCAGCACTTTAACAGGTAATACCTTATTATACCAGCTCATGCCTGCTACACCTTCGTTGTTATTCACAACAGCGCCGATGATGCCTGCTACATGTGTACCATGGCCTACGTCATCAAGCGGTTGGCTCGCCGGATCGACAACATTATAACCTTTCAGCAGCTTACCCTTCAGATCGGGATGAGTTAGATCAACCCCGGTGTCTACCACAGCAACGATAACATCTTTGTTACCCTTCGTAATATTCCAGCCACGATTAGTCTCAATGGCAGGCAGATTCCATTGGTAGTCGGAAAACAAAATATCATTGGGCACGGTTACATCTTTTTGTTCAGGAACGGTCTCATTGGTTAAATACATGTAGTGGGGTTCCATGTAAAGCGGATTCCATTTACGTTCGAAATAAGCATGTAATTGTTCGTAATTCATATGTTCTGACCGAAAAACATACGTGTATCCCAACTTGCGAGCCGATTGAGTCCGCAGGTCGGATTTAATGATGCGCATATCCCGTTCACCTGGATCCTGACGGAAACGGATGACGATTTCATTTTCGTAAAAATGGCTGGCATTGGCATTATCATGTCCTGTTTTTACAGTGATTTCTTTAAGGGTGTCGGGGTGCACAGACTCGATCTTGAATTTGCCTTCACGCGGATATGGGATCATGCGCAAATTTTTGCGCTGATGCTGTTCCACGGCATTCAGTACATTTTGGCTGAACAGAGCGATGACGGCACGTTCTCCATCCTTGGAGGGCTGCGCCATAACAAAAAACTTTTCCTTGCCGAGAGGAAAGGAAGAAGACTCGAAACTTTGACGTTTGCTTACTGCTTTCTTGGCTAGGGCGAGAGAATGTTCCAGCTTTTGCTGTTCCGTTTTACTTCCTTTTGCTGCTGTTTTGTCAAAGTGCCGAATGCGTGATCCCTTGGTATTCAGTACATCAATAGACCGTATATGATCATGTGTTTGTTGTAGCTCTTTAACGTATTGACTTATTTGCACATCATTCATTTTGGAGGTCTTCTCAAGCATAATGCTAAGGTGCTGTTTGGCATCTGCACGGGTCAGCAGATCGGTTGACTTTATATCCTGTACTTTAAGACGTTGTTTGCTCGCATGTTCCTCGTGTGGAGAATCGGGCATGGCACTTGGAGCAGGAACAGGGCGATTGGACGTTGGAAGCAAAAGCGTCAAGGCAAGTGCGCCCGCACCCGCGGCAATGGCCCAGTTAACCCATTTCGGTCTGGACATAAGGATGGAACCTCCTCGTTTATTTTGACAATCATCTTACAGTGCTCTGATTTCATCGTTGTCACTGGATATATCTATCGTTAGGAAAAGCGGTTATTTTTATGCAGGTGAACATCAGGTAAGCTATATGTAATGGGCATGTTCAGGAACAGAAAGGGAAAGCCTGATTAAGGGATACCGCTCGTCAACTTTTTATGGTAGGATAGTAGCTGAGAATTCAAGGTCAGGGGAGAACCTCCCGTTGGCCGATCTATATGTAAGGACTTATTTAAGGGGGAGCCACCTTTATGTCAGCAGCCAATGTACAGAAAACATGTGAGTCTACTAGGGAAAAGTTAAAACCGGCTATCGATCGGATCGAAAAATTTTTGAATGAAAATGCCTTGCCTGAACTGGATCAGAATCAGACGGAAGAGTCATCAGCCTTCTACAAAGGATTTCTTTCGGATCTCCGTCATTTGCTCGTTTTTTCTGAAGTTTCTTACGAAAAACTTGGCGTTGTGCTGCGTCGTGCCAATTTTGATGTTGATTTTGCCGAAAAGGCTCTCTATAACACATACCATCAAAGCATAAACAGCTTTTTTTATCCTAAAAATGAATGTTACTCCGAAGATGGAAGATATGCTTACACTGGTCAGGATGCAATCCGTTTCCGTGATAAGCCAATTCGTGCAGTACGTGATGTCATTCTTGAAATATCGAAAACATACGAAGAATTGCGCGATGATCTGGCCTTTTATGAAAGTGACTACTTAACGCAGCGTCGGATGCAAAACCAACGCAATCACGCGTAATTACATTTTCAACTTATATACGAATTGGACAAAACCGCCCTTGTGGCGGTTTTTTTGCGTGTTCTTGTATTGCAATTGCGAATAAGGGAGCATGTCATCATCTGGAATTCCGTTGGGGAATAGCCGATTTACGGTGCGGAGACAATAGATGTCGAGGTGATAAAAAATGAGTCAAGAGAAGCCGATCGTTAAATGCAGTGTCTCGAACTGCCACTTTTGGGGAGAAAACAATTTCTGCCAGGCTGATGCCATCATGATTGACATTGACCAACATGCCACCCGTCGCTTACATGAAGAATTTGCTGGAGAGACCTTTGATTCAGATCATCAAGACTATGCACGTACTTCATCTGCAACTTGCTGTCACACATTCAAACCGAAATGAGCAGTCATTCCTATTTATATGGAGGTGCTTTGCATTGAATAATGACCGTAGAGATGATCACCCGTTCCAACGTCCAAAAACTTCGTTAGATGAAAAGCAGCGTCAACGTGTAGATTATCCAAGACGTAGCCACAGGGAAGAGTATGGAGCAGAGGTAGCTCCTCCAACAGGTTCTATACGACCAGAACACGCGGAAAGAACAGATCATACCCCTGTGAAGCGTGAAGAAGATGGTGTCATGAAATCTACTGGCCGTATTTCCGGGTATATGGGTTTGGCCTTTGGTATCGCCTCCCTGTTTATGTGGTCTATTGTGCTTGGCCCAGCTGCAGCGGTACTTGGTTACTATGCTTACGTCAATGGCCGGAAAACGGCGGGTGCGTGGTCCATCGGACTTGGGGCAGTGGCAACACTCAGCTATTTCTTCATGATTCCATTCGCCCGTTAACAAGCATAGGCATAATCCGATAAGCAAGGCGCGAATGCACAGTGCATAACCGAAATGCATATAATTTGGATATTTGAAGCCTTCTGCTTTCTCCTTAATAAGGGGTTTGCAGAAGGTTTCTTCGCATTTGCGTAATGAAGTTGTATAATCGGTCTATTTTTTTGAAAACAATGGAACCTTTCTGTAAAATAATGTAGAATAAAGTCATAATCTACGTTTACATTATACGGGAGTGAATATAACTCATGCAGATTGATCCGCGCGCGTCGCGGCAGTTGCTGGAATTGCAATTGTCCAATAGTCTCAACGAAACAAATACATCGGATGGAAATTCCGGTTCAACAGTGGATTTTGCCAGTATGATGGACGGGCTGCTCGGGACGAATTCAAATTCTCTAAACACTAGTACTGTAGGAGAAGATGTGAACTCTGCTGCGATCTCCAAACGATCCAGTGACGGACTGTTGTGGCTGCAGCTGGGCAGCATGTATAACCCGGATACAAGTTCTGTTTCTTCCTCGAACAGTAATGTGGTTTCTTTATCTTCCCTTTTAAATACTGGAGCAGTGGATTCGAGTGCATCTGTACCTACAGATTTTGAATCTTTGATTGCTTCGGCGAGTGCCAAATACGGGGTACCTGAATCATTAATCAAGGCGGTCATTGACACAGAGTCCGGTTTCAATCCGAATGTAGTATCTTCCGCAGGTGCCAAAGGACTAATGCAGTTGATGGATGGGACGGCAGCAGGGTTGGGAGTAAGCAACGCTTATGATCCCGCTCAAAATATAGATGGTGGTACCAAATACCTTTCTCTCCAGCTCCAGCGTTTTGGTGGAGAGGTGAAGATGGCACTTGCTGCTTATAATGCCGGACCGGGACGGGTATCGAGTCTGGGCGTATCGAGTGACGCTGAACTGATGAGTGTACTTAATCGTCTTCCTTCAGAAACCCAGGCTTATATCTCCAAAGTGGAGAAAGCACAGTCGAAATATATGGTATAGATGGTATAGACCAAAGTGGTGGCAACACAACAGTACGTTCTGGAAGAGATCAAACGCGGGAACAGCAGCCTTAAATGTGCTTAGTTCCTGTTTGGTCTTTTTGTGTTGAGCGGGGATCGTGTTACAATGCTCACTGTAGATTCCACAACGAACAGACAAGGAGGGGAACCTCATTTGAAATATTTTGATTATGCGGCAACAACGCCTCCTTATCCGGATGTCATTCGTACAATGGCCGAGATAATGGAGGCGCAATATGGGAATCCGTCTTCGATTCATGGATATGGTGAGCGTGCTCATCAACTGTTGCGCCGAGCGCGATCTGGTTGTGCCGCCGCGATTGATGTGAAACCGGAAGAAATCATATTTACCTCAGGCGCAACTGAGAGCAACAATCTTGCTATTAAAGGGGCGGCTTTACAGTATCAGTCTCGGGGCAAACACATGATTACAACTGCAACAGAACATGCTTCGGTATACGAGAGTTTTGTGCAGCTACAGCAGTGGGGCTTGGAGGTCACTTGGCTTCCCGTCGATTCCGATGGTCTGGTTAACGCCCAGCAGGTAATGGATGCCATAAGATCAGATACGGTGCTTGTGAGCCTGATGCATGTGAACAATGAAACAGGAGCGATACACCCAATTGCTGAAATCGGTGCACGATTGAAAAGGGAAGCACCAAAGGTGCTTTTTCATGTGGATGGTGTACAGGGTTTTGGCAAGATAGAGGCTAAACCTGCGGAATGGGGCGCGGATCTGTACAGCTTGTCTGCTCACAAGATTCGTGGTCCCAAAGGAGCTGGACTTCTCTACGTACGAAGCGGAGTGGAGCTTACGCCTTTATTATCAGGGGGTTCCCAAGAGCAAGGATTGAGAGCGGGAACTGAAAACGTACCTTTGCTTGTGGGTATGGCGAAGGCGATGCGTATGGCTGCGGAACGTCAGGCAGACTTTGCACAACGTACAACGATTTTGCGAGATCGTATTATGGATGTCATAGATACGATTCCCGGACTTGTGTTAAATAGTCGTAAAGAGGGTGCTCCGCACATTGTTCATTTTTCCTATCCTGGAATGAAGGCAGAAGTGGCGCTGCATACCCTTGAACAACTTGGAGTAACTGTTTCTACACAATCTGCCTGCTCTTCGCGATCGGCTGAACCCAGCAGGGTATTGCTTGCCATGGGCAGGGATAATGCTTGTGCTGCTGGTGGATTGCGTATTAGTCTTGGAGATGAACATACAGAAGAAGATGTGGCACTGCTGGAGCAGGCTTTACATCAGATGGTGGCGCAGCTGCGACCGTTGGAAAGGCGGATGTGATTTTAGATGAAATATGATATGCTGCTTCTCCGTTTCGGAGAGTTTATGTTAAAAGGAAAAAACCGTGCCCGGTTCGAAAAAACAATCATCACCCAGGTACGTTCCCTGCTGAAACCTTATCCAGGTGCAAGTCTGCGGAAGGAGTTTGGAAGGTTGTATGTTGACCTAGGTGGTGAATCTCATATAGAGCTGATTGCTGTGCTGAAACGGGTATTCGGCGTTACGTCGATCAGTCCGGTTAAAGTGACTCCATCTGAAACTGATCATATCGTGGAGACTGCCGTTGCTTTTATGGATGAGAGAGAGTCTGAATTCAAAGACGGTACCACATTCAAAGTTAATGCGCGACGTGTATGGAAAGAGTTCCCCAATTCTTCGCATGAAATGAACCATCTGGTAGGTTCTCCGATTCTTCGGAAATTCCAGCAGTTAAGTGTAGACGTGCGTCAACCTGACATTGAACTACGTGTGGAGATCAGGGATCAGGGCACGTACATCTTCAGTGAAGTCATTCCAGCCGTAGGTGGGTTTCCCCTGGGTACAAATGGAAAAGCGATGCTATTACTATCGGGTGGCATAGACAGCCCTGTAGCGGCATGGTCTTCAATGCGCAGAGGACTTGAAGTAGAATGTGTACACTTCTACAGTTATCCGTTCACAAGCCAGCGTGCCAAAGAAAAGGTCATTGATTTGGCGCGTGCACTTGCTGATCATGCAGGCACAATTAAGCTGCATCTGGTTCCTTTTACGGAAATTCAAACCGCATTTACCCAACTGGGACAGGATAACTTGATCATCACACTGATGCGCCGCTCCATGTTACGTATTGCAACCAAGCTGGCTGAACGTGAGCGCGCGCTTGCACTGATTACCGGAGATAGTCTGGGTCAGGTAGCAAGCCAGACCCTGCCAAGCATGAATGTCATTGGACGTGCGACGGATCTGCCGTTGCTGCGACCACTTGTCATGATGGACAAACAGGAAATTATTACTCTGTCCAAACAGATCGGAACGTATGATATATCGATTCTGCCATATGAGGATTGTTGCACTCTTTTTGTACCGAAATCCCCAACAACGAACCCGAATCTTCGCATTGTGGACAAAATTGAAGCGACTATGAATCAACTACCGGAATGGGTGGAGCAGGCGGTGGAGAAGACAGAAACCATTACGCTGCATGCTGGGGAAAACTTTATGATAACCAATCAGCAGGATAAAGTTAATAACATGAAAGAGGAGTGGTTCTAAGGAACCGTATTCTGGATTGAATAACATAATAAGGACTATGTTATCTTCATGAAGAAAAAGGACTGGCCGATGTATTATCGGTCAGTCCTTTTTTATGGTTGTGGCTGATGGGAATTTCACTTATTTAAAGCTTAGGAATATGAATGTTGCCGCTCTCCACCTGGTTTTTTGCTGCTTGCACGTTTCCGATATCCGGCAAATACGACACCACCAGTAACGAGAACGATAAATAAGATTCTCAGTGCAGGATGCTCAGTGAAGAAAGGCACGAGACGGTGTTCCTCTGTGATCATGTTGGAAGCCGTATACCCTAGCACGATAGCTCCCAGATAAATGATCCAAGGGAAATGATTGATTAATTTAATAAACAACGTACTGCCCCAAACGATAATAGGTACACTGATCAGCAGTCCGAGTATCACAAGGACCAAATGCTGCTGTGCTGCACCAGCAACGGCGATGACGTTATCCAGTCCCATGGCAGCGTCAGCAATGACAATGGTTCGCACGGCTACCCAGAGAGAACTGCCAGCCTTGATATCGGAATGCTCTTCCCCTTGATCTGCCAATAGCTTGTACGCAATCCATATCAGGAGTAATCCACCAACAAGGAGCAGCCAAGGCACTTTGAGCAGCCAGAGAACAATCACGGTGGCTACAATACGAATTAAAAGTGCGCCGCCTGTTCCGTAAAGAATCGCCCTTTTCTGCACAGAAGGGTGTAAATTTCGAGCCGCGAGACCAATCACGATGGCATTATCGCCAGCCAGAATTAGATCAATAAATACAACGTTCAACAACGCCAGCCAAAAAGCGGGGCTAAACAGCTCCATACGATGTCACTCCTTCTATATATCCAAACCTGAGAAAGCAGAAAGCTTGTTCAACGTTTAAGAATAGCATGGACAACTTTGACATACAAGTTAGAGTGGGGGGGAGAAGCATGGATACGCTATGGCTGTTGACCGAAATATTGATGATCAATCTGGTTCTGAGTGGAGATAATGCGGTTGTTATTGCGCTTGCAAGCAAGGATTTACCGGTGAGACAGCGCAAACAGGCGGTATGGTGGGGGGCTTTCGGCGCTGTAGTTTTGCGCTGTTTGTTAACTTTTGCAGCCGTACTGCTGTTGGGTATTCCTTTTATTCAGGCGGCTGGCGGCTTGCTGTTGCTCTGGATTGCTGTCAAGCTGCTGCTTCAGAATGAAGATGAAGTACATATTCGTAAGGCGTCCACGACCTGGAAAGCGATCCAAACCATTTTGGTTGCTGACTTTGTCATGAGTTTGGATAATGTTCTCGCGATTGCTGCACTGGCGGATGGAGACTTGGCGCTCACAGTCATCGGGATTGCCATAAGTATTCCGATTGTGGTGTGGGGCAGCGGATTAATTGTCGGTTTGTTGAAGCGGTTTCCGATTCTGGTATTTGCCGGTTCAGGTATTCTGGCCTTCACAGCAGGTGAGATGGTGATGAATGATCCGAAGCTGGGACAGTGGCTTGGTGGCTTGGCAGCTGAGGCACATACACTGTTGCCTGTAGCTATGGCTTGTCTTGTAATCGCCATTGGAGGAGCGCACAAGTTTGTTCGTCGAAACGTGTAAGTTGATTTGAGCAAATGGAAATGTGAATTTTCTGGAGAACTGCCCTTTGCGGGCAGTTTTTTGTTGTATGTATTTGTTCTTAAGAAATGGGCGAACTTGAATAAGTCATAGACCGATCAGTTTAGGGTAATACAGGATAATGGAAAGAGGCAAAGTACGACATAAGGTGTAGTTTTTTGCATACACATCGGCTACACTAGAAAAAGGCTGGGAACAGTCAGTCATCATGGAATTGTTTATAATTTTAGCTTGCGGGTACATAGCCAAATGTTATAAGAGGTGATTGTAGATGAGGATGAGAAATGAAAAAGCAATCGGAATATTTATTTTTGTTGCAGGTATAATAATTTTACTCGGGAAACTTGGTGTGTTTGGCTTTATTGGACGGCACTTCTGGCCTTTGCTCATCTTGTTGCCTGGTATTGCTATTCATGCATTATATTATGCAAGGCTCACGCCATCATGGTCACTCGTTCCAGCAGGAACATTAACCGTCTATGGTCTGTTGTTCGGAATCACCAATACATGGGGCAGCGGATTGATGAGCAACCTGTGGCCTGCTTTTTTGCTTGGAATTGCCGTTGGTTTGCTTGAATATGCACTGGTTGATCATCGAAGACCTGCAATGGTACTTCCGGTTGCATTGGGCGTTGGCATCCTTTCAATTATTTTATTTGGATTTACACTGCTTCACACCGGTATTATCTACGTTCTAGCAGTAATTTTGATTGTAGGCGGGATGTGGTTGCTGTTTGGTCGAGGACGCCAAGGGAGAGGCTGGTAACATTCCCAGCGGTTTTTCAAGCGAAATATCTTGATTTTTACCTATGATCAACTATAATATAAGGGATATAGGCATGCGTCGGGATATCACCGACGCTTATTTTGGGTGAGTAACCTGCGAATTTGCGGGAAGTTTAGTAGATAAGAATTGAAATTGGAAAGGATATGGATACAAACCATGCATTCAAGAGAACACATTCGCAATATTGCGATTATTGCCCACGTCGACCACGGGAAAACAACGCTCGTCGACAAGTTGCTCCAGCAATCCGGTACTTTCCGTGATCACGAAACGGTACAGGAGCGCGCAATGGACTCCAACGATTTGGAGCGTGAACGCGGTATTACGATTCTGGCCAAAAACACAGCTATTACCTATAAAGATTACCTGATCAATATTGTGGATACACCAGGACACGCCGACTTTGGTGGTGAAGTGGAACGTATCATGAAAATGGTTGACGGCGTATTGCTCGTTGTTGATGCTTACGAAGGATGTATGCCGCAAACGAAATTTGTATTGCGTAAAGCACTGGAGCACAACCTTACACCTATCGTTGTTGTAAACAAAATTGACCGTCCAGCGGCTCGTCCGGCTGAGGTAATTGATGAAGTATTGGACCTGTTCATTGAACTGGGTGCCAACGATCAACAACTTGAATTCCCTGTTGTATATGCTTCCGCATTGAACGGAACATCCAGCATGGAAAGTGATCCTGCTAAACAGGATGACAACATGATGGCGATCTACAATACCATCGTTAGTCACATCCCACACCCTACCGAAAATGTTGAAGAACCACTTCAATTCCTCGTTACTTTGATGGACTACAATGAATACCTTGGCCGTATTGCCATTGGTCGTGTTAACCGCGGTGTGATCCGTCAAGGACAATCGGTAACGGTTATTATGCGTGATGGTAAGAGCAAAACTGCACGTATCGAGAAACTGTTCGGTTTCCAGGGTCTCAAACGTATTGAGACGGAAGAAGCAGGAGCAGGTGACATCGTTGCGATTGCAGGAATCAAGGACATCAACATTGGTGAAACCATCGCTGATCCAAACAATCCTGAAGCACTTCCGGTTTTGAAAATTGATGAGCCTACCCTGCAAATGACGTTCCTCGTGAACAACAGTCCATTCGCAGGTCGTGAAGGTAAATGGGTAACTTCCCGTAAACTTCGTGAGCGTTTGTTAAAAGAATTGGAAACAGACGTTTCCCTTCGTGTTGACGAAACGGATAGCCCGGATGCATTTGTCGTTTCTGGACGTGGTGAGCTTCACTTAGGTATCCTGATTGAAAATATGCGTCGTGAAGGATATGAGCTTCAAGTATCCAAACCAGAAGTTATCGTTAAAGAAGTTGACGGTAAGAAAATGGAACCTCTAGAGCGCTTGTTGATTGATATCCCTGAAGAAAGCATGGGTTCCGTAATGGAGAGCCTGGGCGCACGTAAAGCAGAGATGGTTAACATGGTCAACACAGGTAGTGGTCAAGTTCGTCTGGAGTTCCTGATTCCAGCACGTGGTTTGATCGGATATAGCACCAACTTCCTGACATTGACTCGTGGTTACGGTGTTATGAACCATGCATTTGACAGCTACGCTCCAGTAGTATCCGGTCAAGTGGGTGGACGTCACCAAGGTGTACTGATCTCAACTGAAACAGGTACATCTACGTTCTATGGAATGATGGGCGTTGAGGATCGTGGTACTCTCTTCTTGGAGCCAGGTACTGAAATCTACGAAGGTATGATTGTTGGTGAACATACACGTGACAATGATATCGTTGTTAACATCTGCAAAGAAAAACAACTGACTAACGTTCGTTCTTCCGGTAAAGATGATACGGTTAAAATTAAAACTCCGATTATCTTCTCGTTGGAACAGGCGCTTGAATACCTGAATGAAGATGAATATTGTGAGATCACACCGAAGTCTATTCGTCTTCGTAAGAAGATCCTGAATAAATCCGAGCGTGAGCGTGCAGAGAAACAACGTAAAATGGCTTCCAAAGCCTAATAACAACAAAATAAATGATATAAGTTAACGTTTGATGGAACACATATGCACCATCGGCGTTGATTACAACCCACTAAAGTAGTGGAGGATACGGAATCGATTCTGCCGGAGCGAAGCGTTCGCCTTTATCCCCGGATTTTACCATTGAGTAAATGGATCAAAAAAATCTGGGGATAACAGCGACCAACCAAAGAACGATCCGAATCCGAAACGGTCACATGCAGAGCTTTGTAATTAATGTTGTTGGTGGTGCTCCGTCAACCAATTAACTTATATCCTAGCATGAACACGAAAGGAGCTGGCTGTGCATGCAAGCATGGTTCGCATCAAACCCGATCGTAGCCTACATCGTCATCTTTGTATTGATTACTTACGTATATAACAAGGTGTTTCGGGTACGTCAGAAATTGCCACTTGGTAAGGAAATCGTTCTCTATATATTGATGGCGATGGGCACATTCATGCTTCTTGTTTTTCAAATCGACAAGCTGCCCATTATTCAATGTTTGCTGGTGGCTGTTGGTTTGATGCTGTTAGTGAGAGTGCGCTATTTTATTGAAGGTCGTCAAAAGAAAAAAGCGGAAGCTGCCGCTCGAAACTCATAAATTCTGTATAGTATAGACCATCCGTTTTCCTTAGGGAAAGCGGTTGTCTTATATATAGGCCAAAACAGATGTGATAAAGGTGTTGAAGATATGAACTCGAATTCGAACGGACTGCCTCCACGGAGACAGGCACCGACTCAATCCGGCGCTTCTGGATCGAAGAACGGCAAAGGCAAGCAGCCAAAGAAGAAGAAAAAGATGAGAACCTTTGGCAGACTGGTTTTAAGTTTATTAGTTATAGCAATTGTGGTAGGCGGCGGTTATCTCTATTGGGTCTATAATCAGGTAGCTGATACGGGTATTGATAAACCGGTTCCTCCTGGAATGTCTGCTAAAACCAAACCCATTACGATGTTACTGCTAGGTACGGATAACCGTCCCGAAACAGGTACGTATCTCTCGGATGTAGTCATGGTAGCTTCTCTGAATCCAGAGACCAAGACGGCAACCATTGTATCTCTACCCCGTGACACACGTATTCAGCTGGATGGATATAAGGCGAATAAATTGAACTCCTACTATCCTAAATTTAAAGCCCAAGAAAAAACCTCTGGCAAAAATGCAGAGGACCAAATGAAAGAAATGATGGGAAAATATCTGAATGTGGATATTAATTATACAACGGTATTGAATTTTCAAGCGTTCCGTGATGCGGTTAATGCTGTAGGTGGCGTGGATGTGACAGTGGATAAAAACATGTGTTACAAAGATACGGCCGATGGCACGGATATTAACCTGGTAGCTGGTGCACAGCATTTGGATGGTAAAGAAGCACTTGATTTTGTTCGTTACCGTAAATCGAACTGTAAGCCGAAGACAGATGAATCCAACGACTTTGACCGAAATAAACGTCAGAATCAAGTGTTGAATTCCATGTTGGATCAGTTGAAATCACTGGGAGGCGTCACGAAGATTGGTAAAGTGATTGGTGCTGTTGACGAGAATATGACAACAGACGTGGAATCGGAGCAAATGAAGAACTTCATTTCAACCTATTGGAATATTTCCAAATCGGATGTGCACTACACACCAGTAACCGGAGAGTGGAGAAGTCCATATGTATATATCAACGAAACGGAATTGGCAAATGCCAAACAGGCGTTGCAGGATACACTTTCAGGTAAAGTAACAGCATCTCCAACTACCGAGTAACATCCACTCTTTTGGATTGGAAGCAAGTTTGGTGGTATGATATAATAACATCAACAACGAATCAAGAATTGCATAAAGAAGATTAGGGGGCTGGTTGGATGTCCGAAGCCGTCACACAATTGACTGAATCTCTTTTACAGCAATTCAAGAATGAAACCTTTGTGCTCTTGAGCACCGTGGACATCGAATCTGGAGGTCCGACATCAACTGCAATATCCTGGATTTATGCGGAGAATGCTTCTACCCTGCGTGTGGCGATTGATCATCGCTCCCGTCTCGTAAACAATATGATCGAAAATCCGGTCATTACCGTCACCATTTTTGGAGAAGAGATGGTCTATGCGGTAAACGGACGTGCTTCCGTACGACAAAATCCATTACAGGATGTTCCGTTTAATATGTGCTGTTTCGACATTTCCATTGAAGCGGTAAGGAATGCCCTTTTTTATGGAGCCCAGCTATCTTCTGTGCCTCAATTTGTCAAAATATATGATCAGCGTGCTGCTGAGAAATTAGATGAGCAGGTTTTTACTGCAATGAAAAAAGCCTAGTGAGAGATCACTGGGCTTTTTGTTGTCTTTTGTCAGGAGAATGCAGCTGCTGCATTTGTTGTTTACGTTCAACATGTTCATCCGGATTTTGACGGACTTTGACATCTTTCGGTAGTTGGGGAATGATCCGGCCCACCATGTCAGCGAGTTCTGAAGCGAAACCGGATATTGGATGACCTTGACGAATATGTTCACCAATTTCCTTAATGCGTTCAGTGACATCAGCATCTGCGGTTACAATGGAATCGACACCTTCCGGATCTTTGCGGAGGGCTTCGGCTACAGAGTATTTAATTGTACCTACTCGTGCACGCTCCAGTTCACCGTCAACATCAATGCCAACTACGGCTGTATTGCCAAGAATGACACAGTTGGCATCTTTGACACCTTCCACTTGCTTGGCAAGTGTTTTGAGGTGGGTAACCCTTTTTTCATTTGGCATCCGATCGGCCTTCGTGTTGTCCATGACGTTTTTCTCATGAACCTCACCTGTATTTTCGGTCAGATGGTCCACAGCTGAAGGGTGCAACCGATCTTCCTGAGTATTGAGCATGTGAGATCCTTTCCTTTGGTCTTGCTGAGTTGTAACATTTCCTCCGTAACCTTTGGCATGCTGACCTTGTTGCTGCGAGGCATTACGTGTAGAACTGTTGCAGCCTGTAAGTATAAAGATCAGAAGCAGCGTGCAAACCCAATATTTCATAAATGTTCATCCTTTCCTGGAGTTTTTCAGAATGGTTGACAATTATTTTGTCCTAGTCGAATACATTTATGTATGGGAGCATGATTGTCCATGCCGCTGCTGAAAGATCGCACTTATCCATGCCTTTAACGACGCCGCTTTGGAGGGGATTGAATGAAAAAGATTTTTGTATTGGATACGAACGTGCTTCTGCATGACCCCAATGCCATATTTGCCTTTGAGGAACATGAGGTAATCATTCCCGCGGTTGTACTGGAGGAGATCGACTCCAAAAAAAGAAATGCCGATGAAATTGGGCGCAATGCCCGTAATGTATCCAGACTTCTTGATGGGTTGCGTGAATTGGGACATCTGCACAGTGGCGTCCCTTTAGCTAATGGAGGCAATCTGAAAGTGGAACTGAATCATCGTAGTTTTGTGAAAGTACAGGAAATGTTTGGGGAAGTATCCAACGATAATCGGATTTTGGCTGTCGCGCTGAATTATCAGATTGAGGAAAATGAGAAAGAGGTCGTTGAGCGACAGGTGGTTCTGGTCAGCAAGGATGTGCTTGTTCGTATCAAAGCGGATGTGCTTGGTCTTTTCACACAGGATTACTTATCAGATCGCACGGCAGGTCTTAGTGAATTATATCCGGGCTATACTGCCCTGAAGGTTCATCCTTCGGTCATTGATGAGTTTTACACATATCGCTTTCTACCGATCAAACCGTTACAGTTGTCTTATTCGCTTTACCCGAATGAATTTGTAATTCTCAAGGATGAGATGGGAACCAATAAATCGGCTTTACTCAAAGTAAATACAGAAGGAACGAAGTTGGAACCACTTTTCCTGAGTAATGATAATGTATGGGGCATCAGTGCACGTAACGCGCAACAGCGTATGGCCCTAGAACTGCTCCTGAATGATGATATTCCACTTGTCACGATTACAGGAAAGGCGGGTACGGGAAAAACTTTGTTGGCGCTTGCTGCGGGTTTGCTTAAAGTGGAAGATGATCATAAGTACAAAAAATTATTGATCGCCCGTCCGGTTGTTCCGATGGGGAAAGATATCGGTTATCTTCCTGGAGAGAAAGAAGAAAAACTAAGACCATGGATGCAGCCGATTTATGATAACTTGGAATTTTTGTTTGATACCAAAAAAGCAGGCGACATTGATAAAATTTTGATGGGACTTGGCAGTATTCAGGTGGAAGCACTCACGTATATTCGTGGTCGGTCTATACCAGGACAGTTTATCATTATCGATGAAGCACAGAACCTGTCACGTCATGAAGTGAAGACCATTGTATCGAGGGTTGGTGAAGGCAGCAAAATTATTTTGATGGGTGACCCTGAGCAAATAGACCATCCTTATCTGGATTCAGCAAGTAATGGTCTGACGTATATTGTGGAGCGATTCAAGCAAGAGGGAATCAGCGGACACATTATGCTGGAAAAAGGAGAACGTTCCAAGCTGGCGCAGCTTGCGGCGGATTTATTGTAAGGAAACGGAAAGTTATTTCCCGGAAAATGTTTCTATTGAACCGGCTCTTAGGGCCGGTTTTTTTGCTGAAAAAATAAAAATCAGTTATTGCACAGAACTCGATATGCTCGAGGTATGCAAAATATCAGAAAACTGTTTTTTGGCAGGATAGGACAAGAGCACTACTTATTTGTTACAATGAATGTTGCAGGAAAAAATTAGGTGAGCAAGGAGGGGAAGTTAATGAAGCGTGGACACCAGGTTATTTTGTTCGCAGTACTGCTGCTTTCGTTAACGATTCTGTCTCCCAGCTTTGATTTTAGAGGTTCACAGCATAATCAGGAGCGAGACCAGGAAAATGATGCATTTCCTAACACGTCATCACGCAGCGAGGACCAACATGCCCCACTAGAGATTGTAGTCTCGATGTCTGAGACCGACTTTAAATCGTTTAAAAAGATGGCTAATGAAGTAGCAATTTCTCAACATGTGGAAATCAGTCTTCGGAATTTGGAACCGGATACATATAAGCGAGTGCTTGATAACAAATTTTCGGTAGGGGAGAGCGGCGATATTATTCTTCTGGATAGTGCGGAAGTTCAATATCATGCCAAAAAAGGACATCTGTTTCCGTTAAACGGTACAACGCTGTCCAAGTCGTTAGGAGGAACGGTGGTTGGCTTGCGGGAATTGACAGAGTGGAATGGTTACCAATGGGGTATGCCGTTTGATTTTGACGCTTATGTACTCGCAGCTCGCTCTCCATTCCTGGACGAATCCGGTTTGGCAGGTTTACCCGAAAATAAGGAGCAGTGGGTCAAACTTGTACAACAAGCAAAGCAAGACGGAACGGATTTATTAAGTATAAACTTAAATGACCTGCACGCGGTAAGTGCGTGGTTGAATCAGTTTGACCCAGGCATGTCCCCGAGCAAAATTAAGAAAGCGCAAACTCCTTCGCAAACGGAGGCGTACCAACAGATTATACAGCTGCTGGATCAGATTCAATCGCATATTACGGCCGAGTCGATGAACCCGACGATTTCTGCTTCTGGTGAACAAACGGATGCTCCTATGGCAGTAACGTTGCTGTCTCGTTTGTTGAGCGAAAATCAAGGTGTCGAAGGTAAACAGGATTCATCGGAGAAGATAGCTTTCAGTGCGTTGGAACCTCTAAGATCAAGAAGTCTTGTTATCGCAGCTGGCTCACTTGAGGCGGAAGAGGCCAGCCGCTGGATTGAAGGAATGACTTCCTCTTCTGTGCAAACGGAATGGTACCAACAGGCTAACTACTTACCAGCAAAGCAACAGGAACTAGATCTTGAGTCACAGAAACTAATAACGAAATATGATACGACGGATGTAAAATCCTGGTTTCCAGCAGAATCTTCACAGGCTGCATTCACGGAAAGTCCTATACTAAATCCTGCCTTTCAAAAGAAGATCCAACAACTTCTCGCGGGAGAGATTACGGCTAACCAGTATGTCAAAAGCATTATTGCCTTGCAAAGCTCGTCAGAATGAAATGGCGAGCTTTACTTCAAGTGTGCCTTCGGTTGTGGATACCTCTGTGGCTTTGACGAACGACAGAATTTTCTGTGGGTAAAATCCGAGATCGAATTCCCTTTCCAGCATACGACGTGTGGTATCAGGTAGTTCTAACTGATTAAACACAAGTTTATCGACATGAAATCGAATTGAATTCTGAGGTTCATTCTCGACTGTATAATGTCCTTCAATGCTTAATTGCAACTGATCACGCTGCCCTGAGGCGATAATTCGATCTTTGTCGAACTGAAAGGCGAAGTCTTCAAAGATCGGATTCTGCGAACGTAGGAACGTATTCAGCTCATCTTGTCCAATTTGAATGGTATACGTTGTTCCGGTCGTGGAGATGCCGCCGTTTTGTTCCTGGATAAATTGCGGCAGATTCTGCATGGCTGATGCCAATGCTTTGAAATATCGCTTGACCTCGTATATGCCGATGTTCTCCCAATAAATAGTCAACTCATCCATCAGTTTCTGCATGGCTGCAGAATCCCCGCTGGCAGCTACTTTTCCGTCTACTTCTTTCTGTAATGCAAGTACTCGTTCACGTTGATTTTGAAGATTATTTTTGAGTTCAGACAGCTCTGCAGAGGTCTGATTAATCTGGGCAGACGTTTGCTGCATGGTGCGATATCGATCCTGATACTTGTCCAGAACAGCCTGATCCCTGCCAATAATAATCTGATAGTAATCGTATAGAATGAACAGATCCTTAATGGATCTTGCTCCGAGTACCGTCATCAAGAGACTATCACGCTCACCGGTATAGTAGGATCTTACAACTGCGCCCGCTCGGTCTTGCTGAGTATGTATCTGGTCTTCCTGTTCCTGAAGCTGAATGGATAATGTCTGACGCTGTTCGTCCAACTGTTTTTGTCTTGCTGTAATACGTTCGATTTCATGATCGATTTCGACGATGGATAGGCTTTGTTGCAGTATTTCGCGTGTTTCCTCAGATGAAGGCTCTCCATAGGCATAAGTCCAAGGTAGCTGGATCAAAAATATAATACATACGATGAAGCAGGGAATGCCGTATCGACGTTTCACCCATCATTCTCCTTTCCATACCTACATATGATGCGATCAGGCTTATCTCTTCCAGACAATATATGAAATAGATACGTGAAATATCCGTAGTGGTTACATAACACAAAGAATAGTTATGTAATCTGAAAACGACAAAAAAGCAATCCGACATTAGCCGGATCGCTTTGATGCTGCTGGCGGATTAGAGCGGCAAATCCATTTGGAATACGGTCCAGTAGCTGAACCCTGTGAATGTCACGATCATATAACCCCAGAAGAGCAATATGTACGTACGTTCCGTAAATTTCAAATATCCCAAAATGACAAAAAACGCAGTCTGCAGGAAAAAAAGCAAAGCCATTTCGACCAGGTCTCCCGCAAAAGCCATTAGGCCAATCGCTAGCGTGAAGAACCCGAGTACCCGAAACATGCGCGCCACGGTAAGTCCTCCTCTCCTATGTACGATCATAGATTGTCTACACAACATTATACCGGGAAAGGAAAAAGGTGTAAACAAAATTGGATATGAAAGCGAATTCTTTTTTTGTCCAAAAACAGTTAAAGTGTGGTTTGTTTTGCATATGTAACGTATGAGTACTCATAAATGTGGAAATACATTTTAGTATGAAATCAATTCTATGAACTCTATGAGAGGCATAAGAATGAATAAAGCAGCTTTTATACCTAATTCACATGCCGGGAACTCGGTTATGGGGACGGTTATTTTAGGATGTTGTTAGGAGGGTATTATAGCATGACTGCAGTGAGACAGGATGCTTGGAGTACAGAGGACGATTTGATATTGGCTGAGGTTACTTTGCGTCATATTCGGGAAGGAAGTACACAACTGGCCGCTTTTGAAGAGGTTGGCGAAAAAATAGGCAGAACTTCTGCCGCTTGCGGTTTTCGCTGGAACAGCTGTGTACGTAAGAAGTATGAGTCTGCCATTAGCAATGCTAAGGCTCAACGTCAAAAACGGAGTTATCTCCGCAAACAACCGGCTTTGCTTGGACCACAAGTAGCAGCTTTGTCCACCTTGGATACAGAAGAAAATCTGTACAAAGCGGATGGTATTTCGGAAGACTCTCTTTCCATTGATGCAGTTATACGATTCTTGCGGCAATGGAAGGGAACTGTGCAGGAAAACGGTCGCCAGCTCAAGATGCTTGAAAAAGAGCTTCGTGAAAAAGAGGATGAACTTCATGAACTGCGTTGCGAGAATGATCGTCTGTCTAAGGAAGTGAATGAAGTACAGACTGATTATCGTGTTGTAAACGACGATTATAAAGCGCTGATTCAGATTATGGATCGTGCGCGCAGACTCGCATTTTTGACAGAAGAAGAAGAGGAACTCAAAACGAGATTCAAAATGGATGCCAACGGGAATCTGGAACGAATTGAATAAAAGCAATGTATCTGATGATCAGCATTGGATTAGAGCCCGTCACACCTCCGTTACATAACGGCGGGTATGATGGGTTTTTTGTTTGCTGTTTTTGTTCTATTATAGATAAAAGCAACTATTGGAGCAGAGGTAGGGATGCAGCATGATCATTGACGTTGTAGGATCAGGGTCACTGGGTCTTTTGTATGGAGGTAAGCTTCAGGACGCAGGCAACGAGGTTCGATTTTGGACCAGAACGGTCGAACAGGCAAATAAACTGAGTATGGAAGGATTTAAGGTGATTGAACAGGAGAATACCATCCAGATTAAACCTGATCATATCCAGGTCAAGCCGATTACGGAGTTAACCCGAGTATGGGAACACTCACCTGGAGATTGGCTGCTATTAATGGTGAAACAGACAGCGATACATGATGTTATACGTGAAATTGGTTCATTGAAGACGCAAGTGATGAACATAGCCTGTTTCCAAAATGGGGTTGGGCATCTGCATGTTGTGCAATCCAATATGCCGCATTCTAACATATACAGCGTCATAACCACAGAGGGAGCAAAGCGCGAGCAAGATGGGGTCATTCGTGCAGGAATAGGAGAAACCTGGTTGGGCAAGAGTTCAGATGTTCATATTTCCTCACTAGCGCCAATGAGTCAGAAAGAACTCCTTCGTATACAGGGACTTTTGCAGCAGGCAGGATTTGGCTGTACAGTGTCGAATGAAATCGATAAGCTAATTTATAGGAAGTTGTTAATCAATGCTGTCATTAACCCTCTTACTGCGATATGGCGCATTCCTAACGGTGAGTTAACTATAAGGGAAGAGCGAGTCGAGTTTATGCGTCAGTTGTACGAAGAGGCATTGGTAGTATACGAAGCAAGCGGGATTCTAGTTGATGGGGATGTGTGGGACCAAATCCTCTCCGTCTGTCGTTCTACAGCCTCGAATACATCCTCCATGCTGTCGGATGTTCTGCATGGACAACAAACGGAGGTGCAATCCATTAACGGGCAAATCGTAAGCATGGCGCGTCGGTGTGGCCTGTCTGCTCCGATGCACGAAATACTGCTTCATCTGATTGAAGGTATGCAACCGGAAGGAGTGAGTTAATGGGATTTTTTATTGTGCTGAGCATATTGCCGTTTTTTCCGTTTTTTCTTGTGTATTGGATCATGTATGGATGGAAGAAAGATAAGCGTGTTGCGCTGCGCTCGGCAATGGATGTAACAACATTATTTCTTATTTTCTCGGTATCAGCGTTATTCAACTTAACATTTGATTCGAATTTTGGATTTTATTTAACATTAATACTCATACTAATAGCGCTTGGAATCATCGGAGGGGCACAAAATAGGCTCAAGGGTAAGGTCGATGGGGGTAGAATGTTCCGGGCCGTTTGGCGCATGGCTTTTGTCATAATGAGTTTTGGGTATGTTTTGTTTACTATATTTGGATTATTTAGATACTTCATGAAACAGATGTGAGGATACATAACGCAAAAAGGCTAAAAAATGTGTCGATTTTGTCGAAAACTGAAAAAAACATTACTTTCTGAAAAAGTAATGTAGATTTTTTTGACCGGTGGTTGTATAATCTATAAACATATACCACATCAATTTAGGGGGAAAGTGTTAGATGAAAAGGAAAAGTCTATTAGTCCTTTTGACGCTGATTTTGGCGTTCGGTACCGTACTTGCAGCGTGCGGATCGAAAAACGAAGGCACAGGTAACACCGATACTGGTTCTGCAGGCGAGAGCAATGGTCTCGCAAAAGATCAAGTGCTGAAAATTAACCTGACAGCTGAACCTCCTACGTTGGACCCGGCTCAAGCAAAAGACAGCCAAACCAACACTGTACTGAAATTCTTGTATGAAGGTCTTGTGCGTATCGACGCTGATGGAAAAGAAGCTCCAGGTGTTGCTAAAGACTGGACAATCTCCGAAGATGGTTTGAAATATGTTTTCAACCTGAACCCGGACGCTAAATGGAGCAACGGTGATGCAATCACTTCCGAAGACTTTGTACGTTCTTGGGAACGCGCTTTGAAACCGGAAACAGCTTCTCCATATGCTTACCAATTGTATTACATCAAAGGTGCTGAGGGTTACAACCTGAGCAAAGACGAAACATATAAAGGTACTAAAATCACAGACTTCTCTCAAGTAGGGGTTAAAGCTACTGATGAGCACACACTGGAAGTAACGTTGGAAAACCCAACACCTTACTTCTTGGGTCTGACAGCATTCTACACGTACTACCCAGTACACAAGTCTGCTGACACGAATGACAAATTCTTCACAGACTACAAAAACATGATCGTTAACGGACCATTTACAATGGATCAATACGCTAAAGGTCAAAAAATTGTCGTGAAGAAAAACGAAAGCTATCATGCAGCTTCCGATATCAAATTGTCTGAAATCAACATGTCCCTGACAAGCAGCAGTGCTTCCGAACTGCAAGCTTACAAGTCTGGACAATTGGACTACACTGGCGCACCTAACGGTGAAATTCCTTCCGACCAAATCCCTTCTGTAAAAGCGGAATTGCCGGACGAGTTTAAAGCTACTGGTATTGCAAGTACTTACTACTACCAGTTCAATGTTAATGAAGCTCCATTCAACAACGTTAAAATCCGTAAGGCTTTTGCAATGGCAATCGAGCGTCAGTTGATTGTTGATAAAGTAACACAAGGTGGACAAATTCCTGCTTTCGGCTTTGTACCTCCAGGTATCCGCGGTGAAAACGGCGAATTCCGTGATGAGCACAAAGATGACTACTTCACTGAAAACGTAGAAGAAGCTAAGAAATTGCTTGCTGAAGGTATGAAAGAAGAAGGCTACACAACATTGCCAGCAGTAACTTTGATCTACAATACTAGTGACGGTCACGCAAAAATCGCTCTAGCTGTTGCTGATATGTGGAAGAAAAACCTTGGTGTTGACGTGAAAACGGAAAACCAAGAGTGGGGCGTATTCCTTGAGAACCGTCAAAACCAAAACTTCCAAATCGCTCGTGCGGGCTGGTCTGCTGACTACAACGATCCGTACAACTTCTTGGAAATGTGGACTACTGGAAACACAAACAATGATTCCAAATTCAGCAACGAACAGTATGACAAAGATGTTAAAGAAACTGTAAAATCTGCAGATCCAGCTACTCGTATGGCTGCTTTTGCTGACGCTGAGAAAATCCTGATTCAAGATGAAATGGGCGTATTGCCGATTTATTACTACACTAACGTATCTTTGACTAAGCCTTACCTGAAAGGCGTACAACTTGATTTCAGTGGAGCTATTGATTTCACTCGTGCATATCTGGAAGAGAAATAAGTTGTTCTGAAGTCTATATAATTACTTCGGGATATATATGTGGAATTCCATATATATCCCGATTTTTTTGTATGTGCACCGATTTTCCTTATAATTCTTGAAATTTCCGATAAATGGATTGGACATTATTCTTGTCTAATTCTACAATCGATTTGTATACAAAATATTGTTTGTGGAGGTGTGCAAGGGTTGGTTAAGTACGTGCTGAAAAAACTGCTATTTATGCTGCTATCGCTTTTCATACTCGCATCAGCAACCTTCTTCCTGATGAAGGCCATTCCGGGTGACCCTTTTACATCCGAGAAAAAAGTATCACCTGAAATCCGGGCGCTTTTGGAAGTGAAGTATGGTTTGGACAAACCGATGTATGAACAATACCTGAAGTATATGGGTGGAATTATTAAAGGTGATTTCGGGGTTTCTATGAAATACCTGAATCAAGATGTAACGGGTATGATCACTCAAACGTTTACAGCATCGCTGAAGCTGGGAATTTTTGCGATTATCATCTCAATTGTTGTGGGTGTTTTGTTGGGGCTTATTGCCGCAGTGTACCATCGCAAGTTGATTGATGATATTACGATGATCCTGGCTGTTATCGGGATTGCTGTACCGAGTTTCTTGCTCGCATCCCTGGTGCAATATGTTTTTGCATTCAAACTCGGCTGGTTTAACGTTATGGGCTTCGATGGCCCGCTCGACTATGTGCTTCCGGTTGCAGCACTGTCGGCATCACCAATTGCCTTTATCGCTCGTTTGACGCGTTCAAGCATGTTGGAAGTGTTGCATGCAGACTACATCAAGACAGCCAAAGCCAAAGGGTTGAAATGGCCGGCTATTATGTTTAAACACGTTTTACGGAACGGTATCCTGCCAGTCGTTACTTATGTTGGTCCGATGACAGCGAACATTATCACAGGTTCCGTTGTTATTGAACAGATCTTTAATATTGGTGGGATTGGTAAGGTATTCGTAGAAAGTATTACAAATCGTGATTATACGATGATTATGGGGATCACAATCTTCTATGGTATTCTCTTGATGCTTGCACGTTTCCTGACGGATATTGCTTACGTGCTGATCGATCCTAGAATTAAGCTAGAAAGCCGGAAGGGGGCATAACGTTGTCTGGCACGAATAACAACAATAATGAAACGGTGAACACAGGCCTGGATAGTCAGGCAGCGTTAAAATCGCAAGAGAGTGTATCGCTATTCAAAGACGCTATGTATAGACTTGCAACGAACAAGGCCGCTATGATTAGTTTGGCTGTTCTAGTTCTTGTTGTCATTTTCTCTATGATTGGTCCAACTTCGTTGTTCACAAGCTATAATTATTATTCCAATGATTTGTTGAATGCAAATGCTGCACCGAGTGCTGAACATTGGTTCGGAACAGATGAACTGGGTCGTGATGTATGGGTAAGAACCTGGGTAGGTGCACGTGTGTCTCTTACTGTAGGTTTAGCTGCTGCTTTGATTGACCTTGTCATCGGGGTAATTTATGGAGCCATTATGGGCTTCTACGGTGGACGTGTTGACGGCATCATGAACAAGTTCTCCGAGATCTTGTACTCCCTGCCATACATGCTCGTTGTTATCCTGTTGCTGGTTGTATTGGAGCCAAGTCTGACAACGATTATCATTGCACTTACCATCACAGGCTGGATCAGTATGTCTTGGATTGTTCGTGGTGAGATTATGCAACTCAAAAACAGAGACTTTATCCTTGCTGCTCGTTCCATGGGCGCAAGCACTGGACGTCAACTTTTCCGTCATTTGTTGCCAAATGCTGTCGGACCGATTCTCGTTACATTGACATTGTCCATCCCAAATGCCATCTTCGCAGAAGCATTTTTGAGCTTCCTCGGATTGGGTGTATCTGCACCTAAATCCTCACTTGGATCTATGATCAATGATGCACTTACAGGCTGGACGCTGTATCCTTGGCGGATGTGGTTCCCTGCAGGTTTGATGGTTATGACAATGCTCGCATTTAACTTGCTTGGTGACGGTTTGCGCGACGCGCTTGATCCGAAATTACGTAAATAGAAATAGGAGGTGGGATTATGGAGCCGATTTTAACAGTCAAGGACCTGAGTGTGTCATTTACGACGCGTTCCGGTGAGTTTGATGCCGTTAAAAATGTGAGTTTTGAACTTGGCAAAGGAGAGACGCTGGGGATCGTAGGTGAATCCGGTAGTGGTAAGAGTGTTACTGCCCAAACCATCATGAAATTGATTCCCTCCCCGCCTTCGAAGGTCAAAAGCGGAGAAATTACTTTTCACGGGCAGGACCTGCTGAATAAGACAGATAAACAGATGGAAGCCATCCGTGGTAAAGATATCGGCATGATCTTCCAGGATCCAATGACTTCTTTGAATCCTACCATCAAAATTGGTAAGCAAATTACCGAGGTACTGCGCAAGCATCAGAATATGTCCAAAAAAGAAGCTGAAAAAAGCGCATTGGAAATGCTCGAACTTGTAGGCATTAAAAATGCGGAAGCGCGTATGAACCATTATCCACACCAATTTTCCGGTGGTATGCGCCAGCGTGCTATGATCGCGATTGCCTTGGCATGTCGTCCATCCCTGCTGATTGCGGATGAGCCAACAACTGCACTCGACGTAACGATTCAGGCACAAATCTTGGATGTTATGAAAGAGATGCAGCAAAAGCTTGGAACTTCGATCATGCTTATCACGCATGACCTTGGGGTAGTCGCAGGAATGTGTGATCGTGTTGTCGTTATGAAGGAAGGCGAAGTTGTTGAAACAGGAACAACTGCGGAGATCTTCAGTAATCCTCAACATCCATACACGATCAAATTGCTGAATGCTCTTCCTCGTCTGGACGAGCCTAAAAAAGAAAAGCCTACTCCAGTTGGTATTATCAAAGGTGCCAACAAGCCGCTGGTTCAAGTGAAGAACCTGAAACAATACTTCAATTTGGGCAAAGGGAACATTCTCAAAGCGGTTAATGATGTTAGCTTTGATATTTTTGAAGGCGAAACACTTGGAGTTGTAGGGGAGTCTGGCTGTGGTAAATCCACAACTGGCCGTACAATTCTGCGCCTTTATGAGCCAACAGGTGGAAATGTTAACTTTAATGGAACGGACATCTACAAGCTGTCTCCGCGCAAGATGAAAGAAATGCGTAAAGATATGCAGATGATTTTCCAGGATCCTTATGCATCTTTGAACCCACGTTTCAACGTAATGGATATCATCGGGGAATCTCTTGATATTCATGGTCTGGCATCAAGTAAGGCAGAGCGGAAGAGACGCGTTGAAGAATTGCTTGATCTTGTAGGACTGAATCCTAGCCATGCACTCCGTTATCCACATGAATTCTCAGGTGGTCAAAGACAACGGATCGGGATTGCCCGTGCATTAGCCGTAGACCCTAAATTCATCATCTGTGATGAGCCATTGTCAGCATTGGACGTGTCCATTCAGGCTCAGGTCGTTAACTTGCTTGAAGAACTTCAGCAACGCCTCGGCTTGACATACCTGTTCATTGCGCATGACTTGTCCATGGTTAAACATATCAGTGACCGTGTAGCTGTAATGTACATGGGTAAAGTGGTGGAGTTGGCAGAAAGTGAAGAACTCTATGCTAATCCGATTCACCCTTACACCAAAACATTGCTGTCTGCGATCCCTGTACCTGATCCGGAAGTAGAAGCGAGCAAACGTCGCATTTTGCTGCCGGAAGAGCAAGCACTTAAGAATGGATCTGGTGGTCCTGTGAATGATCCATACAACCTGCAGAACGCTCAATTGATTGAGGTATCCAAAGGTCACTGGGTTGCAGAACCTTACGTATAAAAAGTACAAATTTCATTTGGACTTATCCATGAATATCAAACCGCCGACCTTGTTCGGCGGTTTTTTGTTTTTTGATGCACTTTCTTTTGACGAAGAGGGCTCTCATTCGGTACAATCAAGAAAGGCTCTTTGAAGCAGAATAGGAGGCAGACCTCATGAAAGGTATTACCGAGGCACTCCGCAGCGGAACTCGACTTGCAGAAGACTATGTCTGTTCAAGGGATGCTGCGCGTGGCCTTTACGAGTATGACATTCGCTGGGAATCGGGGCTTGATACGCGTGCCGAGTGGCTGGACCAATCGGAGAACACACGTATTCCTCGTCAACGTCTGGCAGAGTATCTACGTATATATAATAAACGGGTGAACGATCATGGTGCTGTTCATGAATCCATCACACGTCTCGCGGAACAAGATGCGTTGGTTGTTACGGGAGGCCAGCAAAGCGGCCTGCTTACAGGTCCGTTATTTGTAATTTACAAAGCAGCAAGTGTGGTTGCAGCTGCACGGGAAGCGGAGAACAGGCTACAACGGCCAGTCGTTCCCGTTTTTTGGATTGCAGGTGAAGACCATGACTGGGATGAAGTGAACCACACATACTTGCCTGACGCCAGCGGGGACATCACAAAGATCAAGTTACAAGGGCGGTTTGCAGGCAGGGATTCTGTGAGTTTTGTCCATGTGGAGACGGAACAATGGATGACTGTGCTGGAGCAGGTGGAGCATCTGTTACCGGATACGGTGCACAAACCAGGATTAATGAAGCTCCTTACGGAGATTCATCAGTCGAGTTCGAATCTGAGTGATGCGTTTGCCCGGTTAATCTCAGCGTTGTTTGGCAGCAGTGGACTTATTCTGATGGATGCCGCAGATCCAGACTTGCGCAGGCTTGAGCAGCCTGTATTTGAACGTTTGATTCGTGAAAATGGGACATTACGCCAAGCATATGCACAAGGTGCCTCCGCATTGGAACAAGCCGGATATGACATGCCTGCTGAAGTCGCGGAAGATGGGGCCAATCTGTTTTACATACATGAAGGGGCGCGGTTGCTTCTGATGTTGAAAGACGGCTTGTACAGCGACCGTAAAGGTTTGGTTTCATTTACAGAAGAGCGACTGCTTCAGGAACTGGCTGAACATCCCGAGCGGTTTAGCAACAATGTATTGACCCGGCCATTGATGCAAGATTCCATTTTACCTGTAGCGGCTGTTATCTTGGGTCAAGGTGAGATCGCGTACTGGGGATTGACACGTGAAGCGTTTGGCCGGTTTGGCCTGCAGATGCCTATCTTGCTTCCACGTCTGTCCTTTACCATTATGGAAGATGTTCATCACAAACATATGAAACAGTACGGTCTTTCTTTTCAGGACGTTCAATATCATATGGAAGAAAAGAAGGAACAGTGGCTGGCACAACAGGAAACCTTCCAGGTCGATGAACAGTTCGAGCGCGTTCAGCAAGCATTTGCCGATCTATATCGTCCATTGCTTGATCAGATTGCAGAGATCCATCCTGGTCTGAACCGAATTGGAGATACCAATGTAGGCAAGATCAGCGAACAGATGCAATATCTGCAACAACAGACCCACAAAGCCATCAAAGATAAACACAATGTGAATCTAAGGCACTGGAACGGGATGCAAAACTCACTCTTTCCCATGAACAAACCACAGGAACGAGTGCATAACGTACTCTTTTACTTGAACCGTTATGGAACCGAGTGGATTGGACAACTGATTGAAAGTCAGAACGAATTCCGTGGACAACACCAAGTGATCACGTTGTAGTGACCTTTTATAATAGAAGGAATAGATAATCGAGGAGGATGAGGAATGACTACCCCTGCATTGCAAAACAGTATTGTTAAGGATATGGGACTCGCTTCGGAAGGTCATCTGAAAATTGATTGGGTAGAAGCACATATGCCGGTGTTGAACCGCATTCGTCGCCAATTTGAACAGGATCTTCCGTTTAAAGGTTTGAAGGTAGCCATTTGCCTTCACCTTGAGGCCAAAACGGCTTATCTGGCGAAAGTCATTCAAGCTGGTGGTGCAGAAGTGACGATTACACATAGCAATCCTTTGTCAACGCAGGACGATGTTTGTGCTGCTCTGGTGGAAGACGGCGTTACGGTGTATGCCAAACATAATCCGGACCCTGTTGAGTTCAAAGAACTGCAACTCCGTGCACTTGAAGTAAAACCTGATCTGATTATTGATGACGGTGGAGACTTTGCCACTATTATTGCATCTGAACGTCCTGATCTAGCTGCCACCATTCGTGGTGGAGCAGAGGAAACGACAACAGGCATCATTCGTCTGAAAGCTTTGGCGAAAGAAGGACAATTGCGCTTCCCGATGGTTGCAGTCAATGACGCTTATTGCAAATACCTGTTTGATAACCGTTACGGTACAGGTCAGTCTGCATTCGATGGTATCATCCGTACAACCAATCTGGTCGTTGCAGGAAAGAACGTAGTTGTAGCGGGTTATGGATGGTGTGGTAAAGGTGTAGCGATGCGTGCCAAAGGGCTCGGAGCAAATGTTATCGTAACTGAAATTGATCCTATTAAAGCCGTAGAAGCACATATGGACGGTTTCCGTGTCATGACGATGGTGGAAGCTGCAAAATTGGGTGATTTCTTCATCGCTGTTACCGGCAATAAAGATGTGATCACTGGAGAGCATTACGATGTGATGAAGGATGGAGCCATTCTTAGCAATGCAGGTCACTTTGACGTGGAAGTAAACAAACCTGAACTTGCTAAACGTTCCGATTCGATTCGTACCGTACGCCGCAACATTGAAGAATATCGCTTCAAAGATGGCCGTAAGATGTATTTGCTGGCTGAAGGACGTCTCGTAAACCTGGGTGCGGCCGATGGACACCCTGCCGAGATTATGGATACAACGTTTTCATTGCAAGCGCTGGGTCTTCGTTATGTGAGTGAAAACTATGCGGAACTGGGTAAAACCGTTGTTAATGTACCTTACGACATCGACCAACAGGTTGCCAGCTACAAACTGGAAAGCTTGAATATCGCCATTGACTCCTTGTCCGCCGAGCAGGAAAAATATCTGGATAGCTGGAAATTCTAAGAGTCATCCATTAATTACAAGCTGATTAAGTGCTTCAAAGGGTTTAAAATGGTTTATTAATGATATGGCTCATATGCGGGTGTACGTGCGATTGCCCGTAAGCGGGAAACGTCTTTGATCCTGAGTGACAGGATCAGAGACGTTTTTTTGCGGTAAGTAAATTAAAAAAAGTAAAGCCCGTAAGAAGGGTTTTGATTTTTTTGTGCGAATCTATTATGCTTAGGTGGTGGAAAGTGGGGCAAAGTGGGAGAAACGGGTGAGGAGTGAGTGGGCCAATGTTTATGGGGGAGTTCCAACATAGCATTGATGACAAGGGTCGGGTTATTATTCCGGCTAAATTCCGCGAATCTCTGGGACCGTCTTTCGTTGTCACACGGGGTTTGGACCAGTGTCTTTTCGTGTACCCCATGGAGGAGTGGGGGGTCATGGAACAGAAGCTCAAAGCACTGCCGTTAATGAAATCCGATGCACGTGCGTTTACCCGGTTTTTTTTCTCGGGTGCCACCGAATGTGAATTGGACAAACAGGGCAGGGTAAATTTGCCGGGCAATCTTAGAGAGTATGCCAAGCTGGACAAGGATTGCGTTGTTCTTGGCGTGTCGAACCGGGTGGAGATTTGGAGCAAAGGCATATGGGAGAGTTATTTCAATCAATCCGAAGAAGCATTCAACGACATTGCCGAAAAGCTGGTCGATTTTAATTTTGATCTATAAAGTCAGGAGGGGTGCAGGTTGTTTCACCACATAACCGTACTCAAAGAAGAGGCAACAGAGGGTTTAAACATCAAGCAGGACGGTATATACGTGGACTGCACTTTAGGCGGTGGCGGACATAGCTCCGTGATTGCATCCAAGCTCGGTCCAGGGGGACGTCTGATCGCACTGGATCAGGATGATTGGGCTTTGGATAACGCGCGTGAAAAATTGGCTCCATATGGAGATCGGATTACATTGGTGAAAACCAATTTCCGTGATCTGGAACAGGTACTGAAAGAACTGGATGTACCGATGAAAGATGGCGTGCCGCAGGTAGATGGTATTTTGTATGATTTGGGGGTATCATCGCCGCAATTCGACGAAGGAGAACGTGGATTTAGCTACAATCATGATGCTCCGTTGGATATGCGTATGGATCAGGACGCATCCCTTACCGCCAAAGAGATTGTTAACGAATGGCCGGAAGAGGAGATTGCCCGCATTTTGTATCGCTATGGTGAAGAGAAATTCTCTAGACGAATTGCTCGTGTCATTGTTGAGAAAAGAAAGCAGTCCCCAATTGAGACTACTGGCGAACTGGTAGAATTAATTAAGGAGGGAATTCCGGCGGCGGCTCGTCGTACCGGAGGACATCCTGCAAAACGCAGTTTTCAGGCATTGCGAATTGCTGTTAATGATGAGCTGGGCGCGTTCGAAGAAGCGTTACATCAGGCCGTTCGGTGCTTGGCACCAGGCGGACGTGTATCTGTTATTACTTTTCACTCACTTGAGGACCGAATTTGCAAACAGATTTTTAGCAGTTATCTGGAGAAATGTACATGCCCTCCCGATTTCCCGTTGTGTGTTTGCGGCGGTAAGGGTGCCATGCGTTTAGTGAACAGAAAGCCGCTAATTCCAACGGAAACGGAACTGGCCGAAAACTCCCGTGCTCGTTCAGCGAAGCTGCGCGTAGCCGAGAAACTGTAAATCAAGAGCGGAGGAGAGAGTCGGAGTATGGCATATACACGTGGTAATCTGGCAGTGAAAGAAAAAGCGTCCCAAGAACGTGTGACCCAGCAGCGGTACAAGGAAACCACCAAAGTGGTGACCCGTCGTACCGGTCTTCCGGCACGCGAGAAATTTTTGTATCTGATTACTCTGGTTGCAGTCATTGTTGTGGGTGGTGTTATGATGTCACGTTACGCTCACATCTATGATCTGAATAAGCAGGCACAGACAACGTTGTCTGACGTGAGAGAAGCAGAGAGAACGATTGCAGATTTGCAAGTGGAAAAAGAAAAACTAAACAATTTGGTCATCGAGAATGCTCGCAAGCTTGGTTACGTTGAGGCTTCCGGCAAGGATGTCATTTTTGTACCTCGCTCAACAAGTACAACGAACTCGACAGGTACTGAATCGTCCTCGGATACAGCAAATAAGTAGAACATTTTGTATCAATCCTTACAAAGTGCTGAAGCAAAAGAGGTGTACCGATGGTAAAAAGAATAAAGATGCGCACGCTGCTTATAGGGGGATGTATTACCCTCTTTTTTCTTGTATTAATAACCCGCATCTTTTTTATTCAGGTTGTTAATGGCGGTATTTGGCAGGAAAGAGCAGCTGGATTGGTTGAACGCGAACAAACCATCAAGGCGAGTCGCGGGACAATCACAGACCGCAATGGTAACATTTTGGCGACGGATGCGCCTGCTTACACGGTATCTGTAAATCCGGAGATGATTAATCAACTTGGGATTGAAGATGTGGTTATTGACAGATTATCTGGATTGTTGGGTAAAAACGAGAGCGAAATGCGCGCACTTGTAACTGCCAAAGATAAGAATGGAAAGTTCTATAAGCAACGTGAAGTGCGAAGTGAAGGGTATAAAATTAATCCTGATTTGGCTGCTAAAGTAGAAGAATTTCGTGAAGAACTGAAAGATGACTACAAGGGTCAAAACGCGATTGTCATGACACAGGAGTCGAAGCGATATTATCCGGAAGAAACACTCGCCTCTCATTTGCTGGGATACATGAGCCGTGATGGGAAGGCTGTTAATGGACTTGAAGTCTCCTATGATGAACAGCTTACAGGTACAGATGGTTATCTGAACTACCAGAAGGATGCCAAAGGGTATAAGCTGCCTGATTCCCAGGACAACTACCTTCCACCGCAGAATGGAAGTAACTTAAAGCTGACGATTGATGATACAATCCAGTACTACATTGAAGATGCAATGAAAGAAGCGGTAGCACAGTACAATCCACTGAGCATGACTGTCATTGCAGCAGATCCTAATACGATGGAGATTCTTGGTATGGCCAATTGGCCGACCTTTAATCCTAATACGTATGCGGAAACGCCGGATCAGAAAAATTTTATCAACCATGCGATACAATCCATTTATGAACCAGGGTCTACTTTTAAAATTGTTACTTTGGCGGGTGCGGTTGAAGAGAAGCTGTTCGATCCAAATGCTACGTTTGAATCTAAGAGAGTTTATATCGGTGGCTATCCAATCAGTGATAACGGTCATGCCTATGGCCGGATTTCCTACTTGGAAGGTGTCAAACGTTCAAGTAACATTGCATTTGTTAATCTGGGCTATAACATGCTTGGCGGTGAACGTTTGCGTCATTACATAGACCAATTCGGTTTTGGTAAAAAGACGGGCATTGATCTGCCGAGTGAATCGGCTTCACCAATCAAGCCGCTGGTTTATAAATCGGAAATTGCCACAGCAGCATACGGTCATGGTCTTGTACAGGTAACGCCAATTCAGCAGGTAGCAGCCATTTCGGCCATTGCCAACGGCGGCAAACTTATGGAACCGCATCTGGTGAAGGAAATTATTAACCCGAATGACGGTACATCAGAAGTGATTAAGCCGAAGGTTGTTCGTCAGGTCATTTCCAAAGAGTCATCCAAACTGGTAAGCGGGTATCTGGAACAGGTTGTAGCTGACCAAACGATTGGTACAGGGCGCAATGCATACATTGAAGGTTATCGTGTGGCAGGTAAAACGGGTACAGCGAGAAAAGTTGTGAACGGGGAATACAGCAAATCCAAAGACGTCGTTTCGTTTATCGGATTTGCACCTGTAAATAATCCCAAAATCGCGATGTTGATTGTGATTGACCAGCCTGATGGTTCCAATATTGGTGGAGGTACTGCAGCTGCCCCGGTCTTCAAGAAGATTGTGAGCCAGACTCTTCAGTACATGGGAATTCCCAAAGATACAGTGAAGACCACTGACAAAAAGTCGAAAACAACGCCGGTCGTTCAAGCTAAGGCTCCTGATCTGTCAGGTAAGACTGCCAAGCAGGCCAGAAGCCAACTTTTGAACGCAGGAATTGCCTATGAGACGCTTGGACAGGGTGAAAATGTCATTCGCCAATATCCTGTGGCAGGTGCAGCCATGAATCCTGGCCAACGAATCTATCTGTTGACCGAAGAGAGCAGCAAGATGAAGATCCCTGATCTGTCTGGCGAATCTCTCCGGGATGCACTTGAAGTGCTCTCCCTCATGAAAGTGAGCGTGACCGTTAAAGGTGAAGGATACGTGGTGAAGCAAACGGAGCAAGTGGCAGGCGAACAGAGAACGGTTGAGCTTGTGCTGCAGACGGCCAAAGCGGCAGTTACCGGTATAGCAGATGAAGCCCCGGAGTCTTCTGATCCAACATTAGGGGACAAGACTAACAATCAGGGAGCAACAGATAGCACGGAGAACACCGAAGAAACGGGCAAAACGGATACTACAAAACCACCTTCAAACGAGACAAAATCGTCTGATAACACATCGGACGGGGCTTCACTTCCATAGAGATCACAGACAGCTTGTTCTAACCCCCGGTTGTCCTGAATATTCATGAATGGAACACAATCATGATTTTGGGACGAGTGGGGGGATCTTTTCGTGAAGGGGTCAAGCGTAAATCTGCGGCGCAGGTTGTTATGGAGTTTAGTGATTTTAGTTCTGTTATTCTCAGCCTTGGTGATCAGGCTTGCTTATGTACAGTTAGGGAAAGGACCGGAACTATCTGCGAAGGCGGAAGAGTCTTGGCGGCGGAATATTCCTTATTCAGCCAAACGGGGAGAGATTCTGGATCGAAATGGAACCTCTCTCGCCTACAATATAACCACACCAACCATTATGGCAATTCCTGCCCAAGTGAAGGATGCGGAGACAACAGCAAGAGCATTGGCTCCTTTGCTGGGGATGACTGAAGAGAAAGTGCTGGCAACCATCAAGAAAAGAGAACTAATTGTACGACTACAACCCGGTGGCCGCAAAATTACGATGGAGAAGGCTCAGAACATCCGTGATTTGAAGCTCCCGGGTATCGTTGTTGCTGAGGACAATAAACGTTTTTATCCTTATGATGATCTGGCGGCTCATATTCTTGGTTTTACAGGCATTGATAATCAAGGCTTAACGGGTGTAGAGAAAAAGTATGATGATAAACTGAACGGTTTGAATGGCAGTGTGTCCTACTTGTCCGATGCGGCCGGAAGGCTAATGCCGGGCTCATCTGAGAAGTATGTGGAACCGAAGGATGGTCTGAACCTGAAATTGACTATTGATAAATCGATTCAGTCCATCATGGAACGCGAGCTGGATCAGGCTATGGTCAAGTTCCAGGCCAACTCGGCGCTTGCCATTGCAATGAACCCTAAGACGGGTGAAATCCTTGGCATGGCCAGTAGACCCGGATATGAACCAGCCGATTATCAGCAATATCCGGCCGAAGTATACAACCGGAATTTACCAATCTGGATGACGTACGAACCAGGTTCAACGTTTAAAATCATTACACTCGCAGCAGCGCTTGAAGAGAAAAAAGTAAATCTGACGCAGGATCAGTTCTATGATCCCGGATTTGTTGAAGTTGGAGGCGCTCGCCTGCGTTGCTGGAAAAAGGGCGGCCATGGAAGTCAGACATTCCTGCAAGTTGTGGAGAACTCCTGCAACCCTGGATTTGTTGCACTAGGTCAGAGACTGGGCAAAGAATCATTATTCTCCTATATTAAAGACTTTGGATTCGGCACCAAAACAGGCATCGATCTGAGTGGTGAGGCCAGCGGGATTTTGTTTAAACTGTCACGGGTCGGACCTGTGGAGCTTGCGACCACTGCTTTTGGTCAAGGGGTATCCGTTACGCCGATTCAGCAAGTAGCGGCTGTGTCAGCAGCTATTAATGGTGGTAAACTATACAAGCCATATGTTACAAAAGCTTGGGTTCATCCCGAAACGGGTGAAGTGATGGAAGAGGCCAAGCCGGAACTGGTTCGACAAGTCATCTCGGAAGATACGTCCAAGCAAGTACGTGAAGCACTTGAGAGTGTCGTTGCCAAGGGTACGGGACGTCCGGCGTTTATTGATGGATACCGGGTTGGCGGCAAAACGGGTACAGCCCAGAAGGTAATCAATGGACGTTATTCCTCAACCGAGCATATTGTATCCTTTATTGGTTTTGCACCGGCGGATGATCCGCAGATTGTTGTGTATACTGCGGTGGATAACCCGAAAGGGATTCAGTTCGGCGGCGTGGTTGCCGCACCGATCGTACAGAACATTCTGGAGGATGCGCTGCATTATATGAATGTTCCAGTTCGGAAGGATCAGGTAGCCAAAGAATACAAGTATGGTGAAACCAAAATCGTGACGGTTCCCGATCTGACTGGAGCTACGGTCGAAGACCTGTATGAGGATCTGAATATGAACTTTATGTTGGCCAAGTCCGGCAGTGGGAAATATGTCATTAACCAGGCTCCAAAGCCAGGAGCGCGGGTTGACCAGGGTTCTACTATACGCATCTATATGGGTGATGTTCTGAATGATATTCATGACCACACCAAGGAGGAAGGACAAGAGCCCTAAGTGGGGCTCTTGATCCCCACCGCAACAAAATGCACTGAGTTGCGTTTCATTAATTGGCTGTATTGACGATATTAATGAATGCAGAGAACTGTTGAAATTGAAGTAAACTTGGAAAAAGTGAGGTTATTCATGTGCTTTTAAAACAACTTTCATCGTTGCTAACAACCGCCCGTGTCATTGGCGAACCAAATACAGAATGTCAAAACCTACAGACAGATTCTCGCCAGGTACAACCGGGAGATCTGTTTATCTGTCTTCCAGGGCATACAGTTGATGGACATGACTATGCTGAGAAGGCTGTAAACGCTGGAGCTGTTGGTCTGGTTGTGGAACGAGAGCTGGATCTGCCTGTTCCACAGTTGCTGGTAAAAGACAGCCGTTTCGCCATGGCTGTACTGGCAGATTCCTTTTTTGACTCACCAAGCCGCAAGATGAATATGATTGGTGTAACGGGAACTAATGGGAAGACAACGACTACCTATTTAATTGAGAAAATCATGAGTGACTTTGGTCAAAAAACAGGATTAATCGGGACCATTCAAATGCGCTATGATGGGCGGACGTATCCGATGTCAGGTACTACACCGGAAGCACTTGATCTACAGCGTAGTCTGAATGATATGGTCCAAGCGGGCACAGATTGTTGTGTTATGGAAGTTTCCTCTCACGCTTTGGAGCAAGGTCGGGTGAAGGGGACGGAATTCCGTACAGCTGTATTTACCAATCTGACGCAGGATCATCTGGATTACCATCATTCCATGGAGGAATATCGCGGTGCCAAAGGACTGTTCTTTGCACGGTTGGGTAACGGATATACCGCAGATGCTTCCAAGCGCAAATTTGCAGTGATCAACGCAGATGATCCCGCTGCAGCCTATTTTATATCTGTAACGGCAGCTGAAGTCATTACATACGGCATGGAGGAAAATGCGGATGTTCGCGCATCCCAGATTTCAATTACCTCGCAGGGGACTTCTTTCCATGTAGACACATTCAGAGGCAGCACTGATATACGTTTACGTATGGTAGGCAAATTCAATGTGTACAACGCAATGGCTGCCATCGCTGCTGCTCTGGTTGAAGATATTCCGCTGGAGGAGATCAAACGTAGCTTGGAGACGGTGCCGGGCGTAGATGGACGTGTTGAGGCTGTAGACGAAGGACAGTCGTTTGCAGTCATTGTTGACTATGCTCATACGCCAGATGGCCTGGAGAACGTATTGCGGACGGTGAAAGAATTTGCTGAAGGCCGTGTGATCTGTGTATTTGGATGTGGTGGTGACCGAGATCGTACGAAGCGGCCTCTAATGGGTAAAATTGCAGCGAAGTATAGCGATATCGTATTTGTCACTTCCGATAATCCGCGGACAGAAGATCCTGATCTGATTCTTAAGGATATTGAACAGGGCCTGATTGAAGATGCTATTCAACCTGATCGTTATACGATGATTGTGGATCGGCGCCAGGCGATTCATGAAGCTATTGAAATGGCAAGCCCTACCGATGTAGTATTGATTGCGGGCAAGGGGCATGAGACCTATCAAATTATCGGTACAACCAAGACGGACTTTGACGATCGGATCATAGCGAAAGAAGCGATAAGGGGCAAATCCAATTGATAAAAAGAACATTGGCACAATTGGCCGAGATGTGTGGAGGAACACTAACTGACGTTGCTGCTTATGGTGATGTTGGTGTTGAAGGTGTATTTACAGATTCGCGCAAGCCGGTTCAAGGCAGTCTCTTTATCCCGCTTGTTGGCGAAAGGTTTGACGGACATGAATTTGTGCAAACCTGTTTAGAGAAGGGCGCTGCCGGGGCATTATGGCAAAAGGATCATGGAACTGCACCTCAAGGTGCTGTAATTATTGTGGAAAATACCTTGGTTGCATTGCAGGAACTTGCGTCTTCCTATTTAAGAGAGAACAAGGCCTCCGTTGTAGGCATTACAGGCAGCAATGGAAAAACAACAACAAAGGACATTGTGGATGCCATTTTGTCTACTACGTTCAAAGTGCATAAGACCCAAGGCAATTTCAATAACCATATCGGTTTGCCGCTTACCGTACTTAGCATGGAACCGGACACTGAGATCGTTATTCTGGAGATGGGCATGAGCGGGCGAGGGGAGATTGAAGAATTATCTTTAATTGCCCAGCCGGATGTTGCGATCATCACGAATATTGGTGAATCCCATCTACTTCAACTGGGATCCCGATTGGAGATCGCTCGGGCAAAAGTTGAAATTGCTGCTGGTATGAAATCAGGTGGATTGCTGATTTACAACGGCGACGAACCGTTGATTGAGCAGGTTCTGGCAGAGCCAGCGACTAAGCTGCCTGAAGGACTTCAGCGGTATACATTTGGCTTGCAGACGGATAATGATGATTTTCCTACTGGAATTATGAATGTACAGAGTGGGGTCGCTTTTACCACTAAGCAGTCTGGAGAGGGTGCTCTTACATTGCCATTATTGGGAACACATAATGTGGTCAACTGTCTTGCTGCATTAGCGGTTGCCCGTCATTTTGGAGTGGCTGCTGAACAGATTATAGCAGGACTGTCACGTCTGAAATTAACAGGCATGCGCATCGAGATTATTAACGGTGTCAGTGGTTTGACCATGCTTAATGATGCTTATAATGCTAGTCCAACCTCCATGAAAGCCGCTGTGGATGTACTGGAGGGACTCAAGGGGTATCGGATCAAAGTAGCCGTGCTCGGTGATATGCTGGAACTGGGGCCTCAGGAGCATGAACTCCATCGGGGAATCGGTGAATACATCACACCCGACAAAATGAATATGGTGCTGGCTTATGGCCCTTTATCTGCGAGTATCGCAGAAGGGGCAAGACAAAACATGCCAGCAGAAGCCGTACACACTTTTGAGAGCAAGGAAGAATTGACCCGATATCTACTGGAGAATCTCCAATCCAGAGATGTTGTCTTGTTTAAGGCCTCCCGAGGCATGAAGCTGGAGGAAGTGGTCGAAGCGCTAAAAATAGCTCCATTACAGAATAGAGTAGACTAGAGGGGTGAACCCATGGATTTTCAGGTATTACTGTTAACAATCGGTGTTTCATTTATTTTGGCGGTGATTGCCGCACCGCTCTTGATTCCATTGCTGCGTCGAATGAAGTTCGGACAGCAGGTTCGGGAAGATGGGCCACAGAGCCATCTGAAAAAAAGCGGAACACCTACAATGGGCGGCGTAGTTATTTTACTCGCGTTCACATTGGCCTTTTTGAAGTTTTCAGCGGTCAAAAATACAGATTTTTACGTCCTACTGGTGGCTACACTCGGCTTCGGTCTGATCGGTTTCCTGGATGACTACATCAAGATTGTATTCAAACGTTCACTGGGGCTGACAGCTAGACAAAAGATGATTGGTCAGTTGTTCTTCAGTGCAGTGATGTGCTACTTGCTGATCCAGAATGGACACAGTACAGCCATATCGATTCCAGGTACATCAGTCTCCTTCGACTGGACGGGATGGTTCTACTATCCGTTTGTGGTATTCATGATGCTTGCCATCACGAATGCAGTTAACTTTACCGATGGTCTGGACGGCTTGTTGTCCGGCGTGAGCGCCATCGCATTTGGGGCATTTGCCATTGTAGCGATGCAGGCAACATCCATGCCAGCAGCGGTATGTGCGGCGGCGATGATTGGTGCGGTACTTGGATTCTTGGTATATAACGCACACCCGGCCAAAGTGTTTATGGGAGATACAGGCTCCCTCGGAATTGGTGGTGCGATTGGTGCCGTCGCCATTGTGACGAAGACAGAACTTCTTTTTGTCATTATTGGCGGTATTTTCGTCATCGAAATCCTGTCCGTTATTATTCAAGTAGTATCTTTCAAAACTCGTGGCAAACGCGTATTCAAAATGAGCCCGATTCATCATCACTTTGAACTGAGTGGCTGGTCGGAATGGCGAGTTGTCATTACTTTTTGGGCGGTAGGTGCCATTTTGGCCGCTCTCGGACTTTATCTCAACAAGGGGTTGTAGACAATGAATCATCCTGAATCATATCGTGGACAACAAGTGGTCGTGCTTGGACTGGCCAAGAGCGGCGTGCAGGTCGCCAAAGTACTGGATCGTGCCGGCGCAATCGTTATAGTTAATGATAAAAAAGAGAGAGAACAGTGTCCCGAAGCATCCGAATTGGAGGCTTTGGGAATTTCTGTTGTATGCGGGGGACATCCGGACGACCTGATTCATAGTGATGTGAAGCTTGTGGTCAAAAATCCGGGCATTCCTTATCAGGCACCTCCTGTGCAACAGGCACTTGCCTTAGGCATAGAAGTGGTGACTGAGGTGGAGGTAGCTTACCATCTATGCGCTGCGCCTATGATCGGGATTACTGGTTCTAATGGGAAAACAACCACAACAACGTGGGTAGGCAACATGTTGGAGCTTGCCGGTTTGAAACCTATCGTTGCCGGCAATATTGGAACGCCATTGTGTGAGGCGGCAGAGCAGGCTTCTGCGGATAACTGGATGGTGGTGGAGCTTAGCAGTTTCCAACTGAAAGGCACATCCGATTTCCGTCCACGCATTGCAAGTTTGCTAAACGTGGCGGAGACTCATTTGGATTACCATGGGGACATGGATGATTATGTGGCTTCCAAAGCCAAATTGTTCTCCAACCAACAACCAGAGGATGTAGCTATCCTGAACTGGGATGATCCGGTATGCCGCGGACTGGTTCCTTATATCAAAGCAAGACTGCTCCCATTCTCGCTGACAGAGAAGCTTGAAGCAGGGGTATATGCAGATCCTCCATACGTGGATGGGGAAGAAGATGATGTGAAACGCCAGGTGATCTATGCAGACGGTGAGGGCAACCATCATGTCATTATTGATGTGGAAGACATCGGAATACCAGGACGATTTAATGTGGGGAATGCCTTGGCAGCAGTAGCTATTGCTGTGTCCGCTGGAGCCGATCCATCTGTGCTTGCTGCGCCTCTGGCTGACTTCAAGGGGGTTGAACACCGTCTGGAGTATGTACTTGAACATAATGGAGCGGGTTATTACAACAATTCCAAAGCGACCAATTCTAAGGCAACTGTAATGGCGCTGAATTCCTTCAAGGAACCGGTCGTGCTCATTGCCGGAGGACTGGATCGTGGTTCAGACATGATGGAGTTACTTCCATTGTTCCAGGAGCGGGTGAAAGCTGTGGTTGCTCTTGGAGAGACACGAGGGAAAATTGCCAAGGTCGCGGAACTGGCGGGATTAAAGCAAATTAAGGTCGTCGATAATGAGGAGGACGCCGCCCAAACGTTAACCGCTGCCGTGCAGGAAGCATCACAGTTCGCAGCTCCAGGTGATGTGGTCTTATTATCACCGGCGTGTGCAAGCTGGGACATGTTTGCTTCCTATGAAGAGCGGGGACGCATTTTTAAAGAGGCGGCGCATAACTTGTAAGTAGGGGGGTGGAAAAGCCCCTACTTCCATGCAAGGGGTGGCCTCCTGATGAAACAGACGCGACCGGCGCCGGATTTCTGGCTCCTAATTTGTATTCTGGCATTGCTTGCCATCGGCATTATTATGGTATACAGTGCGGGCTCGGTGCTTGCTTTTCATGACTACGGTGATTCATTTTACTTTGTCAAAAGACAGCTGCTGTTCGCCGGACTTGGACTTGCTGCCATGTTTGTTACGGCAAATGTGGACTACCGGGTCTGGAGAAAGTATGCCAAGCCTATACTGATTGCCTGTTTTATAATGCTGATTGCGGTGCTGATTCCTGGCATCGGAGTTGTTCGCGGAGGGGCACGAAGCTGGTTGGGCATTGGCTCATTCGGCATCCAACCTTCAGAATTCATGAAACTGGGTATGATCCTTTTTCTGGCTCATTGGTTAAGCAAGGAACCCGGCAAAATCAAAACGTTTACGACGGGGCTTCTGCCACCGCTCGGTTTGATTGGTTTAGCCTTTGGCATTATTATGCTTCAGCCCGATTTGGGGACAGGCACAGTAATGCTGGGTGCATCAATGCTCATTATTTTCACAGCAGGAGCACGGATGAAGCATCTCTTGCTTCTTGCCCTAGGCGGCGTAGCGGGATTTGCTGCGTTGATTGCGGCAGCTCCATACAGACTGCAGCGAATAACGGCATTTTTGGATCCGTGGTCTGATCCACTTGGTGCCGGATATCAGATTATTCAATCTTTATATGCGATCGGCCCGGGAGGACTTGCCGGCTTGGGGTTGGGTATGAGTCGACAAAAATACAGCTACGTACCCGAGCCGCAAACGGATTTTATTTTTTCCATTTTGGCAGAAGAGCTTGGCTTCATTGGTGGAATGATTGTATTATTGCTGTTCCTGGTTCTGGTGTGGAGAGGGATGCGTGTAGCCATGACGGTACCAGATGCTTTTGGCAGCCTTCTGGGCGTAGGTATTGTGGGTATGGTGGCTGTGCAGGTCATTATCAACATTGGCGTTGTGATTGGGCTTATGCCAGTTACGGGCATTACACTCCCACTTATCAGTTATGGTGGCTCATCTCTGACCTTGATGTTGACAGCGTTAGGCATATTATTGAACTTATCCCGTTATGCGAGGTGAATGTACGATGCGAGTCGTTCTAAGCGGCGGCGGTACCGGTGGGCATATCTATCCGGCCGTTGCTATAGCAAGGCAATGTGAGGCGGAGAATCCCGACTCGACATTTTTATATATCGGTGGTACCCGTGGACTGGAAAGCAAACTGGTGCCACAAGAGAATATTCCGTTTCAATCGATTGATATCACAGGTTTTCGCCGGAAATTGTCCTTTGACAACGTGAAGACTGTGATGAGATTTTTGCAAGGTGTACGTAAAGCCAAGAAAATGCTCAAGGAATTCAAACCTGATGTTGTCATCGGTACGGGGGGCTATGTGTGTGGGCCTGTCGTATATGCAGCAGCCAAACTAGGTATTCCGAGTGTCATTCATGAGCAGAATGCCATTCCCGGGTTAACTAACAAGTTCCTTACCCGGTATGTAGACACGGTTGCTGTTAGTTTCGAGGGTTCGGAGAAAGCATTCTCTGGAGCCAAAAAGGTTGTGTATACCGGCAATCCAAGGGCTACAACGGTAGCCCAAGCCAGCCGCGATCGTGGATTTGCGACATTGGGTGTACCCATGGACAGCCGAGTTGTTCTTGTGGTTGGTGGTAGCCGTGGTGCGAAAGCAATTAATAAAGCCATGGTGGATATGGCACCGATGCTGGCCAAGCTTGAAGATGTGCATGTGGTCTACGTGACGGGTGATTCATATTTTGATGAAACGCGTGAAGCGATCCGCAGTTCCCTTGGAACGATGCCCAATCATCTGCATGTGCTGCCTTACGTACACAACATGCCTGAGGTTCTTGCCTGCACATCGCTAATCGTAAATCGTGCGGGGGCATCATTCCTTGCCGAGATTACATCTCTAGGTATCCCATCCATTCTGATTCCGTCACCTAACGTGACGAATAATCATCAGGAGGCGAATGCTCGTACGCTTGAGGGTGGCGGTGCATCGCTTACGATGCTGGAGAAGGATCTGACAGGCCAGGCGCTATATAAAGCGATTGCTGGAATTATGAATGACGAAGCGGCACGCAAAAGGATGGCGGAAGCCTCCCGGCAACTGGGGAAACCTGATGCAGCCGAAGTGCTTGTGAGCGAGATTCGGCGTCTTGCTGCAGGGCGTTAATGTGCGTTTTGGGCGATTGTCACACACACGGCGGGACTGACATAAGATACCCTATAAATCGTGACAATCGTTCCATGGCGCCGCAACACGGCCTGCAGCAACGAAAACTGCCGTGCTCATCGGTTTTGAAGTAAAGGAGGATATTAATATGCAGCAGTGGATATCGTTACTATCCCAGAACAATGTCGGCAAAGTTCTTGAAAACGAGCCGCTAGCCAAATACACCACATGGAAGATCGGCGGTCCTGCAGATGCGCTGGTCATACCGGAAAACAAAGAGCAGATGGTCAATCTCATCCAATTGCTGCACAAGCATCAGATCCCATGGATGCAGCTTGGACGGGGTTCAAACATGCTGGTCTCTGACAAGGGAATACGCGGAGTTGTCGTGAAACCGGGAGAAGGCTTTGATTATGCCGAGTTTCACGAGGGCGGGGTAACCGCCGGAGCAGCACATTCCTTTGTTAAACTCAGCGTTGTTGCTGCAAAGAAAGAGTGGACCGGTTTGGAATTTGGCAGCGGCATCCCCGGAACAGTCGGCGGAGCCGTATATATGAATGCTGGTGCCCATGGATCGGATGTGTCACGGATATTTCAATCCGCTGAGATTGTACTGGAGACAGGGGAATTGGTACGTTACAGCAAGGAGGACATGGAATTTGCCTATCGCCACTCTGTTCTGCATGACCGGAGAGGCATCGTGCTGGAGGCTACATTTGCCCTCCAGCAGGGAGAACGCAAAGTCATTTCGGAATCGATGGCGGCTTATAAAGACCGTAGACGCCGTACACAGCCACTGCAGATGGCGTGTGCTGGCAGCGTGTTCCGGAATCCTCCTGGTGATCATGCCGCCCGCCTGATTGAAGCAGCGGGGTTAAAGGGTATGACTCAGGGAGGCGCACAGGTATCCACCATGCATGCCAATTTCATTGTCAATACAGGCCAAGCAACAGCAGAGGACGTTATCACCCTAATGCAGCAGATTCAGAACACTATATCATCTCAAAACGGTATTAACCTGGTACCGGAAGTCTTCGTAGTGGGTGAACGGTAAACCCCGGAGGTGATACATTGGACAAATTGGTGATTGAAGGCGGGAAACCCCTCTCAGGATCCATACGCATCCATGGAGCAAAAAATGCCGCTTTACCGATCATGGCCGCAAGTTTGTTGGCAGACGGAGAAGTTACGCTGCACAACGTTCCACACTTGCTGGACATTGAAGTGATGCTGTATATCCTGGAACGACTTGGATGCACGTGTCGGCATGAACAGGGAACAGTGACGATAGATACATCGTCCATCCGGTCATATGATGTGCCTGAGGATCTCATGAAGCAGATGCGTTCTTCCATTTTTTTGATGGGACCATTGCTGGCTAAGTTTGGGCAAGTATCCGTGTACCAGCCAGGTGGCTGTGCCATTGGGGAACGTAAAATTGATCTTCACCTTCGGGGCCTTGAGGCGCTCGGAGCTTCAATTGAAGAGTTGGATCAGCAGATCATATGCCGCGGGCGCAAGCTGGTGGGTACAGACATTCATCTGGATTTTCCCAGTGTAGGAGCCACAGAAAATATTATGATGGCTGCCGTTACGGCTGAGGGTACAACAACGATATTTAATGCAGCCAGAGAACCAGAGATACAGGATCTGCAACATTTTCTGAATGCGATGGGTGCACGAATTATCGGTGCTGGAACGGATACGATTACCATTAATGGTGTAGAGAAACTCAAGCCTTGCTCTTACGAAATTATACCTGATCGGATCGTTGCAGGAACGGTGATGATTGCAGCCGCAGCAACGAGAGGGAATGTAACGCTTACACACTGCAATCCGGCCCATCTTACTTCCCTTATACATGTGTTGAAGCGTACTGGTGTTCAAATCACAGTCTGCAATGATATAATGACGGTGAGCTGTATGAGCCGTCCCAAATCAGTAGACCGCATTGTGACTTCTCCGTATCCTTCATTTCCAACAGACCTGCAGTCGCAGATTATGGTGCTGCTTAGTCTGGCAGACGGTTTCAGTGTGATGAAGGAAACAGTATTCGAGGGTCGGTTCAAACATGTGGATGAGCTGAATGTCATGGGAGCCGATATTTCGGTTGACATGAATGCAGCATTTATCCGTGGCGTTCCCCGGTTGTACGGGGCTACAGTGGAAGCAACTGATCTGCGTGCAGGTGCAGCACTAGTTATTGCTGGCCTTGCTGCCCAGGGAAAAACGGTTGTGGAGCAAGTGCATCATATTGATAGAGGGTATGATCGTATCGAGAAGCTTTTTCAGAGTCTTGGAGCTTCGGTTGAGCGACAGTCCCCCGTTTCGAAGCAGCTGGATTTTGCCAATTAACGTCCTTTGAGTCCCCTTCTTAAGGGAAGGGGGCCGGAGGCTTTGTGGAGCGCGACCTATGCCTAAAAGTCAAATTCCGGTTCTGAAGAAGAATCGGCCCAAACGAAACACAAGCCGTAAAATTGTTTTTATTCTCTTACTTCTTTTTATTGTATTACTTGCAGTACTTTTTTTCCGTTCTTCGATGAGTCGGATTTCGGCAATTGAGATTACGGGTAATGTATACACAACGACTTCAGAACTGCTGGAGAAAAGTGGTCTGAAGGAGGGCGAACAGTTTTTTGGGACAACCTCCGCTGATGTGATTGAGCGACTGAAAACCATTAAGGCTATATCAACCGTAACTGTGGATAAACAATTTCCAGGCACTATTGTCATCAAGGTGCAGGAATATCCAACGGTTGCGTATGAACTTGGTTCTGACGGTACGCTAAAAGCCATACTGGCAAGCGGGACAAGCTTAACGGTCCCTGCCACCATTGGAGTTGCGGTTGAGAAACCGATTTTGACCCAGTGGAAGGCGGATGATCCGCTCAAGGCTAAGCTGAGTGAAGTGTTGGCCAAGATCCCGAATGAACTAACGACGGATATTTCAGAGATTATTCCGAATCCTACACCTTCTTTTCCGGATCAGATTCGGATGTATACCAAGTCACAGTTTGAAGTGATTACTACCGTTTCTCTATTGTCCGATAAGGTAGAGTATCTCAATCAGGTCATTGAGACGGAACGTCCAGGAAAAATCACGATGCTGGAGGCCGATACGTACGTGCCTTTCATTCCGGATAACCCGGAAGAAGATGCTGAACCAGGAGCAACTCCCTGATTTCCACCTTTATTCGGTTAAGCAGTATTCAAAAACCAGGCGGAATCGGGGTTTAGCCCCTTTTATCCAGCGAAAGTTGTTCTTTCTGAGACGAAGAAAAAATGATACACTTGAACTTATGGCACTTGAGTTGCCTCCTTCTTTTTTCTTCAAGGTTTTATGTCTCGCAACCAGATCTTGGCACCCAAAAAAATTGTAGAAAAAAGAGGGAAAGCCTAAAGTGTGTTGAATATGTTTTAAGAGTGTTTAAACCCGAACGTATTTTACTATTTGGAGTCAGGAGGTGCCACAGACTTGAGCAACAATGACATCATTGTTAGTTTGGACATCGGTACATCCAAAATTCGCGCTATTATTGGGGAAATGAATAATGGAACCTTTAATATTATTGGAGTTGGATCTGCCGACTCGGAGGGAATTCGCAAAGGTGTAATCGTAGATATCGATCAGACGGTGCAATCGATCCGCAATGCAGTGGATCATGCAGAACGTATGGTAGGTATTCAAATATCCGAAGTATATGTTGGAATCTCGGGAAATCATATCGGACTGATGAGCAGTCACGGCGTCGTGGCAGTGTCTAACGAGGATCGTGAAATCGGAGAAGAAGACATGGAGCGGGTGTTGAAAGCAGCCGAAGTGATTGCGGTTCCGCCGGAACGGGAAATTATTGATGTTGTAGCCAAGCAGTATGTTGTAGATGGCTTGGAGGGCATACAGGACCCCCGTGGTATGATTGGTGTTCGTCTGGAAGTGGAGGCGACCATCATTACGGGTGCAAAAACCGCGATACATAATCTTTTGCGCTGCGTGGAAAAAGCGGGTCTGAAAGTAAGTGATTTGGTACTTATGTCACTTGGAGCAGGTCAGCTGGCATTGTCCAAGGATGAAAAAACGATGGGTTCCGTGCTTGTTGATATCGGAGCCGGGGCTACAACCATTGCCATCTTCGAAGAAGACAGTCTCGTTGCCACTTCAACGCTACCTATCGGCGGGGAGTTCGTAACGAATGACATTGCCTATGGTCTGCGCACATTAACAGATCAAGCCGAAAAGGTGAAACTGAAATATGGCTGCGCATGGCTGGATGATGCTGCTGCGGATGTCATGTTCAAAGTAACACGGATCGGTAGCAACGTAGACAAGGAATTCTCTCAAGAGGATCTGGCGGCTATTATTGAACCAAGGGTTCAAGAAATATTCCAGATGATTTCTCAAGAAGTGAAGCGTCTTGGTTACAATGATCTTCCTGGAGGTTATATACTAACGGGAGGTACGGTCTCTATGCCGGGTGTCCTGCAGGTAGCTCAGCATGAGCTTGCTGCTTCGGTACGAGTTGCGGTGCCGGATTATATCGGTGTGCGTGACCCTGGCTTCACGAGCGGAGTCGGCATTTTGCACAGTGTAATCCGCAGTTTGCGTATTCGTCCCTCGATCAACAACGGCGGTGGAAACAACAACAACAACAATAATAACAACAAAAAACCGACCAACCGTCCTAAGCCGAATACGGCCCAGGAATCGGAGCAGAAGCCAGGTTTGTTCGAACGGCTGAAAAATATGTTCAGCGAATTTATATAAAAGGTTGAATCCATTTCATACAATTCTTGAAGCCGTTTGAATGCGCTGGTTCTAAAATAAACGCTTTCGTTCGTCGATATATGAAATTGATTCGGTTCAATCAAAAATTGGACGGGCCATCCATGCACATTGAGGGGGAGATGGAATAATATGTTGGAATTTGATTTCGAGATGGAGAGCTTGGCTCAAATTAAAGTCATCGGTGTAGGCGGCGGCGGAAGCAATGCAGTCAACCGAATGATCGAAAACGGTGTACAAGGTGTAGAATTTATTACGGTAAATACGGACGCTCAGGCGTTGCACCTCGCGAAATCCGAGCATAAATTGCAAATCGGTGATAAATTAACCCGTGGTCTTGGCGCTGGTGCCAACCCGGATGTAGGTAAAAAAGCAGCGGAAGAATCCCGTGATTTGATCATGAACACCTTGAAAGGTGCAGACATGGTATTTGTTACAGCGGGTATGGGCGGCGGTACGGGTACAGGTGCGGCTCCGGTTATTGCCGAAATCGCCAAAGAGTGCGGCGCACTTACCGTGGGTGTAGTTACTCGCCCGTTCACATTTGAAGGACGTAAACGTTCCAGCCATGCAGAGCAAGGTATTGAAGCTCTCAAGGAAAAAGTGGACACGCTGATCGTCATTCCAAATGATCGTTTGCTTGAGATTGTAGACAAAAAGACACCAATGCTTGAAGCGTTCCGTCAAGCAGATAATGTATTGCGTCAAGCCGTACAAGGTATCTCTGACTTGATCGCTGTACCGGGTCTGATCAACCTTGACTTTGCAGACGTCAAAACGATCATGCACGAGCGCGGATCTGCACTGATGGGTATCGGTGAATCGACTGGCGAGAACCGTGCTGCAGAAGCGGCACGTAAAGCCATCATGAGTCCTTTGCTTGAAACATCCATCGAAGGTGCACGCGGGGTTATCATGAACATTACGGGTGGCATTAACCTGTCGCTGTATGAAGTCAATGAAGCAGCTGAGATTGTTACGTCAGCTTCTGATCCGGAAGTGAACATGATCTTTGGTGCCATCATTGATGAGGATCTGAAGGAGGAAATCAAAGTCACAGTTATTGCGACTGGTTTTGAAGATAAACCTGCTTCCCCACCACCAGGACGTAAACCCGCTCCAGCAAGTGAGCCTGCGGATAACCGTTCCCCGAACTTGCGTCCTTTCGGAAATCAGCCGAGCAATGATCAGCTGGATATTCCGACATTTTTGCGCAATCGTTCACGTAATAATAACAACGATTAATACGATAATAGATTTCATTGAAGACCCGGTGCTCCTGATGGAGCAACCGGGTCTTTTTTGTTTTTTTATTATCCTATCACATCGTATTGAACAAATTCTGAACAACTACTCTGAGCAATTCCGACAAAAAAAGTTGGAACGATCCCCCCATGATTAGACAGACTTTGAAAAGTGAGCTCCGTATACTTGTGAATATGCTCATGAATATCGGGATGACGTTATTTCGATATGTTGCGCGCAGGCAGGTGAAGAATGTGGTTGTATATGTGGATCTTATTTTTTTGACAAACCTGTGTATTGACGGTGCACTCATCGGACTGACGGCCTGGATGCGCAAAACGAAGCTGGTCTGGTGGAGATGGTTGCTGTCCGCAATCGTTGGTGCGCTGTATGTAGTCATGATGTTTGTACCGGAGTTTGATTTTATGTTCACCTTTCTAATCAAGTTTGGATTGTCTCTGATGATGCTGAGTATTGCATTTGGGTTTAAGGGTCTTCAGGCATTTATGAGGACCTTGGGTACCTTCTATGTAATCAATTTTGTCGCCGCAGGGGGAATTCTGGGTGTGCACTACATGCTGCAAAGCTCTGGGGAATTGTTCAACGGCATATGGTTTACGGCATCAGGTGGAATGTCTTTTGATCTGAAAATTGCCTTCTGGTTCACGTTTGTCGTCTTTTTTGCCGTGCTGTTTCTATTCAAAGCTGTGCAGAGCTCCAAACGAAAAACAGACCGAATGACAACGTACTTGGGTAAAGTGGAGGTTTTTATTGATGATGTGATTATTTCTTGTACAGGCCTTCTGGATACAGGGAATCAACTCACAGACCCCCTTTCACGTATGCCCGTCATGGTAATGGAGGTATCGTTATGGCAAGACATGCTGCCTGCTGCATGGAAGGGCAGGTTGAAGGATGAGGCGCCGGACAACCTTATCATGGAGCTCGATCAGGAGGATTTTCACTGGCAGGATCGTTTAAGGCTTGTACCCTATCGAGGTATTAACAAAGGAACTGCGTTTATGCTGGCGATGAAGCCAGACCGGGTGAAGGTAACGATGGATGAGATGTGTTATGAGACGACAAAGGTATTAATAGGGTTGGACGGGGGCGTACTGTCATCCGATGGAAAATACCAGGCCGTGATTCACCCTGAGCTTGTGCAAGACGCTGCTTCTGCGCAGTCTACGGCTATCTCTGCGGGAGCAACAGAAAAGCCGCTGAATGTGGTATAGGAGGAACGTACATGCTTGTAAAATGGAAACTGGTGGCGCAGCTGCAGTACTATCGTTTATTATTTCTGCTTGGTTTGAAAAGTGAAGAGATTTATTATATCGGAGGCAGTGAGGCGCTACCGCCCCCGTTAACACGTGAAGAAGAAGAATTTTTGTTGCAAAAGTTGTCTTCAGGGGATTCCGCGATCCGTGCCATGCTGATTGAACGGAACCTGCGACTGGTGGTCTACATCGCACGCAAATTCGAAAATACAGGTATCAATATCGAGGATCTGGTCTCCATCGGTGCGATCGGTTTGATTAAAGCCGTTAATACGTTTGACCCGGAAAAGAAAATTAAGCTGGCAACCTATGCTTCCCGTTGTATCGAAAATGAAATATTGATGTACCTGAGACGCAACAGCAAAATTCGTACAGAAGTTTCTTTTGATGAACCACTCAATATTGATTGGGATGGAAATGAACTATTATTATCTGATGTACTCGGTACTGAGAACGATACAATCTATCGGAATATCGAAGAACAGGTAGACCGGAAGCTTTTGCATAAAGCATTGGAAAAATTAACCGAGCGGGAGCGAATGATTATGGAGCTTCGCTTTGGCTTGACGGATGGGGAAGAAAAGACACAAAAAGATGTCGCCGATCTGCTTGGAATCTCCCAATCCTATATCTCTCGTCTCGAAAAAAGAATCATTAAAAGACTCCGCAAGGAGTTCAACAAGATGGTCTGAACAGGAGCATTTTTCATAATGGGTATTAATGGCAAGGATGCCAAGTGCGAATAAAAAAGCCTGCCCCGGAGATAATGTACATTAATGTTTCTCCTTGGGAGGTAAATCACGATGACCCGAAACAAAGTCGAGATTTGTGGCGTGGACACCGCAAAATTGCCTGTCCTCACCAACACAGAAATGCGGGAATTGTTTCATTCCCTTCAGCAACACCATGATCGCTCAGCAAGAGAGAAATTAGTGAATGGCAACCTGCGTCTCGTACTCAGTGTCATTCAGCGCTTTAACAATCGGGGAGAGTTTGTCGATGATCTGTTCCAGGTTGGATGTATTGGCCTGATGAAAGCCATTGATAATTTTGATTTATCCCAGAATGTCAAATTTTCAACCTACGCGGTGCCGATGATTATCGGTGAAATCCGTCGATACCTGCGCGATAATAACCCAATTCGGGTATCTCGCTCCTTGCGGGACATTGCTTATAAAGCACTTCAGGTGCGTGACAGCCTGACGAATAAAAATTCCCGTGAACCGACGATATTCGAAATTTCTGAGGTACTGAATGTGCCGAAGGAAGATGTGGTTTTTGCATTGGATGCCATTCAGGACCCGGTTTCGCTCTTCGAACCGATCTATCATGATGGTGGAGATCCGATCTATGTGATGGATCAGATCAGTGATGACAAAAACAAGGATGTGTCCTGGATTGAGGAAATTGCACTGCGTGAAGCGATGCACCGTCTCGGTCAAAGGGAGAAAATGATTCTGTCGATGCGGTTTTTCGAAGGGAAAACCCAGATGGAAGTGGCTGATGAAATTGGTATTTCCCAGGCGCAGGTATCCCGTCTGGAGAAATCAGCGATACAACAAATGCAGAAACATGTGAAGTCGTAACAAGGGGTAGCCAGGAGGCGATCAAAGGGAAGAGACATTCCTTTGATCGCCTTTTTGCTTTTTGGATTTCGACATCAGAGAATCTGGAATTGTTCCATTGCCTTTCCTTCGAAAAAGAGGACATTTTTCGCGTATGAAACATATATTGTATAGAAGCGGAGAACGGGCAGAAGCGGATTAATCAGGGGGCGGGACCAAATGAAAGTGAACACAGGTGAAGCGGTGGGTAGCGGGATGAAAATTTCGGATTTTCAAACCAAAGATGTTATTAACATTACGGATGGAAAACGTCTGGGTCAGATTAGCGATTTGGAACTGGATCTGAAGCAGGGACGAATTGAAGCGATTGTTGTACCAGGTTACAGTCGTTTTATGGGGCTGTTCGGTGGGGGAACGGATCTGGTTATCCCTTGGAGAAATATTGTGAAGATCGGTTCGGATGTAATCTTGGTTAAAATGGATGAAATGAAGGAAAATAACTACGATGAGCGTGACCGTGAAGCCCGCTTGTATGACGAACAGAACGGCCGGATGGACCGGGTGGAACGTATTGATCGGTTGAATCGGAACCAGCGCTGAACGATATAACCGAGACAGAACGAGGTTCATTTGGTACACTGGAAGTTGTGAGGTGAGAAGATGGAACCGTTTATTTTGGATAAGGAAATGCGGTCGGGAAGCCAGAACTCAAATAGGGGTCCTGACCCGTTGTTATTATATGTGGAGCCGTGGAAATTGCAGTTTAAGCATATGAAAGCCGGTTTTACGACAAGGCAGGGTGGTGTCGGAAGCACACCTTACGCCAGTCTCAACTGCGCCTATCATGTGGGTGATGATCCGGCTGACGTGCTGAATAATCGCAAACTTGTGGCTGAAAAGCTGGGTTTCCCTTTGGAGTCCTGGACTTGTGGAGAACAAGTACACGGTAAACATGTCGCTGTAATCACGGCTGAAGAGCGGGGCAAAGGTTTGCTGGATCGACAGTCTGCATTACAGGATACGGATGGGTTGGTTACCAATGTTCCTGGTGTGCTGCTGACTTCCTTTTATGCAGATTGTGTACCCCTTTATTTCTATGACCCCCTACAACAAGCGGTGGGGCTTGCTCATGCCGGATGGAAAGGTACAGTTGCTGGTATAGCCGAATCGATGGTCGAAAAGATGGAGCAAGAATATGGAAGTCGCAGACAGGATATCCATGCTGCAATAGGTCCCTCTATTGGGGATTGTTGTTATGAAGTGGATGAAGCGGTTATGCAGCATGTACGGGTTTGGCTGGACCACTCCTCGGGTAATGATGAATACAAGAACTCTGCATCCAATCAAGTATATCGACCTGCCGCAAATGGCAAAACGATGTTAAACTTGAAAGAATGCAATCGACACATTATGATGAAAGCAGGAATATTGCCGGATCATATCGAATGTACAACTTGGTGTACAAGCTGCAATCCCGAGCTATTTTTCTCGTACCGTAAAGAAAATGGCATTACCGGGAGAATGGCGAGCTGGATTGGGCTGGAAGAGAGGTGACCCTCTGTGTCATTGGAGGAGCGTATACAACTAGTAAATCAGAAGATCGAAGCCGCGTGTCAGCGCAGTGGCCGTCAACGTGAAGATGTGAATGTGATAGCTGTCACGAAATACGTCTCACTTGAAACAACGGGAGCTGTGCTGGACCACGGTCTTGAGCATATTGGCGAAAACCGCTGGCAGGATGCACAAGCGAAATGGGAAGCATTCGGTCAGCAGGGAACCTGGCATTTTATCGGTCATTTACAGACGAATAAGGTGAAGGACGTCATCGGTAAATTCCGTTACATACATTCACTGGATCGTTTGTCCCTGGCCAAGGAGTTGGATAAAAAGGCGGCGTCTCTTGGCATCCAGGTGGAAACATTATTGCAGGTGAATATTTCGGGTGAAGAGAGCAAGTTTGGCTTGCAGCCTGAACAGGCGAGTTCCTTTTTGCGTGAAATCAGTTCGTTCAACAACCTGAAGGTCATCGGTCTGATGACCATGGCACCCCATGAGGAAGATCCGGAGCTTACACGTCCCGTATTCCGTGGACTGCGTGAGCTTAGAGACCATTTGAATGGACAAGCTTTGACAGCGGAGCCATTGACCGAGTTGTCGATGGGCATGTCCAATGATTTTGAAGTGGCGATTGAAGAAGGGGCAACCTGGGTTCGGCTTGGATCGATTCTCGTAGGAAAAGAGGAGGGTTCGCAATGGGCGTAATGAATAAGTTTATGAATTTCCTCGGACTTCAAGAAGAGGAAGAGATTGTGGAACGTGAGCGTATGGCGGCACAAGAGGAACATGATCCTGATCAACAGGAAGCTGAAACCTCAAGTCTCGATAAACGTAGAAACCAAAGGGGTAATAATGTGGTGAGCATTCATTCCCAGAAAAATGTTAAAGTCGTCCTTTATGAACCGCGTTCTTATGACGAAGCACAAGAGATTGCTGACCATCTGCGCTCCCATCGTACAGTTGTTGTTAACCTGCAGCGGGTACGTCAGGATCAGGCTTTGCGCGTCATTGATTTCTTGAGTGGCACAGTGTATGCACTGGGCGGCGGTATTTCAAAAATTGGCGGCAACATTTTTCTCTGTACGCCAGATACGGTTGAAATTCAGGGTTCAATTACGGAAATACTGGCTGACAGCGAGCAAGATTATAACAGAATGAGGTGAGCCACTTTTGTATCAGATTGAAAGCGTGTTGTACACGTTATACCAGATTTACTTTTACATGGTCATTGTCTACATATTGATGTCATGGCTTCCCAATGCACGGGAGAGCTTCATCGGTGAATGGCTAGGTAAGTTTGTGGAACCATATTTGAGACCTTTCCGCCGATTTATTCCGCCTTTGTTCGGTGTGTTGGATATTTCACCGATTGTGGCGTTGATCGTTCTTCAACTCGCGCTTAATGGGCTGATCTCCGTCCTCCGATACTTTGTATATTAAGGTAGGGTGAACATAGATGAGCGGTGAGATTTACGAGCATTTTAGTCATGATGAGCGGGATTTTGTGGATAAAGCGTCAGACTGGGTTGAACGGGCAGGTAAGTATCATGACATGAAGCTAACTGACTTTCTTGATCCCAGGCAGGTCTTTATTTTACAAACAATTGTGAACCGTCGAGATGATGTACAGATTCGTCTGGATGGTGGTTATGAAACAGCTGAACGTAAGCGTGCGCTGATTGCACCGGATTATCGGTATCTGGACGATGAGGATATGGGTATGCAGGTGATGAGCATTACGTCTGACGATCAGAAAATCAAAGAGCTGGAGCATGGGGACTATATGGGTGCCCTGCTCGGGCTTGGCATGAAACGTGGCAAAATCGGTGATATTCAAGTGCTGGAGGATGGATGCCATACGGTGGTGGCGTCGGAAACCGGCGCTTTTTTATCGCTTCAACTGAATCAGGTGCACCGGGTACATGTATTTACGGAGCTGTTGGCACTGGATCAGCTGAAATGGTCCGAGAGCAAACTGGAGACGATGGATATTACTGTCGCTTCACTGCGTTTGGATGGCATCTGTGCAGATGTGTATCGGCTTAGTCGCAGTAAAGTTCTCGTTCCAATCAAGGCTGGCCGCTGTCGTGTAAATTGGAAAGTGGAGGAAGATCCGTCCAAAGCGCTGAAGGCAGGAGATGTAGTATCCATTCAAGGATTTGGTCGATTCAAGGTGATGGAACAGGATGGGTTGACTAAAAAGGGACGCTGCCGCGTAAAAATCGGCAAATTTGCCTAAGTGTGTTGCAGGAAAACCCGCTTTCTTGTCGAAATGTTTAAGGTAAAGGTGCAAAAAACATTCGGTGTTTCCGATATACATTAAAGTGCAAAGGTTGATATGAGCGCCAAAGGATCAGAGTCTGGTCCTGCATTCCGTATTCGTGCCAGGATTGGGCATTACATATACGGCCCCTTGGGTGGAACCCATATGCTGCAAACCTTCTCATTCCGGGAAGGAACTTTTACAGGAGGTGGACAGCATGCCATTAACGCCGCTGGACATACACAACAAGGAATTTTCCCGACGTTTGCGCGGGTATGACGAGGATGAGGTCAATGAATTCCTGGATCAAGTCATCAAAGATTACGAAGGCGTCATTCGCGAAAACAAAGAGCTGAGCAATCAGTTGCTGTCCGTTCAGGAGAAGCTTGATCATTTTGCAACGATTGAAGAGACGCTGAGCAAAACGATCATCATTGCGCAGGAAGCTGCAGATGATGTGAAGAACAATGCGAAAAAAGAGGCACAGTTGATCGTGAAGGAAGCCGAGAAAAATGCGGACCGGATCGTAAACGAATCTTTGTCTAAATCACGCAAAATTGCTTTGGAAGTCGAAGAGCTGAAAAAGCAGGCGTCCATCTATCGTGCCCGTTTCCGTACACTTGTGGAAGCACAGCTTGAATTGTTGACTCAGGATGGTTGGGAAGCGCTGGAGAGCCGGGAGCAGGAAGTCCGTGACCGTGAGCGGGAAATGAAGGAAATTTATTAGTCTATCCGCCTGGTTGACTTTTGCCTGTAAAGAGGCTATAACTATATTCATAATGAATAGTGATTCCATGACGGGTTCAGTACGTTATGATCTCATCCCTCAGAGAGTTGGCGTCTGGTGCAAGCCAATGGATGAGTTATAGCCGAATATCTCCCCGGAGAAGTGACGCTGAAGCGGTGAAGGATTGGCCGTGTGTAAGCGAAACCGTGAGCCGAACGTTATATCGGCACCCTGCTGTAGTTAAGCGGGGCATAAGCGCTGTTGATGACAGAGCATACCCAATTTATATTGGATGTGGTTTGTGATGAACAGAATTAGGGTGGTAACGCGAGCACAACCTCGTCCCTTTCCAGGGATGAGGTTTTTTTGTGTCCAAAAAAGCAGCGAACGCCGATGAGGTCCGAAGGTGCCTCAAGGAGAGAGCCCACCGCCGGAAGAGCGAAGCGTCCGGCGGCTCCCTTCTCGTAGTAAGGCCCTGCGGCGTTCCCGAAGGGGACAGCCGCAAGAGGGCCGACTCCACCATACACACCCTCGCCAAAGCCGCCGCAGTTCCCGCCAAAGACAACCCATTCCGGGTGTCCAGAGGGCGGAGCGCCTATGGGGTCCCCCTTGGTAAGGGGGATTTAGGGGGATTGAAACGCTTTTTGTGGACGGTCCACAACTATATCTCGAAAGGAAGATCATCATGCAACGAGTTGACGTCAAAGAGAAAGCACGTGCCAGAGAACTACGCGTGTTAAACAAATGGAAAACCGAGAATACATTCAAAAGATCCATCGAAAACCGCGAAGGCAAGCCAAACTTCGTATTTTACGAGGGACCGCCTACAGCCAACGGTAAACCACATATCGGTCACGTACTGGGCCGAGTAATCAAGGATTTCGTGGGACGTTATAACACGATGAAGGGTTACCGCGTCGTTCGTAAAGCAGGCTGGGACACACATGGTCTGCCTGTAGAACTGGGCGTTCAGAAAAAGCTGGGCATTTCCCACAAGTGGGAAATCGAAGATTATGGCGTAGAGAAATTCATTAACGAATGTAAAGCGAGCGTGTTCGAATATGAACAACAATGGCGCGATCTGACCGAAGGCATTGGCTATTGGACAGACATGAATAATCCGTATATCACACTCGACAACAATTACATCGAAAGTGTGTGGAACATTCTGGCGACAATTCATGAAAAAGGCCTGCTGTATCGCGGTCACCGTGTGAGTCCATACTGTCCGTCTTGTCAAACTACACTTAGCTCCCACGAGGTAGCGCAAGGGTACAAAGACGTGAAAGACCTCAGTGCTACAGCCAAATTCAAGCTGGATGACAGCGGCGAATTCGTGCTTGCTTGGACAACGACGCCTTGGACGTTGCCTTCACACGTTGCACTTGCCGTAAACCCGGATATGGATTACTCCCGTGTGCGTCAGGACAACGAAGTGTACATCATGGCGACTAATCTTGTTGAGAAAGTTATGAAGGATGCCAAAGGTGAATATGAAGTTATCGGTGCCCTGAAAGGTTCTGACCTGGTTGGCAAAACGTATGATCCTCCGTTCAACTACGTGCAGGCTGAGAAAGCAAACATCATCCTGGGTGCAGGTTTTGTAACCGATGCAAGTGGTACAGGGATTGTACACATGGCACCAGCACATGGTGAAGATGACTATCGTGTATGTCGTGAGAATGGCATCAGTTTTGTGAATATGGTGGACCTGGAAGGCAAGTTTGTGCCTCAGGTAACTGATTTTGCAGGACGTTTTGTTAAGGATTGCGATATTGATATCGTAAGATACCTGTCTGAAAAAGGACGTTTGTTCAGCAAAGAAAAATATGAGCACAGCTATCCGTTCTGCTGGCGTTGTGATACACCACTTCTGTACTATGCAATGGACAGCTGGTTTATCCAAACAACAGCAATCAAGGATCAGCTGATCGCCAATAACAGTGAAGTAGATTGGTACCCAGGTCACGTCCGTGATGGGCGATTCGGGAAATTCCTTGAAGATCTCGTAGACTGGAATATCAGTCGTGACCGCTATTGGGGAACGCCATTGAACATCTGGGTGTGCGAAGAGACAGGTGAACAATTCGCTCCGCATAGCATCGCTGAACTGCGTGCTCGTGCAATTGGCGACGTGCCTGAGAATTTGGAGCTGCATAAGCCGTATGTAGATGACGTCAAAGTCATGAGCTCTTGTGGCAAATATGAAATGAAACGTACACCGGAAGTGATCGATGTCTGGTTCGACAGCGGCTCCATGCCGTTTGCCCAGCAGCACTATCCTTTTGAAAATAAAGAAATATTCGAACAGCAATACCCGGCAGACATGATCTGTGAAGGAATTGACCAGACACGTGGCTGGTTCTACAGCTTGCTGGCTGTATCTACACTTTTGACAGGCAAAGCACCTTACAAAGCGGTTATGGCAACAGGCCACGTCCTCGATGAGAACGGACAGAAGATGTCCAAATCCAAAGGTAATGTTATCGATCCTTGGGAAGTTATCGAAGAATACGGTACAGACGCATTCCGCTGGGCATTACTGTCTGACAGCGCACCATGGAACAGCAAACGTTTCTCTAAAGGCATCGTGGGCGAAGCGAAATCCAAAATGGTAGATACGCTGGTCAACACCCATGCATTCCTGACGCTGTATGCTACGATTGATGGATTTGATCCACAGGAGCATCCGTTTAAGTTGTCTTCACACAATCTGGACCGCTGGATTTTGTCAAGACTGAATAGCCTGATTCTCGTTGTAGAAAAAGCGCTATCTGTTAACGACTATCTGAACTCTTCCAAAGCCATTGAAGCGTTTGTAGATGAACTCAGTAACTGGTACATCCGTCGTTCACGTGACCGTTTCTGGGGTAGCGGATTGACAGAAGACAAACTGGATGCTTACCGCACTCTTACTGAAGTGCTGGTGACTACTGCCAAGCTCGTCGCTCCATTCACACCAATGCTTGCAGAAGATATTTATTTGAACTTGACTACTGGTGAGAGTGTGCACATGGATGATTATCCGGTTGCTAATGAGACGCTGATTGACTTGAATCTGGAGCAGGATATGGAGACAGCACGACGAATCGTTGAACTTGCCCGTAACGTACGTAACGAAACAGGTATCAAGACACGTCAACCATTGTCCGAACTGATCGTTTCCCTGGATAAAGGCTTTAATTTGGCAAGTTATGAGGAGATCATCAAGGATGAGATTAATGTCAAAACGATTCGTACCGAGCATGATGATGCGGATTTCGTTGATTTCACTTTGAAGCTGAACCTGAAAGTAGCGGGTAAAAAATACGGTAAAAACGTAGGCTTCCTGCAGAATTTATTCAAGGGAATGTCAGCAGATGAGACGCGTAAAGTAGTGACAGAAAATCTTCTGAACGTCGTTTCTCCGGAAGGCGAAGAGCTGCAAGTGACGGGTGAAGAACTGCTGGTGGAGAAACAAGCCAAATCCGGTTTTGCCTCGGCGTCCGGCTATGGTCTGACGGTAGCTCTCAATACGGAGATCACAACAGAACTCGAACAGGAAGGCTGGGTCCGCGAAGTCATTCGTGCAGTTCAAGACACACGGAAGAAGCTGGATCTGCCGATTGAGAAAAGAGTTCGTTTGACGCTGGATGTGGACGCTGCTTTACAAGAAGCGATTCAGGCCTTCGATCATGTGCTTCGTGAGAATGTGCTCGTTACCGAAGTGACCTTCGGAACGAATGATTCGATGCAACGCATTGAAGCCGGAGGTAAAGCCATCGGTGTGTATATCGAGGGGTAATACAGTAATACTCTAATTTTCACGTAAGGCGTTCCTGAAGAAAGGATTGCTTTGTCTGACTTTAACGGAGACAGAGTAACTCTATTTCGAATAGGACAGTATATAGAGACAGACATGCCAACGAGCCTCAGATACAGGAGAATAATCCTGTGTCCTGGCTCGTTTGGTTTTTCAGCAAATGGGCAATGATTTCTATTGTGCAGACATTCTATATACATCGAAGGAACTGAGTAAATTATGAACGAACAGGATATCCAATCGCCATCAAATTCAGAATCCACGACGCATTCCAAGAATGCGGAGGACAAGATTGAAGAACTTCACAAGCTCACTAACCGGCTCGCGAATGAACTCGAACGTTCACGAATCGCACAGTATACGGAATTATTGAACCGGCCGTGGAAGCTGATCGGACTTAATCTGTTGTCTGGCGCCGCAAGGGGCGTGGGGATCGCCATCGGTTTTACTTTTTTTGCAGCAACGATCATTTACGTGTTACAAGTGCTAGGTGCGCTTAATCTGCCCATCGTCGGTGATTACATCGCAGATATTGTACGGATTGTACAGCGACAGCTGGAATTAAACACTTACTAGGTTACCTGTAGGTTTAATACGAGTCGTCTGATTCGATATCCGGTTCTAACAGGCCATCACCTTCACGGTTCTCCAGATACTGTCGATATTGCCGATTGCGTACGATGGAGACGTCATGACCGTAGATATCGGTTGCGACAAAGCTCTCATATGCCTCAACGCAGCCTTCCACTTCGTCAGTGGCTTCGATCGCCATAACGTCATAACTGTCGATGTCGCGTCCCTCGGCCATAGCCGGAGTATTGGAGGTACCCCAACTTTCAACAATCTGCCATGCATCTTCGCCGTCGAAGCCGTTCTGGTCATCACGTTCGTCCAGGCTTGTGCGGCCAAATGCAGGGGCGAGGAATTCTTCCTCGACAGGACGATTTTCGGAAACAATCGTTTCCGGTTGATGCTTTTTGCAGTATTTGGTGTAAGGAACAGCTTGCATGCGTTCATAGGGGATAGGTTGCTGACAGACGGCGCAAGTTCCATAATGGCCTTCTTCGATGGAATGCAGGGCAGAATCGATGCGCTCCAATTGAAATTCATCATGCTCCAGCAGGGAAATATCCTTTTCGCGATCATACATCTCGGTAGCTACATCACCCGGATGGTTGTCAATCGGTGATAATTCGCCTGTCTGAAGCTTCATGGAGTCACCAAGACCATAATGTTCGTTCTGCTCCAGTCTATGTTCAATATCGCGCTTTTCAGTTATCAATTGGGAACGTAAGGATCGCAGTTGTTTGGCAGTGAAATGTGACATCATTTTCCCCTTTCTGTTCCGTATGAACTCCGGATTTTAACTCTGTTGTAGGATGTACCATTTGGTGCAGAATTACAGAAGGGAAATGTTATCGTTTTTGCCATGCAGGCTGCGGCTAACCGCGTCGTGGACGATTTCCAAACAGCTGTGCTACAATGAACAAGTCTGGCGTAAAGCCTGGTATCGTTTGGAAAAGACAAGAACGGAGTGACAAACAAACGTGGTGTATTATATCCTCGCTTTTATCGTATTTTTAGTCGATCAGGGAACGAAGTTCCTAATTGCAACCCGGATGGAACTTAGAGATGAAATTCCGGTGATTGGCAATTTCTTTGTCATCACATCACATCGTAACTCAGGTGCAGCTTTTGGTATTTTACAGGATCAACGCTGGTTTTTTATTGTGGTTACACTGGTTGTCGTGGTGGCTTTGGTTTGGTATTTGCAAAAGGTAAAAGATACTCCGCACAAATTGCTGCCTGTAGCGCTTAGTTTGGTGCTTGGGGGGGCTATTGGTAACTTCCTGGATCGGGCTTTGACCGGAGAAGTTGTCGATTTTATCCAGCTTAATTTTGGTAGCTATACGTTTCCCATTTTCAACATAGCCGACTCGGCGATCTGTATCGGTGTGGTACTGATTATTGTGGAAACATTGCTTGAAGGACGGCGCGAGAAAGCAGCCGCAAAGGTCGAAGGGAATGAACATCATGAGTAAATCGCAAAATGAAGAACAGACTAATGGAGACACATCAACGCATGACGATGAGCTCTTGAATGGCAATGATCGTATGGAATGGACGGTTGCCGTTGAACATAACAAAGAACGAATTGACAAATATATTACAGAATCCATGGATAACGTATCGCGTTCCCAAGTTCAATTGTGGATCGGAGACGGATTCGTAACGGTGAACGGGGCTAAAGTCAAAGCTAACACCAAATTATCTGAGGGCGATCTGGTAGAACTTTTGATCCCTGAACCGACGACTGTAGAGATTATTGCTGAAGATATTCCACTTGAAGTGGTGTATGAAGATAGTGATTTGATCGTTATCAACAAACAGCGTGGCCTTGTTGTACATCCAGCACCAGGACATACGTCAGGAACACTTGTTAATGCACTGATGTATCACTGTAAAGATCTCTCAGGTATTAACGGCGAACTGCGTCCGGGTATAGTTCATCGGATTGATAAGGACACATCAGGTCTAATTATGGCTGCCAAAAATGATCGTGCTCACGCCTCACTGGCTGCTCAACTCAAAGAACATAGTGTGAATAGACGTTATATTGCACTCGTTCATGGGCATCTTAGCCATGATCAGGGTACGATTGATGCACCGATTGGCCGAGATACCAACGATCGCAAAATGTATACCGTGACAGAGCGTAACAGTAAACATGCGGTCACGCATTTTACCGTCACGGAGCGCATCAATGACTACACGTTGTTGGAGCTGAAACTGGAGACAGGGCGTACCCACCAGATTCGTGTTCACATGAAGTTCATTGGTCATCCGCTTGTTGGAGATCCGACGTATGGTCGTAACAAAGGAATCAAAATGCAGGGACAAGCCCTGCATGCCGCGATTCTCGGTTTTGTACATCCAACGACTGGAGAATACCTTGAATTTACAGCTCCGCTTCCGCAGGATATGGAAGATGTTCTGGCCTCACTGCGTAGCCGCTGACAGCTCGAGAAAGTACAAATGTTCGGATAATTTGTCCATGGTTTTGAACGCGCAAATGCTTCATATTAAAGTGTAGAAATTTGCGTCAAATGAGGAGATGAACAAAATCATGAGTATCGATAAATATCAGGAAACGTACATTCAGACTAATTTTGCCGACCGTATTGGCGGCTCCAACTATGGTAAAGACACCAACATCTATAAATTCGAGAAAATCAAACGTGCCAAAGCTTCGGCTAAAAAAGATTTTCCCAATGTAGAACTGATTGACCTCGGCGTAGGTGAACCGGACGAGATGGCAGATGCAGGCATCGTAGCTGCATTGGCGGAGCAAGCTTCCAAACCCGAAAACCGTGGATACGCGGATAACGGTATTCCTGAATTCAAGGAAGCGGCAGCTGCTTACCTGAAAAAAGTATTTAATGTTGAAGGTATCGATGCATCAACTGAAATCGTGCATTCCATCGGCTCTAAGCCAGCTTTGGCGATGATGCCTTCTTGCTTCATCAATCCAGGTGATGTAACGATTATGACGGTGCCAGGGTATCCGGTTATGGGTACACACACCAAATACCTGGGTGGTGAAGTGTTCAACATTCAATTGACCAAGGAGAACAACTTCCTGCCAGATCTGTCGGCTATTCCGGAAGATATCGCGAAACGAGCGAAGTTGCTCTATCTGAACTATCCGAATAACCCAACGGGCGCGAGTGCTACCGTAGAGTTCTTTACGGAAGTGGTTGAATGGGCGAAGAAATACAGCGTAGTCGTTGTACATGATGCTCCATACGCAGCATTGACTTATGACGGCAAAAAACCGTTCAGCTTCCTGTCTGTACCTGGTGCGAAGGATGTGGGCGTAGAATTGCACTCCCTGTCCAAGTCCTATAACATGACAGGCTGGAGAATTGGTTTTGTTGCAGGTAACCCGCTTGTTGTCAAAGCATTCAGCGACGTAAAAGACAACAATGACTCCGGTCAGTTCATCGCGATCCAAAAGGCTGCTGCTTATGGATTGAACCACCCGGAAATCACGGAAAAAATCGCCGAGAAATATTCCCGTCGTCACGACCTGTTGGTAGCTGCACTGAACGAGCTGGGCTTCCAGGCTGAGAAACCTAAAGGTTCCTTCTTCCTTTATGTTGAAGCTCCAAAAGGTATTGTCGGAGGCCGCCGCTTTGAATCAGGCGAAGACTTCTCCCAGTTCCTGATCCGTGAGAAACTGATCTCTTCGGTGCCTTGGGATGATGCGGGTAACTTTGTTCGTTTCTCCGTTACCTTTGAAGCTAAAGGGGAAGAAGAAGAGAAACGGGTTATCGCTGAAATTAAACGCCGTCTGAGCGACGTGCAATTCGAATTTTAATTAATTCACATAATCATAATGATGTAGAGAAAAAAGAGACCGAGAACGGTCTCTTTTTTATGCAAAAAATATAAATTCTTCTTGTAATCCCTTTACAAAATTATACAAGCAACATATGATTAGGTCTTTACGTTATTTATATAAGCCAGAAGTTGCTTTTGAAGGGAGTTATGGAAATTGTTATCATCACGTACCAATACCGTGTCTACACCTGCTGCAGGGACAGGCAATACCATTTCAGGATTGCTTAAATTATTGAGGCCAAAACAATGGACCAAAAATTTGTTGTTATTTGCCGCGCTGCTTTTTTCTTTTGAGGAGATTCGCACAGAGACCATTCTATCGACTTTACTAGGTTTTATTTTATTTAGCCTGGTTGCAGGCTGCGTTTATATTTTAAACGATTATGTAGATCGCGACAGAGATCGTCAGCATCCGGTGAAGATGTTTCGTCCCCTTGCTTCTGGACAGGTCAATCCGGCTCATGCCTTGCTGTTTGGAATTCTATTATTGATTATTTCCGTCGGGACAGCCTTTGTGATGAACCCGTTATTCGGAGTGTTATGTATTGTTTATTTCCTTTTGAATGTGTCGTACTCATTTGTACTGAAACATCTCGTTATTTTGGATATGATGACTATTGCAGCAGGGTTTGTGCTTCGTGCGATTGCGGGCGGTGTGCTGATCCATGTACCCTTTACGCCGTGGTTTCTCATCTGTACGATGCTTTTGTCCCTATTCCTGGCTATTGGCAAACGGAGGAATGAACTTACCCTGCTTGAGGGAAATACCGGTTCACACCGTAAAGTATTGGATAATTATTCGATTACGTTATTGGATCAGTTCAATACCATTGTCACAACGGCGACCATTATCAGTTATTCGCTCTTTACGTTCACATCCGATCGCACCATTCATTTAATGTGGACGATTCCTTTGGTTATATACGGCATGTTCCGTTATCTGTATCTGATTCATATGAAGAACCAAGGGGGTTCGCCTGATCGAGTTCTATTTGAGGACAAGCCCATCTTGATCACGGTTATTTTGTATGTCATAAGTGTTATTTTGATTTTTGCTATTTTTGAATAAAAGTTTGAGTCTGGAAGGTAGAGGGGGATCAGGGTGAAAAGCACGAAAGTCGCCATCTTTGATATTGATAAAACGATTATACGCAGAGATTCCATGTTTCAGTTTGTACATTACGGCGTTCGGCGTTACCCATGGCAGGTATGGAGATTGCCTGTAATTGCATTTCATACTGCGTTGTTCAAGGCAGGTCTGATGACCGTTGAACGTGTCAAACGTTCTTATTTCAAGAGCATAGAGCGCATGTCCGAAGAAGATCTGGAGCATTTTTTTGATACACGATTGCGTACGGCCATTTTTGCAGAGGCAAGTGTAGAGATGCAGCACCGTAAGGAAGCAGGCTATCATGTATTGCTGGTGACCGCATCTCCGCATGCCTATATGAAATATTTTAAAAATTTCCCTTGGGTGGATCATGTCATTGGTACCGATCTGGTTCGTCACTCGAATGGCTATACTTGTAGGATTGAAGGCAGTAATTGCAAAGGGGATGAGAAGGTTCGCCGAATTCAGGCCTATCTGGATGAGAAAAAGATGGAGATTGATTATGATCAATCCTGCTCCTACTCAGACTCCTTATCCGATCTTCCAGTGATGCAGTTGGTGAGTCAGCGATACTTTATTAACAAGCGCGTGCCAGAGATGGAGGCATTGTCGTGGGGGAGATAAAAGGGCGCCATACAGGCAAGCTGTTGATGCTGGTCTCCGCTTTTCTTACAGCAACTGGCCAATTGTTCTGGAAGTGGGGGCTGACCGAGTGGATCTATCTAGGCATCGGCTTTCTCTGTTATGGGCTGGGTGCCATTTTGATGATCAAGGCTTTTGCTTTGGAAAAGCTGTCTGTGGCCTATCCTTTGATGTGTGCCAGCTATGTGTTTGCGCTGATCTATGGTTACTTTTTGCTAGGAGAAGAAATTACGGTGCAGAAGCTGGCTGCTGTTGTGCTGCTTGGAATCGGGGTGACGTTGACCAGTGTTGATCGATAGCTGGATGGTTGCTGTATTAATTGCAATGACCCTGTGTGGAGCGATGGGGGGAGCGGGTTTGAAAGCCTACGCCATCAGCCACAAAAAGCTGCATGTTCTAATGGGGCTAGGATTTTACGGTACAGGTGCGCTGCTAAATATTGTATTGTTGAAATTTCTTCCCTTAACGATTGTGCTGCCTGCCAATGCATTAACGTATGTGTGGACGCTCATTATAGCGCGCTTGGCCTTTAAGGAAACAGTGGGTCCTTTGCGCTGGATCGGTGTCGCTTGTATTGTGGGCGGGTTGTGTTTATTGGTTTTCTAGAATAATTGAAACTGGATGTGAACGCATGAAATTTTTGGACTTCATATTTTATAATCGCAGGACCAATTGGACGGCGTTTTGCCTGTTTGCGGGCTTTGCTCTTTTTTACGCTTTCATGAATGGGCCTTACGTGACGTACATAGCGAATCATGCCGAGCTGCTTGGCTCATACACGCCATTTAGTACGACGCAGTTTCCACTTAATTTATTTAACTTCGATCCTTCCATGTATTATGGAGATAACAGTTCTTCGGTGATTCATCCGTTAATTTCATTTCTAGCAGTCGCGCTTGAAGCAGGTGCTCAACTGTTGGGCGGAAATTGGTTCTTTCTTGTCCTGCAGTCCCTTGTAAATGCAGGTTCGGTTGTGCTGGTATTTCTGTTTTTGAATCAAAAAGATAAACAAATCACCACACCGTTACTTTTCGCTGTACTGTTCGGTTTTAGCTCCTATTTGATGTTTACCGCGTTGATTCCGGATTCGTATCCGTACGTACAGTTTGTTATCCTGTTCTCTGTGCTGTATATGCAGTACACCCGTGAACGCAAAGATGTCCGATACATCCCGAATGCGCTGCTGGCATCCATCAACTTTGGACTGACATCGACGAACATTGTACCGCTTGCGGCCGCCATGTTTTTTAATTTACGTACGTGGCGTAACAAGTCTGGTTGGAAAAAGTATATCGGGATTATGGCACTGGCTGTTGCCTTCATTGTAGTATTGACAGGCATCCAGTACATCGCGTTTGGCGGTCGCAGCTGGGTCAGCAATTGGCTACTTGGCATTCAAAATGGGGGTACAAGCTATGCCACTCCATTCCTGTTCGCAGCTCATTGGAAAGCTCTAAGCCTGCTAACGATTAATCCGATGCTGTCACCGAAAGTGCATTTGCTGGACCCGGGCATGGTCGCGTTTGTAACGGATCTGTCCCGTTCCAATCCGATCTATGTTCAGCTTACGGGTATATTTATTCTGCTGCTGGCGCTCATGGGGGTTATCAAGGGCATCCGTGAACGGGAAGTATGGACTCTTGTGCCATACATTCTGTTTGCCTTTTTACTTCATATCGTCGTGGGTTTCGGGCTGGCTGTATTTCAATACGATATGTACCTGTATGCAGGACACTATCTGTTTGCATTCTTCCTCCTCGGTGGGGGCTTCGTCATCAGTCTGCGTCCGGGGATGGGTAAAAAAGTGCTAATAGGCTTGATCATACTATGTATTCTCGTTACCGCAGGAAACAACATCTATCGTCATGTAGAAACATTAACAACCATCAAGCAGTCCTATGATCAGCTGGAACAGGAACGTACAGTGAAATAATCAGAGGTATTAATTATCTATATAATGAGACAAGGCTATTGGACTGGAAATCCAATGGCCTTGTCTTGTTTGGCATGATTCATTCGATATGTGCATGTTGGTTTCGAACAAAAGACCCACTGCGTTCATTACGCAGAGGGTCTCACGGACGATTTTAAGCAATGATTTTGGTCTTCTTGGCATTCTCGGCTGAACGTTTGGTGAGACTGCTGAGTGGACGTTTCAAAGCGAGAGCAACGATGAGACTCAGCGCGATGAACATGCACAACCACAGGATATCCTTGATGGCAGTAGACCACAGGATGCCCCCGACCGACTCACGCAGCAGGCTGATCGCATACGTGAAGGGCATGAACGGATTCAATGCCTGGAAAAAGGGCGATGTCATGCTGATCGGGAACGTACCGCCGGAGCTGGAGAACTGGAACACCATGAAGATGATCGCGATCCCTTTTCCGATATTCCCAAAGACAGACAGCAGAGTGTACGTGATAGTGACAAATACGGCACTCACCAGCATGGCAAATAGGACAAACCACAGTTTATCTGCGACATAGGTGCCGAGGATCAAAATATCTCCTAGGCTGACACAGATTGCCTGAAGCAATCCAATCGTCAGAAAAGTGGCAAGACGTCCAAGATACAACTCGTATCCCCGGAACTTGCCTTCTGGATTCTCAGCTTCGGCACGAAGCAGGGAAATCAGCAGCGTTGAGCCGACCCACAAGGACAGCACGCCATAAAATGGTGACATGGCCGATCCGTAATTCGGAATCGGGTAAAGCTGCTGTTCCTTGATTTGCACAGGACTTGCTAGGAAAGCACTCTCTTCTTCAATGTCGCCGCGCAAAAGCTTGGCGAGCTCGGCAAACTGATTATTGCCTTCGACTTCCCTAAGTTTGTCTGCTGCCTTGCTGATGGCACTTTCCAATGCAGGCAGATCATCACGTACCAGCGTGGCAACACGATGTACTCCTTGTTCGACCTCGGGAAGCTGATTTTGTACAAAATCGGATGCCTTGCCTATCTGTTTCTCGGCATTGGGCAGATCGTTCCGAACAAAATCAGCCGCTTCATTCAGCTTGGTCCCCAGCTTGGGCAGATCGTTTCGTATTAATGAAGACACTGTGTTCAAAGCATGGATAAAGCCTTCACTTTTATTTGCGAGCGTCTCAGATATCTCATGAATCTTAGATTGTATTTGAGGCAGTTCGCTCTGGATTTTTGTCAATTCAGTCTGCCCAAACGTAATGCCTTCTTTGGCTGATGCAAGAATGTCCGCAATATCCGGAATTCGATCTCTTGCTCCCTGTAGTGTATCTGCTGAAGTGGAAAGGATAGACCTCAGCTTATCCGCACCAGCCGCAAGAGCCGGCGATATTTCGCTCTCGTAGGTGTTCATGAAATTGCCAATGCCGCTGCTAATCTCCTTGGAGAGAGCATTTAACTGGGCGATGACGTCTGCGGGTGGAGTTGTATTGCGACGCAGAGCATCACTGACAATCCCAGCCAGGCGGATTTGCAACTGAAGTTTATTTGAAATGGTGTTCAGCTGCGTAATTTTATTAGCAAGTGGATGGCTTGGAAGCAAGTTGTCGATTTTGCCCAGTAGTTCTGCCATACTGTCGACGAGTTTTACCGCAATCCCCAAGCGGGCAGCGATCCGGTCCAGATCTTCTGCTGTCGGCAGGTTAGTAAGATCCGTATTCTGCAATTGCCCAAATACGTCTGACGCAGCGTTTGCGATTTGTTGCACCAACAGCAGGTTTTGCCGGATTGACGGGCCTATAGCCTGAAATGCTTCTTCACTGGAATCCACAAACTGATTTAAGCCTTCGGCCAGCTCAATACCGTTACCAGCGATTTGGGATACTTTGTCCAGATCTTGCTCTGCGGCCGTTACGATAGAGAGAGCCTTATCGGTTTTATCCAGGGCCGTTTGGATGACACCTGATACTTGACCAAAGTTCGCATCCACTTCTTGAATACGTTCTACTGCTTTTTGAATATCGGGAATCCGCCCCTGAATAGCCAACACCTCGGATGCTGCATCATTAATTTGAGGCCAATACTCCTGCACCTTGAGCACATACTGTGCAGCTTCATTGATCTCGGGCAGTTTTTTTTCGATCTCGACGATCTTTTGAGCATCTTTTACGATACCAGGCATGGCTTTTTCCACTTCGAGTACCTTTTGACCTGCAGCTTGTATCGCCGGAAGATTTTTCTCCAGCGTGAAAATGCCATTCTCCATCTTGCGCAGAGTTGGAAGCTGAGCATTGATCTCAACTCCGGCTTCCTTCAATTTGGTTAGAACAGCCTGACTGACGGCTTCAGTGAAATTTTCATTGATTTGTGTTGTTATCGCAGATACACCGGAACCTGTGATTTTTGGAGCGATGGCATTAACCTTCTCATTAACGGTATAGATTACCTCTGGACGCTCTAGCTTCCCGTCAACGATACCTGTAATTTTGGTTGAAAAGTCCCCAGGAATGAGCAGGCTTGCATAATACTCTCCTGTTTGTACACCACGATCAGCCTCAGCCTGGTCCACAAAAGTCCATCCCAGCTTTTCGTTCTGTTTTAGGCTGGATACCAGCTCGTCTCCAATATTAACGTTAGTTCCTGCAACAGTTGCACCCTTGTCCTCGGTTGTCACCGCAATTTTAATCCCTTGGGTGTTACTGTAGGGGTCCCATACGGATTTCACGTTGACCCAGTCATACACCCCGGGCAGTAAAATAATAGCCACAATTAGAAAAATACCTGTGGGAACCTTCAAAATATGCAACCAGTCTGTTTTGTAAACTTGCCAAATGTGACGCATAACTTCCTCCTAAATGTAAATAAATGTAGGTCTTATCTTATTTCTATGTCGCGTATTTGTAAATCCTTATGTATATCGGCTTTATTGAAGCATCAATGAATTGTTTCATGTTTATAAACTTTACCCATTTCCCTGAGGACTAATGCAGAGCCTTCATGTATTCCGTGTTTCTGGACGTTGAACTCTAAAATTAGAAGAGCTGGATCATATTGAAAATGCCTTCAGAACTTAGAGAAATTATGACAAAACTCATTGCATGTTCCAAAGGGGGAGAGCTGTGTCTCAACTTTGATTATAGTCAGAGGATTATTTTGGTTGTAAGGTTTTCCGCAATTACCTATGGATAAATATACAGAATCATTGTATAATTATGAATAACGAATGAAATGTGATGTGTTTGGATGTTTTTCAGCCGAACTGCTGATTCTAGTTCTAAAGGGAATACAGTAGTGGAATTTCGCCTGTGATGTTGAGGTGTTGACAGAGGGTTGTCTTTCTGTCATAATTCATGAAGACAAACGGACATATTGAGTATAGAACCCTGTGAGGTCCTTCAATATGAACGACATGAATAGCACCTTTAAATCAGTCCCGTGAGACTGGCAAGGTAACGTGAACGATACATCGTTTTTTTGCTGCGGCAAATGAAGTGATGTATCCCGAGAGTAAACTTTCTTCAGAGCGGTCTGAAGTTCGGAGACTCCTTGCCAATAAACACGGCAAGGAGTCTTTTTTGTTCTCCTCGTCACGGGGCCATGATCTGAAAGGTAAATCCTGAGGAGGCTGAACGCATGAGCACAGAGACACATGTCATTATGGATGAAACCGCGATCCGCCGCGCATTAACACGGATTGCCCATGAGATTTTGGAGAAAAACAAAGGCATTGAGGGCTGTGTACTGATCGGTATTCGAACACGGGGTGTATACCTCGCAGAACGGATCGCCGCCAAGATTGAAGAAATCGAAGGTACACCGATCCTTTGGGGAGAGCTCGATGTGACCCCTTATCGCGATGATCGCTTGGATGAGAATAAAGCGAATCGCAAGGAACTGTTGACGATGACACCTGAATCACTTTCGATTCATAACAAAAAAGTGATTTTGTTCGATGATGTGCTTTATACCGGACGGACGATTCGCGCAGCGATGGATGCCCTGATGGACTGTGGAAGACCACAGAACATTCAGCTGGCGGTTCTCGCAGATCGCGGACACCGGGAACTTCCGATACGACCTGATTTTATCGGCAAGAATGTGCCGACTTCCAAGTCAGAGGAGATCGAGGTTGCACTGATGGAAACGGACGGACAGGACGAAGTCAAGATCATTCAGAACCGGGGGGAACAAGCATGATGATTACACAACCAGCATTGAAGGACCGGAGCTTGCTTGGCCTCAAGGAACTTAGTCGCGATGAGATCGAATCCATTCTGAACAGAGCAGCACACTGGGAAGCGCAGAAGGAGAAACTGGTTCCTGTACTGGAATCCCACTTCGTAGCCAACATGTTCTTCGAGAACAGCACGCGTACTCGCTTCTCATTTGAGATGGCGGAAAAACGTCTGGGTGCACAAGTACTGAATTTCACGGCGGCTGCATCAAGCGTGGAGAAAGGTGAATCCATCTATGATACGGTACGCACACTGGAGTCCATGGGCATCGACGCAGGGGTGATCCGATTGAAACCTTCGGGTGTTCTGCAACAACTTGCTCAGAAAGTGAATGTTCCACTGGTGAATGCAGGAGACGGGAATAACGAGCATCCTACACAGGCGCTGCTGGATCTCTACACGATGCGGAAGGCTTTCGGTGAGCTGAAAGGTTTGCGTGTGTCGATCATCGGAGACATCCTGCACAGCCGTGTAGCTCGCTCTAATCTGTGGGCACTGCAAAAGTTTGGTGCAGATGTACGCTTCTGCGCACCGCAAACGATGCAGGCACCGGAGCTCGCAGAACACGCGCCTTATGTAGGCCTGGAAGAAGCTCTCGATGCGGATGTAGTCATGATGCTCCGAGTTCAACTGGAACGTCATAAACATGGCCTAATTACTTCGGCTGAGGATTATCGCGAACACTACGGATTGACGGAAGAACGGGCGTCACGTCTGAAACCAAGCACAATCATTATGCACCCTGCTCCTGTGAACCGAAATGTCGAGGTGGATGACGCGGTAGTAGAGAGCGCAGCATCGCGGATCTTCCCGCAGATGGCAAACGGTGTTCCAATCCGCATGGCGGTCATGGAACGTGCGATGAAACTGTAACAGGGTCTGGCTGTGGGTCATAGGCTGACGGGACGGAAGTTCTTATAGAGCAATGTGAGGGTACACGATAAAGAAAATCATCCGGCTTGTCTGGCAAGTCGGACAGAACCGAAGCGGAGGGCAATTATGCTACAGATTATAAAGAACGCGAACATCTTGAATCAACAAGGGGAACTTGAACGGAAAACGATCATTATAGATGAAGGAAAAATTCAGAAGATCGCTGGAGTGGAAGACGAAGCGGTACTGAAAGCAGAGCAATTAGCGCATAGCGTAACGGATGCTTCAGGCAAACTGGTCATTCCCGGTTTGATTGATATGCACGTGCATCTGCGTGAACCTGGATTCGAACATAAAGAGACGATCGAGACGGGTGCCCGTTCGGCAGCACAAGGCGGTTTTACAACGATTGCATGTATGCCGAACACAAGACCGGTAACCGACAGCGCGGATGTCGTTAAGCTGGTTTTGGATAAAGCCAAAGAAGCCGACCTGGTAAAAGTACTGCCTTATGCAGCTATTACGAAGAACGAGCTTGGACGTGAGCTTACGGATTTCGCCGCATTGAAAGAAGCGGGTGCGATTGGATTCACGGATGATGGCGTGGGCGTACAAAACGCTCAAATGATGAAAGATGCTATGAGCCTTGCAGCAAGCATGGATATGCCAGTCATCGCTCACTGCGAAGACGACTCATTGGTAGTTGGCGGATATGTGACAGAAGGCGAGTTTTCGAAGCGTCACGGTATCAAAGGTATCCCAAATGAATCCGAGGCCATCCACGTAGGCCGTGATATCCTGCTTGCTGAAGCAACGGGAGTTCACTACCACGTCTGCCACGTAAGTACGGAGCAGTCGGTTCGCCTGATTCGCCTGGCGAAGTCCATCGGCATTAAAGTAACGGCTGAGGTATGTCCGCACCATCTGGTATTGTCGGATGAGGATATCCCTGGCATGGATGCCAACTGGAAGATGAACCCGCCTCTTCGCTCACCACGCGATGTGCAAGCTTGTATCGAAGGTTTGCTGGATGGAACACTGGACATGATCGTTACCGATCACGCGCCACACAGCGAAGAAGAAAAAGCAAAAGGCATGGAGCTAGCACCGTTCGGCATTGTCGGATTCGAAACAGCCTTCCCGCTGCTCTACACGAAGTTTGTAGAAACAGGGCTCTGGAGTCTGGACTTCCTCGTCAAACGCATGACAGCTGATCCGGCACGGGTATTTCGACTGGACACTGGCAAGCTGGAAGAGGGAGCACCTGCGGACATCACCATGATTGACCTGAACGAGGAAAAAGCGGTTGATCCTGCAACGTTCGCAACCAAAGGAAGAAACACACCATTCACAGGCTGGAAACTGAAAGGCTGGGCCACACAAACATGGGTGGACGGTAAAAGCGTGTGGAATAACGCGGTACAACAGTAAAACGGCACCTTGCTGAACCGCTACATCAATTACATCATCAGGTTTTGAATAATTGATCAAACAACTAGTCTTCATAGCTTTAAATTAACAATGTATAGACCAGTAACAACTTTACAACTAACTCGAGGCAGATCATGCCGAGAGTTTAAACATACGAAACAAAGCAAAGTTGAATAATCATTTTTGAACTTGGACACGAACGTAACTGCGGAGTGGGCAGAAAGAACCCGAAGAAGCAAAGCGTTCGCCTTTATCACCGGATTACTCCATTTGAAGAATGGGATCAAAGTAATCCGGGGATAACAGCGATCAAAGGGTTTTCTGCCCACGAAGCCGCACCAAACGTAACGTCTCCCAGTTCAACTCAAAGTATTCAACGTTGATAAACACAGAGGAGTGAAATGGGATGCAGGCACAGGCAAGATTATTGTTGGAAGACGGCACACTGTTCACCGGGAAAGCATTCGGTGCTGAAGGTGAAACAACGGGTGAGGTCGTTTTTAATACGGGAATTACAGGCTATCAAGAGGTGCTTTCGGATCCTTCTTATTGCGGTCAAATCGTAACCATGACGTACCCACTGATTGGTAACTACGGCATTACGCGTGACGACTTCGAGTCGATTCGTCCGTTCGTACACGGTTTTGTGGTACGTCGTCATGAGCCGACACCAAGTAACTGGCGTGCGGAATACAGCGTAGACGATTTGCTTAAAGAGTATGGCATCGTAGGGATCAGCGAGATTGATACACGGATGCTGACTCGCCGGATTCGTCACCATGGCACAATGAAAGGAATTCTCACAACAGGATCGAAACCTGTGGAGGAGTTGCTGGAGATGATGGGAGATACCAGCATCGCTGAGCTGCGTAACCAGGTTCCTATGACTTCTACTCAACATGTTTACAACAGCCCAGGAACGGCTGAACGCATTGTATTGGTTGACTACGGTGCAAAAACAGGGATTTTGCGTGAACTCAGCAAACGTAACTGTGACGTTGTCGTCGTTCCGCATGATGTAACAGCGGACGAAATCCGCCGCATGAACCCGGATGGCATCCAGTTGTCCAACGGCCCTGGGGACCCGAAAGACGTTCCTCACGCGGTTAAAATGATCAGTGAACTGCTCGGCGAATATCCGATCTTCGGAATCTGCCTGGGTCACCAACTGTTCGCACTTGCGGCAGGAGCCGATACAGAGAAACTTAAGTTTGGACACCGCGGCGGAAACCACCCGGTTAAAGAACTGGAGAGCGGACGTTGCTTCATCACATCCCAGAACCACGGTTACACCGTAAACGAAGAATCCGTGAAAAGTACGGAGCTTGAAGTGACACATATCAACAATAACGATAAGACTATCGAAGGTCTAAAACATAAAACATTCCCGGCGTTTTCCGTTCAGTACCACCCGGAAGCAGCGCCAGGACCATATGATAACAGCTATTTGTTCGACCGCTTTATCGAGATGATTCGGGAACACAAGATTACTCACCCGCAACAGCCGCGTCAAGCCGTACTGGCAGCCGCAGTGAAAGGAGCACAATAACATGCCGATTAACAAAGATCTCAAAAAAATCCTGGTGATTGGTTCAGGTCCAATCGTCATCGGTCAAGCGGCCGAGTTTGACTATGCCGGTACACAAGCATGCCAGGCACTGAAAGAAGAAGGCGTGGAAGTTGTACTCATCAACAGCAACCCGGCTACGATTATGACGGATACCAACATGGCTGACAAAGTATACATCGAGCCAATCACACTGGATTTTGTAACGCAAATTATTCGTCAGGAACGTCCAGACGGTTTGCTGCCTACCCTTGGCGGTCAAACGGGTCTGAACATGGCTGTGGAACTGGCACGTGCCGGTGTCCTTGAACGTGAGAATGTTAAACTGCTCGGAACACAGCTCACTTCCATTGAGAAAGCGGAAGACCGTGACTTGTTCCGTGATCTGATGCGCGAACTGGAACAGCCTGTACCTGAGAGTGTAATCGTAACAACACTTGAGGAATCACTTGATTTTGCGAATGAGATTGGTTATCCAATCATCGTCCGTCCAGCCTACACACTTGGTGGAACAGGCGGCGGGATCTGTGCCAACGAAGAAGAACTGCGCGAGACAGTCGTAGCAGGTATTCGTTATAGCCCGATCGGTCAATGTTTGGTCGAGAAGAGCATCGCAGGCATGAAAGAAGTCGAGTATGAGGTTATGCGGGACAAAAACGATAACTGTATCGTAGTCTGCAACATGGAAAACTTTGACCCGGTAGGTGTTCATACAGGTGACAGTATCGTTGTAGCACCAAGTCAGACGCTGTCTGACCGTGAATATCAAATGCTGCGCTCAGCTTCCCTGAAAATCATCCGTGCCCTCAACATCGAAGGTGGATGTAACGTACAGTTTGCGCTTGATCCGCACAGCTTCCAATACTATGTTATCGAAGTTAACCCACGGGTAAGCCGTTCTTCGGCACTAGCTTCCAAAGCAACGGGCTATCCGATTGCCAAGATGGCTGCCAAAATTGCCATGGGTTACACACTGGACGAAATCGTGAACCCGGTAACGGGCCAAACATATGCATGCTTTGAGCCAACACTGGACTATATCGTGAGCAAAATCCCACGCTGGCCATTTGACAAGTTTATCTCGGCCAACCGTAAACTGGGTACACAGATGAAAGCGACAGGCGAAGTTATGGCGATTGGCCGGACATTCGAGGAGTCAATTCATAAAGCTGTTCGTTCCCTGGAAATCGGCGTACATCGTCTGTATCTGAAAGATGCCGAAACATTAGATGAAGCAACGCTGAACGAGCGTCTGGTCAAAGCCGACGATGAGCGTATCTTCTTGCTCGCTGAAGCCTTCCGTAGAGGGTATACATTGCAACAGCTTCAAGATCTGACGAAGATTGACTGGTGGTTCCTGGATAAACTCGAAGGACTGATCCGCTTCGAAGATCGCATTCGTGAGGAATCCGAATTGTCCTCCGAAACCTTGTATCAAGCGAAGCGTCTTGGCTTCACAGACCGTGCTATTGCTGAGCTGCGTGCTGAAGGTCAACCAGGAGGTACGCTAACGAAAGAAGCTGAAGTCAGAGCACGCCGTGAAGAGGAAAACCTTCGCCCAGTTTACAAAATGGTAGATACGTGCGCAGCTGAATTTGAAGCAACAACGCCATATTACTACTCTACTTACGAAACTGAGAATGAAGTCATTCCTTCAGATAAGAAAAAAGTAGTTGTACTTGGTTCGGGTCCAATCCGGATCGGTCAAGGAATTGAGTTTGACTATTCGACAGTACACGCAGTATGGGCTCTGCAAAAAGCAGGATATGAAGCAGTTATTATCAATAACAACCCGGAAACCGTGTCTACGGACTTTAATACATCGGATCGCTTGTACTTTGAACCCCTGTTCTTCGAAGATGTAATGAACGTTATCGAACAGGAACAGCCTGTAGGTGTTATCGTACAGTTTGGTGGCCAAACGGCAATCAACCTGGCAGCACCACTGCGTGCCGCTGGTGTAACGATTCTCGGAACAGATCTGGAAAACATTGATGAGGCAGAGGATCGCAAGAAATTCGAGCGTCTACTCTCCCGTCTGGAAATTGCACAACCAAAAGGTAAAACAGTCATCTCGGTAGATGATGCGGTTGAAACGGCTCAAAGTTTGGGTTACCCGGTACTGGTTCGTCCTTCCTATGTACTCGGTGGTCGTGCGATGGAGATCGTATACTCCGATGCTGAATTGCTGACATATATGGAACAGGCGGTTAAAATCAATCCGGAGCATCCGGTCCTTATCGACCGTTACATGATGGGTAAAGAGGTTGAGGTTGACGCAATCTGTGATGGTGAAACGGTATTGATTCCGGGGATCATGGAGCATATCGAGCGCGCAGGGGTTCACTCCGGTGACTCCATCGCGGTTTATCCGCCACAGCACCTGTCCCAGGATCTGAAAGAGAAAATTGTAGAGATTACAATCAAGATTGCAAAAGAACTGAAAACGATCGGTTTGGTTAACATCCAGTTTGTTATCCATGAGGGTCAAGTGTACATCATCGAGGTGAACCCGCGTTCATCCCGTACAGTTCCTTTCCTGAGCAAAGTAACCAACATTCCGATGGCGAACCTGGCAACACAAGCCATTCTGGGCGTGAAGCTGAAAGACCTCGGTTATGTCGACGGTCTGTGGCCTGAAACGGATCATGTTTCCGTCAAAGTTCCGGTCTTCTCCTTCGCGAAACTGCGTCGTGTGGAACCAACACTTGGACCTGAGATGAAATCCACAGGTGAAGTTATGGGTCGTGACCCGAATTACGCTAAAGCGTTGTTCAAAGGTCTCATCGGTGCGGGCATGAAGATCCCAGCTACCGGAGCAATCGTGGTAACGGTAGCGGATAAAGACAAAGAGGAAGCTGTTCCACTGCTTGAAGGTTTCTATAGACTGGGATACAAAATCATGGCTACCGGAGGCACGGCAGCTGCGCTTGAAGCAGCGAACATCCCGGTGACGACGGTAAACAAATTAAGTGAAGGTTCGCCGAACATTCTCGATATGATCCGCAGCGGCGAAGCAAACTTTGTGTTCAACACGCTGACCAAAGGCAAGACTCCGCAGCGTGACGGATTCCGTATTCGTCGTGAGGCGGTAGAGAACGGCATTGTATGTATGACTTCACTGGATACGATCCGTGCCCTGTTGATCATGCTGCAAACGATCAACTTCTCCTCTGAGGCTATGCCAGCTCTTGTAAAATAAATAAGACGATTTGTCACTGATAAAGGACATCAGTCAGCCTTCGGGCTGGCGGGATGTCCTTTATATCGGGCAAAAACGGAAAAATCAAGCTTTTGGAAGGAGCGCTGGAATATGAATCACCCGAATTTCAATGAAATGGCTGGCCGTCTGATGGTGGCACTCGATTATCCCGGAGCAGAGCAAGCACAGGAATTGGTACAAGCCTTAGAAGGCATTCCCTGTTATCTGAAGGTGGGCATGCAGCTCTTTTACGCAGCTGGCCCGGAATTCATTCGCGAGCTGAAGTCGAGGGGGTACTCGGTATTCCTTGACGTGAAGATGCATGATATTCCAAATACGGTTCGTGGCGGTGCTGAAAGCATCACCCGTCTGGGAGTGGATATGTTCAATGTGCATGCAGCTGGAGGTACAAGCATGATGCGTGCCGCCCGTGAAGGTGCAGAGGCGGCTCTGGCTGCTGATCCTTCTCTTCGCAGACCTGAGATTATTGCAGTTACCCAGCTGACCAGTACCAGTCAGGAAACGATGAATACCGAGATCGGCATCCAGGGAAGCGTTGAGGCAGCAGTAGTCCGTTATGCAGGACTGGCCCATGAGGCAGGTCTTGATGGCGTCGTTGCTTCCCCGCTGGAAGTACCGGCGATCCGCGCAGCCTGTGGCAGTGATTTTCACACGGTCACACCGGGCATTCGTCCAGCGGGAAGTGGCCTCGGAGACCAGACTCGTGTCCTGACGCCAGGTGAAGCCATTGCCAGAGGCAGCCATTACATTGTTGTAGGCAGACCAATTACGGGCGCTCCCAATCCGCGTGAAGCGGCAGAAACCATTTTGAAGGAGATGTTGAACGCATGATCGAACTTACTGAGATTCCTAACCATATTGCTTCCCAACTGTTGAAAATTAAAGCGGTGGCGCTGCGTCCGCAGCAGCCATTCACTTGGACATCCGGCATCAAATCACCAATCTATTGTGATAACCGTCTAACGATGTCTTATCCCGAGATTCGTAACGACATTGCTGAAGCTTTTGCTGCGATCATTCGTGATCAATACCCCGATACAGAAGTCATTGCAGGTACAGCAACCGCGGGTATCCCACATGCTGCCTGGGTGGCGCAAAAGCTGAATCTGCCGATGGCTTACATTCGTGATAAAGCCAAAGGACATGGCAAAGAGAACCTGATTGAAGGTCTGATCACTGAGGGGCAGAAGGTTGTTGTCATTGAAGACCTGATCTCGACAGGTGGCAGTTCAATCAAGGCCGCTGAAGCAGTACGTGTAGCTGGGGCGACGCCACTGGCAGTATTGGCGATTTTCAGTTATCAGCTGGACAAAGGCATTAAGGCTTTTGAAGAAGCGGGAATTCCGCTGCAAACTCTGTCCAATTACACAGCTCTGATGGATGTAGCTTTAGCTGAGGGTACAATCCAGGAAAGTGATTTTGAATTGCTCAAATCCTGGCGTGAAGATCCTTCTTCATTTGGTAAATAATATCATTCACACCGGATTGAAAGGTTTGCTTGTGAACGGTATCAAAATTGTAATGATTGCCGCCATAGAGGCAAATTCATCGAATATTCAAGAGGCATCCCGCTCGTTGGGGTGCTTTTTTCGTTTGTTCATCAAAATATTAACTTTTTCACAGGAACGTTGTAAAAAGCTTGTAACTTTTAGTTGTGATCCGTCGTTTATAATGCAGTGTAGTATGGAATAGATTTCTATTTTTTGTGTTTTGATGAAGTGAAAGGGATATGAAGAAAGGATGAGCGTGATTGCTGGCATGAAGAAATTATTTTCCAAAATCAGACCTGCCAAGAGCCAGTCAGGCGAGGACAGTGCAGTCGGACAAACGGAGCAGCAGGATCCAGTGGGGCAGGAGGAAACGGCATACATAAGTGAACCGCAGAATACATCCATCGACCCGCACGACATAACCAGTGAAACAAGCCAGGAGGAAGTTGCGGTTGCAGCAGCTGAACCTGAAGTGAAGTCCAAGTCCACCAAGAAGGATCTGCTGCCTCCATATGACGGGCCTGTATTGGAGGTTCGCAATGTTCATCGCAGTTTCCAGACGGGTAGCCGCATTATTCATGTGCTCAAAGGCATCGATATGGAAGTGAACCCGCAACAGCTGGTGATGTTGAAAGGGCGGTCAGGCTCAGGGAAAACGACGCTGCTCAATATGCTGGGTGGGCTGGATCAGCCATCAAGTGGAGACATTCTGTTCTCCGGCCAGCCTCTACAGGATTGGGGAGACCGGCGGCGGACCGCTTTGCGGCGCAGAGAAATCGGATTTATTTTTCAGGCGTATGCGTTGATGCCTTTGTTGTCTGCTTGGGAAAATGTAGAGCTGTCGCTGCGCATGGCGGACGTGCCGCGTTCGGAATGGAAGGACCGTGTAGGTCATTGTCTGGATCTGGTCGGACTAACCAAACGGGTCAAGCACCGTCCCTTCGAGATGTCCGGGGGAGAGCAGCAGCGGGTGGCCATCGCCAAGGCGATAGCCCACAGACCGAGATTATTGCTCGCGGATGAGCCGACAGCTGAACTCGATTCCAAAATGGGAGCACAGGTCATGGCTGTATTTCGCAATATTATTGAAGTTGAACAAGTAACGATCTGTATGACTACACACGATCCTACGATTTTGGAGGTTGCGGACCATGTTTATGAAATGGCGGACGGCAGATTTATCAAGTAAAGGGGCCGCTCCGAAGAGGGGGAAACGCGCAGCGCTTATTGTGCTTAGTGCGATAGTGGCTGCAACGATGTCCGGCTGCTCTTTGCTGCCGGCTGAAACAGAGGAAGAAGTACTTCCGCCAATTACACCGCCAACGATCTCCAAGAAGCCGGAATATGAAGTTCGGACGGAGACGTTGGAGAAGAAAGTAAGCGGAAGCGGCAAGATGATGAGCCAGCGAGAAGAAAAGGTGTATTTTACGCTGGACGGTATGCATATCAAAGAGTTGAATGTAAAACCAGGGGATAAAGTGAAAAAAGGTCAACTTCTCGCTGTTCTTGATGTAGAGAGCGTGGAGAAGGAAATTCGGGCCAAAAACCTGCAGATTCGCAAATCGGAAGTGCAAATGAAGGAAACGCTTCGCAAACGGGATGAGATGGACCCGGTAGAGTTCGAGGAGTCCACAATTGCCTTTGAAGAGCTTCGTCAGGAGCTTGCCGATCTGGAGGATCAATTGGGTAAAGCTACTTTGACCGCCCCATTCGGTGGAACAATCATTGCTGTGCAGGTGGAGAAGGGCGCGGCTGTCAAAGCTTATGACCCGATCGCCACCATAGCAGATACATCCAACCTGGTTGTCGCAGCTACGTTTGCCAAGGAAGATCTGGAAAAGTTCTCGGCCGGCATGAAGGCGGAAGTGGACATTAATGGCGCAGGCAAAGTAGCTGGCAAAGTTAAAGTGATGCCTGTAGCCCAAGCATCGGGAAGTGGAAACGGTAGTGGCAGCGGCGGAGGTTCGGGGGAAGGCGGAACGCCTCCAGCGAAAGAAAGCCTGGATCAATTTGTTATCGTCTCGCTGGCGAAAATGCCCAAAGGGGTTGAACGCGGTACACCTCTAACGGTATCGATTGTCACGCAGCGTACAGAGAACGCGATTGTCATTCCTGTATCCGCACTGCGCTCCATCGGTTCAAGAACGTACGTGCAAGTGGTGGAGAGTGATGGAAGCAAGCGTGAAGTGGACGTAGAAGTCGGGCAGCAGACATCTACGGATGTGGAGATTCTGAAAGGTCTGACCGTTGGACAGAAAGTAGTGGGCCGCTAATGGGGCTGCCATTGCTTCGACTGTTGTTCCGCAAAATGTGGAACACTCGCTGGATGACGTTCAGCACACTGATCGGACTGATTGTGGCGGTAGCGTTCACCGTTAGTATTCCGATGTATGCCGATGGTGCGCTGAAGCGGGTTGTGGCCCAGACGCTGCAGGATAACAGTGAGGGACTGCCGGCCGGCTCGTTGCTCATGAGTTACCAGGCACCTGGTGGTGTGAAGACAGACACACGTGGTCTGGAAGAGGTGGATCGATATATTCGCGAGGATGTGCCCCGTGACATCGGTTTTCCTTTTCATACGTATGTGAACTCCCGTTCCATCCGCAGCACGGAAGTGAACCCGGAAGATCCCACCAAAGTGGATGCCAGCCGAGTCCGCAGCATGAGTCTGGGTACGATGACAGGCCTGGATGCTCAGGTTAATTATTCTGCGGGAGTAAAGCCAGGCAACCAGGTCAAGGACGATATCATTGAAGCGGTCATGCTGGAAGAGGGCATGTATCGTAACGATTTGCATATCGGAGATGTTCTGGAGTATCCGATTTACAGCGGTCTCGATATTACGTTGCGTGTGAAGATTACAGGTTCTTTCAAAGCCGATGATCCTAGCAGCCCGTATTGGGTGCAGGGATTTGACGGTATGATGAACGGACTATATGTGGATGAAGCGGTATTTAATAATGTTTTGTTAAAGGAAAAAGGGATCCCTCTTCAGAATTCGCGTTGGTATTATGCATTTGATCTGAAAGAGATTCAAACGAGCCAGCTCTCGGGATTGACCTCTGTGCTGGAAAGGCTGGATATCGACCTGTATCAGCGGTTGAAGGATACGAAAGTGGACATCACCTTCGGGGATTTGCTGAAACAATTCCGCAGTCAGAGTCTGCAATTGCAGACCATGCTGTTCACACTGGCAGCACCGATGATTGCGATGGTCTTTTATTTTATAGCCATGAATGCTAGACAGTCGCTACAAAAGCAGGAAAGTGACATCGCGGTTTTGCGCAGTCGCGGGGCTTCTGCCCGGCAGATCTTCTCTCTTTATCTGATTGAAGGTATATTCCTGGGAGCGATTGCTCTTGTCATTGGACCGTTTCTTGGATGGTTTATGGCGAAAAGCATCGGTTCAGCGAGCGGGTTCCTGTCGTTTGTGGACCGGAAATCCATTCCAATCGGAATATCAAAGGAAGCCATCCTGCTTGGCCTTATCGCCGTGTTGGTGGCAATCATAGCCTCGCTCATTCCGGCAGTAACCTATGCGCGGGCCACGATTGTATCGGCTAAGCGTCGGCAAGCACGTACAGATCGTGCGCCGGTATGGCAGCGCTGGTTCCTAGATATTGCGCTGCTGGGGCTCGCCGGATATGGATATTACTTGTTCTATGAACGGCAAATGTTGACGTTCCAGACCGGGATGACGACAGATCAGCTTCAGGTACAGCCATTTTTATTCTTTGTACCGGCACTGGCGATCTTTGCACTGGGCCTGTTCTTCTTAAGGTTGTTCCCGTGGATCTTGAAGCTGATACAGCTGATCGGGCGTAAGTTTCTCCCGGTTCCACTGTATCTGACACTGACGCAGCTCTCGCGTTCATCGTCTTCTTACTATCCTTTGATGATCCTGCTTGTATTGACACTTGGACTCGGTGTGTATAACTCGGCAGCGGCTCGTACCATTGATCTGAACTCGACCGAGCGCACGTTATACCGGTATGGATCGGATGTTATTATGCAGACGGTATGGGAAGGCACACCTGAAGTTAAGCCAACGGGTTCCGGACAAAACGGAGGTTCAGGCGGTGGACAGCAAGGTGGCGGAAACGGAAGCGGTGGTTCTGGAGGCGGCGGTAACGGCGGCGGAGGTGGTAGTTCACAACCCACGAAGATGATCTATTCCGAGCCACCTTTTGAAGTGTTCCGCAGCTTGAATGGTGTTGAACATGCAGCGAGAGTGCTGCAAACGAAAGGCAATATTATTGTCTCAGGCAAATCAGGTGGACAGGGAATGCTGGTGGGGATCGACAATGTGGATTTTGCCCAAGTAGCGTGGTTCCGCAACGATCTGTTCCCGGCTCATCCTTATAAGTACCTCGACTTGCTTGGGAAATATGAAGGGGCCGTATTGATCTCTTCCAAATTTGCAGACAAATTCAAGCTCAAAACCGGAGACCTCGTCTCCATCGGTGTACAGGGTCAGGCGATTGAATTTGTAGTCTTTGGCATTATACCTTACTGGCCTGCCCAGTACCCGGATCAAATGCCGTTTTTCATTGCCAATCTGGATTACATCTATGATCAGGTGCCTCTGATTCCATACGAGGTCTGGCTGAAGATGGAGCCGGATGCCAAAGTCGCTCCTTTGATGGAGAAACTTGCAGCAGAAGGCATTGAGTTATCGTCTGTACGCGATGTGCGTACAGAGCTGGTATCCCAGGGCAAACATCCGTCAAGGGGTGGAGTGTTCGGCATACTGAGTCTCGGATTCCTTGTGTCGGTGATTATTTCCCTGATCGGATACATTCTGTACTGGTTCTTCAATCTATCCGGGCGTGTAGTACAATTCGGTGTTCTGCGGGCAATGGGGTTATCCCGGGCACAATTGAGCGGTATGTTGCTGTTGGAACAGGTGTTCACGGCAGGCCTGTCCATCATTCTCGGTATTGGTATTGGTCAGGTATCGAGTCGACTGTTCCTGCCTTTCCTGCAAACGACAGATAATGTGTCCGCACAGGTACCACCGTTCCGAATTGTATTTGAAGAGAAAGATATGCTCCAACTGTACGGCGTGACCGTGATCATGCTGATCATTGGCGCAACGATGCTGCTGTGGCAAATCCGCAGGCTGCGGGTTCACCAGGCAGTCAAAATGGGAGAGGAGAGGTAAACGTGATCCAATGCGAAGGACTTGTCAAAATTTTTAAATCCAGCGATGTGGAAGTCGTTGCCCTTCAAGGTCTCAATCTGACTGTCAATCAAGGTGAAATGATGGCTATTATCGGTAACAGTGGTAGTGGTAAATCCACATTGCTCAACATTCTGGGTGGACTTGATCGTCCAACAGCTGGTACAGCTGTAGTCGGGGATTGGGATTTGCTTAAAATGACTGACGCCCAATTGGTGGAGTACAAACGAGATACAGTAGGGTTCATATGGCAAAATAACGGCCGTAACTTGCTGCCATACCTTACAGCACTGGAAAACGTGGAAACGCCCATGATTTTGGGAGGCAAGCGCGATCGCGCCTATGCCATGCAGCTGCTGGAGTGGGTTGGACTAAAGGATCGAATGCACAACAAGCTGCATCAATTGTCCGGTGGGGAGCAGCAGCGGGTGGCGATTGCCATCTCGTTATCGAATCGCCCCAAGCTGCTGCTTGCCGATGAGCCGACAGGCTCGGTGGACTCGGAGACATGTGATACTATCATGGGCATTTTCCGCAAAATGAACAAGGAGCTCGGGGTTACGATTGTGATTGTTACCCATGATCTAACCCTCGCTGGTAAGGTGGACCGGATTGTCGCGATTCGGGACGGGTTGACCAGCACGGAGTTTGTGAAACGCAATCCGAATCTGGATGACGAACATGGCTTATCAGGAGCAGGAGCCCCGGATATTCATGAAGCTTTTGTCATTATTGACCGTGCGGGACGACTTCAGGTGCCCAAGGAGTATCTGGAGGCGCTGTCCATTGATAATCGTGCCACATTGGAATTTGACGGTGAACGTATCGTTATTACACCGCCAAGATAATTTTAGAGGGGGAATTGGGAGATGAAGAACAGGTTTTGGGGAAAACGGGTGCTAGCCGTGCTGGCTACAGCCAGTCTGGCATTGCCGCTGCTTGCGGGTTGTACAGCGAGTGAGTCCAAGGATAATGAGCAGCGTGTACTGCGTGTAGCAACGATGTGGGGTGGCCAGGATGACAGCTATTTCCGCCAGCAGTTTACCGATGCTTTTGAATTGACACATCCGAATATTACGATTGAAGTTGTACCTGCGGTCGATCAGGGCAGTATGTACGGGTATGGTAACCAGGAAGAGCAGCAGGACATTCCGGATACGATGGAAAGCTTGAAGAAGATTATGACGGGAGACAACCCGGTAGACGTCATTGTGGCGGATACGGCGACAATCAAGTCGTTAATTCAGGAAAATATGGTAAAACAACTTGATCCGCTAATGCAGGAAGACAAGTTCGATACGACCGATATTGTCCCAAGTGTTCTCGAAGGTATTAAGGATTTGGGAGATCAGAGCATCTACGCTTTGACACCGACGTTCTCCTCTTCAGCATTGTTCTACAACAAGGGCATGTTTGAGAAAGCAGGCGTGGAGCCTCCAACAGACAATATGACTTGGGATGATATTTTCAACCTGGGTACCCGCCTTACCAAAGGTGAAGGCAAAGACCATGTATTTGGTTTCTCTTTCAGTACTTATCAAGGTGGTTCTCCATACTATTCAATGCAGCAGTATTATAATTCTTTACAGTTGAAAGTTTTTGATGACAAAGCAGAGAAAATGACTGTAGATTCTCCACAATGGGAGAAAGTATGGAGCACGATAAGCAAGCTTGCCCTGGATAAAGTCATTCCTAAAGGAGACGAACCTCAGGAACAGGATGACAGTGGACGTTATAATCCGCTTCAGAATGATATGTTCCTGAGTGGCAAGACAGCCATGGTGATTGGAGATTACAGCTATATTAATCAATTGATCGATGCCAATAAAAATGCGGATAAAATGAAAAACTTCACGAAGGTAGACTGGGAAGTTGTCACACCTCCAGTTCATCCGGAGGCGCCCGAAATCGGAGGCAATATTTATCTGAGTAACCTCATGGCCATTAATAGTTCAGCTCAGAACCCTGATGATGCATGGGAATTGATCAAGTATATGAACAGTGAAGACTGGGCGAAGATCAAAGCTCGCAGCAGTTATGAGATGGTTTCACGGAAAAGCTTCATTAAACCCAAGGATGGTTTGGATTACAACATCCAGGCGTTCTACACACTGAAGCCTGTACCTCCAACCAATGGGAACATGGATAAAATGTATCAAAAAATGCCGAACCTCTGGCAAGTGAATGAGAAGGGTATGGAATACTTCAATCAAGTGCTTGAAAACAAAAAAACACCAAAAGAAGCGCTTGGTGAATGGGCAGCTAAAGGGAATGAGATGCTGGCGAAATTGAAAAAGAACCCTAAAGCCACGTTTCAATAAAAGTTAGATGATCTTGTAATAAAATCATAGATGCAGCCGCTGGAGATTTATATCTTCGGCGGCTATTTTTATGGAATTGGGGTATTATACAAAAGCAGGGTTAATGATGACTTCAAGAAAGGACGGGTGGAATGCACTGGGTATATTTTAGCAAATTGTATGCAACCAAATTTCAGGCAGGGTGTCTTGCGAAGCGGATGGAGCAGGATGGATGGATTTATGGTCATAACGAGCCAGCAGAAGTGGAAGTATATCGTTCAAAAAAGGGTCGATATGGCGTGCGTTTTATTCCCTAACATTACCCCTTGACTTATAAGGTAGGTATGGTGTATATTAATTAAGTCGCTGTTTTAATATTTTTTACTGACGCGGGGTGGAGCAGCCCGGTAGCTCGTCGGGCTCATAACCCGAAGGCCGCAGGTTCAAATCCTGCCCCCGCAATTTAGTTTTACTGGATGATTCACAGCCATCATCTGAACGTTATAAATTTTTGTTCAGGGCCCTTAGCTCAGTTGGTTAGAGCGGTCGGCTCATAACCGATTGGTCACAGGTTCGAGTCCTGTAGGGCCCATTCTCTCAAGACCCTTGCGCAGCAAGGGTTTTTTTCTATTGTTACAAACTGGAATTCCACAGAGCATGGAACAAACCTGCAAATGTTCGAAGATGATAAATATGCATAATCAATCCTTGCTGTTTTTAGTAAGGATTGATTATGCATTCCCTTTTTAACTCAAAGAATTCGTACTACTTTAAATGATAAAAGCGTACAAATAGTGTAGTTAAACTGCGGTTTAAAGAGGAGGGATGGTTCAATGCCAAACTCTACTGGATTGATTTACAATTCGCCAACAGGTGCAAGCATGGCTACTCAGATTCTTGTAACTTGTTTAAATGATTCACTTAATATTCCTGTGAATATCGAGATTGAAGTGTTTAAGTGGGACACTACTCAGAATGCCAGAATTCCAATCGGGCACGATTTATTTCAATTAGGACCCCAAGCTTCTCGGACCTTGATTTATGCGCTGAACGGGGCAGCTTTTTATGAAGTTCAAGCGGACTACTTTAGTGCTACAAGTACGATCATTCATGTATATGGCATTGATTCTACGGGGGAGATTATTCAACGGGTGTTACAGTCCGAAATGATATGGGTTGACCGATTTACGAATATTCCTTAATTTACGAATTGGAGGTGAGGGGTTTGCCCGTTGTAAATATTACAGGAGCACTTGGTGGAAATCAGTTCGAACCTTCTATAGCTACCAACGAATTGCTTCCCAATATCATGTGTGCGGTTGCTGTAGATACAAGTACAGGCCCTACGCTCATTGGGTTTTACCGTTCAATCGATACTGGGCAGACATGGACAACGACAATTTTGCAGCAACCTGCCGGATATGCTGGGGCCGAAGCACCAACCATTGATTACACATTTCCGAGTACATTCATAGTGACAGTCCATATATTTAACGGTGATAATGACGGTACAATTATTAGTTACACGTCCCTGGATGATGGGGTGACTTGGACTCCACCTGTGTTTGTGAACAGGGGATATGGTCTTATCGTTCATAATGATGAACCGTATATTGCAGTGGATCGAACACCTGGAAGTCCTTATCGGGGCAACGCGTATGTGGGGTACACACCTCTTGCTACCTTGGCATCGTCCATTTTTTTGCAGAGATCATTAGATCAGGGTACAACGTGGCAGATACCAAGCCGAATTTCGAGTCCAAGGGGTTTTCATGATAGAAGTGCTATAGCTATAGGTTTTACAGGTGAGGTATATGCAGGATATATTACTACGGGTCCGGACAGTCCGTACGCTTTACTTCGCATCTCGTACGATGGAGGGGCTACGTTTCAGCCACCTATTCAACAACAATCCACGTTGATCGCTTCTGTTGTGCCTGCACCATCTCCCTTACCTGTCACGAATTATGCTTTTCGAGTGCAGACGAACCTGGGCTTGGGAGCTGACATTTCCAATGGAGCCTTTAGTGGTACAGTCTATGCAACCTGGAATGATGCCCGGAATGGATACACCGACATTTTCCTATGCAGTTCACCGGATGGGCTTCTATGGTCAGATCCCGTTAGCATTACCGGAGCACCTGCTGGGTCACAAAATTTCTTCCCCTCCATCACCGTATCGCCATTCACAGGAACTGTAAGGGTTATTTATTATTCCAATCAAATTGACGGGTTTCTTTTAGATGTGTTTGTGGCTGAATCGTTTGACGGAGGAGCAACCTTTGCGAATCGCAGACTTACGACGACTTCATTTAATCCTAATGGCAATTCCTCTACACCTACAGTATTAATTGGTGATTATATCACCGCTACAACGTATGCTCCCGATAATTTGGCAGCAGTTTGGATGGCAACCACACCGCCCACTGGAAAATTGGACGTTTACTTTGGAAGTTGATGAATTCCAATTGTGAACGAACTTGCAAACGAAACTGATACAATAAATATATGGTATCATTGTTAAAATATATGTTGTAAAGGTGGTGACAACTTAAAGTTATGAATGGTGCTAGTGCTGTCGGTTTTGTAGGGATTTTAACTATATTTATTTTCATTGGTTTGGTTGGTCTGATTTTATATGCTGTGTTTTCTATGGCAATAAAAAGATCTGGTTTAAGAGAGGAAATCTCAGGTTTGAAACAAGAGATTCGATTATTAAAAGAGAAATTGGAGAAAAACGAGCATAAACTTGAATAGCTATTCTAAAATTAAGAATATCTAAAATTGAAGAGAGCACATTCAATCAGAATGAAGCTGCTAATTTGCAAAAATTTGAAAGATAAGCGATAGAGGCACTGCCGTAGCAATACGGGCAGTGTCTTTTTAGTGTGCCCTTTTTTCAGAATATCAGTGTCTGTCCATACCATATTGCAAATCTCACATATACTATCATATTCCAAACAATAGGAGGTAGATTTCATGAGCCAATTTATTGATGCGAGAACGTCCCAGAATGCAAGTTTGGCGAACTCCATTGCAATACCGATTCTTGTTACTAATACGCCACAATTATTTGGCCAGATTGGACTTGTAACTACCGCGGGTATTGGTGCCAATCCGCGGGTGCAATTCAAAGGAACCGTTTCAGTGCAGCTTCCCTTGGCCCTCGTTGGAATAACGATAACGATTGTCAGAGGAACCTTGGCGACGGACCCTGTCATCTATTCTGCAACGTCTACGTTCAGCTTGAGCATTCTGGCTCCTCAGGTCATTACGTTCTCTGCGGATGATTTCAATCCACCAATCACACCTCAATTAACGTACACTGCTTTTGTCAGCTCTAACTTGCTGGGTACGATTCGTGTAGGTCCAGAGAACTTTGATGGAGTCTTGTATTCGGACTAAACTTTGAGCGCCATTGCCAACAGTTCGTTATAAATGGAGTATAAATGTGTTAACGAATATGGCCTACCTTGAGAAAGGTAGGTTTTTTCTATTTTACAGGAGTGCGGTTTAACACGTCATTGGATCAGGCATCGTTTATGATATAATTCGTTAGAGATTAAGGGAACGGTCTATGAGTGCATGTAATTGTAAGTCCAAAAAGTCAATGAAATTATGAATGGAAAGCAGGTTTTCAACTAATGATGCATAACGAAGGACAACGATTCCGCTTCAGTCAAGCTCCGGTATGGGACTGGCAGCGGGCATACTATGAACAGAAAGGACTGCAGGCTTGGACAGAGAATCAGGTTCCGCAATATATTACAAGTAACCCCATGATTGCCACGGCGTACGCCGAAATGATTTTTGGTTTTCTACAAGATCTCGCCAGCAAAGGAAAGAATGCAGAGACGGTGACCATTCTCGAGCTTGGAGCGGGCGTAGGCCGCTTGGCTCACCAAATTCTGCTCAAACTGACAGAGTTGAAAGATTTTGCAGGCGTGGAGCTGCCAGCTTTTCGATATGTAATGACCGATCTGGTCGAAGATAATGTATTGGGCTGGAGAGAGCATCCGTCCATGCAATCCTTTATTGACCAAGGAATACTGGATTTTGCACGTTTTGACGCGATACAGGACACTGAGTTGAATCTGGTAGTGGCGGATACTGTTATTCGACCAGGTGATCTGAAGCAACCTTTGCTGTTGATTGCCAATTACTTTTTTGACAGCATTCCACAGGAATTAATTTATGTCGGTGAGGGTGAGATATATGAGTGTGACGTACTCGTCCAATCTCCAAAATCTCCTCTTCATTCGGAGCCTGCCGAGTTACTACAAAACATGGTACTGAGTTATGAATACCGCCGTGCACCTGAGTACAGTGCAGAAGACTATCCTTATCAAGGGCTTATCACACTGTACAAGGAAGAGTTGGAGGATTCGCACATTATGTTCCCGGCAATCGGTTTGTCCTGCCTCGAACGATTAAACAAGTTATCAGAGTCGGGATATGTGTTGATTACTGCGGACAAAGGGGACCATCGACTGGACAACTGGAAGTTTGCCGAGCCGCCTGAATTCGTACTTCATGGGAGTTTTTCTTTAACGGCGAATTATCATGCCATTCAATATGTATTGGAAGGGCAAGGAGCCCACACTCGCTTTACAACACATCATTATAAGGATCTGAACGTTGGATGTATGTTGATGGTGGACGAACCGTTACGGTACGTGAACACCCGGTTGGCGTATCACCGATTTGTTGAACGTTTTGGACCCGATGATTTCTTTAGTATGAAAGAATGGATGGACCATCAAGTAGAGCGAATGGAACTGAAGCAGATTATACCGTTCTGGCGTCTGGGCGGATATGATGCTGAGTTTTTGATTCATTGTGCCAACCGAATTTCGAACCTTCTACCGGATGCAAGCGACGAGGAAATGCTTGATATTCAGTCTGGGATTCACATCATGTGGTCTTCATATTATGTAATGGAGCGGCTAGGAGATGTGGCATTCCTTGCAGGTCAGTTGTTATATGGGATGTACATGTATGAGGACGCCAAGCGATTTCTGGAGCTTTCGTTAGATGCTGATTCGAGTAAACAGGACTCAGCGGTGCTGTACGACTTGGCCGTGTGTTGTTATGAACTTGAACTGGAAAAAGAAACACTGGCTTACACGCGGAAAGTACTGGCCTTGGAACCTGATCATGAAGAGGCAATGGATTTGCTGAAAAGCTTCGAATGACTATAAAGAATTGAAACTTACTCCTCTTATTATCGTATTACTAGGATGATCGCACAAAAATTTCCTGTAAACGGAGGAGGAGATGAGTACATGAAGAAGATTCTGACCATTTTGCTTTATCCACTTGCGGCGGTTGTGGGAGCGTTGGGCACGAATTCAGCTGCGGCTGGCGATATGGTACTTTTTGCGAAAAATATAGCTACAGATCGAGGTTATGACGGGCAGGAGATTTATGCTAAAATTGAACACAGAAATTCCTAAACTACATATCATTTAAACTGTAAAAGGAAATGTTGGACGGAGCGATATGCCAAAGACAATTACTCTTGAAGCGAAGTGTGATGAGCAGGAAGACTGCCTGTACAACCTTTAAGCCGGTTTCGTACCTGATACAGGTATGAATCGGCTTTTATTCATGAATGGGGGATAAACGTTGAAGATTATTATTGGACAGCCCAGGTTGGAACAACAATTGCTGCAGCTGGAAGCGGAATTGAAGCAATATCCGGAAGCGGATGTGTTGTTCTTTCCAGAAGGTTATCTGAATCAGAACGTGGAAGAGGCGAGGCGTCTGGCGGCTGCATATGGAACGATGATTGTATCAGGTCATCGCAGGTTGGATGAACGTCCCAAGGATCGTTCAATTATCATTAACAAGGCTGGGGAGACTGTGTTGGAGAAAGCGAAATATACCCCTGCTGAGGTCGTTAAGGAACAGGACTGGACCATAAGCACCTTATTATGTGACGAGTTGGTGCTGCAAGGGTTTCACAACGAAAATATGGGTAGAGTGGATATTATTATGCATTCCATTGGTGTGGGGATGTTCAGTGAAGAGCAGTATACAGAGTGGATTGAAGAAGCGCGGCAGATGGCGATACAAAATCAATGTATTGTTATGGGGACCAGCCATGCGGACGGTTCATATCGTGACAGTGAAATTTCAATTCCAATCGCCTATTGTATTGCCTCGGATGGTCAAGTGGTCTTGGCATCCAGAAACGATACGCGTACTCGTTTGATTATCCTGGACAAGCGAAATACAGCAGACCTTTATCATGAAGTATCAGGAAATGATGTGAACATCCAAGTCATTCCTTCAGCATAATTCAACTTATAGAATACACTATGTTTGGGCCTGTGAGCTTGCCGAATAGCCCGGTCATTGATGTTCGGATCGACATATGTTATGGCATACCTTGAAATTCAAAGGAGGCCAATCAAAATGAGTGAAGTTGGATACGGTTGTGGCGGCAATGTTGGTGGATTTGGCGGATGGACTTCCACAAGCGCAATTCTCGTACTCTTCATCCTGCTCGTAATCATCACTAAATCTTTCTGGCTGTAAGCCACTGCAGAACAAAGTGAGACCTGTTTATGTGTATGCTCCGCTGAGACTTCAGCGGGGCATTTCTACATTTCTATGAAAGAATGATATGATGAAAGAGATTTGACAACCGAAAACAATGTGCTTAAAATCACATAAGAGACTATTAATAGAGATTGAAGGGATAGCAATGCCGTTTATTCGTTTTAAAGGATTCACAGGACCCCAACTGGAGGAAGTTGTACCCCGCATTACGGAGCAATTTGCGTTGATTACCAATATTCCGCGAGAGAGAATGAAGGCGGAACGTCATGACGTACAAGCTCTTACTCCCTCTCCGGCTTCAGTAGAGATTCTGATGTTCCAACGTGATCAGGATATTCATAATCGGATTGCTTCCTCAATGCAGGCTATTTTGGAAGAAGCGGATTTGCCTGATGTGCATATTTTCTTTAATATACTGTCACCAGCTCTGTATTATAAACAAGGCAAGCCGTTGACAGATTACCGATTGGATTGAGAATAAAATGGCTGCACCGATGATATTCGGAGCAGAGGAGACGAGCAGAGGTGAGCTCGTCTTTTTTGATTCAATCATTCGACTCTTTGATTCGATTTAACCGGAAAGAGCACAAGGAAGATATGATGAATAAGGCACCGCCAATCAAATACACCAGCCGAACCCCCATTTGGTCAGCAATCAGACCGAAGACTACCGTAGATATGCTCATGGCAGTGGATAGAACAATCCCATGCGCTGCGTATACCTTGGACAAGGATTGGACGGGCACATTTCTCTGAAAAGCGGTTTGCTGAGCAATATCGCGGATCTGATAAGCAGGACCCATAAGCACACACAATACCAGAGCAAGCCAAGGAAGGCTGTTTAAACCGTATGCGATGGTCAGCAAGCTAAAGAGAAGAGAACCTATCGCCATACTGGAGATCAGGTGCTTCTGTATAAGAGAGGCCAGGGCAATGGCCAGAATTCCCCCAAGAATGGTGCCGGCAGAATAGCTGGAGTTGATAAGTCCCCACCAACCTTCCTCTTGGCCCAAAGCCTCTTTCACAAAAGCAAGCGTGATAGCGCCGATCCAGATGGAGCCAGCAAGACCTTCAACCAGATCCATGAACGTTATCAGGCGCAACGACCGATTTTTCCAAAGAATAAGCCAACCTTCCCTTAATAAATCCCATCTGGAAGTGGATTTCTCGACTTTCTCCTGAATATCGCGGGTAAGTGAACTGATCGTAATCATTAGCAGCAGGACAGCCCAGGATAAGCTTGTAGCCGCCCAGAAGGTTTGTGAAGCCCCCCAGTGCATAACGATGAATCCTGTCATCGCATATCCAATGATCGTCACGGTCTGAGTAGAGAACGAGAGAAAACTATTCGCCTTCACCAGATCTTCTCCTTGAACCAATCGTGGAGTTAATGTGTTTATTAATGGCGATTCCCATCCGTCCAGGAACGAGAGGATCGCTGTTCCCACAAGCAGAAGAGGAATGTGTGCAGTGAGAGCAGTAAATGCGATGGCGATCCCGGTAATCATCAATGTTTTGGCTAAAGGAATGCTAATAATCAGCTTAGAGAATGCGAAACGGTTCACAAGCAGTGGTGCAGTTAAGCCTGCTACGATACGAGCTGACATTTGAATGAATGGAAACAATGCAGCGTAAAGGACAGACCCCGTCTGACCGTAAATAAATGTTGTGATAACCATGATATATACAACATTAATGAGAGAAAGCAGCGTTTTGGCAGCCCAATATGGATAAAATGCGATGTTCATGCTAAGGTGTCCTTTCCACAACGATAATTATATATTACGGGGATCGTTGCAAACGCACCACAAACAAAGTTGTCATTTTCCCGTCATTGAAGCAGAAAAAAAGCAGCTGTCCCAAGGGACAGCTGTCTTTCTGGTTTCTATAATTCAAGCCACAACGAGCGTAAAAGCGATAAGCAGCATCAACAGACTGGTCATTCTGGTCATCGCCATATAAGGTCTGCTGGGCTCAGCCTCTCCCCGGGAAATCCAGCCATAACGCAAGTACCAGCCAAATTTAGGGAAGCAAAAATTGATGATACACAGTGTCATGAATATAAAAAAGAGGGTCCTCATACCCGATCTTCCTTCCTCACTTTACATGACAGGCTCAAAATTAACGTTTACGTCTTGTGAAAAAGAAAACAAGCAAAATAATAATAATAACGATTAATAAAAATTTCATGAGTAACCCTCCTGATGACTTGATATGTTTTGATGAATGTATTTATCAGGTATTACCCAAGGAACACATGACTTGAATAACTATGTTACAATTAATTATATTGTTTTTATATAATCACATACCATCGGGTTATCGATAGCTCATTGGAAAGCATGAGTACACTAAAGTTTGGTGAGATGAAGGAGGAAGCATGACTAAATACAATCAACTCGCTATACAATGGGAGTTTATTATTTCTAAAATTAAATCTTCCGTGACCGTAGTCGATGCCACCTTGCCTGATTTTCCGCTAATGTATGTAAATGAAAATTTTACTGAGTTAACCGGATATAGTGCGGAGGAGTCAATAGGACAGAATTGCCGGTTCCTGCAAGGGCCGAATACGGACCCAGAAACCGTACAACATATCCGCGAAGCGTTGAAAAAGCAGCAGTCAATTAAGACAGAGATTCTGAACTATACGAAGAACGGACAAAAGTTTTGGAATGAACTAAATATTGATCCCATTTTCGATGATTCAGGGGAATGTCTGTTTTTTGTAGGCATTCAATACGATATTTCGGAGCGAAAATATGCCGAGCAGCAGTTACGTATGGCAGCTTCGCTTACAGAAATGAACAGTAGAGGACAGCTGGAGTTCATCGGGAAGCTGAACCATGAACTTCGTACGCCACTGAACGGGATTATGGGCATGATCGAACTTGTCAGTATGGGTGACAACAGTGAGGAGCAGAAAGAGTACCTGGAGCTTGCGCGCCAGTCAGGGGAAGCTCTTCTAAACATTGTTAACAATAGTCTTGATATGGCCAAGCTGGGCAGAGGGAAAATGGGAGTAGAGCAAATCGAATTTCAGCCGTTGAAGCTGATTCAACAGATTATGAAAACCCATGAACCTTCGGCGCAGAATAAACAAATACGTTTGCTTTGTCATGCCGATCTGGCTGTTCCTGATGTACTCACGGGTGATCCTCTGCGTCTCCGGCAAGTGCTGGATAACCTACTCAGTAACGCTATTAAATTCACGGAACAAGGTGAAGTGCAATTACAGATGGATGTTCAGGAGCAGCGAGGGGATACCATTATCCTGGTATTCACTGTACATGACACGGGAATTGGTATTCCGGAAAATAAAATCAATCAATTGTTTGAAGCGTTCACGCAGACGGACGTCTCCCATGCACGCAAATTTGGCGGCAGCGGACTTGGACTCACGATTTGCAAAGAGTTGCTTGAATTGATGAATGGTCAAATTTCGGTGGAGAGTATCGAAGGTGAAGGGACGAAGTTTGAGGTTACCTTGCCTTTACTTCGACAACAGATGGTTCCTAACGTGGGGTAGTCTATACAGAACAGCCGGGAATGTCGGCTGTTTTTTTTATGTTTTTATATTGTTTAGCGAACTGGCGTTCTGGTATAATGCAAGTGTTGAATGGGGGAGAAACAGCATGAGTAAACGACGCAGAAGTAGAAAGAGCAAGGGCAGGCAACGATTTAAAAAGCAGATATTGACGCTGGTGGCCATGTTAGTGGTAGCACTCTATGCATGGGTTGGGGGAGAATGGTCACTGGATATACCTTCCCAATTTGGGGGGAGCAACGGGAGCGTAGATCATACCATCACATTCCCTGCTGATCGATATCCCGAAACAGCCAATCATATCAAGAAGGCCATCAAGGAAGGTCATTCGGATGTATGCACCATTGATCGCAGTGGAGCTGAAAGTAATCGGGACTTGTCACTCAAGGGTGTTCCGGTCAAAAAGGGGAAAGATCGGGATGAATGGCCAATGGCGATGTGTGCCGAAGGTGGAGCAGGTGCAGATATTCAATATATTAGCCCTAAAGATAATCGCGGTGCAGGCTCGTGGGTGGGAAACCAACTAAGTACATATCCGGATGGAACGCGTGTAAAGTTTGTGGTGAAATAACGACAACAGGCTGTGAATGTGAAAGTAATCTATACAGATATGCCCTGGGGCTTTGAAAGAGTGTGGTACAGATTATAGAGCAAAAAGAAAACCAGACGTCGATGCGTCTGGTTTTCTTTTATAAATGGCAAAATAATCACGTCTAGTTCACGTATACATACACGAAGTGCTTGTTCCCTGTTTACAGATCAGCCGTACACAACTGCATTCCACTTAAATGATGAGAGCGGATAGTTAACAATCGAGTGACTTGTTCGACTTCGTCGAATGGAATCCACAGGCTTCCGTGAACTGTCCGTAAGGAAAGAATGGAAGCATCGGCTGTACGTTCCGGAAATCCAGTTGCCGTTTGTCCACTTGTATTACGGACGATAATTTGTTGTTTGCGCCGAATGGCAATTTCTACCTCTTTTTTCATATGTCATTGCTCCTGGTTATGGAATAGTAATTCGATATGTCAATAATTTCAATGGTTAATTTGGCTTCTTTATCTAGTCTATCAGAACTAGGTATAGATTTCCAGATCAGAAATTATATTTTACATAGGTGTAAGGACTTATTGCATGCTTTCCGTTTTTGAAGGAGCAGCGAAGGGTTATATAAGGGTAAAAGGAGGGGGACGTATAATGACACAATTGCTGATCGGCCTTGTACGCACGGAGAATGAAGCCATTATCATGCTGAATAAATTGAAAGAGGAAGGCATAGCAGATAAATTTCTGGGCGCGGTAGCCAAAGAACAAGTCAATCTCGAAGTGGTAAGTGAGAAGACTGGTTTGCCGATGCCTCTGAAGGGTGCAGGAACAGATGGAGCATTAGGCGTGCTTAAAGGGGTACTTGCTGGTCTGGGCAAGCGAATGGACCAGACGATGTCCATTGGAAAAGCGGTACGCAAACTCGCAGGCAACGAGATTGGAAGTGAGACGGATGATCTGGTACTCACCTTGACAGAAGCCGGGGTGTCCGAAGAAGATGCTAACTACTATGAAGATTGGCTGGTGCAGGGGAACATCCTTGTGATTGTGGAGTGCAGCGAGGAAGAGGCAGCCCGAATTGCACCTATTCTTCTTTTTTAGTTTAATTTAAGCCTGATTTTAGGTTTCTTTAATGTTGGGGAGGTATTCTTATTTCACACCTCCCTTAATATAGATGGTTTAAAGAAAGTTCGGGACCGCAACTCGAACTTTCTAGGCACTGCTCGCTAACGCTGGCAGTGCCTGTTTTATTTTTTTTGGATTATTTTATGTTAAGGTATTGCAAAGCTATAAATTTCATGGTAAGATATTTCTTGTCGCCAAGAAATACATACCCATGCCGGGGTGGCGGAATTGGCAGACGCACAGGACTTAAAATCCTGCGGTAGGTGACTACCGTACCGGTTCGATCCCGGTCCTCGGCATCCTAAGAAAAGATCGCATGACACTTGTTAAACAAGTTGTTCATGCGATCTTTTTTTGTTTGAAAATTTTAATTTTTATCACTTTCTGCTGTACCATTCAGTTCATAAACATTAAAAAACGATAATACATATCAGATGACGCCTATGGGGCTGCCCATTATGAATTCCCAGGATCGATGGTGTATACTATCCGTAGGCATAAATTACCTTTAACTTTGAACTTGAAGAACTCAAGGTTGCATAACAAATTAAACAATTTAATGGACGGAGGACTCGACCCATGTTGAAACAGCTTAAGCCCTATAAGGTGCTGCAGGAACGCAGAATTGAAGAGTTGAAGTCAGATGCGTATCTCCTGGAACATCAGAAATCCGGAGCCAAAATTGTACTCTTATCCAATCAGGATGATAATAAAGTGTTCAGTATCGGTTTCCGTACTCCTCCGGAAGACAATACAGGTGTAGCTCACATTTTGGAACATTCCGTACTTTGCGGCTCCAAGAAATTTCCGGCCAAGGATTCCTTTGTTGAATTGCTGAAGGGTTCTCTTAATACATTTCTGAATGCGATGACATATCCAGATAAAACGATTTATCCGATTGCAAGCCGGAATGATCATGACTTCCATAACCTGATGGATATTTATCTGGATGCGGTACTCCACACAAATATTTATGATAATGAAAAAATATTTCTGCAGGAGGGTTGGAATTACAACCTGACCTCAGCTGAAGATGAGTTAACCTATAACGGCGTTGTATATAACGAGATGAAGGGTGCGTTTTCTTCCCCGGAACGGATTGTGCGCAGAGAAGTCCTGAATTCACTTTTCCCAGATACTACATATTCCTGTGAATCAGGCGGATTTCCCGATGCCATTCCCGATCTGACTTATCAAGGCTTGCTGGATTTCCACTCCAGATACTATCATCCGTCCAATAGCTTCATTTATTTGTATGGGGATATGGATATGGAAGAGAAATTGCAGTGGTTAGATGAAAACTATCTGAGTGAGTATGATCGAATTGAGATTGATTCTGCCATTCAGCTCCAGCCTGCATTCGCACAAAGAGTGGATGCAGTTAAGACATATTCTGCCGGAAGTACCGAATCAGAAGTGGATAACAGCTTTTTGACCTATAATGCGGTCATTGGAACGAGTCTGGACAAGGAATTAAACATCTCGTTTCAAATTTTGCTGTACGCACTGCTTAACGCTCCAGGAGCGGTTCTGAAGCAGGCCTTACTGGATAAGGGCATTGCGAAGGATGTCTATGGCACGTATGATGACAGCCTGTATCAGCCCGTATTCACGGTTGGATTGAAGAAGAGCAATCTGGCAAGCAAAGAAGATTTTCTGGGGACGGTAAAAGAGGTACTTGAGCGTGTGGTGAAAGAAGGATTTGATCCAAAAGCGCTGCTCGCAGGTATTAATTCCTATGAATTCAACCACCGCGAAGCGGATTATGGAAGAATGCCCAAAGGATTAATCTACGGCTTCTCCTCATTGCAAAGCTGGCTGTATGATGTTGATGCTCCATTTACTCATTTGGAAGCAAATGACGTATTCGCCGAGCTGAGAACGAAGATGTCCGAGGGTTACTTTGAGAAGTTGATTGATACGTATTTACTGAAAAATACACATACTTCCTTCGTTGCTGTCACGCCGGATAAAGGATTGAACGCACGCAAAGAGGAAGCACTGAAAGCACATCTGAAATCAGTTCAGGCGGGACTGAGTCAGGAAGAGATTCAGCAGCTCATTCAGAGAACCGAGGCTCTTGCCGAGTACCAGAATGCACCTTCAACCAAGGAACAACAACAGGTAATTCCGACGTTGTCGATAGAGGATATTGAACCGAAAGCATCCACGCTGTATCAGACGGTAAATCAGGTAGAAGGTACAACCGTCCTGCACCATAACATCTATACCAACGGGATTGGTTATCTGAGATTGTTGTTCGATATTAAGGAAGTCCCGCGGCGTTTGCTGCCGTATGTTGGATTGCTGAAAAGTGTGCTCGGTTACGTCGACACTCAGAATTTCTCATTTAATGAATTGTCGAATGAGATTCACATTCATTCCGGGGGCATTCATAGCGGCATCGGTACGTATGCAAACGCGCATGAGCACCGTGATTTCAAGGCTACGTATGAATTCAACGCCAAAGTACTGTATGACAAACTTGGATTTGCTTTTGACATGATCAACGAAATTGTGTTTACGTCCAAATTTGATGATTCGAAGCGTTTATATGAAATTATTGCCCAGTTGAAAGGCAACTTGCAGCGCAATCTGATCAGCGGAGGGCATTCAGCGGGAATTGGTCGTTCTACCTCTAAACATTCGGCTGTCGCAAACTTCAGGGAAGCGGTTAGCGGCATCGCCTTTTACCAGTGGCTTGAGGAGCTTCAAGCGAACTTTGAGGCAAGAAAAGAAGAACTGTCGACCAGCCTTCAATCGTTGACTAGCTTTATTTTCAGACCGGAAAACTTGCTTGTAAGTTACACTGCGGATGATCAGGGATATGCGGGCTTGGAGAAACAGGTATCCGATTTGAAAGCGAAGCTGTTCACCCAGGACGTTGCCAAGGAAAAAGAGGCATTTACACCTGTGCATCACAAAGAAGGATTCAGATCTCCATCTGAAGTGCAATATGTCGTTCAAACAGGTAATTTTATCGATAAAGGGTATTCGTACACCGGCTCGCTGCGTGTCTTGCAGGGGATTCTATCTCTGGATTACTTGTGGAACAATATCAGGGCCAAGGGTGGAGCATACGGGTGCATGTCAGGCTTCAGACGTAATGGAGACAGCTATGTAGCATCGTACCGCGACCCGAATCTCGAAAAAACGTACAAAGTTTATGAAGAGATCCCACAATACCTGAAGGATTTCAAAGCAGACACACGGGAAATGACGAGATATATCATTGGCGCCATCCAGGACCTCGATACACCAAGAACACCTTATGGCGAAGGATCATTCTCTCTGGAATGTTATCTGTCTAATGTCACCGAAGCCGATCTTCAGAAAGAACGGGATGAAGTGCTAAGCACAACAGAAAGTGACATTATAGGTTTTGCCGAAGTGGTATCTTCCATATTGGAACAGCAGCAACGCTGTGTTATCGGTAATGAAAACAAGATTGAGGAACAGAAGCAATTATTTGACGAAACCCTTGATTTGATCAAGAACTAATTGAATGATGCATCTAAGTTAAAGTATGAAGTAATAAACATCTGATCCCAAAGGGCGCTTTTATGAGCTGTAATAGCTTATAACTGCCGCCCTTTTCTTGTTATACAGAGGGATTCTCATTCAATCCATTCTAATCAATCAGCTTCTGTTGAGGTTTAGGTAACGGCGAGCATATTATAGATCTTTAACGTGCGCAGATCTTCCTTAGACATTTTCAGTTCGTTATATAACTCCTGATTCTCAGGCAAGGGTGTTCGAGAGAATAACATTTTCAAAGCGATGGGCATAAAGGGGCGGAAGGAAACACCTGCCATCAATCCCCACTTTTTCTCAGACTCCTGAAAAGATGCCAGAATGTTAATATACAGATTCTCCAGCGGTGTAGCCTGATTTTTTAGAATCAGCGTGGTGAGTGTGTCGTAATGCTCGGTGTGACCCCAATACATATTTTCGCATTCCTGATAATTCTCAAAATTCTTGACGTTCATATACATCACGGTTCGATAACGATTCGCGTCCGACTGTGCCATCATGTCAATGACACAACGGATGAGGCTGTTGTTGCGTCCATCATAAAAATACGAATAAAACCGTGTGGAATTTTTGAAAAAGCTGGACGGTACCGTATTCATAAGGGGAGAGGCTTGCTTCGGTTCAATATACAGCAGCTGCTCCACCTGAATGTTCAATGAATCAGCAATTTGATGCAGCGTGACTATATCAAGGGTGATATCTCCGCTCTCGTATTTGGACAGAGTAGCTTTACTTTTGTGAATCTGATCCGCCAGCTGCTGAACCGTTAATCCTTTCCATTTGCGGAAATTACGGATTTTCTTGCCCACTTCTTTGTTGATGGTGTTCATATCGGATCTCCTTTTGCTAAGTTTCTTAAGAATATGGGAAAAGGTGAAACCCCTCGGTAAAATCAATCTTTACGAAAAATATAACACTTTTCTCATGAAAAAACCTATTTTGAAGAAACATTAAGATCAATTTGTTTCTTCTGAATAGATTGTATTATGTTTGATGTAACTTCTAAGCCATGAAATAATGTGACTACCAGAACCTCATCCCAGGATGGAGAACAGAGAGAAAGAGGCGCAGAAGGCTATGAAATATGATTTTGATGAGATTATTGATCGCACAGGAACCAATGCCATGAATACGGATGGTTTCCGTCAATATATTTTTAATGCAACAGAAGATATGAAATTTCCCTTTAAGGATGAAGAGTTTATTCGCATGTGGATTGCAGATATGGAGTTTGCCACACCTCCCGAAATACGGGAAGCAGTTAAGGAGCGTTTGGATCGAAAAATTATGGGGTACTCCCAGGTATTCGATCCCGCATACTACGAAGCTGTCTCCAACTGGATGAACAAATACTATGACTGGTCTTTCCCCAAGGAGCATCTGGAGACGTCGCATGGGATCATTCCCGCTCTATATGAATTAGTTGAATATATTTGCAAACCAAATGAGAAGGTACTGATTGTGACACCCTCCTATGGTTATTTCAAATCGGCTGCGGAGCATAATCATCTTGAACTCGTTTGCTCAGATTTGATCAACGATCAGGGACATTATTCAATTGACTTTGCAGATTTTGAAGCCAAAGCCAGGGATGAACAAGTCACCTTATGTATTTTCTGCAATCCGCATAATCCGTCCGGACGGGTATGGACAACAGAAGAGTTACAACGTGTGGGCGAAATCTGTCTTAGCCATAACGTATGGGTAATCTCGGATGAAATTCACTGTGACTTGCTGCGCACAGGTAAGAGGCATACGCCTCTTGCCAAGCTGTTCCCGGATACGGATCGAATCATTACCTGTATGTCGCCAAGCAAAACGTTCAACATGGCGGGCCTAATGTTCTCCAACGTGATTATTGCAAATGAAGGACTTCGAACAATCTGGCAGAAACGGCATTATGGATTCAAAAATCCGCTGAGCATTGCTGCAACGCAAGCGGCTTACGAACATGGCGACGAATGGCTGAAACAGTTGAAAATGTATCTCGATGACAATTTTGCCTTTGTGGATCAATATGTGAAGCGTTATCTGCCACAGGCGGTATTTCATATTCCGGAGGCTACGTATCTGGCATGGATTGATATTACGGCATACGTCCCCTCAAATGTAAACCTGCCTTTATTTTTCGCTGAACAAGCGGGGGTATTACTTGAAGATGGGCATATGTTTGTAGCTAATGGAGGAGGGTGTATCCGCTTGAACCTGGCATGTCCGCGTTCGGTTGTTGAAGAGGGTCTCAGAAGAATAAGCACTCTATTGGTCAATAAAGATGAAGGCGTACCCGTTCAAGTCTGATAAAGTTATCTATAAACAAGGTACTGGATTGCTTTAACTCTGTAGTACAAAATCAAAGCGTATCAGTTCGTGTTAGCTATTCTATGGTCACTCCCAAGTAACGTTAGTTATACAGGTAACCTATCCCCCTGATGTACACTTCTGGTCTGCTGTCCCCGGTTATGTTAAAATGGTGGATAGTCTATGAGTCGTAGGATGCGGCTCACGCAGGTGGCAGTTCGTTATGTGGACTGCACGGATATGTATTCATCAGGGAAAGGAGCCTTTACATATGTTTGGAAATGATTGGGACACGGTACTTCAGGAAGAGACTGAAGCCGAGTATTTCAACAACATTCGTTATGCACTCGCCGCCGAGTATAAAACACAGACCATCTTTCCACCCAAAGAAGACTTGTTCTCGGCTCTCAAACTGACCCCGTATCATAAGGTCAAGGCCGTTATTATCGGTCAGGATCCTTATCACGGAGCAGGTCAGGCTCAAGGATTAAGTTTCTCGGTCAGACTGGGGGTGCGCATTCCTCCTTCTTTGAAAAATATATATAAGGAGCTTCACGCGGATCTGGGTCTGCCGATTCCGAATCACGGATCGCTGGTTCATTGGGCAGAGCAGGGCGTGCTGCTGCTGAATGCAGTTCTGACGGTACGGGAAGGGCAGCCAAACTCCCATCAGGGACTGGGATGGCAGACGTTTACTGACGCTGTTATCCGGGCATTGAATGAACGTTCAGAACCGATGGTATTTATGCTTTGGGGCAGTCATGCCCAGAAGAAAGGGGCATTCATTAATCGGGATAAACACCTGGTGTTGGAGTCTACGCATCCAAGTCCGCTTGCAGCACATCGTGGTTTCCTGGGCAGTCGTCCTTTTTCCAAAGCCAATGAATTTTTGACCTCCAAAGGTATTGAACCGATTGATTGGACGATACCGGAAAACTAGACAAACGGGGGGCGATGGCATTGCGACATTGGGTAGGACGGAAAGTAGCCGTATATCGTGCAACCGGCATACGAGAGCCACTGAAAGGAACGCTGGTCGAGTGGGATGAAGAAGCGGATTGTGTACGAATCGGACCGAAGCGGATCAAGGTATCGTTCGACAATATCGCAATGATCCGGCCTCTGCCTGAAGAGAGCCTTCCCTTGAAAAAAGCGCGATCCGAGGTGCATAAGGTTGGATATGTGATGAAAAAGGCCGTACAATTTGAAAATGCCATCTATTTCAAATCACAGGTTATGATTTGGCGTCGGGCCAAAATTGTAGCATTATCCACAACGATTATACGTCATGATGATGATCAGGTTGAGCTTGCAGACGGCCGGATTCTTCGCAAGGACAAGCATATGTTCGTGGTGCGCTCACGGCGTGGAATACGATAAGTCCACTGATATTTAATATTCATTTCATGCAAAGATCATATGGATTTAATGTTCGACCTTTATAGTAAACAGTAACAACCCCTTCTAAATGATGTGTACTAATTATGGGAGCCCGGCCGGCTGCAAACGGTCGGGTGTTTTTTTGTCTATTGGTTCTGTTAACCTGTTGTACATACCCATAACATTCATGTTATATATTATTAAAATAGATAAATTGAACTAACATTTACACGAGAACGTAGAGCGTGTCATCGAAGTGGCAAGTGTAAATATTCTTAAGTTCAATCTAAAAGATCATGAGAAGGAGTGAAACCCATTGAAACGTATATGTGTTTTTGCAGGCTCCAACCCGGGAAATCACCCCGATTACACACAGCAGGCTATTAATTTGGGCAAACAGATCGCCGATAGCGGGTACGCACTTGTCTATGGCGGTTCATGTATGGGATTAATGGGTGCAGTCGCGGATGCTGCTCTGAAGCAGGGTGGAGAAGTGATTGGAGTCATGCCGACGGGTTTGTTCCGGGGAGAGGTCGTACATGCAGGTCTTACGCAGCTGATTGAAGTGGGAACGATGCATGAACGCAAGGCAACGATGGCTGAACTGTCCGACGGATTTGTGGCTCTTCCTGGTGGGATGGGTACATTTGAAGAACTATTTGAGGTTCTTTGCTGGGCACAAATTGGCATTCATCGTAAACCCGTCGGTTTGTTAAATGTAAACGGATATTACGAGCCGTTGATGAAAATGGTCGAGCACAGCGTGCATGAAGGATTCTCCAACACCTCACATCTCAGTCTATGGAGTTTGGAATCTGATCCAGCTGAACTGTTGAACCAGATGTCCTCCTATATTCCGGCACAGTTGACCCAGAAGTGGTCCCAGCTTCAGGATAAGTAAACTACCCGCTCCAGCGGAAAACTTTCCGTTGTGCCCAAGCAAGTTCCCTCGCCAAACATAGTCTATAGTGTACTTTCTTAAAAGAGGGGAGTGTCACTCATGAGCGAAATCAAAGGCACAGGATACGGTTACGGATACGGCGGCTTTGGCGGTGGAGCATGGACATCAACAGGCGCGATTCTGGTGTTGTTCATCCTGCTCGTTATTATCTCTCGTACATTCGTTCTGTAATTCGGTCAGCCATTCCGGGACGGTGACATAGTTGCCAGGGCAAAGCCCGATGAAGAAATGGCCTTTCCAAAGAGGCGCCGGTACGGTCGGCGTCTCAGGGGAACGGTTTTTTTCTGTTTGCAAAAAAAAGAACTCCGTCTCCATTGAAAAGAGAGACAGAGTGGGGCAAGAGGAGCTAGACCGTTACCTCAGTACCACCAGGCAAACTGAGTGTTCTCCAGGCAATGTATAATCCGATTGCGGCTGCAATAATAGCAAGGATGGCAGCGATAAAAGCCAACTTATCCAGTTGATGTTGTTCTTCAAGAACAGAGGATTGATTACTTGTTTTGTCTGGAACAGAGAGCCCCCGAACAGATGCCTTTTTCATGTATTGGCGTGGTCCGGGGGGCGTTCTTGTTTTGCTGCTGGGTTTGCCGGATCTGCTTTTGGCAGAAATTCTGGGCAAGGGAGCTTTTTTGGAGGAAGATTTGGAAGATACAGATCTATTCTTCGTTAGGGGTTTCAATGGGCGACCTCCTTACAGCGGAGTGCAGTTGTCTATGACTGATACTATATTATGTCTGCTTTACAGATTGAGTTCACAAAATGAGTGAATCCCCAGCCCTACCAAGATGTTGCCCTATAGACGGACGGAGCATGCAATTAAACGCTCTGTTAATACAGGTATGACAAACTGCGTTTATAGTGAGAATCATAGAGTTAATTTTGAACTCAGGAGGCGCTGGAATGAAAAGAATTGAGAATATCGCCCATAGGGGAGCATCTGCCGTATGCCCCGAGAATACGATGGTGGCCTTTGAACGCAGCTTGCAGTTAGGAGCAACAGGTATTGAAACAGATGTCCAGCTGTCTGGTGATGGTAGCCTGGTACTGATACATGATGAGACGTTAAGCCGCACTGCTGGTGCAGAAGGCTGGGTCAAGGATAAGTCATTTGAAGAATTGCGTACTCTTGACGCAGGAGCTTGGTTCCACGCCGATTTTGCTGGAGAACGCATTCCATCTTTGGAGGAATTGTTCGATCTGGTTCGGGGAAAAGACATTTTACTTAACCTGGAATTGAAAAATGGTATTGTTAGTTATAAAGGAATGGAAGAAAAGTTGATACAAGCGATTCGGGATTGGGACATGGAACAACACGTCATTCTGTCCAGCTTCAATCATGCCTCATTAGTGAGATGCAAACGTCTTGCACCAGAAATTCAGACAGCACTTCTATATATGGAAAAGCTCTACCGTCCTTATGATTATGCTGCCAAACTGGAAGCATCTGCACTGCATCCCTACAAGATGGCTGTAACACGAGAAGAAGTTGCTGCTGCGTTGGCTCAGGGAATTGCAACACATCCGTTCACGGTGAATGATCCTGCCCAGATGCAGGAACTGATCGACATGGGTGTAAGGGGAATCATTACGGATGTGCCTGATGTACTGGCAGCATTGACTGCTGTACATAGTCGTTAATTCATATTAAAACTAAGGTGCTGCATTGGAGTTCTATACTCCGTGCAGCTTTTTTAGTACAAAAATTCATTTATGCAATAAACATGTCCCATTTGTCCATTGCCAGCGACAGTTAGTTGACATACAATGGTCTATGGGAATGAGAATCAATATCAATATCAGTTTTGTATAATAGAGAGGTGAATGTTATGTACATAGGATCTGTCTACACCACTCATAACAAGGGTGGGAGCATATGAGTTCGAAAGTTTCACCGGCAAGTCAACCTACAGAATCACCGACAGCCAAAATACACACTCGTCCCTGGGCTGCCACATTGATCCTGACCGGGGGGATTCTGCTGCTTGCGCTGGGTATGGCGTTGTCCATTTCCTTTGGGGCTGCAGATATTAAGCTGGGCGTTGTATGGGAGGCCATTTTCAACTTTAATCCTGAACTGACTCCGCATCAGATTATATGGGAGATTCGTTTACCACGTATTCTTGGCGGAGCGATGGTCGGTGCCTGCTTCGCTGTAGCCGGTGCGATTATGCAGGGAATGACCCGAAACCCGCTGGCAGATTCCGGTTTGCTCGGACTAAATGCTGGCGCGGGATTTGCGCTTGCTATTTGCTTTGCCTTTTTCCCGGGCATGCCATATATGTATATCATTCTGTACTCCTTCGTTGGTGCAGGACTTGGGGTTCTGTTGGTTTATGGTTTCGGTGCAGCCTCCAAATCCGGACTTACACCTCTCCGGCTCGTTCTGGCGGGGGCGGCAGTGTCTGCGATGTTATCAGCACTTAGTGAAGGGATTGCACTGTATTTCAAAATTGGACAAGACCTCGCTTTCTGGACAGCTGGTGGTGTAGCCGGAACGAAGTGGTCCCAGTTGGAAGTTATGTTCCCTTGGGTTTTGGCTGCGCTTATTGCGGGGATTATTATCTCCCGTTCCATTACGCTGCTTAGCTTGGGAGAAGACATTGCCGTTGGATTGGGCCAACGTACTGGCTTGATCAAGCTGGTTGGTCTGATTGTTGTCCTGATCCTCGCGGGTACAGCCGTATCCGTGGTGGGTGCTGTTGGTTTTGTAGGGCTTATCATTCCCCATCTCACACGTAAATTGGTTGGGGTCGATTATCGCTGGATTATTCCATGTTCCGCAGTGATGGGCAGTCTGCTGCTCGTATTCGCGGATCTGGCTGCACGTATGATTAACCCGCCATATGAAACGCCAATTGGCGCTTTGGTTGCCCTAATTGGGGTACCTTTCTTCCTCTATCTGGCGCGTAAAGAAAGGAGGACTCTGTAACGATGGAATCCTCAACTCTGGTTGGAGCAGAACGCAAAAAGAGAACAAAAAGCACCATTGTCATGATTGTGCTTGGTGCGTTGATTATTACGGCTTTTATTATCAGTATGAATACAGGGTTCACTCGGCTTTCTCCGCTTGAGGTTATGCGGACCTTGTTTGGCGGTGGGACTGCTAAGCAGGAACTGATCTTGTTTGAATTCCGTTTGCCGCGTATCGTCATTTCAGTTCTGGTTGGTGCGGGACTTGCGCTATCCGGTTGTATTCTACAGGGGGTATCCCGAAATCCTCTGGCTGATCCAGGAATTCTCGGTATCAACGCTGGAGCCGGATTGGTTGTTATGTTGTTTGTTTCCTTCTTCCCGACAACAACGGCAGCTCCCGTATTTTTGCTGCCCATCCTGGCCTTGATCGGGGCGACTTTTGCTGCATTTCTGATTTATGTGCTCTCTTACAAAAAGGGAGAGGGCCTTATGCCTACGCGCATGCTGCTTACAGGGATTGGGGTAGCGGCAGGGATCAGCTCAGCCATGATCGTGCTGACACTTCGGCTCAGTCCGGAAAAGTATCAATTTGTGGCCACCTGGATGGCAGGTAGCATCTGGGGTTCCAACTGGAAATTCGTAACGGCGTTGCTGCCGTTTCTCATTGTCCTCGTGCCGCTTGTTCTGTATAAAGCCCGTGTGCTCAATGTACTGAACCTGGGTGATCAAACAGCGAGTGGTCTCGGCGCTCCGGTGGAACGGGAAAGACTGATCCTGCTGGCTGCTGCCGTGGGACTGGCCGGATCATGTGTATCCGTCAGTGGCGGCATTGGTTTTGTGGGTCTAATCGGTCCACATCTGGCACGTCGTCTCGTGGGACCAAAACATCAGTTCCTTTTGCCTGCATCTGCATTAGTCGGATCATTGCTCGTGCTTGTTGCAGATACGCTGGGACGCGTAATTTTGCAGCCTTCCGAGATTCCAGCAGGTATTCTGGTTGCCATCATTGGTGCCCCGTACTTCCTGTATCTCTTGAGCAAAACGAAATAGAAAGCAATCATGTGGTATGGTTGCTATAAGGAGGGCTACAGTCCATGCTTCGCCGTTTCTTTGCCTATTACAGGCCTTACAAAAAGCTGTTCATTCTGGACTTTAGCTGCGCGATTTTCGTAGCTCTGCTGGAACTTGCCTTCCCGCTGGCAGTTAATAGAGTCGTGGATGACCTTTTGCCAGGGGGACGCTGGGACTGGATTTTATGGGCATGTCTTGCGCTGCTCGCGATCTATCTATTAAACTCGTTCCTCAACTTTGTTGTTACATACTGGGGACATAAGCTTGGTATTAATATCGAGACCGATATGCGTAAAGCGCTCTTTAATCACGTACAGAAGTTATCATTCCGTTTCTTTGACAATACCAAAACAGGGCACCTGGTCTCTCGTATGACCAATGACCTGATGGATATCGGCGAGATTGCCCATCATGGTCCGGAGGATGTATTTATCGCAGTCATGACGTTGATCGGTGCATTCAGCATCATGATGAGCATTAACGGAAATCTGGCCGTGTTAACATTTATCATCGTGCCGCTCATTATTTATCTATCCTTGTATTTTGGCAGCAAGATGTCCAAGGCATTTAGCCGAATGTTCGGGGATATAGCAGATTTCAATGCACGTGTAGAAAACAATGTAAGTGGTATTCGCGTGGTTCAGGCTTTTGCGAATGAAGAGCATGAAAAGGCTCAATTCGCTGTAAACAACAGCCGTTTCCGTCAGACCAAACTGATCGCGTACAAAATCATGGCTTGGAACTCTTCCATCAGTTATATGCTGATGAAGCTGGTATCCCTTTTTGTGCTGGTATGTGGCACATGGTTTGTTATTAATGGCAGTATGAGCTACGGTCAATTTATTGCATTTATTATGCTGTCCAATGTGTTTCTTACACCCATTCAGAAGATCAACTCCGTTATTGAGACGTATCCAAAAGGGATTGCAGGTTTCAAACGTTATACGGAATTGCTCGATATGGAGCCGGACGTTGAAGATCGACCGGGTGCCACTACAGTGTCTCATCTGCGTGGAGATATCCGATATGAGCAGGTAACCTTTGGCTATTCGGATCAGGAGCCTGTTCTGAAAGGGATTGATCTGAATATTAACGCCGGCGAAACCGTGGCCCTTGTAGGACCATCTGGTGCAGGGAAAACAACGCTTTGTAGTCTGCTGCCTCGTTTCTATGATGTGCTGGAAGGTCGCATCACGATCGATGGTCAGGAGATTCAAGACATGACGCTGGATTCATTGCGCAGTCAGATCGGAATTGTTCAGCAGGACGTGTTCCTGTTCGATGGAACAGTTCGTGAGAATATCGCGTATGGCAAGCTGGATGCAACAGAAGAAGAAATCTGGATGGCAGCTCGTCGTGCACAGATGGAAACACTGATCACTTCCATGCCGGAAGGAATGGACACGTTAATTGGTGAACGCGGTGTGAAACTGTCCGGCGGACAGAAACAGCGGTTGTCCATTGCGCGTATGTTCCTGAAGAATCCTCCGATTCTAATTTTGGACGAAGCTACGTCTGCACTGGATACGGAGACAGAAGCAGCAATTCAGCAATCCCTTGCGGAATTGTCCGAAGGACGGACTACCCTGGTCATTGCCCACAGATTGGCTACGATCAAAAATGCGGATCGCATTATTGTTGTTGCCGAACAGGGAATCACGGAGCAGGGTAGACATGAGGAGTTGCTTCAAGCGGGTGGAGTATACAGCCGTCTGCATTATGCACAGTTTGGCGCCTGAACGTAACTGAGCGTTTGTGAACAGTGACTCTGCATAAGAAAACTGTATATGAATTAAAAAAAGACGCCTTCGGTTACTCATTATCCTGAGTAAGACGAAGGCGTCATTTCTACTTTCTAATATCACGTTACTGATCTTGATTTGAAGTAGTGTATTCAACTGATTCTGCTTCAGCGGTCGTAGTGGATGGCTCTGCTTTGCTACCACAGGCTGATAACAGCGCACCAATCAGGGTAATCATGAGTATAAGGGTACCGAGCTTGCGAGTTGCTTTTATCGTTATGGTTCCTCCCGCATAAGTTACTTATTGGATAATATAATCATTATCAATTTAATTCAAATGTGATCAATTTGTCGAAAGCGTAGTGGCAGTACAATGGACAAACAGGCGGAAATCCTTTGTAAAAATATATGGGGAATTTGAAGGAGAGGAGACAAAGTTATGTTGTACATTTTCATAACCTGGCTAATATTGATTTTAATGTTGATTCTACTGGCTCAAGGCATCCAAAAGAGTTCCAAGGATAGAGAGCGATCTGTTAAACGTTGGCGCGGACGGTTAATCGGACTTTTTATTTTAGGTAGCGTACCATTGGGATATGCATTATATACGGAGTTACGCGGGGGATATATAGGAGCCAACATTGGGCTGGGACTGGCTTTGTTTTTTACCTGGGCATACTGTGCTCTCTTGTTATGCGTTGTATTAGTGATCTGGGGAAGGTTCGGGTATAAGCAGTACAAAAAGAAGTGATTTTGTTGCCCTCAAGTTTATGATAAACATACGTTTGCATTGCAACATTAACCATATATGGAACGTTGAAATTAGAAATAGGTTTTAATAAGGGGGATTTACATATGTCCCATCTTCGTCGAGTACTGATATCGCTCTCAATCCTGATCGTATGCCTTACCGGATGTTCAAGACATATCGATTGTAATTCTGTGCAAACTCAAGCGAATACACCAAGTGAAGATGGATTCACTGGTTATGTGGTTGCCCGCGAAGGCAATTCCATTCTAGTGGTTGATCCTGCATATGAAGACTTCGGTGTGAACAAAGGAGAAAGTCGGTATTATCCGGCAAAATGGTTCTCCAATTCGCCTGATCCGCAGATCGGCTCCTATGTTGAGATCTGGACAGATGGGAGCCCCGAAAACCAGCCTTACCCTGGACAAGCGAGAGCGGAAACGATTGCTTTATCTTGCCCGGCCACCCCAGATGGTGCTCATATGAGTGAGGAGGATGCCATCCGGGCTGGATTGTACTCATCAGACGGAGAGCAAGTACGTATTCCTGTAATTGAGAATGTCGATTTTAATGAGGATATAGGAACATGGACCATTCGTATGCGAGATGCAATGTCAACGTCGGATACTCAGGATCAGATTGAAGTAAAAGTAGAAGACATTGAGCCGGTATCGGAGCAGGAGTAAGGATCTAGGTTTTCAATGTTGGATGAGAAGAGGAGATAGGTCTGAATGTTAGAGATTAGCTTCCCCGCGACAAGCATGATTTTGAAGCGGTACGTAAGTTAAGTGAATTAAGTAATGAAGAGTTGAGAGATATCATTCCTGAGGTTGATTTGAAAAGAATTTTGAAAAATCCTACAAAGGATGAGATGCTTGAGGAATTGGATGAGGTTATAGGAATGGCACAACCTTTCAGGGGTGCCGAGAAATCAAGGAGCAACATGAGTCCTGCAGATTGTAGTGTAGGAATGATTTGATGATGTGAAAGTTTAGTGAAATAAGAAGGTGTGATTTTTATTTTGTATCAAGGAAAGTCAAGAAAATTCATCATTGTATTGTTATCGTTGTATACTTGTTTAACATTGTATTTCTTGTTCCTGGGCTTCGATAGAAGCTCATCCAGTCCTGATCAGGGCTTGCGATACAGCTTAACCCCTGAAGGAATTCCTTTACATTTTCCAATGGGGAGAGATTTTAAGATTTGGTTTTTTGAAATGGGGAACTTTATAGCATTCATCCCCTTCGGGATGGTCATTCCGCTCCTCTTTAGCTGTGGGTTTATTCGCTTTATCAGCATATTCATTCTCTGTATTACAATGTTAGAGACATTGCAAATGTTTTCCCGTATGGGTGCGTTTGATATAGACGATATTCTTATTAATACTTTAGGGGCTGCCGTGGGATATGGAGCACAGCGGATAGTAAAGCATCATCGGAATACATTAAAAGGACTTATTCGAATCTTCCTGACAGCGATTATTTTTTCAATAGGTGCGATCACTGTTGTTGGCGGCCTCAATCATTATTTAGATAACGTTGACGGAAAAAGTGTTGCACTGAATGAACTTGTTTCGAGTGATGGGGCTGTAGTATGGGATCAAGAATTATCTGGTTTTACAGTGGGCCAAACAAATGTCGAGCCTCAAATCAATCTGTACAATAGAAAAAAACAAAAAACGAATGAGTTTTCATATCTCTTAAATCAAAAATACAAAAATATGAAAGGTTATTTCGCTATACCGGACGATGTTGTCCGAAGAGCAAGCCATGAGACTATTACAATAAGCTTTATCGCCGATGGTACAGAAATCTATTCTTTGGTTGTATCAGCGAACAGCGGGGAGAACCATCCTGACTCTTTTCAAACTCCGTTAAATGGAGTTAATGAACTGACTATAAAAGTAATGAACGATGGTTCAAATCCGATGACCAATATAGTGATGTGGGACATTACACTGACAGAGCCAAACACAGGGCAAAAGTTCATCAACAGCATTAAATCCATGTTTATGTTTTAACATATCAATGATAAAGCCCTCAATCCTGCCAACGAAGCAGCAAGAACTGAGGGCTTAATCCATTTTTATGCCATATTAACAACAACTAATACATCCACTACATATATAACGCTACCTTAATCCGCAATATTTCCCGCCATCTTCAGACGACGTGCAATTTCCTGGAAGTCTTCCTGTGAAATGCCTGGTGCGAATTCTTCTTCCACCGCGGGAGCTTCAGGAATCGGGTACCCTTCAGGTACGCCTTGAATGACTTCCAACGGTTGTCCATCTTCAGGGTGTGTCCCTTTCCAGATCTGACTGATCGCAGTAAAGTCTTTATCACTATAGGTATACAGCTTGGTGTGTAGGCCTTTTTCTTCGTATTTCCAAGCCTCGTTAAAGGATTTGTTGCTTAAGGATGGAATCGGCACCAACTTGGTTACATTGACACCTGTTGCAATCTCCAGTGCTTTGGCATAAGCGACCACATGCACGCCGCCGCGTACCAGCAAATAGCCAACAACTGCCCGGGCTGCTGGGTGATCGGTCATTTCATAAACTTTCATTTTATGTGTACGTGCACCGCATTCGAGGAAAAAGTTATGCAATAGATCTTCAACCAGATTACCGCTGTTGAAGACATTGGCTCCTGTCCAGGGATTGCCCATGGAGTCGAAAGGCATTGCTCCCTGTGCGCCAGCCAAGAAATGATAGGACAGACGAGCATCCTTTACTGAACCAAGCGGTGTATCATCAGGTTCTTTGTACTCGGTGGAACCTCTGAGGCATTTGTTAATGCCATGAGACACAAGTTCTACATGACCCAACTCTTCGGCGGTGATACTCATCACCAGATCATAAAAGGGTTTCAATTTTTCCTTGGAGCGAAAATTAAACGATTGATAGAGGTAGTTGTTCAACGTTGACATCTCACCGAATTTACCACCCAGCAATTCTTGTATCGCTGCCGCTGCATTCGGGTCCGGTTTCTCGACATTGGGGATTTCAATTGCGATTTCATCCATACGTTTGAACATTCGGGTGTAACCTCCTCGAAATGATTGTTCAGAATAATGAAGTGATGCTGTCATGGTTCTATTACACGTTTAACCAACACGCTAAACCCATAATTATGCAAATGAGGCTTAAGGCGTATGTAGTTGAGTCTACATTTGTTATTTCCAATCCCGTGTTATTTATGTACAATCAGGACGAATGAAGTTAAGTATGGTTGTCTTTATCTGAATTAATGAAGGAGAAACTGAAATGTGCAAAAGTTGGATTATGGTGGGATGGGGTGTCCTGCTGCTTGTCGTTTTTGGATGTAGCGATGTTACGGCAGCATATGCAGGTTATCCAAGTGAGTTGGATCAACAAAGAAAAAATGAGCTTATAGAAAAGTACGGTTTGGAAAAACCGGAAGATCCACCACCGCGAAATCTTTTATTGGAGGGTGACTGGGGGATAAGCTTTAAATCACCAATCGAACGGTATAAGATGGCGATCAGTACGATTCAATCGCTCCAGCAACCGATTACGTATATCATTCGTCTACTGGTGTAAAATAAACTTCTACAGGGCAGGCTAACGTAAACATTGCCCCAAGGAGTGAATGAAATGAGAATGCTCATCGTAGCCCTAATGACAGTGGTACTAAGTTTAAGTGGACTAACAACCAGTTCAGCAACTGCGATTCCGGATTATGCGAAGTGGGGAATCATTGCAGTGAAAGAAACACAAACCAAGTACAACGTGGACATTTTGGATTACAAACATATTGGCCGCACCTCGTTAACAGCAGACCAATCCCGTGAACAATTCAAGTTATGGGTACGTAACAAAGACGGTAAACAATTTGCTGTATTCGTAAATGTTGATTTTAACCCGTCTACCCAGCAGTTGAAAAAAGTACAATTCACGGAATCCGATCGACGTTAAACTGAAGATGATCTGCCCTAGCAAGGCAGGATAGGAACCAGACTTCCCTATGAAAGGGAGTGAGTCTGGTTTTTTATTTCAAAAAAATCCTTTTTTTAGTTATTGAATAAAGAACCTATGTTCGCATATAATAATAAAACAAACACATGTTCTTATTGGAGGGATGATTATGCTAGGGAAATATATTGGTCAGATGGTGGAGCTCGTTTACATGGATCGTGCAGGGCATATTACACAGCGGCAGATTCGAATCAACAGTGTACGGGAAGGGAAGATTAGAGCATCCGCAGGAAAAGAGGGGTCACCCCGAACATTTCTGGAACAAGGTATTCTGGCATGGCGTCCCGTACTCCATAAGGAAGGGAAGGAAGAAATATGCTGAATGATTTTGAACGCAAAATTTTGCGTATAATTGTGAATTATGCAGGCCAGCGCCGCCGAGTGCCACGAATGGATGAGCTGGAGAATAAGACGGGAAGAAGCAAGGCGTTCATTCATGAGTCACTGTTGGAGCTTGAGCGCAGGCAGCATATATTATGGGAGAACAAGTCTACACTGGAAGGCATCCTCATTCTGCAAGCATGGGAGCAGGCACCACAACCCATTCGCAAAAGCCAGCCTGCTGGCGATGCCGTGAAATATTTTACCGAATATTAAAACGTAAAAAACGCCAACCCGGAATGCCGGATTGGCGCCATGTTAGGCAGCATACATCTATTAGAAGATAGGAAGTTGATCAAGGTTATTGGTTGGGTCGCCGTCGGCATCACCGCGAATGTACATTTCGCCGTCTTTTCCTTTAAAGACGTTTACACCTGCAATTGCTCCTGCTTTTACTTCTGCCAGTGCCTGTTGGTAATCCAGCACACGTCCGGATGAAGTTTGGAATGCCGTCAGATCGCCGTCACCATTTTTTTGAACTGCTGTGAAGCTTTCGCGTGTCGTTTGATCCATGATGTCACACTCTCCTTATCTGACCAAATAGGAATCTGGTTACCTCTTTAGCCTGTCCGGATCAAAAAAAAGTATGCATTACTTGGCTTCATATCACACGAGAGGTTATCTACAGGCTCTTTTGCATTCGAACATGCAGAATGTCTGCATCATAAAAAGGCTCTTCCGAGATCACTACATATCCGAGCTTCTCATAGAACTTCTGCGCCTGGCATTGTGCATCCAAAACAGAATAGGCCAAACCCAATTCGCGTGCCCGTTCTTCCATAGCTAACAGAAGTACACGTCCATAGCCGAATGCACGATGAGATTTGAGTACAGCAATACGCTGCATTTTAGCAGTATCCTTGGTGTAATAGATCAGACGTCCTGTGGCTACAGCCTGTCCATCTGTGCTCAACAAAACATGATGCACATCAGGACTGATGATATCATATTGATCAATTTCAATATCAGCAGGCACCTGCTGCTCGATCACAAAAACATTATTGCGAATATCCAATGCTTTCTGGAGTTGTTCTTCAGTTGTTACATAACTAATCTCAGCTGCCAATTCCATACCTTCTTTCTGCTCTACGCTATCAGAGTGAATTATACAAAAAAATGCTTTTCCTGTATAGTTGAGTCTGGAACATAATGGGAGAGGAGGGGCGAACCATGGGTATGGCGGGAGTGATGGCAATCACACTTTTGATGTCGGTCGGAATGATTGCTTTGTTGTATTATGTGACCAAGAAGGCATACTCCAAAAAGTGGGACGAAGATGAGTGAAATGCGACTTAATGTTCCTCAGGGCAAGACTTCAATATTGCCTTGTGGGGAGTAAACGTCATGCACCACAGACTTGGAATACACATCCAGCCAAACGGGCAGGTCATCATTAACCTCATTGGGCACTTTTAACTGTTGGAATTGTACGGTATGTTCATCCCGTTCCAAATTACAACCGACAGAAACGTATATTAATGCAACAAGCGCAATCAGACAGGCTACGTTTTTGGCTGTGATAAATAAACGCAGTTTACGTTCTTTCATGTTTCTCATATGGAATTCACCTCGTCATCAAAATGGTAATCATTCCTTTATTGTGCACTAATTCGAATAAAATATTACCAATAAAACGATTGACAATGAACACGGTTACTTGGTATGATACTGTTACTTGATTGGAAAACAATTAGATATCATGATCTGTTAGCTCAGCTGGGAGAGCACTATCTTGACAGGGTAGGGGTCAGTGGTTCGAGCCCACTACAGATCATAACAAAAAGTCCTTGCGCAGCAAGGGCTTTTTTCTTTTGTCTATTTTTAGAACAAGGCATTATGAAAGTCTTTGGGGACAATTGAGGAACAAAAAAATTAAAAGGAATACAACAGATCTTCGCTGCACTACGTTCACTAACTCTTCTGCAAATCAGCGAGATTCTGTTTACCCCAATCGCAGAGAATCTCCAGCACAGGCATCAGCGTTAATCCTTCACGAGACAAACAGTATTCTACTTTTGGCGGTAATTGTGGGAACTCTGTACGGATAATCAATTGGTCGGCCTCTAATTCTTTCAGCTGAGAGCTTAGCATTTTATGCGTAATGCCTTCCAAGGCTCTTTTCAATTCTCCATATCGCAATGTTTCTTTTTTCCATAACCAAAACAAGATATGCATTTTCCATTTTCCGCCGATCAATGACATAGCATGTGAAAATGGTTTAACGTTTACTTCCTCAGCAGTTTCCATGTCCACTCTCCTTTTAGATAGTATCTACCTTTTAAGTGCATACTATACTCTTTTTTTACCCTACTATACAATAACTCATGAAACAGAGACAAGGGCGAACAAGCCTAATAAAGGGAGAGAATATATATGGAAAATAGTAATCGTAATTTCTTGCAGCCTTATACATTTGCGAATGGTTTTACGCTAAAAAATAGAGTGGTCATGGCGCCGATGACAACGATGTCCAGTTTCTTTGATGGTTCAATTACCAATGATGAAGTCGATTATTATGCCGAACGGGCTGGTGGCCCTGGTATGATCATTACGGGTGTTGCATACGTAACGGAAGGGGGAAAAGGCTTCGAAGGTGAGCTATCCATCGCAAGTGATTCTACAATCAAAGGACTGTCCAAAATTGCAAGGGCCATTCAGAAAGACGGAACGAAAGCCATTGTGCAAATCTTTCATGCAGGACGCAAAACGAACTCCAAAACGCTAAGAGGTGTTCAACCCACCAGTGCGAGTGCAATCGCTGCCGCACATCCACTCGGCTCGGAGACGCCGCGTGAATTAACACCTGAGGAAATCGAAAGCATTATTAAGGACTTCGGCAGGGCAACCTTGCGGGCCATACAAGCTGGTTTTGACGGAGTAGAGCTTCACGGGGCCAACACGTATCTGTTGCAGCAATTTTTCTCCGTCAATTCCAATCAACGGTCCGATCAGTGGGGTGGCAGTTTTGAAAATCGCATGCGATTTCCGCTGGCAGTCATTCAGGAGGTTGCATCGGTTATCGATGCCCATGCGGATAAACCTTTCATCCTCGGTTATCGGATTTCACCCGAAGAAATTCATATGCCGGGCATCCAGCTCAAGGACTCCTTGGCGTTTGCCCAGGCTCTGACAGACACGCGAGTTGATTACATTCATCTGTCGATGGGAAGTTACAAACGAACATCATTAAATCACCCCGATGACAAAGAGCCGATCTTAACTAAATTCGTTCGGGTTTTGGATCACAAAAAACCTCTGATCGGTATTGGATCGATTGAGCGGCCGGAAGACGCAGAAGAAGTTATCAACGCCGGGGCAACTTTGGCTGCACTCGGACGGGAATTGATTCGCGAGCCGAAATGGGTACAGAAGGTAAAAGCAGGTGACCTTGGTAGCATTCGTTACCAAATTTCTCCGTCTGATATGGACGAACTGCGTATCCCTTTGGCAATGCAGACTTATCTGGAAGGTTCGTTTCGGGAGGTTATGCACTTTACTACCGATAGTAAGAAAGGGACTGACTACCAGAATTCGCTTGCACCGATGGAGGGTTTTGAGAAGAAAATATAAAAGTTAAACTAAATTAGATAGATTTAACTTTTGGATCAGTAATAGATATTTATTAATTACGGAGCAACCATTTCCTGCTTTTACATGAGGGAACGGTTGTTTTTTTATTTAATAATAATGATTTACAAACACAATTAAATTGTGTACAATCTAATTGTTAACAAAACAAAAAGAGGTATTATTTATACAAAATAAAATCTAAACATACAGAGGAGACAATACTCATGAAAACATTATACGAAACTACAGTTATTAATACAGGTGGACGACAAGGGATTGTGCAATCGCCGGATAACGTATTTATGCTTGATGTTGCTGCCCCACCCGAACTGGGAGGCAAAGTAACAACGGCTACGAATCCCGAGCAATTGTTTGCAGCAGGTTACAGTGCTTGCTTTAATTCAGCACTGGAGTTTCAGTTGAAGAAACACAAAGTCGAAATTGAGAGAAGCACAGTATCGGCTACAGTTATGCTAGTAACGGATCCTACGGATAATGGTGTGAAGCTTGAAGTTGAACTTGAAGTTAAAATTGAGGGTCTGGATGAAGAGACAGCACAGAAATTTGTCAAACTTGCTCATGACTACTGCCCATATTCCAAAGGCATCAAAGGGAACGTTAATGTTACCGTGGGACTAGCCTAATCTTTGCCAGGGCGATTAAAACGGTTTTGTTCTGGACTTCACTATTGAAGTCTGAAGCATCTATCTAAAATAATGTTCAACATACTGAAGGCCTCCGAGAAATCGGAGGTTTTTTGATATGTTTTTAATTCTTTTTGCGATATACAAAAATAGATAAAGAAATCGATCACGATTGAAATATACCCACATGGGGTATATTATAAGAGTATAAAACGAATGTTCAAAGGAGTGCAACTCATGAAAAAGTATGCAATGATATTGCTGACTACGGTGATCACGGGCAGTCTGATGTTAAGTGGATGTGGCAAGAATGCTGAGCAGCATAATAGCAGTAGTGACAGTCATGCAGCGAGCACAGGAGAGATGCACCACTCGGATTCGGGAGAATTACCGGAAGGGCTTCAGGAAAAGAAAAATCCTACATATCCTGTGGGCAGCCAGGCCGTGATGAGTACGGACCATATGGCAGGAATGAAGGGTGCAGAAGCGACCATTGTGGGAGCCTATGATACAACAGCGTATACAGTCTCGTATACACCAACCACAGGGGGAGATACTGTGAAAAATCATAAATGGGTCATCCAAGAGGAAATTCAGGACCATACGGATCAACCATATGCAGCAGGAGCAGAGGTTGTGCTGAACGCTGACCACATGCCAGGAATGAAAGGGGCTAAGGCGACGATTGACTCCGCTGAGCAAACGACGGTGTATATGGTTGATTATACCCCGACCACAGGCGGAGATCCGGTGAAGAATCATAAATGGGTCACAGAAGAAGAATTGTCTATTCAATAATACTTTTTAATGAATAATCAAATTTTCACTCAATTATGGGTTATAATGGAACAATAAGATTAAAGTTGCTGGAAAGGGGAACGTATATGATGGACTTCAGCAAGCCGCCCCATGCCTCCGAATCACATACACACAAACAGCGCCATGAAGAGAATGAACAACAGCTTTTAGCCGGAGGGAAAAGCATCTGGTGGGAAATCAGCAATTGGCTAATTCTCGGTGGGATACTTGCGGTGATCTTCGTATTATTTAAATTCGTGTTCTAGAAAAAGAGAAAAATTAAAACTATGAATAAGGGCCATATTAAATGGGCTCTTTTTTTTACGCTCGTACATATAAAATTATCAAGAGAATAACAAATGACAAAAATAATTATTTGTCATTTGTTATTCGGTATGGTAATCTAATTTCAACGGAGGTGACTTGAGGATGGTGTAACCATCTTAATTATATGGAAAAGGACAAAACTTCTGAATTTTTAACCAAGGAACAAATTATCGCAGCAACGCAGGAAACTCTCCGAAGATTCGGTGTTGCCAAAACTTCTGTTACGGATGTCGCTAAATTGCTTGGGGTTAGTCACGGTACGATTTACCGGCACTATAAAAGCAAGAAAGAGTTACTTGAAGGCGTGACCGCACAATGGCTCGAAGATGAGATTATCGAACCTTTGACGGCAATAACTAAGGATCAGAGATACCCCGGAGAAGGAACACATCATCTGAAAGTATATATAGAAGCATTAATCGCTCGTAAACGTCATTATGCCGAATCCGATGCAGAGTTATTTGAGATGTACGCACGGGTAACCCAGGAATCCGCAGATATTATCTATAAACATGTGCGACAACTTGTACGTCATTTGAGTGAGATTATCCAGCAGGAAAATCATTTCCAATTTAACAACCCGGATATGGTTGCAACAGCGATCCTTCAAGCTACGGCTCGTTTTCATCATCCGGCACACGCCTATGAATGGCAAAGCCCTACAATTGATGCGGAATTTGCACAGGTGTGGTTGTTGATCGAAAAGGGATTATTACATTTGGAACAAGAGAGGGAGTAATCGTAAATGAAAAAGCTAACAGGTAAAGTGGCCATTGTAACAGGCTCATCCCGGGGGATTGGACGTGCTATAGCAGAGCAACTTGCTGAATTGGGCGCGGATGTCGTCATTAACTACGCGAGCAGCCCCGACAAAGCAGAGCAGGTCGCAGATATTGCTCGCCAAAAAGGAGTACGTGCCATTACCGTTCAGGCTGACCTTGCACGGAAGGAAGATGTGGAGCGTTTATTTTCCGAAACGATCAGCCAGCTTGGAAAAGTCGATATTCTAATCAACAATGCAGGCATCATGAAGACAACGCCTTTGGCAGATGTAACTGAGGAAGAATTCGATCAGCAGTTTGCGATTAATGTAAAAGGTACATTTTTTGCTTGTCAGCAAGCGTTGGAACACATGGAGAACCAGGGCCGAATCGTTAACTTCTCCACTTCTGTAACTGGACAGATGTTTCCGGGATACAGCGTGTATGCAGGTACCAAAGGCGCAGTTGAACAGATTACTCGTCAGCTTGCGAAGGAATTTGGTTCCAGACAAATCACTATTAATGCTGTGGCACCAGGTCCGGTGAATACCGAATTGTTTTCTGTGGGGAAGACGGAGCAGCAGCTCGAAGGGATGCGTAAAATGAATGCATTTGGTCGTCTGGGTGAGCCGGAAGACATTGCAAATGTGATCTCTTTCCTCGTCAGTGAAGAGTCGCAATGGGTTACAGGACAGACGCTGCGTGCAAACGGCGGTTTCATTTAACGATATCATGCACGAAATTTATTCCTTTTGACACACAACCGGGCGAATCCCCATATGATGCATTACATCAGCAAGCAATTGGGGAAATGGGGAATCCGGGATGGCAAAAGCAAAGGGAAAAAAAGCTCCCGCGTTAAAGAGTGACAAACTTCGTGTATCCATGAAATTGGTTACTTCGGATGTATGTGAGCGTTGCAAGACCCCCTGTACACGAGGAATGGATTATGCAGCACGGATGCGAACCGATGGAGCTGTAGGCAAGGGCGTACCTTGTATATTGACTCGTCATACTTCATAGTCAGCAGCATAATAAGAACAAACCACAAGAAGTTCGTATAATTACGTATTATCAACAACTATACTATAGGGGCGTCCTTTCACAGGGAACGCCTCTTTTTGATCGTTCCAAGGGGTGGAAAATATTCTGGATAAAAAATGAAAAATGATGAAAAACAGCGCAACTTTGTGGATGAATCTGCAGTATAAATGTACAACAGCTAGCAGCAGGGGAGGGAATATTGACGGAATGAAATGGAAAAGAATTTTGCTGTGTGTTACGGTATTCTCCTTGCTCGGCGGGTCTTTATTGTTTGCAGATTCAGTGAACGAGAAGATTCGGGTTCTCATTAACGGCAAGGAAGCAGCTGACGGTGGTTATCTAATTGACGGAACGACCTATGTACCTGTAAGGGAAGCGGGCGGAATCGCCAGATGGGACAGCACAAACAAAAGAGTAACGGTTATCAAACCGAATGTACATATTTTTCTCTTCAAGGGAGATACCGTGTTTGGCAACGTGAACGTGGGTAAGTTGAAATTTAATGTGTTCTCACAAGTTGACAGTTTGACGACGGATATAGCTGCCGTTAAGGTGACGATTACCAATCCAAGTGGCGAGGTTAAGGATATTCAGTCTCAAGAGCTCAAGACTCAGAAGGATAATTTCTGGTTCCGAACGTACGATTTTACGTATGATTTCAGCCGGGCTGGCAAGTACCAAGTCGGTTTTTATATTAAAGAAAATGCAAATAGTAATTATGTGCTGGCAGCCGAGAAAATCATTACCGCGCTGAACGATTGAAGCAAAAATAACCTTGGCGGTTAAATTGACCTGGACCATTGAACATGTTACGATATGCAAGGTTACACAATTTCTATTTATAAAGCGAGGTATATCAATGAGCGATCACACACATGAACACGGCGATGCCTGCGGATGCGGTCAAGACCACGACCACGACCACGAGCATGAAGAAGTTCTTCTGACACTGACAGACGAGAACGGAAATGACGTGGAGATGGTTCTGGTGGAGACGTTTGACGTGGAGAAGCATGTTTATGCGCTCCTGCTGGAACGTAACAATCCTGAAGCTGACGGCATCATTCTGCGTATGGAAGAAGAAGACGAGGAAATGGTGCTCTACAATATTGAAGACGAAGAAGAGTGGACCCGTGTTGAAGCGGCGTACAACGAACTCGTTGCAAGCCAAGAATAGTCATCCTTTTGGAATAAAGCAATAAGGCTCCTTGATCACAGGGGGCCTTTTGTTTGCTTTTTATTAGGTGTATACGCTGTTTTTTCTTGCAATAGGGACAGTGGAATAGGTGAGAAAATGCAAATAAGACAGCGATTATAAGCCCAAGGCAGGACTAGCTGTGTGGAGAAAAAATAAAAAGGACCAAGCATCCCGCTTGGCCCTTAGAGATCGATCAACCTCATGAAGAGGTGGCTGTTCTAGAAAATGGCATCTGCTTCCACGATGACTTTTACGTTAGTTACGCTACGGTCTTCAGGTCCTTTTACAGGCAGTCCAACTTCAACATGATCAATGATGTAGTCAATGTTTTCCTGAGTGATAACCTCACCTGGCAGCAGAATTGGAATTCCCGGTGGATATACGTAGATGAATTCCGAAATGATTCGGCCTGCGGATTCCTTAAAAGGAATGACTTCGGTATCACCATAGAACGCATCACGTGGAGTCAGCATCAACTGTGGTACATCTGGAACCTTAACCACCAGTTCATGGGCTGGATTCACTTGATAATACGTACGGGATAGATCCTGCAGGGCGTTCAGCAAGATTTCTACGGAGTCATCCGTATCTCCCGGCGTGATGAGGCACAGAATATTATACATATCACTGAGCTCCACCTCGATTTTGTAATGCTCACGTAGCCAGTTCTCTGTTTCGTAGCCTGTAATTCCAAGGTGGCGAACATGAATAGTTACTTTGGTTGGGTCGTAATTAAAGGTAGCCTCTGTGCCCAGCAGCTCTCTGCCGAAGCAATACAGTCCGTCCATATCATTAATGGAGCGTCTTGCAAACTCAGCCAAATCAATGGCTTTCTGTGCCATCTGATGGCCATTCAGAGCCAGATTACGTCTCGACGTGTCGAGTGAAGCCAGCAGGATGTAGGAAGTCGACGTTGAAGTCAACATACTCAGAATGGTTTGTACACGTTGCGGATTCACATAGCCATTCTTTGTGTTCAGATTGAGTACAGAACTCTGAGTCATCGAACCACCCAGCTTGTGTACACTCGTTGCAGCCATATCAGCCCCGGCGGCCATGGCTGAGAGCGGCAGATCTTCATGGAAATGAATGAGTACGCCATGCGCTTCATCCACAAGTACTGGGACCTGATAGCTATGCGCCAGTTCAACAATTTCTTTCAGATCGGTACATACACCGAAGTACGTTGGGTTAATGACGAGCAATGCCTTGGCATCGGGATGACGCTCAAGGGCACGTCGGATCGCGCCTGTAGTGACACCGTGATCGATTCCTAGATTGGCATCCTGCGCAGGAGAGACGAACACGGGTTTCGCTCCTGAGAAAATGATGGCAGACATGACCGATTTATGCACATTACGGGGCACAATAATCTTGTCACCCGGTTCACATACGGACAGAATCATGGTCATGATGGCACTGCTTGTGCCTTGTACACTAAAATAGGTATAATCGGCTCCGAAGGCATCGGCTGCCAGAATCTGCGCTTCCTCAATGACACCGGTTGGCTGATGCAAATCATCTAGCGGTGCGATGTTTATCAAATCTATGGAGAGGGCATTATCGCCGATAAATTCACGAAATTCGGTGTCCGTTCCCAATCCTTTTTTATGTCCCGGAATATGAAATTGCACCGGATTGAGTGCCGCGTGATTTTTTAAAGCGGTAAACAGCGGCGTACGGCGGTGATCCATCAGTGCTGTCACAACCTTTCCTAATTATAATTTGTAAGAAAAACGTCTTTCGACGTAAATTCTATGAAGACAGACCGCATTGTAGCGGATGTTTTTCTTGCGATCACGGATTTAGTTCAGTTTCGCTGAGAACTTATCATTTTGTAATCTTAAACAAATTTGAGTATAGCAAATTAAGAACCGAATGCAAGCAATATTGCTTGACAATTTTTCGAATTGCTGAGATTTGGACACATCCCCGACGGTTACAGTAAGGATAGGAGATGGGCAAGCGAGCATTGAAAGGGGAAAAAGAATGCAAACCAGTACAAAACCAGTCAAAATCCTGCGCTCACCTTTTTTTATTGCCATGTGGCTAACGCTTTTTCTAGTTGAAATTATTAAGGGCGCCTTGCTGGTCGCTATTTTGCCCGTGTATATGGACAATATTCTGGGCTTGTCCGCTGGCGTGATTGGTGTGGCTTTTGCCCTTCAATATTTGGGAGACAATCTGTTCCGGGCTCCCTCTGGCTGGGCAGCAGAACGGATTGGGTTCCGCACCACAATGGTGACGGCCCTAATATGTACATTAGTTGCTGTAATCATGATTATCTTTTTCAAAAGTGCATTTGGACTTGCCATGGCTTGTCTCATTCTTGGAATCGGTACATCACCCCTTTGGCCTTGCGCCATGACAGGTGTGACCGCGATGTCGGGGCCGCAGAACAAGAACGGTACAGCCATGGGTGCGCTGGAGATGGCGGCACTTGGAGGAACTGGACTTGGGCCCATCGGCATGAACTGGCTATTGGAACGAACACATCACGATTATCGCACCATTTTCCTGGTGTTGATGGGTGTTGCAATTCTGGTCATTCTGGTCGCCTTGATTCTACCCGGACGTGTTGTCGTTGAGGGAGAGCATGCGGAAAGTGAGACCAAGCGAGCAGATATGAAATATCCGGCTAAACCGAATATTCTTACGCCTTTCATCCGACTTAAAAACAGTGTCCAGGGCACATTGCAACGGGTACGCAGCACTCTTAATGTGAATCCGCTCGTATATCCTGCACTGTTCATGCAATCCTTTGTTATTGGCCTGCTTAGTCCTGTGATTACGCTATACACTCGCACAGACCTGCACATCTCGCCTAACCTGTACAGCTTGTTGTTGATAGCCGGTGGCGGGATCACAGTTATCGCACTCCTGCCTGTAGGAAAAATGGTAGACCGGTTTGGAACGGCACCGTTCCTGAACATCGGTTTTTTAATGGCAGCAGCAAGTCTGTTTGCTTTTTCTTCCATTACGTCTATTCCTGTTGTGTTCGGCATCGTCATGCTGGTTGGTGTCAGCTATGCGATGATTCTCCCGGCCTGGAATGCGTTTGTAGCCACATTGATTCCCAAAGGAGAACGCGGAGCGATCTGGGGTTTCTTCCTGACGCTTCAGGGATCAGGCATGGTCGTAGGACCGATTGTATCCGGACTGCTATGGGATCACATTAGTCATCCGGCTCCATTTATCGGAAGTGCTGTCGTTATGGCTGGACTTGCCGTTGTGCATTATGTCTTATCCCGTAAACCGTATCGTACGGCTCCTGCCAAATGATGCGATCGAGCCTGGTAAGGATGATCTAATAAGAAAAGGGAGTTCCAACAACCGTACAGGTTGTGGAACTCCCTTTTTATGTAGCATGTCTGCTTAAGACAAAGACATCCTGTAGAGCGGCAGCAGTGTTTTGAACGTTGAACGAACTGTTTCCAGGAACTTGCCCCCATCCGCAGCAAGCGGATCATCCCGATCAACTCGCAGTCCGCACATGACCTCTGTATGCTTCCATTTCGCGTCCATTATATCATGAAAAACGGGGGCTTGCCCCTGTGCATCTGCGGAAAGCTGTGATCCTCCGGATCAATCGGTGAAAAATAGTCAAATAACCAAGTACCCTTACATAAAATGAAGTATAAAATAGGGTAAGCCGATTGAGTAGAAGCGATTGAAGAAGATGGCCGGAGCATCTCCGGTACAGATGGAGGGAGTGCCGTGAATAAGAGTTATGAAGTTGAATATTGCAATCTGGAGCTGCGGTTCAACCGTCGGCATATCCAAAATTTGATCAAAGACCTTATTCGTGAGGGGTATTCACTATATTGGAGCGAGGACGAATCCTTTTTTATTCTGTCAGTCCGCACCGGACGCAAGCTGGTAAAGCTCCGTTTTCAACAGACGCGCAGTGGGAATTACAAGATGACAGGAGATTATATTATTAAGGATGCAAAACTTGCGGAATGGTTGGAGAAGCTGATTGGGGATACACGCGGGCATGCCGTTGTGAAACGTTTTAAGGATCAACAGATGACCGTAGAGAATATTTTGTTTGGTGAAGTTATTCGACTCGTTGAAGTATCCGGGTTCAAACAGCGTGTTATTTTTCAAAAGGAACCTGCACCGACGGCGGAAGAGATGGAAGAAATGTTCCTCTCACGCGAAGGTGAGGAGCGACTTATGCTGCTGCGCATGGAAGTGGACGATGAACTGGAGCGTCTGCATGCCGCCATTCAGACGGATAATATCGAAAAAGCAGATGCCTGTCGTAAAGTCTTAAAGCAGCTGTCAGGGCACATGTTGATGCTGGAAGGCTGAAATATAACGCTGTATTTATGAAAATACGATGAACACCTCAGGTAATTGGGGTGTTTTCTCGCTGTGCGACCATAGTCCGGGGTTCACTTCTATGCGTAAAACCGTTAAAATGGGGGTATTGTTGAGAATTCATTCAATAAAATTAATTGGAGCAAAGGATGGAGGACCAGATGGCGAAACAACAGATCGGTGTCATTGGACTTGCAGTAATGGGCAAAAATTTGGCCCTTAACATTGAAAGCAGAGGTTTCACGGTATCGGTATTTAACCGTTCCCCGGAGAAAACCAACGATCTTCTGAAAGAAGCCGAAGGTAAAAACCTGACAGGCACATTCTCCATTGAAGAGTTTGTGGCATCCCTGGAATCCCCGCGCAAAATCCTGATCATGGTACAAGCTGGTTATGCAACCGACGCTACCATTGAACAACTGCTTCCTCATTTGGATGAGGGCGACATCATTATTGATGGCGGTAATGCATACTTCCCTGACACCCAACGTCGCAGCAAAGAGCTGGAAGACAAAGGCATTCGCTTCATCGGTACAGGTGTATCCGGTGGGGAAGAAGGGGCGTTGAAAGGCCCAGCAATTATGCCTGGTGGACAAGAGAGTGCGTACAAGCTGGTTGAACCGATCCTGACAGCCATTTCGGCCAAAGTTGGTGACGATCCTTGTTGTACATATATCGGACCAGATGGTGCCGGACACTATGTAAAAATGGTGCATAACGGTATCGAATACGGAGATATGCAGCTGATTGGTGAAGCGTACCACCTGCTCAAATCCGTGTTGAATGTGTCCGTTGAAGAGCTTCACGCTATCTTTACAGAATGGAATCAGGGAGAGCTGGACAGCTACTTGATCGAAATCACGGCAGACATTTTCTCCAAATACGATCCGGAAACCGGCAAACCCATGGTTGATGTCATTCTGGATGCAGCTGGACAAAAAGGAACAGGCAAATGGACAAGCCAAAGCGCGCTGGATCTCGGCGTACCATTGTCCATGATTACGGAATCGGTATTCTCTCGTTTCCTGTCTGCAATGAAAGACGAGCGTGTAGCAGCTAGCAAAATCCTGAACGGACCAGCGGTTGAAGCATTCTCCGGTGACAAAAAAGCGTTCATCGAGAATGTGCGTAAAGCGCTGTTTGCAAGTAAAATCGTATCCTATGCACAAGGATTTGCACAAATGCGTGCAGCTTCCGATGAGTACGGCTGGGATCTGAAATACGGCAACATCGCGATGATCTTCCGTGGTGGCTGCATCATTCGTTCGCAGTTCCTGCAAAACATTAAAGAAGCGTATGACAAAGATGCAGCACTGAAAAACCTGCTTCTGGATCCATACTTCCAAAACATTGTAGAATCCTACCAAGGTGCATGGCGTGAAGTTGTTGCTGCTGCGGTAACTCAAGGCGTTCCGGTTCCTGGGTTCTCCAGTGCCTTGTCCTACTACGATAGCTACCGTACAGAGCGTTTGCCTGCGAACCTGCTGCAAGCACAACGTGACTACTTTGGCGCTCATACGTTCAAACGTGTGGACAAAGAAGGCAGCTTCCACCACAACTGGATGGAATAGTAGCGTATATACGCAAGTCCGTGAGAGTTGGCTAAAGTGTCCTGAATCAGGAGCTTTGGCTGGAAGAAACGCATGGACAGAAAAAAGGGGACTTGGAGAATCGGTTCATACCGATGAGCTCCAGGTCTCTTTTTTTACCGTATGTGCAAGCTATTCCTGCATCGAGATTCGAGAGAGTATTATAATCGCCTATTATTCAAAAGTAAGTTTATCTGAGTTCATTAATATCGTTTGGAGTACATGGACATGCGGCGATATGCTCTGGAAGTGCTTGCGGATGCTTGGAGGGAAGGGGTGACTATGGCCTTCCCCCGTCTGCAGGGCTGTGTTATGATAGGACAAAAGTGCTCACGAATTGCTTGAATTAAAGGAGTGTACACCTTGAGCAAGTCTAACAATATTATTCTCATTGGCATGATGGGAACTGGCAAATCAACCGTTGCTGACATGCTCGCACGCGAGCTAGGTTACCGACTGATTGATGTTGACGCCGCAGTGGAGAAAGAGGAAGGATGTACGATTCCTGAATTATTCACAGGCAAGGGAGAGGCATATTTCCGCGATGCCGAGAGTCGCATGTTGTGCTCAGTGTTAGAGAAAAAGGCGCAGGTGATTGCAACTGGAGGCGGTGTCGTTCTGCGTTCGGACAACTGTGACGTCATGTCGAAGAACGGCTGGGTGGTTGCCTTGACTGCTGACCCGGCAGTGATAGTCGAACGCGTCAGCGGCTGTGATAACCGTCCACTTTTGGCAGGCAATGCGGAGGAACGCATTCAGACCATTATGCAGGAACGGAAGGACGCATATCGATTTGCGCACTACACGGTGGATACAACCGAGTTATCCGCTTCTGAAGTGACACGTTTAATTTTAGCGCATTACCGCGTCTAAGCTTGTAATTATTTCATTTTCTCTTCTGTGAGAGTATGGATAGAACGTCTACAGGAATCCAGGGTCGATGCATGGAGAGGAATACATTTGAATACGGAAGAAGATATGCAAAAGGGTTTAAAGTAGTGAATGGAGCCAAGTGATCGTGGTAATGAAAAACGGGCCGATTGGCCCGTTTGACTGATGGTAAGGATCAGGATGCATGTGGTTATCGAGAGTTGCTGATTGCAGCTATCTATCCTAACCTTATAACCTCAATCCTGATGTTACTTAGTTTTCCTCTTGCCATTGCAGCATGCCGCCAACCAAGTTGGTGCAGCCATCATATCCAAGCTGCTGTAAGTACTCACAGGCACGTTCGCTGCGGTATCCACTGCGGCAGATCAGAACAATCTCACCAGACTTTTGAATTTCGGAGAGTCTGTCGGGAATCTGTCCGAGCGGGATGTGTTTCGCTCCCTCGATCATGCCTTGTGCGACTTCATCATCCTCACGGACGTCTATCATCTGCAGCTTCTCCCCCGCCTGCAAACGGCGGCGCAGCTCAGAAGGTTCAATTTCAGCAATTTGTGTCATATTCAGGTCCTCTTTTCTGTATGGACTTAACGCCTATAATGATACCCAAGCGATGTATGGAATGTCAATTTGGTTGTACAGCACCACCGCTTGTATTCTGAACCAAATACGTAACACCGGTCATCTAACGAAGCACATTTTAATCAATGAAGGAGAATTTCATCTATGGACGTTATCGTTAAACCAACCCCATCCCTGAACGGGGAAATTGGAGCTTTGTCTTCCAAAAACTACACCACACGCTACTTGCTAGCTGCTGCGCTGGCAGAAGGCACAAGTACAATCCATTACCCGGCTCATAGTGAAGATAGTGATGCCATGCGCAGATGTATTCGTGACCTTGGGGCGGTGCTTGAAGAAGATGATAGCAAAATCGTTATCCAAGGATTCGGCAGCCATCCGCGTGATGTGCGTGAATTAAATGTAGGCAATGCGGGTGCAGTGCTGCGTTTCCTGATGGGAGTAACGGCACTTTGTCCAGAGGTGACGTTTGTAAATACGTACCCGGATTCTCTTGGCAAACGCCCACATGATGACCTGATCGATGCGCTTGGTCAGCTCGGTGTTGAGGTACAGCACGAACAAGGACGCTTGCCAATCACGATCAAAGGGGGTCAGGCTAAGGGTGGACATATCCGTGTATCCGGTTCTGTCAGCTCCCAGTATTTGAGCGCGTTGCTGTTTGTAACTCCTCTTCTGGCCGAAGACAGCACAATTGAAGTATTAAACGACTTGAAATCCAAAGTGGTTATTGGTCAGACGCTGGAAGTACTGGAACAGGCGGGGATTGTCATTCATGCGAGTGATGATTACATGTCCTTCCGTGTACCTGGTGGTCAAGCTTATAAACCGCAAACATATACCGTTCAAGGCGACTATCCAGGATCAGCAGCTGTCCTCGCGGCCGCGGCTGTCACCCAATCAGATGTTAAAATTTTGCGATTGATGGAACAGAGCAAACAGGGTGAGCGTGCTATTGTTGACGTTCTGCGTATGATGGAAGTGCCATTGACGCATGAGAACGATGTGGTACACGTGCAAGGTAACGGTACATTGAAAGCCGTGGAATTCGACGGAGATGCCGCGACAGACGCGGTTTTGGCCATGGTAGCGGCGGCAGTGTTTGCGGAAGGCACCTCACGGTTCTATAATGTAGAGAACTTACGTTACAAGGAATGTGACCGAATTACGGATTATTTGAACGAACTGCGGAAGGCAGGAGCCAACGTAGAAGAACGTCAGGCCGAGATTATCGTACATGGTCGTCCGGAAGGCGTCGAAGGCGGCGTTGAGATTAACGCTCACTACGATCATCGCGTAATTATGGCACTGACCGTTGTTGGTTTGCGTTCCAAAGAACCGCTTCGTATTCGGGATGCACACCATGTAGCGAAGTCTTATCCACAATATTTCGATCATTTGCAGGCGCTTGGCGCCTCGGTTCAATGGGTAAAAGAGTAAAATAACACGTTTAAGAGGTTGTTCAAAAAACCGCTTTTGATTACGAAGGATGCCTGGAGGCATCATCAGCATCGAATATGGAATTCAGCCGAAATGTCCGTTGCTCACGTAGTTTTCCCTACGCTCCGCTACTCCATTTCTAGCTTCATCCCATCTTCTCGGTACTGAAAACCGGTCTTTTTGAACACGCACTTTAAGCAGAAAAGGATGGTGCTTGAACATGGAATTTAACAATCCTACTCGTGAAGAAATTGGACAAATTTTGCGCAAGGCAGGCAACATCGCAGTCGTCGGCTTATCGGACAAATCAGATCGCACTTCCTATATGGTAGCGGAAGCCATGCAAAGCAGAGGTTATCGCATCATCCCGGTAAATCCACAGGTACAAGGTGAGATTCTCGGTGAGACGGTATATGCGACCCTCGCAGATATCCCTGAGCCGGTAGATATCGTGAACGTATTCCGCCGCGATGAATATTGCGCGGATGTCGCTCGTGAAGCTGCGGCGATCAAAGCGAATGTATTGTGGCTTCAGCTTGGTATCCACAGTGATGAAGCCGTACAGATTGCTGCTGAGAACGGCATGACAGCGGTAACGAATCGTTGTATCAAGGTAGAGGATTCCATCGTTCTGCGCGGTGCTGGACGCGGTTAAATCTCGATTACAGAAAAAATCCCGTTAACCTCCAGTTGACGGGATTTTTTCTATTTTAAATTGGAATATAGAATAAATGACCAACAGGTTACTGTTTTGCTTTGACAAAACGTTGTGTAAAGCTTACCATCTAGGATAGAAAGGAGAGGTCGCCATGAATTGGCTCGGATCCTTGCAGCAGCTCGGACGAGCGGTAATGCTGCCTACAATGGTCCTGCCCGCCGCCGCAATTTTGCTGAGTGTTGGCAGTTTGCCCTGGGACGCCTGGGGATTGAAAGTTGTTGGTGAAGTGTCTACCGTGGCCGGACACGGTATTTTTTATTTTTTGCCGTATTTGTTCGCGGTCGGTGTAGCGCTGGGACTCTCCAACCAGGCCGGACAAGCGGGACTCGCTGCTCTGGCTGGTATTGTGATATATGATCAGGTGACTCGCAATTTCGGGGATGGCACCGTTCAACCTGCTTCCTTAATTGGAATTATTCTCGGCGCACTTGCCGGGGTGACGCATAATCGCTTCAAAAGTATTAAACTGCCCGAAATCTTACAGTTTTTCGGCGGTTCAAGGTTTGTTTTACTCATTGTAGGGCTGTGCTCAGCACTGTTCTCCTTCTTTATGTTATGGATCGCACCCATTCTACAACATGCATTGAACGCCATCGCCACCTGGGAATACAGTCTCGGCGGTTTTGGGCTGTTTATATATGGGGTCTTGTACAGGGTGCTGGTGGCTTTTGGACTGCATCATCTGCTTAACAATGTGTTCTGGTTCCAATTGGGGACGTATGAAACAGCAGACGGCAATATTGTGCAAGGGGATTTGCCGCGATTTTTTGCAGGTGATCCGACAGCAGGGTATTTTATGGCCGGGTTATTCCCGATCATGATGTTTGCGATTCCAGCGATTGCCTTTGCGATTATTCAGGAGGCAAGGGAAGACCTGAAGCCGAAAATCAAAAAAACATTTCTCACTTCCGCACTCGTTTGTTTTCTGACAGGGGTATCGGAGCAGATTGAGTTTGCCTTTTTGTTTGCGGCACCTTATCTGTTCATCGTGCACGCAGTCATGTCAGGACTTGCGATGTGGATCAGTTACTGGCTTGATATACGTCATGGTTTCTCCTACTCGGCTGGCATTATTGACTACATACTCAATTTCCATCTATCGGAGAATGCTTGGAAGCTCATACCGATTGGCATACTATATGGGTTGGTCTATTATTTCCTGTTTAGGTGGGCGATTCGTACGTTCAAGATTCCAACTCCAGGACGGGAAGAGGGGTCCATGCTGGAAGATTGGGTGGGTAACATTCCTTATCAAGCTCCTCTCATTTTGGAAGCATTGGGCGGGAAAGAAAACATTGTGCAGGTAGAGGCCTGCATTACACGACTTCGACTCACCGTGCATAATGATCGATTAATCGATACAGGTGCAATGAAGAGTATGGGGTCTGCAGGGCTCATTAAGCTGGGTGGCGGTAACGTACAAGTGGTATTTGGCACCTATTCGGAATTAATCCGGGAAGAGATTGCGAAGCTGCTCGAACGAGATCTGCAACAAGTGCTGTTCTGTGCGCCTGTGCAGGGCAAAATGCTGCCGATTGAAGAGGTGCCGGATCAGATATTTGCAGCCAAGCTTGTGGGTGACGGAGTAGCCTTTGTTCCGGAAAAAGGAGAGCTGGTCTCACCCGTATATGGAACGATTATGCACATGTATCCGACGATGCACGCACTGGGCATTTCAACCCGGGAGGGACTTGAGGTCCTGCTGCATATCGGTATTGACACATCCCAACTGAAAGGCCACTTTGAAGCCTTTGTTCAGGAAGGGGACACGGTGGAGCCGGGTCAGTTGTTAATCAAGTTTGACCTGGCTGTATTGCGAGCCGAGGCGGCATCGCTGACGACACCAATGGTCATCACGAATCCTGATCGTGTCAAATCATGGAGCTTCGCTCCATTTAAGCAAGTTAAGAAAGGTCAGGCATCCGTTATGTCCGTGGTGCTCTATGACAGGAACGTTGGAGGGGTAGAATGAAGATACAAGGCATCAACGGCGCTGCAGGCATAGCCATCGGCAAAGCATTTGTCCTGCCCAGTTGGGAATGGGATCTGCCGGATCAGAAGATGGATTCGGTGGATCTGGCCCAAGAGTTCGAACGGCTGTACGAGGGCATACGGACATCGAAGGACGAGATTGAATATATCAAGAACGAGTTCAAGGAAGTGGTCGGTCCTGAAGAGTCCAGCATCTTTGATGCACATCTGGCCATTCTGGAAGATCCAGTGTTCATGAACGAAATTCGAGGCATTATTGAACGGCAGTACAAAGCAGCAGAAGTTGCCGTCAAAGAGGCCATTGATCATTTTGTCACCATGTTTGATCTGCTCGAAGACGAGTATATGAAGGAGCGGGCGATCGATATTAAGGATGTTGGTAATCGTCTGTTAAAGCATCTGCTGGGCGCACCGGAAATTACGCTTCCATCGGATACCCAGCCTTATATACTCGTTGCCAAAGAGTTGTCTCCCTCTCAATTGGCGCATTTGAATCCAAGCCACGTGCTGGGCATTGTGACACTTGTCGGAGGCAAAACATCACATTCGGCAATAATGGCTCGTGCCCTTGGCATTCCTCTCGTTTCCGGTCTGGAAGCGAGTCTTGGCATGCCGGTGGAGACCGGCGATATGCTGGTTGTCGATGGAGATAATGGCCTCGTATTTACGGAGCCGGATCGCAAAACGATTGAACGGTACACGATGATTCGCAGCAAACAATTGAAGAAAAAAGAACAGCTGCAGGTACTTGCAACAGTGGATGCCGTAACCAAAGACGGTTCCATTCTGCATCTGGCTTCTAACATCAGTTCCGTCAAGGAATTGGATATGGCACTGAAACATGGGGCAAAGGGCGTGGGGTTGTTCCGGACAGAGTTCCTGTACATGGATCGTGCTACGTTTCCGGGTGAGCAGGAACAGTATGAGGTCTATCGTCTTGTCGCTGAGAAAACTGCTGGTCAATCTGTCGTTATTCGTACGCTCGATATCGGTGGTGACAAGCAGCTAGACTATTTCGAACTTCCGGAAGAAGATAATCCATTTCTGGGATATCGTGCGATTCGGATCAGTTTAGACCGTAAAGATCTGTTCAAAACACAGCTCACAGCCATTCTGCGGGCCAGTGCTGCGGGCAATGTCAAAATTATGTACCCGATGATATCTTCGGTTGAAGAACTTCAGGAGGCCAATGAAATCCTGCGTGAAGCGATGTCTGATCTGGACGAGCGCAAATTGCCGTACGATCCGCATATTCAGGTGGGCATCATGATCGAGGTTCCGGCAGCGGTGATGATCGCTGATTTGCTTGCCGAAGAAGCTGATTTCTTCAGTATAGGTACGAATGATCTCGTGCAATATGTACTGGCTGTGGACCGGATGAATGAGCAGATTGCACACATGTATCATCCGTATCACCCGGCTGTACTACGTATGCTGCGCGCAACAGTCGAGGCGGCACATACGGCAGGAATTGATGTCAGTGTATGTGGGGAGATGGCAGGAGACGAGCGCTCAATTCCTCTATGGCTGGAGCTGGGGATCAGCAATCTGAGCATGTCTCCACAATCCTTGCTGCGAGTGAAGCACAGGGTATTAAATACGACGGCTGCTGCTGCCAAAGAGGCAGCCCATGATTGCTTCACCCTGCGGACAAGTGCAGACATTGAACAGCGTCTGCAAGTCTTCAATGATTCGATGGGCAGTCCGGATGAACAGAGTGGATCGAATGCATCTTGAATGGGATATTTTCAAATAAATACCTTTAAGTGAAAATGTTAACTTTTGTACAATTTTGTAAAATAGTCTTATTTTAATGATAAAGCCCCGCGCCATATTGGCGAGGGGCTTTGTTTTATTTTTCAGCGAGTGCATCGCAGAATTCTTTGCCATATGGCGGAAGGTCCGGTGGACGACGAGCTGAAATGATGTGTCCATCCACAACAACGGCTTCATCTTTCCAGATGGCTCCGGCGTTTTCCATGTCATCCCGGATACCCGGTGTAGAAGTGACCGTAACTCCGTCCAGTATTTTGGCGGATATCAGTACCCACCCTGCGTGACAGATCTGTCCAATCGGCTTACGATCCGCATGCATTTCCTTAACGAGCTCAAGTACTTTGGGATAGCGACGAAGCTTGTCTGGTGCCCAGCCCCCAGGTACAAGTATACCATCATATTTTGAACTATCCAGTTCATCAAAACTGTATTCCGCTTCGGCGGGAACACCATATTTACCAATGTAGGTTTTGCCTTTTTTCTCTCCGGCGAGATGCACCTCAGCGCCTTCTTCACGGACACGATGCACCGGATACCACAGTTCAAGATCTTCGAATTCTTCATCGACCAGGGCGATGACTTTTTTGCCTGTTAATCTCATCATCATCTCTCCTTTTGCGGTAATTAGCACATAGCGTCTTTATTGTAACAGATTCTCATGGCGACTTCATCGTCATGCAATTTCTCCATTGGGGAAGCGATTACAACTGAATGAACGCCTACATTCGACAACCTTCATCTGGAGGTGGTGGTAATTTGTGCAACCTATGGTTTATAGCAGGATTTGAGCGGAAATAGGTCGAATGGTATCTATATAAGAGTATAGAACGAATGAGGTGATGACTGTGCGTAAGACGTGCAGATGCGGACATGTAATGGAACTGGAATTAAGAACGGTGGTATATGCCAAAAAGGTGGAGATTCGTAACGTACCTGTATTTGCTTGTACAGACTGCGTTTCCTATGAAGTGCTTCAGCCGGTCAAGCCGGATTTGAAAGAATGCATCAGTACACTCGGCGAACAGCCAGCGAAACAGGATGTATCGTTTGGAGAGCGTAATGAACTTGCGGACCTCTTCCATGAACAATTGTTGGCCTGGCCGGACGCTTCGGATCGTGAGATGGAGCATCGGATGCAACATGCTGTGGAGGAGAGAATTAACCTGCTGCTGGATATTATGGGTTACGCCCAGAAATCTAATGATCAAGAATGGATCGAGACAACACAGCGCAGATTAGGTCAATTATCGGGCTTTGTATGGCAGGCGCATTTCTCGAATGCTGTCTAATTTTGACGTGCAAAATGCTTGTTTTCATGAAAATTGGCTTTTTCGCCCGCTTTTTGTTAAGATATCGTAGAGTGAAAACGCTCAACATAGCGGTAATCCTGGTAAAGGGGGATGTATATCAAATGGCTGACATGACTAAAATGACAAGTATTGAACAGCTAAACTCCGCAGTGGAGGCTACCGAGGATCAACCCTTGCTTCTGTTTAAGCACAGTACACGCTGCCCGATCAGCGCGAACGCCTATCAGGAGATGAACGATTATTTGCAAAACAGTCCAAGTGAACAAGTGAAATACGGTATCATTTATGTAGTGGAAGATCGCCCTGTGTCCAATGAAGCAGCGGACAAGCTGGGTGTTAAGCACGAATCTCCGCAGGTGATTCTAGTCAAAAAGGGAATTCCTGTATGGCATACTTCCCACTCGAATATTACTTCAACCACAATCACGAATGCACTGCGTGAGTCCTAAAGCCTATTTTAATTGATTAATGCATAAATTTGTCGTAATATAAATCTTAATGAAAATGGTATGAAAATTTACTGGTAATGGAGAGAAGTACTGTGACGGTAACCATTTATGATGTGGCACGTGAGGCCGGTGTCTCTATGGCAACGGTATCACGGGTTGTTAATAATAACCCTAATGTGAAGCCACAGACACGCAAAAAAGTATATGAAGCCATCGATCGGTTGGGATATCGTCCGAATGCGGTAGCCAGAGGTCTGGCCAGCAAGAAGACAACCACGGTCGGGGTCGTTATTCCGGACATTTCGAACTCAACCTTTGCTGAGATTGCCCGCGGAATTGAAGATATTGCAAATATGTATCACTACAACATTATTTTGTGTAACGCGGATAAGAAGAAAGAAAAAGAAATTCGTGTAATTAACACGTTGCTCGAGAAACAAGTGGACGGTCTGCTCTTCATGGGTGGAACTGTGACGGATGAGCATATTCAGGCGTTCCAATCAGCGGCTGTGCCGATTGTTCTTTGTGCAACAAGTGACGAGAAGGGCACGTACCCTTCTGTAGATATCGATCATGAAGCAGCGGCATTTGACGCTGTAAATACGTTGATCCGTCATGGACACAAGGAAATCGCAATGATCAGTGGTACATTGCAAGATCCTGCCAACGGTTATGCTCGTTTCCAAGGGTACAAGAAAGCTCTTGAAGCAGCAGGTATGGAATATCAGGAAGATCTCGTACGCATTGGTAACTATCGTTATGAGTCCGGTGTGGAAGCGATGAAGTATTTCCTCGGATTGAAGAAAAAACCATCGGCGATCTTCGCTGCAACAGATGAGATGGCAATTGGTGCGATTCACAGCATTCAGGATGAAGGTCTGAAAGTACCGGATGACTTCTCCATCATCAGTGTGGATAACATTCGTATGGCTTCCATGGTCCGTCCTCAGCTGACTACTGTAGCTCAACCGATGTATGATCTGGGCGCTGTAGCGATGCGTTTGCTGACCAAGCTTATGAAGAAAGAAAATGTGGAAAACCCACGGGTTATTTTGCCGCATGAAACGATTCTTCGTCTGTCTGTAAGCCATGCAGACGTAGTTTAAATACAGGCTTGGATAGTTCACCGTCATTTCTGATTGAAATGGCAATGGTTTAAGAAAGGGAGAAGGCATTCTCTCTACATAGTGGAATGACGGAAGCTCCGGAAACGGAGCTTTTGTGCTGAATAGGCTCTGAACGTAGACGGAAAAACATACTTGGAAGGAAACGAGTCCAGGTTTACATGCAGAATGCTATATAGGAGGTCATAACATGCGTGAAACGATCGGTATCATTGGTGCAATGGATGAGGAAGTAGAACTTCTGTTGGCTGGTATGAAGCAACTAGAGACTGTAAAACAAACCGGTATTACCTATGTTGCAGGTGAATGGCTGGGTAAGCAGATTGTAGTCTGCAAATCAGGCGTGGGGAAAGTAAATGCGGCTGTGACGACACAGATTTTGATTGATCGTTTTCAGGTTAACCGTATTATTTTCACGGGTGTTGCGGGTGCAGTTAATCCGGAGTTGAATATTGGAGATATGGTCATTTCTTCCGAATGTGTACAGCATGATATGGATGTGACTCCACTTGGATTTGAGCGCGGGGTTATTCCTTATCAGGAGACGTCTGCCTTCCCAGCGGAAGCATCCCTTATCGCGTTAGCTGAAGAAGCCTGCAAAGCGCAAGGAGCGAACTATCTGATCGGCAAAGTGCTGTCAGGTGATCAATTCATTGCAAACAAGGATACGGTGAAAATGCTGTATACCGAAATGAATGGGGCATGTGCGGAGATGGAGGGAGCTGCCGTAGCGCAAGTAAGCTTCATGAACCGTGTTCCGTTCGTTATACTTCGCGCAATGTCTGACAAAGCAGATGGATCAGCACATGTGAACTTTGCCGAGTTTACTGTGGAGTCTTCCGAGCGCTCTCACCGTATTGTGGAACATATGCTGGAGCATATGTAACCCCATAAGGTATACGTATGTTGAGGATGTTAAAGGCTTAATAAGCAGCAAAAACCGCTTCTTCCTTTCAGATCATCCATGATGAACCTGTTCGCGAAGAGGCGGTTTTTTCTATGTATACGTATTCGGGAATCATCCATGTGAATTCGTGATTAGTACATAAACCGATGGCGGAATCGAACGCGGTCGAACTGTTCTTCCGATTCCAGGGGTACTTGGCTACCAATGCGGACCATGAGGCAGTTCGCCGGATGTGAACATATCTCGGGATCATCGGTGGCGTACCAAGTCATGTCTACGGTTTGCATCAATTTTTCCATCATCTTGCGGTAATCCCACACAGAAAGGTTGCTGCCCTTCAAATCCCAATGCCAATAATATTCTGTTGTGAATATGATATATTTCTCCATCTGTCCGTTTTCAAACGCGGTGAGCAGCATTTCGCGCCCAATTCCGAGAGATCGATAGGAATCCGCAACCTCAATGGCGCCCAGCTCAATTAGATCGGTCATATTGCCTTCCGACCAACGCTCGCATTCATCTGCATAATGGAAAGTCACATAACCGATAATGGTTTCATTCTCCCGTGCAATGATGATTCGACCTTCAGGCAAAGCGGCAATTTCGGCCAATGCCTCCTGTTGTTCCGAAGGGCGCCGGAAGGCATCCAGATCGGAATGAAATTCAAGCTGCTTAATCGTCTCGGCCTGAACTGGTCCCTCAATGATGATTCGGTGGCCGGACTTGAAGATGGAACGCATATGATACTCCTTAATATGCTCCATAGTTCATGCTCCTCTCTCCCCCTACTTATAGCAAAAAACCAAAAATTTGAAAAGCCATAGACGATGATTGAAAAGATTTGCTATAATTGCGTAGACAAAAAATGTTCACAATTCAACTGCAGTTTGGGTTCATCGGTTTGACCTGGCAAGTACATGATGAGAAGTTCTCTCTACTAATGTAAGCGCTAACTGGAAGTTCAGTCAACACAAAGGCAATCAGAAGTGACCCATATTGGGAATCGAAATGTCGAGTTGAAGGAGGCTGGCAAGCATGAGTCAAGCACATGGTGAGATGCTGCAAACGGTTGTGTCTGAATCTAATCTGGGCGATTACACGGAGGCCCGAAGCCGGTTTGATTGGGAATCGGTTGAAAAGCACTTTACGTGGCACGCCAGCGGTAAAGTCAACATGGCGCATGAAGCGATAGATCGTCATGTGCTGGAAGGAAGAGGCGGGAGAACGGCGCTATTATACAGTGATGCTTCGCGTGAAGAGGCATACACGTTTGCTGACTTGAGCGAGCAATCAAGTCGCTTCGGTAACGTCTTGCGTAAATATGGCATTGCTAAAAGCGATCGGGTATTTATATTTATGCCTCGCAGTCCTGAGCTCTATTTTAGTCTGCTGGGCATATTGAAGGTTGGGGCTGTTGCAGGTCCGCTATTCGAAGCCTTTATGGAAACTGCAGTGAAGGACCGGTTGGAGGATAGCGGAGCTGTGGCCTTGGTAACGACTCCTCAATTGCTGGGACGAATCAAACGTTCCGAATTGCCGGAACTGAAGCATATCTTTGTTGTGGGTGGCGGTCCGCAGACGGAAGAAGGACTCATCGACTTTGATGCAGAGATGTCGGCAGCTTCGGATGATATGGAAGTGGAGTGGCTGACCCGTGAAGACGGTCTGCTGATTCACTATACTTCAGGCTCTACAGGCAAACCGAAAGGTGTATATCATGTGCAGAATGCGATGATTCAGCATTATTACACCGGCAAGGTTGTACTCGATTTGCGCGAGGATGACGTATACTGGTGCACAGCTGATCCGGGTTGGGTCACAGGTACATCCTACGGGATCTTTGCACCCTGGTTGAATGGGGTGACCAACGTTATTCGCGGGGGACGATTTAGTCCAAGAGACTGGTACAGCACCATTGAGAAAAATAAAGTCAGCGTATGGTACAGTGCGCCGACGGCATTCCGAATGTTAATGGGGGCGGGCGAAGAGACCATTGCCCAGCATGATCTGAGCAGTCTTCGTCACGTCATGTCCGTCGGTGAACCTCTTAATCCCGAAGTTGTCCGTTGGGGCTGGAAAGCCTATGGACAGCGAATTCATGATACCTGGTGGATGACAGAGACGGGGGGACAGCTAATCTGTAACTACCCGGGCATGCCAATCAAACCAGGTTCCATGGGTCGTCCATTACCGGGAATTGAAGCCGCCATTATTGACGATCGAGGACAGGAACTGCCGCCATACAGTATGGGTAACCTAGCTATTCGTACTTCCTGGCCGTCCATGATGGCGAAGATCTGGAATAACCCGGCCAAATACGAGGAGTACTTCCGACTTTCTGGCTGGTATGTATCCGGTGATTCCGCTTATATGGACGAAGATGGCTACTTTTGGTTTCAGGGCAGGATTGATGATGTCATTAACTCTTCAGGCGAACGCATTGGCCCCTTTGAAGTGGAGAGCAAGCTCGTAGAGCACCCTGCGGTAGCAGAGGCGGGCGTTATCGGCAAACCGGATGTAACTCGCGGAGAGATCATTAAGGCCTTTGTAGCGCTGCGTGAGGGGTATGAGCCGACACCGGAGCTGAAGGAAGAGATCTATCGATTTGTAAAAGAGGGCTTGTCTGCCCACGCCGCTCCGCGTGAGATTGAGTTCAAGGATAAACTGCCCAAGACACGCTCCGGCAAGATTATGCGCCGTGTGTTGAAAGCTTGGGAGCTGGATCTGCCGACAGGCGATCTATCGACCATTGAAGATTAAAGCCTGAACTAGCAGATGCAAAATGCCTGCCTGTCCATAAATCAAAGCCTGATCCGTATCTCATTGCGGATCAGGCTTTTTGCTTTGGAGTATATGTGAATAACAAAACCCCATCCTCATGATGCGAGAATGGGGTTAAGAGTGGAGCTATGATAACTCTGTATTACGGTTGGAAATGAACGGCTCCGGACGGCTCAGATTCGCCTATGCTGTTGCTGGCGGATACCTTGAACCATCCACTGGTGGATGCAGGCACTCCGTAGTCCATGGAGGTTCCTGAAGTTGTGCCAATTTTGGTGTAAGGGGCAGCCCCTGTTTCACTAAAATATACAGCATAACTTTGAACGCCATCCGATTCCGGATTGGAGACCCACTGAATTCGCAGCCCTTGGGAGAGCGCCGACACGCTCACTTGGCTCGGCGTAGCCGGAGCCGTAGATGCGGCATTCTCATTCGGAGAGTCTTCCGGTGTAACGACTGTTCCCGGAACATTAATCGGTTCATTTATTTCTTCATCTGCAGGAGGTTCTACCATTCCCGCACTGCTAACTGCTGCGCTAGGAGCAGACTCACGACCCGCTACATCCACTGCTGTAACGTAGAACGCAAAGTTTCCACCCTGTGCATATGCGGTAAATGATCTGGACTCACCAGTCAGGACAACCTGCCCCTGATTCTGGAATCCGGCGCCATTTACTGAGCGATACAGGCGATAACCAACCACGTCACTTTCCGGTGTTGCATTAAACGTAATGACGGCGTTCCCGTTAGCAACGGAAATTCTCACATTGCCTGGTGCATCCGGTGCTTTGCCGTTATCCGTTCTTGGATCGATCTGTGTCGGCATGTCTGCATCGGCATCTTCCGGCAGGTAATATGCAAGTGATTCGTGACGACTCATGCGCGAGAATGCACTTTGCAGTTCCTTGATGAGATCAGAGATCGGTTTCTTGCGCTTAACGACAGTTTTCTCTTTTGTCATATCTCCAGGTGTTTCATCACGCGGAATGTAGTTGACACCATTGTAAGTGATATATTTGGCTTTTGCGACGCCATCATCGCTATCCTTCGGCACAAATTTGCTATTGAAAATATCAGTGACAAATCTGTCAGTCAGAGATGTTGGCAATTTGCCGCTATAAGCCGATACAGTTCGTGTCTCGATCCCGGATGGTTTCTTGAACGAATCGGTTACGAACATCTCTTTGTCTGTAGCGATGACTTGATTCATGATTTGCGTCCACAGCTGCTGTGCACGTTTCTTCTGTGATTTGGTCTCCAGCGTGTTTACCGGCTGTTTGTATCCAACCCATACACCCAACGTGACATCCGGCGTATAACCTTCAAACCAGACGTCGGCGTAGTTTTGAGTTGAACCCGTTTTACCTACGATAGGCACGCTCTTGGAGTACTTGTAATTTTCACGAACTTTATCGGCTGTACCTTCCGTAATAACGGTGCGAAGCATATCTGTCATCAGGTATGCCGTCTGTTCTGAGAAAGCTTGAACAGGTTCTGCATCGTGTTTGTATACGATATTTCCTTTGGAGTCAACAATCTTGCTAATCATATAGGAATCATTGTACACACCATTGTTGGCAATGGCTCCATAGGCATTGGTAAGTTCTTCAACAGTAACACCATACTGAAGTCCACCAAGAACACCAGTCTGGGCTTGGTAGTCAATCGGTTGGATGGTGGTAATCCCCAACTTCTTGGCGAAAGCCCAAGATTTTTCGATACCAACATCTTCGTTGAACAGCTTCAGCGCAGGAACATTCAGCGAGTAGTTGAGTGCTCGACGGGCAGTCACAAGTCCCTGGTAGCGATTGTTGGCATTTTTCGGAATATGGAATCCGGTCTGGCCGTCCTTCAGAATTATCGGTGAATCATCAATAATGGAAGCCGGTTGAACAAGTCCTTCATCCAGTGCAGGCAGATAAGCAGCAATAGGTTTCATAGTTGAACCTGGCTGGCGCACCATCTGGGTTGCATAGTTCATCTGTTCATCCTGGAAATCACGGCCTTCAATCATACCGAGAATGGCGCCTGTTTTGTGATTGATCAACATGGCAGCAGTCTGCTCTTTTCCCTTCACGGGATCGTCAGCAGCGAAATTATTGTCATCTTCGGCAATGGTACGCATCGTCTTGTAGATACTCTTGTTGATAGTAGTATAGATACGATATCCGCCTGTACGTAATTGCTGCTGAGCTTCTTCCAGCAGAGCACTGCTTTCTTTTTGCGGTGTATCGGTATCCGTATCCTTTGCTGTATCCGCTTTGGCATCCGTGCTTTCAGCTTTATCCGAATTGAGTTGCATTAAAATCTGTGCAGCTTGTCGCTCTGTTTCCATCATAAGGTATGGATAAGTATTGTAAGCTTTGATGGTTTTGGGTGCGAGTGAACTCTTGATGTCAAAAGCAAGAGCTTCGTCATACTCGGATTGATTAATTTTGCCCAGTTCCAGCATACGGCGCAAGACCAGATGCTGACGGTTAATTGCACGCTCAAAATTGTCCTCAACAAAGTCGCCTTTTCCATTAAAGGCAGAATAAGAGGAGGGGAGCTGAGGCAATCCTGCCAGATAAGCAGCCTGAGCTGTGTTTAATGTGCTCAAATCATTAATATTGAACAGTCCTTTGGCAGCTGCCTTGACTCCATATACATTATATCCACTGGAGCCGTTACCAAAAGGAACCTTGTTCAGATACGCTGTCATAATTTCATCTTTGGTCAGGAAACGTTCGAGTCGGAGCGAAAGTAATATTTCTTTCACTTTCCGATCCTCGGTTCGATCCAGATTGAGGAATACACGCCGGGCCAATTGCTGAGTCAGTGTGCTACCGCCAGTTTGAACAGATTCTTTTAGCACTTTCTGTTTCACAGCACGGAGCGTTCCGCTCATATCTACACCTTTATGTTCGTAAAAATGATTGTCTTCAATCGAAATGACTGCATCAATAACGTTCTGCGGGATCTGGTCAAAGGTGACCGGACGCCTGTCTTCTTCTGTTCGTAATTGACCGATCGGGCTGCCGTCGGCAAAGTAAGCAAAGCCTGTGATGGAGTTTTCGCTGACTTTTTGTTCAATCAGCGCCCTTGAACGGACGGGTTCGTCTTTCACAATGGAACTGACGTATCCCATCAGAGCACCGCCTACAAATAGTACCCCCATGAATCCCAGGACAACCATCCATTTGACGAAACTACCCAGTCTGCGGGCGAAGCTGCGCTTGCGGGCAGGCTGTTCATCGGGCTTTTTCTTATTAACATCAACCATTCAGTGTCTTCCTCCTTTTAACAGCACTTATTATAGCATAAAAAGGCTGGTTTGCATGCCTGAGAAATACAAGCAATGGTCGAAAATTGCCATTCTTTCTTGGTTTATGATATATATCATGCGGAATTGAATTACATATCATGAGAAGTCATGGAGAATTTCAGTAAAACGTGGAAGTCTTGAGCATTCGAGTATGGATGAAAATAGATGCTATGTATAGAAAGGAGGCCATATCCATGCAATAGGTGCAGGTAGGACCTCCTTTATTTTGCTCTTTGATTCTCTCGAAATAAAAAACAGCTGCCGAGAAAATCTCGGACAGCTGTTTTGGTGTAAAGCTTAATTAAATTCCAACGATTAACGGTTGTAGAACTCGACGATTTGTTTTTCGTCGATGTCTTGGGACAATTCCGAACGCTCAGGCAAACGGATAAATTTACCTTCCAGAGCAGTATCGTTGAATTCTACGTATGCCGGAAGATGCGAACGGTTTTCCAAAGCTTCCTTAACGGAAGAAAGACCGCGGCTTCTTTCACGCAGGCTGATAACGTCGCCAGTGCTTACTTGGTAAGAAGCGATGTCAACTTTTTTGCCGTTTACAGTTACGTGACCGTGGGATACCAACTGACGCGAACCAGCGCGGGAGTTAGCGAATCCAAGGCGGTATACGAGGTTATCAAGGCGGCTCTCAAGCAAGAACATGAAGTTTTCACCCGCGATACCTTGCATTTTTTGCGCTTTAGCAAAGAGAGTGCGGAATTGCTTCTCGCCCAAACCGTACATGTGACGCAGTTTTTGTTTTTCTTGCAATTGCATACCGTAGTTGCTCATTTTTCTCCGTTGGTTAGCTCCGTGCTGACCTGGAGGGAAAGGACGTTTCAATTCTTTGCCTGTTCCGCTCAGGGAAATGCCGAGGCGACGGCTCAATTTAAATTTAGGACCAGTGTAACGTGCCATGTTTAAAGTAGCTCCTTTTTAGTTAAAGTTCATATAGGGCTCTGTTTGCGCTCCAATTTGTTGATGCGGGCTAAGCCACGCATAAGACGATCAGAAAAGTTCAGCCGCTGTCCTGAAAGCAACAAAAAGAATGAGGGTGACACAACCGGTAACGCCCAAATTTAAAGACCCATTAGTAGTCTTCATCAACAATTTATTTTACAGTTTACTAGAACCAAAGTCAAGCGTGTGATAAAAGCAAAAAAACGTCTAAATTTGTCGATAGGTCCTTAGGCCCAAAATAATGGGACAATTTTCTGAAATATGGATGCAAAAATGCTTTAAAGAGAGTAAAATAGATTGTATCTTAACTTTAAATGATCTTGTACATTAAGGTTATCGCATAGAATTTGCAGGTTTGCGATAACGTCTGCAGATTAATGCATCCGATTGGATGCAAAAACGGTGCAAAGGAGCGCCTGACATGTTAGAACATCTAAGAAGTAAACCAGCCAGCTTGAATTCGCGAAGTTCGGGCGATTCCGCATCTTCTGCCGCTCCTCACGAAGCGCATGTATTTTGGATGCAAAAAATGGACATCACACCTTTTGATTTTTCATATTTGGGAAGTTTGTTACAACAAGCATACACCGACTGGCACATCCAACGGCGGCCACACTCAAACAGATCAACAATAATATACAACGTATGGAATACGGAAGGGATCTGTGTGGGACAAGGGGAGGAAGGAGCTCCATTGCTCGATGTACATTCAACGGTGATGCAATGCCTTAACTCGGGACAGGCCCAATCGTTACGTGGAACCACTGAACATGGAGAGTACCATTTAATGGCTGAGCCTCTTTTCTCCAGGACAAATAAAGATATGTTTGCTGTCTTCACTGCTGTAACCTACGAGCAACATCGAGATGACACGTCTGAAGCCGTTGTTCGATCGGAGGCATTGCATTATCGTACCTGCTTTTACCGAAGATTTGAATACATATTTATGACGGATCTATTACATGCTCATGAACAAACGGCACGTGAAGAACACCGAAGGTCAATTCTCTTCCAAATCGTTCAACGGATGCATGACAAAATGGATGTGGACGCGATATTGGATGAAGTCTTCGACAGCATTGACTACTTATATCCAACAACTCGTATGACATTGTATATGTCTCAGGATCAGAGCAGCCTCAACCCACGTATTAAACCGTTGCTTGTTCATGAACGTGGAGAAGACATCTGTGTACAATCGTTCATGGAGGGCAAGCTCATTGTTGTTCGATCGGATGAAGGGGAACATCGCATTCTGGAGGTTGGTCTTCCTCTAAAAGGTAAACAAGGGATCTATGGTGTATTCCATATTGAGATGAATGAGGAGTTAATGGAAGATTCCGATCTCCAACTCATTACGATGATGGCGGATACAGCAGGAACTGCCTTTGAAAATGCCAAACTGCACGAGCAATCGAATATGTTGATCCAGGAACTTCGTCTAATCAACGATCTGACACAACGTTTGAACAAAAGCCTGCAGCTGATGGAGATCTATCAATTCTCCGAGCAGGAGTTAAAGGACATCTTTCAGGCTGAATCATGTTGTATTCTTCAACTGAATGATAGTACGGATCAATTCGAAGTGATGTCATCCAATGTGAATGAGTTGGGTCGTAAATCGTTTCCTATGGACTATGGAATCGCAGGGTTGCTGTATCAAACCGAAGAACCGCTCATTCTGTCCAATTATGCGAAATACGATAGAGTGTCATCGGTCTTCATGGATCTTACCGGCTCAATGTCATTAATTGCTTCACCCGTTCGGGTGAATGGCGAAGTAAAGGGTGCCATTTTGCTGGGACATTCGAAAAAGCAGTATTTTTCGTACGACAATTACCGTCTGCTGCAGATGTTATCCATTCATATTGGGCTTGCTCTCTCCAATGCAACGCTTCACGCCGAGGTACGACGTTTGGCTAACCTGGACATGCTGACAGGACTGTATGTGCGGCATTACCTAGATAGTGTGATCCATGAACGTCAGGCTCATGAATTCTGTGGCTCACTGGTTGTCGTGGACATCGACCAGTTTAAACAGGTGAATGACACGTTTGGGCACCAAACAGGTGATCAGGTATTAAAACAGGTGAGCGACATCGTGACAAGTTCAGTCCGCCCTGAGGATATCTGTGCCAGATGGGGCGGGGAAGAACTGGCTATCTATATGCCTCAGATCGGTGTTCGTCAGGCACTGGAATATGCGGAAATCATTCGCACTAGGGTTGCTGAGGAGACAAGGCCTCCCGTGACCGTATCCAGCGGTATTGCCGAATGGAACTGGATGGATGAGAAAGTTAGTGTGGAATCGTTATTTTACCGCGCTGATATGGCTCTGTACGATGCAAAGCATGGCGGTCGAAACCGGATTGTCATAGAAGAACAGGAAGTTACACGTTAAGAGAGGACAATTCCTATGCGGAGTCGTCCTCTCTTTATTTTTTGAAGAGACGATGCCAAAGGAAGGAAGTATAAGCGAATAAGGGAGGGGCAGGCTATGGAGAACGTTTGATGGAAAGGTGGAATAGAACATGTTGAACCGTCGGTATATACGTGGACTATTGTTAATTCTGAGCATTGTTGTGTTGTGTGCTCCTGGTTGTGGATTGTTAGAGCGAGATCGAACTCCCGAGGAATTATTTTCACTGGCTTTATCAGGAATTGCAGGTAAAGAAAAGCTGAGTTTTGATGGGGAAGCGGGTTTGCGACGGGAAAGCAGCGGGCTATTCGAAAATCAGTTTAAATTTGAGGGCAAGCTGGAGAATCATGACCGGTTGACCTTGCAAACGAGATTGCCTGGAGCTGTGACTGCTGCTGGAACAGGAGTAAAAGGAGTAAATGCCGCTGCTGTTAACAATAATGGGCAACCCAGCGGGTTCAGTGCATCTTTTGAACGAAAACAAGGACAATGGATGGCTTTAACCGCCCAACATGAGCCTCTGCGCGGATCCTTGTCCCGTTTTAATCCCATCGCTCAAATGGAAAGTATCGATCGTATGAACAAAACGATAAAGTCCGAGTACGGTTCAGGTCGTCGAACGAAAATACTGCGAATTGAACTCGCGCCAAAAGACGCCAAAACGTGGGCGCTTGCGCAGCTTAACGACGAGATGGATGCAATCCGGGCAGAGTATATGCACAAGGCAACTGCGGTTAAGGGAGGCAGTCAGGAGAAGCTGGAGAAGGATTTGAACAAAGTGTGGGAGCAAGGGGAAACATCGATGCAAGAGATGATGAAACAGGCCGAGGTACAGACGGTATATCATTTAACCGTAGATCGGAAAACTAGCTTGCCTTTGCGACTTTCCTCGGAAAGCCAGGTGAGCTATAAGGACATGAACAGCAAAAGGAATAAAGAAGCTCTTGTCACAGATGTAAACTTCAGGGCGTATGAGTAGCTGGGTGCTGGACTGCCTGCTGACGGGATCGTTGTAGCGTGCTACAATAGTATCGTAATTTACCGTTGTTCAATTCAGGGAATGGCGGATGACAGGAGGAGTTTACACATGAAGGACCCAAGAATTCAGAAGCTCGCAGCCAATCTGGTGGGCTACTCTGTAGATGTACAGCCCGGCGAGAATGTGCTGGTTGAGATGATCGGAACGGAACGTGATCTGATTAATGCAATTATTGAAGAAGTAGGTAAAAAAGGCGGTAACGTCTTTGTACAGCTGACTGATAAAACAGTACAGCGTGCTATGCTCAAAAATGCGACTGAAGAAATGATGAAAACCTGGGCAGAGATCGATCTGAACCGGATGAAGCAAATGGATTGTTACATTGGTATCCGTGCAGGGGAGAATGTGAATGATCTGTCCGATGTACCGGAAGAGAAAATGAAAATGTACAATTCACTTTATTCCCATCCGGTACATAGCGAGCAACGGGTAAAACATACTAAATGGGTTGTGCTTCGTTACCCGAATGCAAGTATGGCACAGCTGGCGAATACAAGTACGGAAGCATTTGAAGATTTCTACTTCGACGTATGTAACCTGGATTACGCTAAAATGGACAAAGCACAGGATTCATTGGCTAATCTGATGAAACGTACGGATAAAGTCCGTATTACTGGACCAGGAACAGACCTGAGCTTCTCCATTAAAGATATCGGTGCAGAGAAATGTTCTGGCCAAAAAAATATTCCGGATGGCGAAGTGTACAGTGCCCCTGTACGGGATTCAGTAAATGGAACAATTAGTTATAACGCGCCAACGTTGTATAACGGCATTACTTTTGAAAATATTAAATTCACGTTTAAAGACGGTAAAATTGTTGAAGCAACAAGCAACGATACAGACCGCATCAATGAAATTCTGAATTCAGATGAGGGCGCTCGTCATATCGGAGAATTCGCAATTGGCTTCAATCCACATATCCTGCACCCAATGAAGGACATTTTGTTTGATGAAAAAATTGCAGGCAGCCTGCACTTTACGCCAGGCCAGGCATATGAAGAAACAGATAACGGAAACCGTTCCTCCATTCACTGGGATCTGGTGTTGATCCAGCGTCCAGACTACGGTGGTGGAGAAATTTATTTTGATGATGTATTGATCCGTAAAGACGGGATTTTCGTTATTCCTGAGCTGGAATGCCTCAATCCGGATCGTCTGAAGTAGGAACAGTATTTTGCTGTTGCTAGGAAAGCGGATTCACGGTATCATGTAGTGGTAATTAATAGATGATACCAAAAGTGAAAAGACGGAGGGATTCCTATGTCGAGTAATAACGCAGCGGTAGTTGAAATTGCTCAAACAGCGAGCAAATTTACTTCTTCAATCGTACTTCATTCAGAGAACAAGTATATCGATGTAAAAAGTATTCTCGGACTGTTTACAACGCTGATCAGCACGCACAGCTATGAACTGCATGTTCATGGCCCGGATGCAGCTGAAGCCAAAGCAGCGATGTCAGAAGTATTTGCCAAACATGGACTGAATGTAAGTATCGCTTCTGAGTAATGGCACTAAGAAGCATCTCTGCCTATTGTGGCAGAGATGCTTTTTTTTTGCATGAGATAATTCAGATGTACGACAAGACCTCCGTAAAATAGGGGGATTAGGGAGAAATAAAGCTCTTCATGATCTATGGTTATTTTGGTCAGGTTCTTGTATTAGCTCCTGATTTCGTCTAATATTAGAGGTAGAACGTCTTTACGCGATTTTTGGGACATAGGGGGGAAAAATGCATGACTTCATCTGATCTGCAGGACCAGTTGCACTTGAAAGCGATCAGTCTTCTTCAAGAAGATGCAGATAAAATACAGAAGCTTATTGAAGTACAGATGGAGAATCTGGCTACCCGCTACTGCCCTCTCTATGAGGAAGTATTGGATACACAGATGTATGGGTTCTCCAAGGAAGTCGATTTTGCTGTTCGTGCAGGGCTTCTTCCAGAAGGTGCTGGTAAGCAGCTGGTAAGCGCGCTTGAGCGGAATCTGGCGATTCTATATGAAGCTTTGAACAAGAAGAATGAGCAATAGCCTGCAATAGCGTGGGTCAGAATAGAAGGCATGCAGGTGTTTGCATGCTTTTTTTGTGCGTCTGGATCGAAACAGCTCGTCTGATGTGGTTCAGACAGAAGGAGAAAAGAAAAAACAGCCTGGAAATGCGATTTCCAGGCTGCCTTTACGCACTAATTTTTTTGTCTATCATTTAAGATGATGGGAGTACTGTTATACCAGGAAGAACGATACACCCAAAATAACATATACGACCATTAGAAGCAGACCTTCATACCAGTTCGTTGAACCGTCCTGGGTGATGGACTTGGCGATAAATACGGCTACGCCTATGGCGACCAGTTCAATCGTTGTAAACACAATGTCCATCGTTCTGCCTGTAAAGTAGCTGACAAAAACGAGTACAGGGGCAACAAAGAGTGCGATTTGCAAACTGCTGCCGACTGCGATCTCCACGGCGGCGCCGATTTTGTTTTTCATGGCAAGCATGATGGCTGCACTATGCTCGGCGGCGTTACCGATAATGGCAACGAGGAACGCACCGACGAACAGTTCGCTGAGTCCGAATTGTTCAGTAAACACCTCAAGGGTGCCAACGAGCCATTCACTGACGAAGGCAACCATGACGGTTGCAAGAACGAGATAGAGAATCGATTTTTTCTTGGACCACTCGGGTGCATGTTCATGCGGCAACTCTTCATCTTCATCCACCGTGACATCTGCGAGATAGTTCTTGTGTGTAACCATGGAAAATACTAACCACGCTATGTAGGCAAGGATCAGTAAGCCTGCGACAATTAGACTGAGTGTGTTCGTATCCTTCTGTGTGATGGAATGGGTATTCAGGAAGACGGCTGGAATAAACAGGGCAATGATGGCTACAATCATCAGGGAGCCGTTTAGACCGGCAAGGGATACGTTATAATTCTGAATTTTGAACTTGAGTCCTCCGGCAAAGATACTTAGACCAAGCACCAGCAGCAGGTTACCGATAATGGAGCCTGTCAAACTCGCCTTAACCATGTCGAACAATCCTTCTTTGACGAGGAAAATGGCGATGATCAATTCGGCGGCATTGCCGAATGTAGCATTCAAAAAACCGCCTAACCGCTGTCCAGCATAATGGGCTACATTTTCGGTGGCTTTGCCTAAAAAACCGGCCACAAAAATAACCGAAATGGCTGAAATGACGAATTGCAGAATCGAATCCCATTTCAAATAGTGGGCGACGGCGCTGAGTGCAAAGGTGGCAATCAGCAAAATGGATGAAATTCGGTTTCTCACAACAAACACCTCGGTAACGTATTATTTTGTTTTAAACGATATGACTAAACACTTATGAGATTATTTTCATATTTCAATATAACCAAATCGTGGTAGGTTGTAAACGCATCTTTTTGAGTTTAATTTGCTTTTTGGGGTGGAAAGGATTTAAAATACGAGTAACGAAGTGAAGGAGGATGTGGCATGGCAGAACAACTTCAACTAGAGGGCGGAAACATCCGGATTGCCGATGACGTAGTGGCGAAAATTGCCGGAATGGCTGCGATGGAGACACCCGGAATTGCCGCAATGTCTGGAGGATTGTCAGAGGGCTGGGCCAAGCGCCTGAGCGGTAAAAACGTACAGAAAGGCGTAGGCGTGGAAGTCGGCCAGCTGGAAGCAGCCATTGATCTGCGCATCATCGTCCTGTACGAGACACCGATTCATGAAGTTTCCCGCATGCTCCAGCAGAATGTAAGAGAAGCGGTAGAGACCATGACCGGGTTACGTGTTGTTGAAGTCAATGTAAAGGTAGAAGGCGTATCTTTCAGAGGCGACGATCTGTAAACTTGAGCAATCCGTGATGGAAGAACAGCGGTATGTTGACCTGGTTCTTCATCTAGATAGACAGAGTGTACCGAGTACACACAAAAAGGCTGCGCACCCCACCGGATGCACAGCCTTTTTGGTGTTGCTTTTTTCTATTGAAGGGGTACATGATTTGTTCCGGTAGGAACAGTCCCATTTACCGAATTCGACGAATGGATTCACGTGAACGAAGTGCGGGAGAGGTACGTGATGTCTGAACCGTCACCGACTTCGTTTTCTCTTCCTTGATGACGTCCAAATTATTGGTACGCGAAATGCTAAGCAGGATTCCCATGGCCACCATCATCACAAAGAGTGAGGTGCCGCCATAACTGATGAACGGAAGGGTAACCCCTGTCACCGGAATGGTCTGGGTCACACCCCCAATGTTGATGAAGGCCTGGATCGCAATTAACCCCATAATACCGATACCGACCAGCGTCCCAAATGGATCGGGACAGCGGAGGGAGACGATAATACCTCGCCAGATAAAGTAGAGGTAGACCAACAGAAACAGCGCAGTTCCAACAAAGCCAAGCTCTTCCCCAATGACGGAGAAAATAAAGTCATTATAGGCATTGGGCAAGTAATGCAGCTTCATCGTACCTTGTCCGATCCCGGAGCCGGTGATGCCTCCATCTCCAATTGCAACAAGGGAGCGATAGAGGTTAAGGCTTCCACCTGTCGTATCGGATAATGGATCAAGGAATGCCTGTATCCGCCCGATTTTGTAGTTCTGTGTAGCTTCCGTAGCTGTCGTGCTATTGGCAGTATCTGAAGAAGACATGGAAGAAAACAAGGCATTTGCTCCAAGTGCTAGTGCTGCTCCCAGCACAACCAACAGGATGGAAGCCAGAATATGTTTCATGCTAGCGCCACCTGCGTAGATGACCAGACCGCAAGTAGCCACGAGAATGAAGCATGTACCAAAGTCGGGTTGCAGCATAATCAATCCTGCAATGAACCCGACAATAACCAACACCGGAATATATCCTGTCTTAAGATCCCTGAACCGTTCACCTTTTTTGGTAATTAGTGCAGCGAGGTACAGAATAATAGCGATTTTGGCAAACTCGGCGGGTTGAATACTGAAGCCAAAGATGCGAATCCAGCTTCGTGCACCATTCAACATCGCGCCTGAAACCAAAACGACCAATAGCAATACCGTCGTGAACAAGAAAAATGGTGCATAAAGTTTCTTGTATTTGTTAAATCGGATATTCATGGCAAAAAACATGCCCACTAAACCGATAACCGCCCACATAAGTTGTTTTTTCGTGAAGAACAGGGCATCATTGTTAAAACTTTTATTTGCAATTGCAATGCTGGAACTGGAGCTGAACACCATCACCAGTCCGAAGCCCACCAACAATAAAGTGAGGATTAGCAGTTGAAAATCCGGCGTGCCTCTCTTCGTTTTCGTTTGGGCCGTTTGTTGTTTCATCGTTCGGCCCAGCCTAAGCTTCCAGCAGTTCTTTAAGCTGCTGTAATTTTTGGGCCGCCAGCTTCACGACTGGCTGCGGTACGGTAGAGTCATAATCCAGACCATGCGGAAAGGTTGCTTTTCCAAGATAAACAGCTTCAACTGCGAGAACCGTATCCGGTTTTTCGAGTTTGCCATCTATCGCACGGGTATTAATACGTACAAAGTATTCCGATTTGGTTTGTTCATCTTCAATTTTGTAGTCATATGTAGCACGATAATATTCCCATTGCCACCGGACAAATCCGACTTTCTCGGCGCTCTCATCCAGGTATGCCAAGTCGCTCTTCAAGCCATCCAAGCCTGTATTCTCAAAAATCATAAGCGTCTGATCCTCCTCATAAGCTTCCGAGAGTATAAATCTCGTTCTTTTCTCTAGTTAATGATAGTATGTTTCCCCTTCCCGTGCAAGCTTTCAAGCGGTCATTCGTATCGGTTTTCTTCCAATTCTGCTACAATATACAGCAATAGGTTTCAAGAGGAAGGTTCGGGCTTGATGAAAGTCCCGTATAGAGAGCGAAAGGATGGAGAGACATGACAAATAATATATGGTGGAATGACCTGCAAATCCACATGGTAGAATGGCGTCGTCATCTTCATCGGAATCCTGAGGTTTCCTTTCATGAGGAGAAGACATCCTCTTTTGTAGCGGGTATGCTGGAGAGCTTTGGCGTTGAAGTGAAACGGCATGTTGGCGGACATGGGGTTATAGGTACCCTTCGTGGGGACAAACCTGGTCCTGTCGTAATGCTTCGTGCTGATATGGATGCACTTCCGATCCAAGATGAGAAGGACGTTGAATATGCATCACAACAAGCAGGAGCTATGCATGCCTGTGGTCATGATGGTCACATATCCATTTTGCTGGGCACGGCACTGTATTTCAGTCGCCATAAACATGAGATCAAGGGTGAGATTCGCTTTTTGTTCCAACCTGCAGAAGAATTGCTTCCAGGTGGGGCTCTCAAGGTCATTGCAGACGGAGGACTGGAAGGGGTAGATGTCATCTATGGTATTCATCTATGGACCCCGCTTCCTGTAGGCGTGGCAGCAAGTACCCCGGGGCCGATGATGGCTGCGGCAGATGACTTTTATATTGAGATCAAAGGAAAAGGTGGACATGGTGGCATGCCGCAATCCACAGTGGACAGCCTCGTGGCAGGTTCCGCTCTGGTAATGCAATTGCAGACGGTTGTCAGTCGCTCAGTAGATCCTTTGCGTCCCGCAGTATTGACGATTGGCACGATGCAGGCGGGGTCAGCACAGAATATCATCGCCGAGTTATGCAAAATGACGGGTACGGTGAGAACCTTTGATGAAGAGACGCGCAGTATTATGAAGGAACGTGTGCATACGATAGTAGCTCAGACCGGAGACATCTATGGTGCTGAGACGAAGTTGAATTATATTATGGGGTATCCTCCAGTCGTGAATGATGAGCAGGAAACGGCGCGTTTCTTCAAGGAAGCGGTAGAAGTATTTGGTGCAGACCAGGTACAGAAGTCACCGATGTTGATGCCAGCTGAAGATTTCGCTTATTACCTGCAGCAGATTCCTGGCTGCTTTATGTTTGTCGGAGCAGGTAACCCGGAGAAGAATGCGATCTATCCGCATCACCATCCCAAGTTTGACTTTGATGAGGATGCCATGCAGAATGCGGTGAAACTATTTATAGCAATGGCTAAAGGATATACAGCCGAATGATTTGATTATAGTTGGGCATCCTATTCATACCAAGGTATGAGCAGGGTGCTTTTTTTTTGTTAGGTCTTTATAAAGCTTAAATTAAGTTCGAACTGTTGTATTATACAGGTTCAATTTCGGAAGAAACCGGAACTGGACTTTTTGTGATGCCTGTTATTCAGAAAAACATATAGATCATTTTTAAATTAGGGAGGAAGCGGAATGGAGAAAACGGGCGCCTGTATTGTGCAGCGTGATTTTACAGTATTGCTTGAAGTGGGTCATCCCGAATTTGATCAGGCCAGAGCTCAATTAGGGATGTATGCGGAACTGGTGAAGACACCTGCGGCTTTTCATACATATCGTATTACTGCATTATCACTGTGGAATGCGGCTGCACTCGGATGGAGTGCTGATCAAGTGATAGCAAGTCTGGAATCCGTGTCTCGTTGGAATGTTCCTGCGGCCCTGATTCAAGATATTCAGAGAATTATCTATCAATATGGGAAGCTGCAATTGAAGCCTGAGGCAGTTCATGGGAGAATGCGTCTCGTGAGCGAAGACGAACGATTGCTGGATGAATTAAGCAGTATGAAGACCATTTCGGCTTTTCGGATGGAGCGTGTCGATCCCCATGAGCTTTTGCTTGGCGGTGAGCAACGCGGATTGCTGAAACGGGAATTGACCCGCTTGGGTTATCCGGTCCTGGATTATGCGGGATATCGAGAAGGAACAAGTCTTCCGTTTGAATGGAAAGCGAATACTCAAAGTGACAGTTCAGACAGCTTCCAGTTGCGACCGTACCAACGAGATGCTGTGGATGCTTTTGAAGGTAGCGAAGGCATGGGAGGAAGTGGCCTGCTTGTTCTCCCTTGCGGTGCAGGCAAAACAGTTATTGGGATGGCGGTATTGGAACGTTTGCAATGTGAATGCCTTATCTTGACCTCGAACACCACATCCGTACGGCAATGGATTCAGGAATTGCAGGACAAAACAACGATTACGAGTGAACAGATTGGTGAGTATTCCGGTCAGAAAAAACAGGTTAAACCTGTGACTGTGGCTACTTATCAAATTCTTACACATCGAAAATCGAAAGATGCTGATTTTACTCATATCAAATTGCTCAGTGAACGTCAGTGGGGGCTCATCATCTATGATGAGGTCCATCTGCTGCCAGCACCTGTATTTCGGGCTACTGCAGATATTCAAGCTACGAGAAGACTGGGATTGACAGCAACATTGGTGCGTGAGGATGGCTGTGAACAGGATGTGTTTTCACTAATTGGTCCAAAACTATATGACATGCCGTGGAAAGAATTGGAGCAGCAAGGTTGGATTGCTAATGTAGAATGCCAGGAAATCCGCATCCCTTTTACTCCAGAACTACGATCAAACTATTTAGAAGCAGAGGTGAAGCATCAATTTCGCCTTGCAGCCGAAAATCCGGCCAAATTAGCTGTGATCAGACGCATATTGGACCATCATGAGGGGATGCCAGCGCTTGTCATCGGACAGTATCTGGATCAGCTTGAGAGCATTGCCCGGGAAATTGAAGCACCGCTAATATCGGGTACGATGCCCCAACAAGAACGAGTGAAATGGTTTGCAGCGTTCCGACGTGGAGAGATCAAAACAATTGTAGTATCCAAGGTTGCCAATTTTGCCGTAGATCTGCCGGATGCTGCTGTTGCACTTGAAATATCCGGAAGTTTCGGTTCAAGGCAGGAAGAAGCCCAGCGATTGGGTCGGATCTTAAGGCCGAAGTCCGGAGAAAATAAAGCTTATTTTTATGCCCTGGTATCCGAGGACAGTAAGGAACAGGAGTTTGCATTACGTCGTCAGATGTTCCTGGTCGAACAAGGATATGAGTACAAAATCATACATGAATTGCAATGAAAAAGCGGTACACATTTCTACTTAAAATAATGGGAAAGGCATGATAAGCAATGCATACACAAGGTAAGCTGGATGTGAATTCATTAAAAGAGCTTTCATGCGTTGAAAGAACGGTACTTGGTGTGATTTTCTGCAAATATGCTGGACAACCCTTTTCCAACATGCTGACATCCGAAGAGTGGGCTATGGATGGTCTTAGCAGAGCTGAAGCAGTAACCGCGTTTATAGCGCTTCGGCATAAAGGCTGGATCAAAGCTGTGCGCAAGTCTTGGGGCGAACGCCTGTATTACATACCAGAATCATTACTTTCGTTGTTAACTATTTCCTATGCGTCACGAGTCGAACAGTTCGTTCAGCAGAAGGTGAACGTATTACAGGATGACATGACACAAGCTAACTCCATCACCAATAATGAAGAAGTCCAAAAAGTGAAGATTGTTCGAGAGGCTAAGCCGGATCTTGCTGCGGAGCTTTTGCATGTATTGGCTTGGATAGTAAGAGAAGGTCAAGCCCAAGGAGGACTTCCATTAACAAGTAAGGGAACGATCCATAAGAAAATGGTGCAGCGATTAAGCCGAATGACGGTTCTGAGCCCTGAAGACTTTGCTGAACTAGGTATTCGCTACAATCATGAAGATGTGTACCCGGTTCATGTGGCCCTTGTGATTGATTTGCTGCTTAGTCTGGGTTTGATTGAACAGACGCATAATAGGATGAATGTGTCACCTGACCGTCTTTCTCACTGGTTAACGATGCCGTGGTCTTCAATGCACCGAGAAATTTATAGCGTATGCATGGACCGATATGGTATAGCGCAGCCTAAACTTCAGCATTTTCGGTATCAGTTGCTGATGTTTGCTTCACGGGGAAATGAATGGTTGAGTATTCCAGCAGGAACTATAGACCACGATGAGCAGGGGGCAGCAATTGAAAGTAGAGAGAGTGGAGGTTCTTTAAGGTTAAACTTCTTAACACATATCCGGGGTTGGCTCGATGTTCTGGCAGGTTTAGGATATGGGGAGGTAGGTGAGTCAGCTGCGGGAGAACTTTTATATCGCTGGCAGATTTACCCGAGAGTTTTATTGAACTTTGCGAATCATGAGGAAGAACATGCTAGAAAGAATACCATTTTTGTACAGCCTGACTTTGAAATTATGGTTCCCCCAGACGTAACTCCTTCGGTTCGCTGGAATTTGGACATTGGTGCAGAGCTTATAAGTCGTGATCGAATGTCCATATATCGGATAACAAAGGAACGAATCGTCGCAGCCTCAGAGATCGGTCTTACAGCTGATGTAATGATAAACTTCCTTAGCCGGTATGCTGGCTCGGGATTGCCTGAGCATGTGGAGCTGGCAATCCAGCAGTGGGGACAGGCGACAGAAAGACTTCACATCGATGCTGGACAAAACGTTGATCAGGACGAAGCGACGGATACAGTCAAGAAAAGGGATACATGGATATATGAATCAAGAAGTGAATTACCTGAGGAGTTGAACCGCACAGAGTCGGAAGTCATTGCAGATGAATCCATTGTCGGAGCAGATGAGTTCAAAGACGAAATTAACGTACCGAAGGAACTCTTTTATATTCGTGGAAGAGTGGGGCTCATTCAAGACGACTCCAAACTTCATACGTATGAACAGGATCATTCCATCACGGAACAATCGAGTCTGTTTCCCGGATACGGAGAGATCCCTGAGATGTGGCATAACGAGTGGCGAGGGTATCATGTATCCACAGCTCGTCAGATTGCTGCAAAAGCCATTGAATGGCAGACAAAACTGGGTTTGAAGCTGGACAGAAATATCGTTTATGTTATCCCCGATCAGATTCAAGGTCATGAAGATTGGACACTAACCGGCTGGTCCATAGCGGATGGTGATACAGATCCCGCAGAACGCCGTACTTTTTCACCTAACGAATGGAATCAGATTCGCCTTATTATTCCGAACCAAGCATAAACTTGATTGACTTTGCCAAAGCGGATCGTCTGTTCCCTTTATTTCTATTTGCAGGAAAAACTCTTCTTAACTTTTCGGGGATATGATATGATGAAGTAGTCTACGTTAAGTAGAACTTTATATATAGATGGGATGAATTTCATGAGCGTAGCGGAAATGAACACGGTCGATATGGCCCAAGTGTTAACGGGCGCATATGAACTGGGCGACATGATTAACCAATCAGCCGAAGTATCGGATTATTTATATTGGAAGCAGCAAGTGGAGACGAACCCTGAAATTCAGGCGGGAATACGCAAGCTGGACGCCAAAAAGGAACTATTCGAAGAAACCCAGCGTTTTGGGCATTTTCACCCGGACTATCACGCCGCAAAAGATCAGGTTCAGGCTTTGGAGCTGGAGTTGGAACGTTTCGAGGCGGTAGCCCGCTTCAAACAGGCGGAGAAGGCATTGGACGATATGTTGTTCCAGATGTCGGAGACAATTGCATTCGCCGTGTCAACGACCATTAAGGTACCGAGCAATGATCCGAATCCGAAGGGTGGCTGCGGTAGCGGAGGCAAGTGCGGTTGTAGCTAAGATGTGATCAGAAAAATAAATTCATGACAGACCGGACCTTTCCGAGGCTCCGGTCTCCATTATAGAAAGGCGGGGAAAATGATGTTTGCGGAAAGGACAGGATTCATTATTTGGGTCAGTGATTTGAAAGCGGCTCGTAATCTCGAAAAGTATGGTACCGTTCATTACATCTCCCGCCGTATGCATTATGTCGTCATGTATGTTAATGCAGAGCGGGCAGAAGATACGATGAAAAATGTGAACAGACTTTCCTATGTGCGCAAAGTCGAACGTTCCTATCGGAATGAGATCAAAACAGAGTATGCTAGCAAAACGATGGACAAAACGAGTTTTTACGGGATATAACAAAATGGTTTGGGTATGTACAGTGAACTTGTTGCCACAGTACATGCCGAAACGATTCACCAGAGGGGTCCTTCGGGGCCGCTCTTTTATTGAATTATGCATAAACTGGATTTTGTGAAAAAAACTGAAGTTACGCCTTGAGGTTGCGGGACTTATGTTGTAATATATTGGGTAAATAAATAGATAGAAAGTCCTATCTGGTGGAGAGTGATTCCCATGCGTGATAAGGTGATGCAACGTTGGAGCACGTACGAGCCTTTTTTCGTGGCTCTTGGAGACAAAAAAGTGGCCGACATCGTCATTACCAATCATGCCAAGATGCGGTATGCAGACCGCATTGAGCCGGCACGTAATGATGATGACCATATTGCGGCATGGTTATGGGAGTGTCTGAAGCAGGACCGTATTACACCATACTACCGTAATGAGCAGGATGTTTACCTGATCGACGAAGATCTGGTCGTGGTTGCTGAATTTTCCGAACTTGAAGGGGAATATGATATCGCTGGCAATCCGCTTCATAAGATGATTGTGGTTACGTTTCTGGGGAAGATGTCCGAGACAATTGAACTGCGGGATTTAAAATCGTATTATTCTTGGCTAAGACATTCAAGACGAATGACTCTTGTCAAGAACAGTCGCAAGCATAAGTAAGTTTGGAATAATCCATATTTTCGAATTGATAGATTCAGGTTACATCGCATGCAGACAAGCTGCATGCTTTTTTTGTTGGAATTCACGAAATCGGCTACAATGGGGAAAGCGTACAGAAGAGGGGCGAAGATATGAATTTTCATCAATTGCATATTTTTTATACCGTAGCAGAGAAGGGAAGTTTTTCAGCGGCTGCGCAAGCACTACATATGACACAACCTGCGGTGACGATGCAGATCCAATCGCTTGAGGATTATTTTGGGACCAAGCTGCTGCATCGTTCTACCAAGAAAATAGAATTATCCGAGGCGGGTCGGACATTACTGCCTCACGCCAAACGCAGTGTAGAGTTGGTCAGACAGACAGATGAGGCGATGTCTGCGTTTACGCAGATGCTGCAAGGCAGATTGCAGCTCGGTGCAAGTTTGACGATTGGTGAGTATGTGCTGCCACGTATGCTGGGTCCTTTTGCCCGTCAATACCCCGATATCTCGATCGTTATGAAAGTGATGAATACGACGCAAATTATGGACGATATCTTGAAACATCAGCTTAACTTTGGACTGATTGAAGCCCCGGTTCATCACCCGGATATGATTGTAGAGCCGGTCATGCAGGATGAATTGAAGCTGGTTGTTCCGGCAGGACATGCACTGGCAGATCGTGGTGAAGTAGAGCTGGAGGATGTGCTGAGCTACGCATTTGTACTGCGGGAGAAAGGTTCAGGCACCCGTCAAGTGATGGAAGATCAGCTGCAGAAGAGAAATATAGATCCACAGGACATGAATGTGGTGATGGAACTTGGCAGTACAGGTGCTGTGAAATCCGCCGTAGAAGCGGGTGTGGGCATCACCATGTTATCCCCGTCGTCGGTTCAGCATGAGCTGGCTCTTGGACTGGTTCATATCGTGGATATTCGTGGTCTTGAGTTCAAACGACAATTTTATGCTATACATCTGAAATCTTCATTGCTTCCCTTGTCGGCAGTAGCTTTCCTGAATTATTTGCGTCAGCAGGAGCAGACAACATCAGAAGGACGAGTGGAGTAAGAAGGTCATACTAATTTTAAATCTGTTCTGCTAAACACTGGATATAAGAAGGAGCTGTTGTTCATGCAACAATCTAACGGACGTTGTGATCTTCATACGCATAGCCAAGCGTCGGACGGAATGCAGCCACCTGCTGAGAATGTGAAGCTTGCCAAACAAAGAGGACTGTCTGCGGTTGCGCTGACGGATCACGATACCGTGGCGGGGGTAGCCGAGGCACAGCAGGCTGGCCGTGAATATGGGATTGACGTTGTGGCAGGAGTAGAGATCAGCACCCGCGCAGGCGGCAAGGATATTCATGTGCTGGGTTATTATGTGAATACAGAAGATGAGCAATTTCTGGATCGACTGCGCGGGCTGCGTGAAGCGAGAGAGGAACGCAATCATCTGATTATTGCCAAGCTGCAGGAGCTTGGACTCGAAATTAGCTGGCAGGAGGTCATTGATGGCCTTGGCCGACCGCTGGAGCCGGATGAAAGCATTGGTAGACCTCATATGGCCGATGTGTTGGTACGGAAAGGATATGCCGCTGATATGAGGGATGCGTTCAATCGTTATCTGGCTGAAGGTCAGCCGGGCTATGTGTCGGTTCCCCGAGTTGCACCGGAAGATGCATGCCAGTGGATCAAAGATGCGGGTGGTGCTGCTGTTATTGCACATCCTGGTTTATACGGAAACGATGAATTGGTTCGTCGTATTCTGGTGGATGCCCAACCTGACGGTATTGAAGTGGTTCATTCGGATCATGGACCAGAAGAGGAGCGCAGATATGCGGAGTTGGCACAGGAATTTGGGCTCATTCAAACAGGTGGTTCAGATTACCATGGTGTAAGACAAGGGGTAGTATTTCACGGGGATCTAGGTAGCAAAACCGTAATCATTGATGTACTCGATAAACTCCGTGCTGCAGCCGGAAAATCTTGATTCGGAAACTCTCTTCAGTTGTTGTATGAGACTGGGGTGTAAGGGATCGGATGTCATCGTGCTAAAATTGAATATGAAAAAAAGAAAGGACATAGAGATAGGGTGAGCGTTAGTCGCTAGCCATCTCTTTATGTCCTTTTTGATTGCCTATAATTAGGCTAGGTGATGGAATAATTCACCTATGTGCCGCGAGCAGCTCCAAGGCGTTCAAATAACTGCTGTGCCCGCTCGTTGGTTGCTGCTGTGATCCAGGACATGTAAGCACATCCGTGTTCACGTGTATACCGCTGACAATGTTCAAACAATCTGGCCTCGGCTTCGCCTTCTCTCCAAGCTTGCGTCACAAACAAGTCATTCATAATGGCAACACTTGAGCGAAACATAAACTGAATCACCAGTTTAAATCCATCGTTATTATTTGAGAAACAAAAAATCCCCCGAACAGTCTATTGTTCTGGGGGATTTTACGTTGTCTTACAGGATTGAAGCAAACATCTTATCCATTTTTGATCGTGGATGGCAAACTTTTAACCAGTTCTTCATTCGGCGTCACAAATAAGGTTTTCTGGTGGTCATAAATGACAAAGCCTGGTTTGGAGCCACTTGGTTTCCGTACATGACGGATAAAGGTGTAGTCCACCGGCACGCTGCTGGATTCTTTGGCCTGACTGAAGTATGCAGCGAGTTGTGCAGCTTCCTCCAAGGTTGCTTCGCCAAAGTCTGTGCTGCGAATGACGACATGTGAACCCGGGATGTCTTTGGTATGCAACCACGTATCATTGGCAGAAGCTAGACGGTTGGTGACATACTCATTTTGCAGGTTATTTTTACCTACGAGAAGTTCAATGCCTTCGGAAGAAGTAAACTGATGCACGGTTGGGCGGTCGTTTTTCTTTTTCTTTTTGCCTTTTTTGTTGCGGTCCCGAAGATAACCCTGTTGCACAAGCTCTTCGCGAATTTCTTCGATGTCATTCATGGACGCGATAGACAGTTGCTGGAGCAGATTGTCGAGATAGTTGATCTCGTCTTTCGTTTTTCCAAGCTGTTCATGAATAACAGCCAGACTGTTCTTATATTTGTTATATCGTTTGAAATAACGTTGAGCGTTGTCAGACGGTGTTAGTAATGGGTCAAGCTGAATGGTAATGTTGGCTTGATCTTCATCATAGAAGTTCACAAGCTCCACACTTTTGTCCCCTTTACTAACTTGATGTAAGGAGGCAAACAGCAGTTCACCCCATAATCTGAATTTATCCGCATCGTCAGCTTCCAAGAGATCCTTGTTCAGGTTGTCCAGCTTTTTGATGTTTTTGCTGCGCTCATTTTGCAGAAAACGCAGCAAATCGCTCACTCTTTGCTTAACCGTATCCCGCTCAGCCTTGTCTCCGTAATAATCCTCCATACACTTGCTCATCGTGTCATAGGTTTTCTCTGCGTCCTGAATGCTCTGAAGCTGAACGGCTGAGAAAATCATTTTGCCTTTGGCGTTCTGCCCGGTCACAGGCGTATAACTATTATCTCTTACTGGCCCCATCACGGACTCAAAAGCAGTCCACAGCGCATCGGCTTCGATTCGAGCCTCACCTTCGCTTGCGGCTTGATCCTTATCTTGATCGGCAGATACTCGAGAGGTAATCTCTCCTGCGATCAGCGGACTAAGACCGCTGAATGAATTCACCAGCCAGCGAGAGGCATCTTCTTCAGCAGCAGTATAGCTGTTTTGGAATTCAGTGCTGCTCACTTCCAGTGGATTGCTTTTATGCTGCTCTGGTGGTTCGGTGTACGAGAATCCAGGCATAATGACCCGGTAACTACTGATGGACGGGGTTACGTGATGAATTCCATCCAGAATCGTTCCTGTAATCGGATCGACCAGAACAATATTACTGTGACGCCCCATCAGTTCAATGATGATCCGTTTGACCGAAACATCACCCAGTTCATCGCGCTGACGCACGTCGATATGAATAATCCGCTCCATGCCAATCTGACGGATCTCCTCGATGATCGCTCCCTCACAATGTTTGCGCAGCAGCATGCAGAACATTGGAGCTTCAGTAGGGTTAACAAACGTTTTTTCGGTAAAATGCACACGCGGATATGTCGGGCTTGCCGAAATAAGCAATTTGCTGTTTCCGCGCTGAGCACGGAGTGTCAGTACAACATCATGGCCGTTAGGTTGATGTATTTTGCTGATGCGTCCGCCCTTGCAGCCTTGCAGTTCATGTACGATAGCGCGTGTTACGATGCCGTCCAATGCCATTTTTTTCAACGTCCTCTCTATCTATAACTGAAATGAACACCGGGATATGTAAAAAAGAACCCGTTGCAGATTCGTATATTCGTTTGTATAGCAAAAAATCGGGTTGCCACTGCGGATATAACCACAGACCTTTATTTTAGCTTATTCTGCCCATCAGGGAAAGGATTCGCCATCGGGTGCTAATTAGGGTCCTGTCCGAATACATATAGAGCAGGTAGTTTGTCCGGCATCGCGTACAACCTGTTGATTAGCATAGCCGGTGTAGTATGTGTGACGTTTTACAGAGGAAATACAGACTGGGAGGGAAGTTTTAAGCATGGAACATACCAAGTGGCACCAACTAAGCGTTGAAGAGCTTCGTAACACTCTTGGCGTCAGTCTTGAGGAAGGATTAACCGAAGAGGCTGCAACAGAAAAGAGGAAGGCTGCCGGCTCGAATGAGCTGAGCGAAGGAAAGCGCATATCTCCAATCACTTTATTGCTGAATCAATTTAAGGATTTCATGGTTCTGGTGTTGATGGGGGCCACACTGGTGTCCGGATTGCTTGGAGAATACTTGGATGCTGTAACGATTGTTGCCATCATCGTCCTTAATGCCATTCTTGGTTTTGTACAGGAATTCCGGGCGGAGCGTTCCCTTCGTGCATTGAAACAATTGTCGGCCCCACTGGCCAAAGTGCTAAGGTCGGGTCAGGAATTTCATCTTGCAGCCAAACTTCTGGTGCCAGGGGATATTGTGCTTGTGGAAAGCGGCGATCGCATACCTGCCGATGTGCGTTGGCTGTCCACGAACAGCCTCGATGTAGAGGAATCTGCACTTACTGGGGAATCCGTTCCTGTAAGCAAACATTGCCATCCCATAGCTGCGGATGACGTGCCGCTAGGAGATCAGAAGAACATTGGATTCATGGGAACCATGGTTACTCGCGGTACCGCCAAGGGCGTTGTGATCCGGACGGGCATGGATACCGAGATGGGCAAAATCGCCGATCTGATCCAGAATACGGAGGAACAGGAAACGCCATTGCAACACAGGTTAGAACAGCTGGGTAAAATTTTGATTTTTGTCGCGCTGGGATTAACCGTTATGGTTGTTGTTGCAGGTATTCTGCATGGACAGCCGGCAGTAGGCATGTTTCTGGCTGGGGTCAGCCTCGCAGTGGCCGCCATACCAGAGGGGTTGCCAGCGATTGTAACGATCGCGCTAGCCCTGGGCGTACAGCGTATGATCAAGCGAAAAGCAATTGTGCGCAAGCTTCCCTCCGTGGAAACCCTTGGTTGTGCCTCGGTCATCTGTTCGGATAAAACGGGTACGTTGACCCAGAACAAGATGACGGTTACCGACGTGTGGCTGGAGGGACGCAGCATCAAGGTCACGGGGGATGGATATGCACCAGAAGGGCAGATGCTGGAGAATGGTCGTACCTTGGAACTGAAGAGTGACCAGACATTGCGGAGAATGCTTCAGATCAGCGCACTTTGTAACAATGCCAGTATTATCGAGAGTGTTGCAGATGAGATGCGGAATAAAAAGAAAGGCAAAGAGACCAATAAGGATAGTAAGAAAGAAGCGAAGAAAGGTACAAAAAAAGATCATGTGAATGAAACAGTCAAGGAAGACAGCGTGGTATGGGAGCTGAAAGGCGACCCTACGGAAGGGGCACTCGTAACACTGGCTTCCAAAATGGGGCTTACCCCCGCTGGCCTCAAAGAGTTATATGCACGTGAGCAGGAATTCCCGTTTGACTCTGATCGGAAGCGGATGTCTGTGCTGGTTCATCATCAGGGTGGGCGCATGATCTACACCAAGGGTGCACCGGATGTGCTGATTGGGCAATGCAGCTACATTTTGTGGGAAGGAAATGTTGTACCTTTCACAGGAACGCTGCGGCAGAAAGTCATGGCAGCGAACGAGAATATGGCGGGTTCTGCACTACGGGTTCTCGGAATGGCTTACCGCGATGTACGGCCGGATGAAAAAGTGGAGAATGAACATGCTGCCGAGAGCCAGCTCGTCTTTGTCGGGCTTGCAGGTATGATTGATCCACCGCGGCGTGAGGCACGGGATGCAATTGCGACTTGTCGCAGAGCAGGCATACGCACCGTTATGATTACGGGCGATCATGGGACGACAGCAGAAGCTATCGCCCAGCAGTTGGGTATTCTTCAGCGGGGTGGGTCTTCACTTAGCGGGCAGCAATTGGCGGGCATGACGGACGAGCAATTGGATAAACAGGTAGAGGGGATTTACGTATTCTCACGAGTATCACCTGAGCACAAACTGCGGATTGTAAAATCCTTGCAGCGTAAAGGGCATGTCGTAGCGATGACTGGAGATGGCGTGAACGACGCGCCAGCCATCAAAGCAGCAGACATCGGTATTGCGATGGGAATTACCGGCACGGATGTGACGAAGGAAGCATCGGCGTTAATCCTGAGTGACGATAATTTTTCTACTATTGTAGCTGCAATTGAAGAAGGACGTAATATTTATGAAAACATCCGCAAGTTTATCCGGTATTTGCTGGCATCGAATGTTGGCGAGATTTTAACGATGTTTTTCGCGATGATGATGGGATTACCTTTGCCACTCGTGCCGATCCAGATTCTCTGGGTCAACCTGGTGACGGATGGATTGCCAGCAATGGCGCTCGGAGTGGATCAGCCGGAAAAAGACCTAATGGAACACAAGCCACGTGGTTCCAAAGAAAATATTTTTGCCAGACGACTGGGCTGGAAAATTGTCAGTCGGGGTGTATTGATCGGGCTTTGTACACTTGGGGCATTCTGGCTTACTCTACAGGCCGCGCCAGATCAACCGGGTCAGCTCATTAAAGCTCAATCTGTTGCTTTTGCTACACTCGTTTTAGCACAGCTCATTCATGTATTTGACTGCCGTAGTTCCCGTTCCATTTTCCACCGGAATCCATTGCAGAATAAATATCTGGTGTTTGCAGTCATTTCATCCATCGTGCTGATGTTGGCGGTCATGTATGTAGAGCCGCTGCAGCCTATCTTCAAAACCGTACCACTGGGGATGCGCGAATGGGCCATTTCCATCGTTGCCGCAGGTATTCCAACCTTCCTTATGGGAGTGGGCAGCGTGTGGGGAGGTCGTCGCAACCGTCGTCGAATGGGCCCTCAGCGCTTCGTACCGAAAAGTACAAAGTTTTCGGCATAAAATCAATAGCAATTGCTTATCGTTTTCGTTATGCTATCCTCAAAATGATTCGAGGCGAGATTCCTCGGCATTTTGCAGGATAGCTTTTTTTATTGGGAATGTTGGATATGAATATCCAGGGTATCCTGTAGAGAGAAGCAAGAATAACGCTTTGGCAGCAGACTGCCAAAAGGAGTGGGCAAGGTTATGGAATTTACAAAAATGCACGGACTCGGCAACGATTTTATTGTTGTGTTTGGAGAACAACAGCTTCCGGCTGATGCCGCAGAATTGGCTGTAAAATGGTGCAACCGTTTCTTCGGCATCGGCGCGGATGGCCTGGTTTATATACTGCCTTCAGAGAAGGCGGATTTTCAGATGCGCATCATGAACTCGGACGGCTCGGAAGCAGAGCAATGTGGCAATGCCATACGCTGTGTATCCAAATATGTATATGATCACGGCCATGTGACCCAAGAACAGATTACGATAGAAACCATCGGTGCGGGTGTACAACCCGTAAGCTTGAACATTCGTGATGGTAAAGTGGAAACGGTTCGAGTGGATATGGGGGAGCCTATCCTGAATGGACTTCAGGTTCCAACCACCGTGGATGCCAATCCGGTGGTGGATCATTCCATCGAAGCCAATGGACAGGAGTTCAAATTTACGGCAGTCTCCATGGGTAATCCTCATGCTGTCATTTATGTGGATGATGCTGTGAATTTTGATCTCTCGACATGGGGGCCACTACTTGAGGTTCATCCCATGTTCCCGAAAAAAATCAATGTAGAGTTCGCAACGGTTCGCGATCGCGGCTATGTGGACATGCGTGTGTGGGAACGCGGTGCTGGACCAACACTTGCCTGTGGAACTGGAGCTTGCGCAACACTAGTATCATCCGTTCTGAACGGACATACGGATCGCACAGCGGTGATCAGCCTCAAGGGTGGCGATCTTCATATTGAGTGGAACGAAGCCGACAACCACGTGTACATGACTGGACCTGCTGAAGTTGTTTACAAGGGAGTCACTTCGTAAAGAATACGTTTAAATGTGGAGGCCTTAGGGCCTCTTTTTTTGCAGTTATATGAATTCCTACTAGTCCAGAGGGTTATAGAAACTGAATTTCACGAAAAACCTGTGTTTTTCTTCGTTTTCAGATGTTTTTTGTGTTACATTAGTATGAAATGATCAGTCAGGCGGGGGGAAAAGGGATGAAGGCGGATTTGCGCAGTGTAATGCAGGAACGGGTCCTCATTGGGGATGGGGCGATGGGAACTTTCCTGTATCAGATGGGATTCCCGGTAGGGATTTCTTATGAAGAGTTGAACTTGATATCACCTGAAGTGGTGGCAGATGTGCATCGTCGTTACCGCGATGCAGGTACGGAAATTCATGAAACCAATACGTACTCTGCCAATTACGATAAGTTGTCCAAGTTTGGTCTGGAGTCCAAGGTCGAGGATGTCAACCGTGCCGGTGTGCGTATCGCCAAAGAAGTAGCTGGGGCAAACGGTTATGTTCTGGGCGCGGTTGGCTCCATTCGTGGAGGAAAGCGGACGAACGTATCAACAAGTGAATTGAAGCGTTTCTATCAGCAGCAGATTTTTGCACTACTCGATGAAGGAGTCGACGGTATTCTGCTCGAAACCTTCTATGATATCGAGGAGATGGATATCGCCCTCCTGCAGGCTCGCAAGCTGAGTGATCTGCCCGTGATTGGACAGTTCGCTGTTGAGGATGTAGGGCATACACTGGATGGATATACGATGCCAGAAGCTTTCCGAATCATGCGTGAGCAAGGGGCTGATGTCATTGGTTTCAACTGCCGTTCCGGTCCAAACGGAATTATGCGGGCGATGGAGACGGTGTCTGGCCGTATCGGTGTCCCAATGTCTGTTTACCCGAATGCGGGTGCAGCGGATTACGTCGATGGTCAGTTCCGTTATGGAGCGTCCCCGGAATACTTCGGACAGACGGCAGTGCAATTCGCTGATCTGGGCGCACGGATCATCGGAGGCTGCTGTGGTACGACACCTGATCATATCGCGGCAATTGCCCAGGCTCTTGTTGAATATACACCTGTTCCAATACTGGAACCTGATCCATCCGAGTCGAAACCGCGTATTATCCTGCATGAGAATGTAGATGAACGGTCTGGACGGGGTGGACAGCCTACGATTGTGGATCTAGTCAAACAACGCCATACGGTCATCGTCGAACTTGACCCACCGCGTGATCTCGACATTGCGAAGTTTATGAAAGGTGCCGAGACTTTGAAAGCGGCCGGTGCAGATGCATTAACATTGGCTGATAATTCCCTGGCGGTTACCCGGATGAGCAATATGGCTCTCGGCCATCTTGTTCAGGACCGTACAGGTTTGCGCCCACTGGTGCATATTGCATGTCGTGACCGGAATCTGATCGGGACACAGTCGCACATGATGGGATTTGATGCTCTAGGCATTAATCATGTACTCGCTGTAACAGGTGACCCTGCACGATTTGGAGACTTGCCCGGATCAAGCTCGGTATACGATCTAACTTCTTTTGAAATTATACGTATGATCAAGCAGTTGAACGACGGCGTATCCTTCTCCGGTAAACCGCTCAAGCAGAAAGCAGGATTTGTAATCGGTGCCGCATTTAACCCAAATGTGAAATATCTGGATAAGGCTGTACAGCGTCTTGAGAAGAAGATTGCTTCCGGAGCCGATTATATTATGACGCAGCCGGTATACGATCCCGAATTAATCGTAGCCATGCATGAAGCGACCAAGCATCTGGAGGTGCCGATCTTTGTAGGGGTGATGCCGTTAGCCAGCGGCCGAAATGCCGAATATCTGCATAATGAGGTTCCGGGTATTCAGCTGTCGGATGAAGTGCGTTCCCGGATGGCTGGTCTTGAAGGCGAAGAAGGTCGAGCGATGGGTGTGAAGATCGCCAAGGAGCTTCTGGATGTAGCAACAAAACATTTCAAAGGAATCTATTTAATGACTCCATTTATGTTCTATAGTATGACGGCCGAACTGACCCAATATGTGTGGGAGAAGTCGGAGCATCAATGTCCTACTTGTTTCAACCCTAATAATCAATTACAATAGTGTAACGGATGTGATGCCGATGTCATTCAGTATGACCGGATACGGTCAATCCGCCTTTCATTTTGGAGGCTATAAGGTACAATTGGAAATCAAGTCTGTCAATCATCGTTATTGCGAAGTGATGATGCGTCTCCCAAGAGAATGGACGTGTTATGAAGACGGATTGAGAAAAAAGGTACAGAGCCGCTTAAAACGTGGGCGGATTGATGTTTATGTAATGAAAGAAAAAGATGAAGACCAGGCTCTTCCCGCTGTTCTGAATGAGCAGGCGGTCAGGGCCTATCTTCAGGCCGCAGAGCAATTGGAGAGCCGCTATGGTATGCAGGGCAAACCGAGTATTATGGATATGCTGGCACTTCCAGATGTCATGGTTCATTCGGATGGGACGAGTTCGCTTCCGGAAGAGCAGAAGGACGAATGGGAGCGTGTCCTGCAGCAGGGGTTGGAAGAGGCTTTATCCGGTCTGGAGCAGATGCGCGCCCGCGAGGGTCTTCATCTGGCCAGTGATCTGGAACGACGTGTCAGTCGTCTGGAATCACTGCATACCGAGATGCTTGCTCTTGCGCCGACTGTGGTGAGTGATCATCGCAACAAGTTAAGACAAAGGCTTACGGAAATGCAGGAAGAAGGCTCTTTCCCTTTTGACGAGCATAAATTGGGTATGGAAATTGCTATGTTTGCCGATCGTTCTAACATAGAGGAAGAGCTTACGCGTCTACTGAGTCACTTTGGACAGAGCAGGGAGCTGCTGAAAAGTGATGAGCCAGTAGGCCGCAAGTTGGACTTTCTTATTCAGGAGATGAATAGGGAAGTCAATACGATTGGATCAAAAGCCAACCATTTGGCTCTGGTGAACCGTGTTGTCGAGATGAAGGCGGAACTGGAGAAAATTCGTGAGCAAGCGGCGAATATCGAATGAACGGTCATATTTCGGCAAAAGAGTCGCATGTATAGGGGGAAGAACCTGATTATGGCAATCAAACTCATTAACATTGGATTCGGTAACATCGTATCGGCGAACCGGATTATATCCATCGTGAGTCCGGAATCGGCGCCGATCAAGAGAATTATACAAGAGGCAAGAGACCGTCATATGCTGATAGACGCAACGTACGGAAGACGTACTCGTGCCGTTATTATTACGGATAGCGATCATGTCATTCTGTCTGCGGTTCAGCCAGAAACGGTCGCCCATCGTCTTTCTTCGAAAGATGATGACAACGACGAATAAAATGGAGTGTAATATGTCTAAGGGATTACTGGTAGTGTTGTCCGGCCCATCTGGGGTCGGGAAGGGTACAGTATGCAGCGCTTTGCGCAAACGGGTGCCGGAATTGATTTATTCTGTATCGGCAACGACTCGTCAGCCACGTCTGGGTGAGGAACATGGCGTCAATTATTTCTTCAGAAGCCATGAAGAATTCCTGAACATGATTGCTGAAGATCAATTGTTGGAACACGCAGAATATGTAGGGAACTATTACGGAACACCGCGTGATTTTGTGGAGAAAACGATTAACGAAGGCCGGGACATCATCCTTGAGATTGAAGTTCAAGGCGCGTTGAAAGTGAAAGAAAAGTTCCCGGAAGGGGTCTTTGTATTTCTGTTGCCTCCTTCATTGGACGAGCTTAAAGATCGCATTCAGGGCCGTGGTACGGAAAGTCAGGCGACGATTGATCATCGGATGTCCGTCGCGGTAGATGAGATCAGTCTGCTGGAGCAGTACGATTACGCTGTCGTTAATGATGAAATTGATTTGGCGTGTAAACGAATAGAAAGCATCATTATCGCCGAACATTGTAAGATCAATAAATAATCCAATTGCCGCCGCAAAATGCGATAATCAGTGGAGCTGCTGTCATAGTATATATGTAGAGCAGCTCCAGTCTGGTTAGTGTATCCAGCGGTGCACCATGATTCCGTCAGGCGGCGAATTGTGATTATACTAATGCAAAGAGGTGTTTTGTAAATATGCTGTATCCTTCTATTGATGAAATGATGAACAAAGTCGACAGCAAGTATTCCCTTGTTGTTGCCGCTTCCCGCCGGGCAAGACAGCTTCGTGAAGGTGAGAAAACGGATTTGAGAAATGCCAGATCCCATAAACAGGTTGGCGTTGCACTTGAAGAAATTTATGGTGATCTGCTCGTTGTCATCAAAGGACAGGACGAAGAGGAAGAAGAGTAAGCCGCCTGCGGCTGCTCTTCAACTGCATACGGCGCAAGCCGGATTTATTTGACAACCGCGAGGTTGTTATTTTTTTCTCTATTCATCATTATAAACGTCGTATATCGGGGGGATAACCATGTTGAACGGTAAAAAAATCGTGCTTGGTGTGACTGGCGGCATAGCCGCATACAAAGCGGCTACATTATGCAGCAGGCTGGTGCAAAAAGGAGCGGACGTTCATGTCATTATGACGAATTCCGCGAAACAGTTTATTACCGAATTAACGCTGCAAACCTTGACCCGAAATGTGGTATATAGTGATACATTTGATGAGCGGGAGCCTTCGGTCGTCTCGCATATCCATCTGGCTGATATGGCCGATCTTGTTTTGGTTGCTCCGGCAACAGCCAATGTGATTGCCAAAATGGCACATGGGATGGCTGATGATATGCTCTCTACAACCTTGCTTGCAACCACTGCACCGGTGATGATTGCGCCAGCGATGAATGTACATATGTATGATCATCCGGCAGTACAGCATAATATGAGCCTGTTAACCGAGCGTGGAACCATGATGATCGAACCGGGCGAAGGTCAATTGGCTTGCGGTTATGTAGGCAAAGGACGTTTGGAAGAGCCAGAGACGATTGTCGATGTGGTGGAACGGTTTTTTGAACAGCAGGAGTCTGCCAAACGGGAACGTAACGAGCAGCGTTCTTTGTTGAGTGGGAAGAAGGTTGTGGTCACTGCAGGAGGCACCATAGAACGCATTGATCCGGTAAGATATATTACCAATGATTCCTCAGGAAAAATGGGTTTTGCCATTGCAGCGACAGCGCGTGATCTGGGGGCAGATGTGACTTTGGTTATGGGGAATACCCAGGTTCAGCCGCCAGCCAATGTAAAGGTGATCCCGGTACAGTCTGCGCAGGATATGTATGATGCGGTAGCAGGTGAGTGGGATGATGCAGATATCGTGGTTAAGGCCGCGGCTGTTGCGGATTATCGCCCCAAGGAAGTGTACACGGAGAAAATCAAGAAGAAAGGCGATACATTATCGCTTGAACTTATTAAAAATATAGATATTCTTGAAACGCTGGGCAAGCAGAAGAGCCATCAATTTTTGATTGGTTTTGCTGCGGAGACCAATTCATTAGAAATGTATGCACGTGAGAAACTGGAACGGAAAAACTGTGATCTGATCGTAGCCAATGATGTCACCCAGGCGGGTGCCGGATTTGGAACAGATACCAACGCGGTGCACATCTATGACCGTGAAGGTTTGGTGGAAGAGCTTCAGGTGGTGGCCAAGGAAGAGGTGGCCCGCCGGTTGCTTTCGATTGCGGCGGAGCGCATTGCCGGGAGGAATTAATATGGAGATCGCCAAGGTTATTGTCGATGTTCCTGTGAAGGAAACGGACCGGCCGTTTGATTATCTGGTGCCGGAATCCATGCGTGAATGGATTGAGATAGGTAGCAGGGTAGGTGTACCTTTTGGTCATCGGACGGTGCAGGGATTCGTGATTGATCTGGTACCTCGCACGGGTACGGAGACTTTCAAACTCAAACCGATTCAGGAATTGCTGGATATCGTTCCACCGTTGTCTGAAGATTTGGTGGAATTAGCCGAGTGGATGAGTGAACGTTATGCCAGCAACCGCATTTTGTCTTTGCAGGTGATGGTCCCGACTGCACTGAAAGGTAAAGCAGAACGGTATATCTCACTGGGAGATGCCCTGGATGGACAAATGGCAGGTTCTGCGTCAGGTGAAGAAGTCCTTTTTGTGTGGGGAGAAGAATCGACTTCAGAAAAAGTGCAGCAAGATATTATTCGTTTTGTAAAGAGTCGTGGGCAGGTTCCCCTCCAACAATTGAGTCGTAAATACCCCAATCATGCTGCGCTGATCAAGAAGTTATTGCTCAGTGGTGTCCTGCTGGAAAGTCAAGCGATTAAGGACAAGCTGAATAAAAAAACGATGAAATCCATTAATCTAGCTGTGGATGCAGCGGCTGCGGAAGAGGCATTGACTTCATTTCCGGCAAAGGCGCAACGGCAGAAGGAAGTTTTGACTTTCTTGCTGGAAATGAAAGAACTGTTGCCGATGGCGATGAAAGAATTGCTGTCCACACTTCAGGTATCAGCGGCCACAGTCAAAGGGCTTGAGGAGAAAGGGTTGGTTGTGACGGAGGACGTCGAAGTCTTTCGTGACCCTTATCAGGGACGTAAGTTTCGTGCGACCGAGCCACTGAATCTGACCGACGAGCAGCAGCTTGTCTATAACAATATCAATGGTCGATTACAGGAAAGGCGCCATGGCGTCTTTTTGCTTCATGGTGTAACAGGCAGTGGCAAGACGGAAGTATACCTCCAGACCATTCAGCGCTGTATTGAACAGGATCGGCAGGCAATTGTACTTGTACCCGAGATTGCATTGACACCGCAGATGGTAGAGCGTTTTAAAGGACGTTTTGGTGACCAGGTTGCTGTGATGCACAGTCGGTTGTCTGGTGGAGAGCGTTATGATGAGTGGCGTAAAATTAGGGAAGGCCAGGTGAAAGTTGCCATTGGCGCCCGTTCAGCAGTCTTTGCTCCGTTTAGTCGTCTTGGTCTGATCATTATGGACGAGGAGCACGAGACTTCATATAAACAGGAAGAAACCCCGAAATATCATGCCCGTGATGTAGCGGTAAAAAGAGCACAGCAGCACCAGGCGGTCGTTGTCCTGGGTTCAGCGACACCTTCGCTGGAAAGTTACTATGCTGCTCGTTCGCAGAGCAATGATGATTTTGCACCACTTTTGTTGGAGATGTCTACCCGCGCACTTGGAAATAAGCTGCCGGAGGTACGAATTGTTGATATGCGTGAAGAGTTGAAGGACGGAAATCGCTCGATGTTCAGCCGTGCCTTGCATAAAGGGCTGGAAGAGCGGTTGGAGCGTGGGGAACAGACCGTGCTTTTGCTGAATCGACGTGGCTATTCTACCTTTGTGATGTGCCGCAGTTGTGGATACGTTGCAGGCTGTCCCGAGTGTGATATTTCATTAACCTACCATCAGCGCTCAAACAATCTTCGTTGTCATTATTGTGGTTATGCTGAAGCAGCACCAGAAGTGTGTCCGGATTGCGGCAGTGAGCATATTCGATATTTCGGTACAGGTACACAGCGGGTAGAGGAAGAATTGGCTAAGCTGTTCCCGGGTATTCGTGTTATTCGAATGGACGTGGATACAACGAGCGAAAAAGGTTCGCATGAGAAGTTATTGAAGCAGTTTCGTGAGAAAAAGGCAGACGTATTGCTGGGCACCCAGATGGTTGCCAAAGGGCTTGATTTTCCTGATGTCACTCTGGTTGGTGTCATCACCGCAGACTCCGCACTCAATTTGCCTGATTTCAGGGCTGCCGAAAAAACATTTCAGCTGCTCACCCAGGTGGCCGGCCGTGCTGGTCGACATCAACTGCCAGGCGAGGTATTCGTACAGTCCTATACACCAGAGCACTATTCGATTGGGCATGCGAGCCAGCATGACTATGTTTCGTTTGTCCGTGAGGAATTATTGCATCGGCGCAATTTGCAGTATCCGCCTTACTGTCGCCTGATTTTGGTGACTTTCTCACATGAGCAGCTTCCGGTACTGATCCGGTTGGCTGAGAACTACACACGAATACTGAAAGAAAAGGCAAATGCTGCTGGCTGGTTAGGTAGTTTGGACCGTTTCAGTAATGATGCCTTTGATGTGCTTGGCCCGGTAGCCTCACCAATTCCTCGGATCAAGAATAGATACAGATTCCAATGTATGATAAAATGGCGGGGGGATGTCGACGCCATTGGACTGGCGCTCGCGACCGCCCGGCGCATGGACGACGATGTTCAGGCGCAGAAGCTGCAAATTAGTCTGGATGTAGACCCGCAAATGTTAATGTGAGCATTTGTAGTAAAATGCGGATGTAAACAAGCGGTATAAACATAGATTAAAAACAACATGAATGATGGCTCGATCTTAAAATCAGTTTTTGATACCTGCTACATAGCAGAAAATCAGTACTTATTTTTGAAATGAGCTTGATGTCCTGAAATTATGATGAGGATTAGGAAGGTGCTTACAACATGTCTATTCGTATTATCGTGAAAGAACCGGATGAGGTACTACACAAAAGAGCTAAAGAAGTAACCAAAGTTACACCCAATGTACAGAAACTGCTGGATGATATGGCAGATACGATGTATGACGCAGAAGGTGTAGGTCTGGCTGCGCCACAGGTTGGTATTTTGAAACGCCTGATTGTGATCGATTGCGGAGATGAACAGGGGCTGATCAAGATGATCAATCCGGAGATTATTTCGAGCGAGGGAGAGCAATTTGGACCCGAAGGATGCTTGAGTATTCCTGGCATTAACGGTGATGTGCGTCGTTTTGAGACAGTTACAGTCAAAGGGCTGGACCGTGAAGGCAAGGAACTGATTATTACGGGAAGCGGATTGTTGTCACGCGCATTCCAACATGAGATTGACCATTTGGATGGCGTACTCTTTACGGATATTGCTGAGAAGGTGTACGAAATTGCAGCCGATCAAACCGGGCCGCGTCGTAACTAAGGAGTGATTGATTTGAATATTGTTTTTATGGGAACACCTGAATTTGCAGTTCCGTCTCTCGATATGCTTATAGCCGAGGGATATAACGTGGTTGGGGTAGTCACACAGCCAGATAAACCACAGGGCCGTAAAAAAGTGCTTACACCAACACCAGTCAAGGCTGCGGCAGAACGCCACGGCCTGCCTGTATTTCAACCAGTGAAACTGCGTGCTCCAGAAGCTGTTGCCCAATTGGCTGAATGGAAACCGGATCTGATTGTGACTGCAGCTTTTGGCCAGATTCTGCCCAAAGCTGTGCTGGATATGCCCGTTCGTGGTTGTGTGAACGTGCATGGCTCTCTTTTGCCAAAATATCGCGGTGGTGCCCCGATTCAACGGTCTATTATTAATGGAGAGCCAGTGACGGGAGTTACCCTGATGTTTATGGCGGAAGGCTTGGATACGGGAGACATGATCTCACGTGTGGAAGTAGCGATTACGGATGAAGATACGTCAGGGTCCATGTTTGTAAAGCTCAGTGAAGCGGGCTCCAAATTGCTTCAAGAAGAAATGCCGAGGCTGATTGCAGGCGAAACAACGGCTGTTCCACAGGATGAAGCCGAGGCTTCGTATGCACGTAATCTGACTCGGGATGACGAGAAGATGGACTGGAATCGCACATCGCGTGAATTGTTTAATCAAATTCGCGGTCTTGTGCCGTTCTCGGGTGCATTTACGATGTGGGATGAGCAGGTCTTCAAGGTCTGGGCAGCAGCGAATCCGAAGCAGGCGGATGTATTCTCGTCTTCGGATGCCGGACAAGCTGAGCCTGGAACGGTGTTACAATTGGGCAAAAACGGCATTGAAGTTCGCACAGCTGACGGTTCTCTCTGGCTTACTGAGGTTCAGCCTGCAGGCAAAAAAGTAATGCAAGCTGCTGACTTTGCCCGTGGTGGTACCCTGAAACCAGGAACGGTGCTGCAATGAGTGGAAATACACCGGGCCGTCCGTCAGGAAATGGCCATAAAGTCGCAGGAAATACGTCCGGGCGCGGAGGAAACCAGCGTCGTCTGAACCAGGGAAAGTCGGGTCGTGCCGGAAATTCATCTGCATCCCCAGCTTCGGTCAATGGTCCATCACGCTCGGAGCGACCTAAAACATCTGCTCGAGCACTCGCTGTAAAGGTACTCAGCGCCGTCGAGCAAGAAGGAGCTTACAGCAACCTTGAGCTGAATCGGCGTCTGAAAGAGGCCGAACTAAGTCCGGCAGATGCCGGACTGGCTACAGAGCTGGTCTATGGTACGATCGCGAGACGGAATACCCTTGATTATTTTCTGGAACGCTATGTTGCCAAAGGTGTATCCAAGCTGCAACCGTGGGTGCGCAGCCTGCTGCGCATCAGCGTGTACCAGATGTTATATCTGGACCGTATTCCAGAACACGCGGTGGTGAGTGAAGCTGTCAATTTGGCTAAGAAATTGGGTCATCAGGGCATCTCGGGTATGGTGAATGGCGTTCTACGGAATATGATTCGCAATCGTGATGAACTGCGCATTCCCGAACATTTGCCTGCAGCTGAACGTATCTCACTGGAGCATTCACACCCGCAGTGGATGGTCAAACGCTGGATCAGCCAATATGGCGAAGAGACAGCCGAAGCGATCTGCCGTGCAAATAATGAGCCGCCTGCGGTTAGTGTTCGTGTGAACACGACAATGACTACACGTGAGAAACTGATGCAAGAGATGGAGAGCACTGGGGCGATCGTGGAAACTTCCCGACTTAGTCCGGACGGTATTCTCGTTCGCAGTGGTGGCAACATGGCTCTTACGTCTTGGTATCAGGATGGCTTGCTGTCCGTGCAAGATGAAAGTTCCATGCTTGTAGCCGAGGCAGTTGGGCCTGAAGAAGGTCAGACTGTACTGGACTGCTGTGCAGCTCCCGGCGGAAAGACAGCCCATATGGCTGAGAAAATGCAGGACCGTGGACGGATTGTCGCCAATGATGTACATGCTCACAAACGTCAGTTGATCATGGATCAGGCAGATCGTCTGGGACTTAGCTGCATTGATGCTGTGACGGGTGATGCGCTTGATCTGGATGAGCGTTATCCTGAGGCGTCATTTGACCGTATTTTGCTGGATGCGCCATGTTCGGGTCTAGGTGTTATTCGACGCAAGCCGGATGTCAAATGGACCAAAACTGTGGAAGATATCCAGGATATCTCCAATCTGCAACGCGAACTGCTGGATCGGGTTGCACCGCTATTAAAGCCGGGGGGTATTCTGGTGTATAGTACGTGTACAATCGAGCCTGCGGAGAACGAGCATAGGGTCGCAGACTTTTTGGACCGGCATCCGGAATACAAAGCCGCTGAAGACTCTGCCTGGTCTGGTATGGAAACAGTCGATTGGAAGGTTGTGAACGGTGGAGTGCAGATCCTGCCACAGTACGCTCACAGTGACGGCTTTTTCATTGCCAGGTTGACAAGGATAGCGGATTAACAGTTTAATAGAGCACTGAAGGATAGCCGCCGAGGGGAACTTCGGCGGATTTCTTTGTGATTAGACTGAAGGTGCTCAACATCAGTAAAATGTGATGATAGGGTGCGATGCTGGCATTGAGGTGTTATAATGCATGAAGTACAGGCATCAAGGGTATACATGGATGTAACGTGGTCTTTGTGATAGAATAGGAAGAATGAAAAGAAAAGAAGGAATAGGTGTTGACAACAAAATGAAACCTTTTATATATGATTATTCCCTGGAGGAGCTGCAACAGTGGGCTGTTGAGAACGGGGAGCCGGCTTTTCGCGGTGGTCAGATCTTCGACTGGATTTATGTGAAACGTGTAAATGATTTCAGTGAAATGACGAACCTGTCGAAAGCGCTGCGTGAAAAGCTGACTGAACAATTTGAATTCGTTACACTTACTGAAATTACGAAGTTTGAATCCAAGGATGGAACGGTGAAATTCCTGTTTGGTCTGCATGATGATCATGCGATCGAAACAGTTATCATGAAGCACAACTATGGTAACAGCATCTGTGTAACAACACAGGTTGGATGCCGGATTGGCTGCACGTTCTGTGCATCCACGTTGGGTGGACTGAAACGTAACCTTACAGCTGGCGAAATTGTCGCTCAGGTTGTGCAAGCCCAGAAAATTTTGGACGAACGCGGTGAGCGGGTCAGCAGCATCGTAATCATGGGTTCAGGTGAGCCTTTTGAAAACTATGAAGCAACAATGACGTTCCTGCGTATTATGATTCACGAAAAAGGGCTGAATATCGGTCAGCGCCATATCACGGTGTCCACAAGTGGAATTGTACCGAACATTTACAAGTTTGCAGATGAAGATACACAGATTAACCTGGCGATCTCCATCCATGCTCCAAATGATGCATTGCGTTCCAAATTGATGCCGGTAAACCGCCGTTTTCCTTTTGACGATGTAATGGAGTCATTGCGTTATTACTTGGCGAAAACGGGCCGCAGAATTACGTTTGAGTATGCACTTATCGGTGGTGTGAATGATCAGCCGGAACATGCGGCAGAACTGGCAAGCGTGCTTAAGAACATGTTGTGCCACGTGAACCTGATTCCGGTCAACCATGTACCTGAGCGCAAGTACGTAAGAACATCCAGAAGCGATATTTTCAATTTTCAGAAGATTCTCTCGGAGCAGGGTGTTAATGTAACCATTCGTCGTGAACAGGGACATGATATTGCTGCCGCTTGCGGTCAGCTTCGTGCAAAGCATATGGAGTTGAGGTGAGAACGTTTTGATCAAAACAGTTCATGTGAGCCATATCGGACGGGTGCGTTCGGTGAATGAAGATTCAGCCTGGATTCGAAATCTCGATACAGGTTATATTCTGGGTATTGTTGCCGATGGTATGGGCGGACATCTTGCAGGAGATACAGCGAGCCGTCTGGCGGTAGAGACGTTGGTGCAGGATCTGGGAACGCTTGAGCCGGGTCTTTCACATGCGTCTTTGTCAGCCGCATTGAGCGATGCTATTTTGCATGCCAACGAAGTGATCTTCCGTACTGCCTCCTCGGATGATAATTACCACAACATGGGGACCACCGTGGTTGCGGCATTATTGAATGATACAGAAGGCGTTATTGGTCACATCGGTGATAGCAGAGCATACAAAATTGCAAACAAACACGTAATCCAGTTGACCGAGGACCATACACTGGTCAATGAATTGTTCAAAAATGGTCAGATCAGCAAAGAAGATGTCTCTCATCATCCGCGTCGCAATGTGCTGACACGTGCACTTGGGACAGACGCTGAAGTGAAGGTGGATCTGGATACTGTCAAGCTGGAAGAAGGCGAAGTTCTTCTCCTGTGCAGTGATGGGCTTAGTAATCTGGTCAGCAATGAGCAGATCATTCAGGTCGCAGGTAATCTGGAACTGGCATTGGAAGATCGGGCGGATCGCTTGCTTCAGCTGGCTTTGCTTGCTGGAGGAGATGACAACATCACGGTGGCATTATTCGAACTGCAAAAGGAAGGTTCCGTGACATCGGAAACGGGGTGTGAGTCATGATTGGGCACCAGCTAGGCGGACGCTATGAAGTGATCGAGCGTGTCGGCGGCGGCGGCATGGCTCTGGTGTATAAGGCCCAGGATCTGTTGCTTAACCGGAACGTTGCCATCAAAGTGTTACGGCAGCAATTTGTGCATGACGAAGAATTTATTCGCCGTTTCCGCAGGGAAGCACAATCCGCAGCATCTCTGTCCCATCCTAACGTGGTCAGTATCTACGATGTGGGGCAGGAAGATGACGTTCATTATATTGTCATGGAATATGTCGAAGGTAAAAACCTGAATGAAATTATAAAAGAGCGGGCGCCTCTGCAGGTGGACGAAGCGGTTCGGATCGCCTCCCAGATTGCAGATGCTCTCGATCATGCACATCATAATCAGATCATTCATCGGGATATCAAACCTCATAATATATTGATTGGTCGTAATGGCCGTGTGAAAGTAACGGATTTCGGGATTGCCCGTGCAGTTACGTCCACAACGATTACACAGACCGGATCGGTAGTCGGTTCTGTACATTACTTCTCACCTGAGCATGCCAAAGGCATCGTGACTGGCGAGAAGTCGGACTTATATTCTCTTGGTATAGTACTCTATCAAATGCTGACTGGGCAGCTTCCGTTCCTGGGAGAGAGTCCAATTAGCGTTGCTTTGAAGCATTTGCAGGAAGAGTTTGATGAACCTCGCAAATTCAATCCGCTTATCCCGCAAAGCGTGGAGAACGTTATTCTGAAATCCATGCGCAAAAATCCGCAGGAGCGTTACCAATCCGCCAAAGAAATGCAAACGGATCTGGAAACCTGCCTGATGCCGGAAAGACGTAATGAAACGAAGATTGATTTTCCGGATGAGGATGATATCGATCAGACCCGTGTTATGCCGGCGATCAAGCCGGAGCCGCGTGGAGTAACATCCACAGGTGCTATACCCGCGATGGAGTCTGACGAAGATAACCACAAGGGCAAACCCAAAACAAAGAACTGGAAGAAGCCGGCGCTGCTAATCTCGTTGACCGTGCTTATTCTTATCGCGATGGTTGGAGTTGTATGGTACGTGAAAGGCATGCTTGTTGTGCCTGATGTGACTGTACCGAATGTGGTTGGTCAAACCGAGGAAAAGGCTCGTCAGATGTTGCAGGATCAAGGTCTTGTGGTCAGTGACGAGGTCATCCGTCAATATAAGGAGGATGTGGAGCCCGGTATTGTATTTGACCAGACCCGAAATGAAGGCGATGTGGTCAAGGAAGGCTCCGAGGTGCAGCTGAGTGTTGGGGCGGAAAAAGAGTTGACCCAAATGATCAGCGTTGAAGGCAATACCTATGATGAAGCTGTTAAGAAGTTGATTGAACTTGGCATCAATGGGGATCAGATCAAACGCAAGGATGATTACTCGAATGACATTGTATCCGGGAACGTGATCTCCCAGACCCCTGGAGTCAATGAAAAATTTGATCCTGAAGCCATTGAAATTGTTTTAACCGTTAGCAAAGGCCCAAAAACGATAAAAATGCCGGACTTGAAAAACCATACTCGAAGTGAGGCGGAGAGTATGCTTAAATCCGCTGGGTTAATCCTTGCTCAAGTTCAGGAAGAGTCGAGCTACACCGTAGATAAAGGCAAAGTGACACAACAATGGCCTGTGGAAGCCGGTGCAGAGGTGAACCCTGGTGATAAAATTACCATCTTCATTAGTACAGGATATCCGCCAGAGGCACTGAACTATGCCTATAACATTAACGTTTCGCCAAAAGAAATAGGAAAGAGTAGTAAAATTCGAATTACTTTCGAGGATGCTCGTGGCAAAAGTCAGGAATGGGGAACCCGGACAATCAAGTCTGCCCAGATGCTGACAATTCCGCTTATTCTGGCTCCAAACGTCGATGGTGTTGTCTCTGTCTACCGGGATGGCCAATTCCTGGATACGTATCTGGTGTCCTACAGCGATGCCAAAAACGGAACGGTAGTTGTGCCGACCATTGAGCCTGAGAAGGGTGCAGAACCGCCTCCAACAACGGAGGAGCCTGAACAAGGCGGTGGTGGTGATGAAGGCACCGTGGATACACAACAGGAAGGTGAACCGGATACACCTGTTGAGGGTGAAGGGGAAAATGACGAGGCAGATACTTCTGCGAAGAAGAACGGAAATGGTCTCGCCAAGGGAAAAGATAAGAAAAAGGAAGTCGTTAACGCATCAAGCCGTCCATAAGGGCGGCTTATTGCCGACGTTCAGGCTAAATGTACTGTAAATTAAAGGAGGGCGACGGAGCTATGCCAGAAGGTATCATCGTTAAAGCGCTAAGCGGTTACTATTATGTCATGCCACTGGAAGACAGCGGGGTGCCTTCGGTTGAAGGCTCCGCCGTTCAATGTCGGGCAAGAGGTATCTTCAGAAAACGGGGTACTTCACCACTTGTGGGTGACCGAGTCAGCTATATGCTGACAGAGAACGGGGAAGGAACAGTAGATGAGATTCGCAAACGTGAGACGGAGTTAATTCGTCCACCTGTAGCCAATGTAAGTCTGGCTGTTCTGTTATTTTCCGTTAAGGAACCGGACATGAATCTCAATCTGTTGGACAAATTCCTGGTACATATCGAACAAGCTGGACTGGATGCACTGATTGTGCTCACGAAGCAGGACCTGGCTGATCCAGAAAACGATGCCCGTGATACAGTGGCTGAAGTAAAGGCTTTGTATGAGCAAATTGGATATGAAGTGATCTCTACCAGTTCACGAACCGGTGAAGGCAATGAACTGCTCAAGGAGCGTCTTGCCGGCAAGATTAGCGTATTCTCCGGGCAATCCGGTGTAGGTAAATCTTCGATGCTGAATGCCTTGATGCCAGGTCTAACCCTGGAGACCAGTGCAATCAGCATGCGCCTTGGCCGAGGGAAACACACTACCAGGCATGTGGAGCTCATACCGCTGGATAATGGTGGCTTTGTCGCCGATACGCCTGGATTCAGCCAACTGGACTTCCTGGAGATTGGTGTAGAGGAGTTATCCACTTGTTTCCGGGAGTTCGCTCAATATGCGGATCAGTGTAAGTTCCGAGGCTGTACCCATACGCACGAACCAGGTTGCCGAGTGCTTGCAGCCAAGGCTGAGGGAATGATCTCCGAAAGCCGTTATCAGCATTACGAACAATTCCTTACAGAAATGAAAGACAAAAAGCGGAGGTATTAATATGATTAAAATTGCCCCATCTATTTTATCTGCGGATTTTGCCCGTCTCGGCGCGGAAGTGGCGGAAGCCCAAGCTGCTGGTGGAGACTGGATTCATGTTGATGTCATGGACGGTCATTTCGTCCCTAATATTACGCTTGGACCTGCGATTGTAAAAGCGATCGCTCCACATACAAGCTTGCCGCTTGATGTGCATTTGATGATTGAGAACCCAGAGCGTTATGTGGAGGAATTTGCGAAAGCTGGCGCGGCAGTTATTACGGTTCATGCTGAGGCTTGCGTGCATCTTCACCGGGTTATTCATCTGATTAAGGAACAGGGAGTTAAGGCAGGGGTTGCTCTTAATCCGGGAACTCCGGCTAGTGCTATTCAGGAAGTGCTGGACGATGTGGATATGGTGCTTGTCATGACCGTAAATCCCGGTTTTGGTGGACAGGCTTTCATCTCTGGCACGATGAACAAAATCAAACAAATTCGCAGCTGGCTGAACGAAAAAGGACGTCATGACGTGCATATTGAAGTGGATGGCGGTATTGCTGCCGACACGGCTCCGCTTGTAGTTGAAGCTGGAGCGGATGTGCTCGTAGCGGGAAGTGCTGTATTTGGACGTGAAGATCGTGCTGCCGCGATTGCCGAAATTCGCAGTAGTTACGGAGGCTGAGCATGAACCTCAAGGAGACGCTGTGGACAATGGCAGCGAGTCTCGTTACGGGACTGGTGCTTGCTATGTTTGCGGTTATTCAATCCCCATACAATGCCATTACGTCATTGATCGGGGTTGGTGTTGTCATTATGTATTTTCGCAAATTTGACCGTACAGGACTTCGGGTTACTTTTGTGATATTCAGCATACTGTATTACTTATTGAGTGTATTCATGATCGCTGTCTATCAATATATCCCTACCCAAACTTAAATGACCTGATAACAGGCTCGTCATTGTGGAATAGGGACAAAGGGTTCCGCATAAATATGGTTACATGAGCAGGTTTCTCATGTAGCCTTTTTTGTCGTGTTTAAGGCAAAGGAGGCATGGAGCATAGGATACGGCGGATGCATGAGCATGATGGGGAGGGTGAAGTATGAAATTTTACACATTCAAACTGCCGAAGTTTTTGGGAGGGTTTGTAAAGGCGATTCTTAATACGTTTCAAAAGAACTGACATGATTAAAAGGTTCCATTGGCGAATACCGCCGCTTTGGCTACAGGATCATCTGGAATTCGGACCTGCGAAGCGCCATGCGGCGGCCATTCTCATGCTGATGTGTATTCATGATTTTATTTCTGAATACCAAAAAAGCACCTGCAAGGAACAAGGTGCTTTTTGCTTACCCGATTTATAGTAGCTTTGCGTGATTATACGCGAGTCACTTTACCGGCTTTCAGTGCACGGGTGCTTACGTATACACGTTTTGGTTTACCGTTCACGAGAATGCGGACCTTCTGAACGTTTACGCCCCAAGAACGACGGTTACGGTTGTTAGCGTGGGATACGTGGTTACCGGTGCCCGGTTTCTTACCTGTCACATAACATTTGCGAGACATAGATTACACCTCCTATCCTAAAATAACCAGTTGCCCTAAGGAGACACGAATGTCAATCCAGACGGGCTAAATTGTTCTTCCTGACCGCAATGGTCAGGTTCCAGTAGCTAATGGCGTTGTTCAAGCCGGCATAGCCGGATCATTTCCATTACTAAACCTGCATAAAACAATACTTGAATATAATATCATATTGAAAAAAGCTTCGTCAACTGATCCAAAAACTTTATTTATTTCTCCTGTCTAATATAGTACAATGTTGAATAGTCCATAATACAGCGGTGAACAGGTTGTTGCCGCGGGGAAGCCGGAGAATAAACCGGCCTTAAAGGGTCGGTGGTCTGCTTTTTTGGCAACGCTGTGAGCTGCGGCATTCCATCATTGGCACCAGTCTCCATGCGGCATTCATGCCGGCTCTTGATACCGGTGCATATCCGTATGCCCCGAATTAGGGGTTACAGAGAAATTGCAGGATATCGGTTGCCCGGCCGCCCAGACCGTTAATCCGGCTGACATGTTGTATTATATGCCTGTGCCGGACAAGGTATGGACGAAGAATAACGCGATAAGCGTTTGCGCATGAACAGACCAGATAACATCTTGGTGCAAGATGTTCGTGTATCAAGCTAGGAAGGGGAATTCTCACTTGAGTATACGTTCTTTAAATGGAACAGATTTCACCGCAATGGTACTTGCCGGAGCGGAACAACTTGGACAGCATGCAGAGCACGTCAATTCCCTGAATGTTTTCCCTGTGCCGGATGGCGACACGGGAACGAACATGAATTTGACAATGAGTGCAGGAGTGGCAGAGATTAAACGTAAGAGTTCTGCCTCCATCGGAGAAGCTGCCGGTATTTTATCAAAAGGCCTGCTTATGGGCGCACGGGGGAATTCCGGAGTAATATTATCGCAATTGTTCCGCGGATTCAGTCGTTCAGTTGCTCCTTACGAGGAACTGAATACTCTCCAGTTCGCCGCAGCCCTGCAGAACGGTGTGGACGCAGCTTATAAAGCCGTAGTGAAGCCCGTTGAAGGGACCATTCTTACCGTAGCCAAGGAAGCGGCGAAACATGCCAGCTACTACGCAAGACGGACGAATGATATAACTGAATTAATGAATGAAGTATTGTTAAAAGCAAAAGAAGCACTGGCAATGACTCCGGAATTGCTGCCTGTATTGAAACAGGTCGGTGTTGTGGATTCGGGCGGTCAGGGGCTTGTATATATTTACGAAGGCTTTATGGACGTTCTACTGCAAACGGACGGGGCAAGTCGTACATCCTTCCAGAGAGACGTACAACCAACCGTAGCGGCATCTGCATTGAAACCGGCTGCACCGTCAGAAGTGGTTTCTGCGAAGCCTGCACAGCAGGTAATTGTACCGGAGATGCCAATGTCTGCCCAAGCGCGACTGGAAACGGAAGATATTGAGTTCCTATATGACATGGAGTTCTTTATTAATCGCGAGCTTGGAGAGAACGCAGGTGTTGCATTTGATGACGAAGCATTCCGGAAAGCGTTGTCAGTTAACGGGGATTCCATCATTATTATTGCTGACGATGAAGTGATTAAGGTTCACGTGCATTCCAAGACACCTGGGGATGTATTAAACCTGGCTCTCCGTTACGGAGAAATCACACAAATTCACATTCTCAATATGCGTGAGCAGCATCGCGATCTGCTGACTGCAGGCATGGACATTGCGCCTTCGCCTGAGCTGTTCGCAGAGATTCCACCTGAAGCGACGCGTAGCGTGGAAAAAGCTGTGCTCCCAGCAGACGAGATGGCACCATATGGTTTCATCGCGGTATCTTCTGGTGAAGGCATTGCGGAGATTTTCCAGAGTCTCGGCGTGGATGTTGTTCTGTCTGGTGGACAGACGATGAATCCGAGCACCGAAGATTTTGTGAAAGCGGTGCGTTCGATCGCGGCAGAACAGGTATTTATTTTGCCGAACAACTCCAATATTGTACTTGCTGCCGAGCAGGCTCGCGAGCTGCTTGAAGAGGAACGTCGAATTATTGTGATTCCGAGCAAGACGATCCCTCAGGGCATGGCAGCGGCTTTTGCTTTCCAGGAGGATGAGTCTGCGGAAACCAATCGTGACCATATGCTTGAGGCAATTAGCCGGGTACAGTCCGGTCAAGTGACTCATGCGGTCAGAGATACACAATATGACGAGCTTGATATCAAAGCGGGACACTACATCGGCATCCACAATTCCAAGATCGTGGCAACGGACGAAAGTATGCTGCATGCATGTGAAGGCCTGCTGCAACAGATGATGGAAAGCGGAGATGAAGTGGTGACCATCCTTGAAGGGGACGAGGCTACCCCTGAGATTACCGCTGCACTTGTCGCATGGCTTGAAGAACAATATCCTGATGCTGAGGTAGAGGTGCATCTTGGAGGACAGCCGGTTTATTATTATTTGTTCTCTGTAGAGTCCTGAAGCACTTAAGCAAAGAGGAGGGGATCTGATGAGCCACAAGGTTGCGATCGTAACCGATAGCACGGCAGATATACCGGAAGAACTGATCCGTAAATATGGGATTCATGTTGTTCCGCTGCGTGTTTTGTTCGGGGAAGAAGCTTATGCAGACGGCGTTGATCTGACTTCGGAACAGTTCTATGCAAAATTGGAGAAGGTATCCGTGCTGCCTACAACATCACAGCCTTCTCCCACCGATTTTATGAATATCTATAACACATTGTTGGATGAGGACCCAGAGCGGTCCATTGTATCGATTCATTTGTCTTCCGGCATGAGTGGTACTTATCAATCGGCACTGCTTGGCAAATCGCTGCTGGAACGTGAGGGAGACATAACGGTACTGGATTCGAAGTCTGCATCCTATGGATATGGTTTATTGGTCGTACAGGCTGCCGAGCTTGCTGAACAAGGCAAGTCCGCTGCGGAGATCGCTGCGGCTGTAACAGCCATGCAGCAGAGCCGCAAGCTGTTCTTTCTCGTAGATACATTAGAGTATCTGCAGAAAGGCGGTCGGATAGGCAAGGCTGCGGCCATCTTGGGAACACTGCTGAATATTAAACCGATCTTGTCCATTGATGAGGAAGGCGTTATTTACGCAGTGGAGAAAGTCAGAGGTCACAAAAAAGCCATGGCACGCATTATTGAGCTATTTCAGCAGGATCTGGCGGGTCAACGTGTTAATTTGGCGGTAGGTCATACCGCAGACCCTGGATCGGCGATCGCTTGTGCAGAGCAATTACGCGGGCATTTTACACTGAATGAAGTGGTTTATACCAATATTGGGGCCGTCATTGGCAGCCATGTTGGGCCAGGCGTAATTGCCATCTTTATGTGGCCTGTTCCGGAATGAGGGATTAGACATGAAATGGGAAGAAATATCGGTAAAACAAATTAGCGGCGTGAGTGCTCTCAAAGAGGGAGAGCTTCACGCCTTTGGCATCTCTACTGTAAAAGACCTGCTTGAATATTATCCGTTCCGTTATGAGGATTATCGGCTGCGTTCGCTCAGTGAAGTGAAGGACGGGGATAAAATTACGGTACAGGGTAAAGTGATGGGCATCCCGGTGTTGCAGCGTTATGGCAAAAAGTCACGCCTTACCTGTAAGGTGATGACGGAAGAATGGATGATCTCAGCCACCTGGTTCAATCGGCATTTTCTGAAGGAGCAGCTTACGCCCAATCGGGAGATTGTCATTACGGGGAAATGGGAACAAAAACGTATGCAGATGACCGTAACGGACTCGGAATTCCCGGATAAAGGGGAAGGGCGTTCGGGCACGCTGCAGCCTGTGTATTCCGTAACCGGGAAGCTTACACAGTCTTGGATGCGGAAAACGATTAATCAGGGATTAGTTCAATTCGGGGAAATGATCCCCGAAATTCTGCCTCAATCCCTCATGAAGAAATATGGATTCATGGCTCGCAAACAGGCGATTGCCGGAATTCACCGTCCGCAGGATAACCGGGAAGGCCAGCAGGCAAGACAACGGATGGTGTATGAAGAGTTATTTTTGTTTCAGCTCAAGATGCAGGCCTATCGTGCATTGAACCGGGATCGTATGGATGGTGTAGTACACACAACGGATAATACGACGATTCGGGAGTTTGTTCGCAGTTTGCCATTTGAATTAACGGATGCGCAGAAGAAGGTAGAGCTTGAAATTCTGCATGATATGCGTTCACCGTATTCGATGAATCGATTGCTGCAGGGAGATGTAGGCTCAGGTAAAACGGTTATTGCGGCGATTGCGCTGTATACGACCGTTCGTTCCGGTTTTCAGGGGGCTCTGATGGTCCCTACGGAGATTCTGGCAGAACAGCATATGCGCTCACTGCAAAAGCTGTTTGAACCTTTTGGCGTAACTGTGGGGCTGTTAACGGGCAGCGTGAATGGACGGAAGCGCAAAGATCTGATTGCATCCTTGCAGATGGGGATGATCGATATCGTTGTGGGTACACACGCTCTGATCCAGGAGGATGTATTTTTCCGCGATCTGGGTCTTGTCGTTACGGATGAACAGCATCGCTTCGGTGTGAATCAGCGCAGCGTTTTGCGGCGTAAAGGCTATAACCCGGATGTATTAACGATGACGGCGACGCCGATACCGCGAACACTGGCGATTACGGCTTTTGGTGATATTGAAGTATCGACCATCTCGGAACGTCCAAAGGGACGAATTCCAATCTCGACGTACTGGGTCAAGCATGACATGATGGACCGAGTACTTGGTTTTATTTCGCGCGAAGTAGACCAAGGACGCCAAGCCTATCTGATCTGCCCGCTCATTGAAGAGTCGGAGAAGCTGGATGTACAGAATGCCATTGACCTGCATATCCAGATGCAGCAGAACTTTCCGAAGTACCGTGTAGGTCTGCTGCATGGACGGATGACGGCTGGCGAGAAGGAAGAGATGATGCGTGACTTCTACAGCAACGAAATTCAGCTTCTGGTCTCCACAACGGTTGTGGAGGTCGGTGTCGATGTACCCAATGCTACGTTGATGGTTATTATGGATGCGGATCGCTTCGGTTTGTCACAGCTACATCAGCTTCGTGGTCGGGTCGGGCGGGGTGCTCATGCATCTTATTGTGTGCTCATTGCTGATCCCAAGACAGAGGTTGGTCAGGAGCGCATGAAGGTCATGACGGAAACCGAAGATGGATTCGAAGTATCCCGTCGAGATCTGGATCTGCGGGGACCGGGGGATTTCTTTGGCACTAAGCAAAGTGGATTACCCGAGTTCCGTCTTGCCGACATGGTTGCAGATTTTGCCGTATTAGAGCAGGCGCGAGATGACGTCTCCAACCTGATTGCGGATGCGAACTTCTGGACGTCTGTTGACTACGCTCCTTTACGTGACTTTTTACAGCAGCAGCAAGTATTCCAGGGTGATCTGATCGATTAATCGGGGCTGTAGATGTGTGGTTTTCCACATTTTCCGTGGGAAAATGTCAAGTGTACAGGCCCTCCTGTCATATGAATAAGAAGTGAGTTCATTATTCAGGAGGTGCTGTACGTTTTGGGTTACCAACAATATGGAATCAGTCCGCAGCTAGTGGAGCGGATCAAAACGAAGATGAAAAATCCCGCTGTCAAAGAGCGTATCAAAAAGTTGATAGATGGGGTTACCAAGTCCGATTTGCAGGATAAGGCCAAAGTGAGAAGGTTGGTCAAGTCGTCAGCGGTCATTTTGAATGAGAATTTTTCTACGACTCAGGAGGAACAATTTGTTGCTTTTGTTCTCGCGCAGAAGATCGATCCGAACAATACGTTTCATTTGATTAAGCTGTGGGGCATGTTTAGGTAGGGATTCGATGTCATGTTGGGTGGTATAAAATGAACTACAGGGTGTTACACGTGGCCACTCCGAGAGCAGTACCATCTTCCGGTCGCTGTTATCCCCGGATTTTTTTGAATTACCCTTTGAAAGGGTAAAATCCGGTGATAAAGGCGAGCGCTTCGCTTCTCCAGATTGGTTCTGCACTCTCCGTTACTGTGTAACTGGAAGTTCATTTTATAAAAACCAAATTACATCGAATGTGTATGAAGTAATTATAGTGGATGGGCGGTTCATAAGTCAGAAAGATGACTTATGAACCGCCTTTTTGATTGTTTGAGTCAAGGACATATGTTACTTGAGAAAAGATACTATTGGATTCAATATGCTTTAAATTTTTGAATTGGGATTTAATCTATGTTTTCAATACCCCACTCATCTTTTTTGTTTTTAGTAAAGAAATAGGTAACGCCTTGGTTCTCAATACTCCCGTCTGAGGACTTTCTTACAAAGCGTACGCCTACACTAATTTGTTCTGGATGATCGAGTTTTTCTAAAAGATCCAACTCATAGAACATGAATTGATCGGCAGTGTTTTTGTAATAAAAACCTTCTCTAATGGATTCCAAAGACTTGTTATTCAGATTCCGCTTAAACTTTTCTTCGTTGTTCTCTACAATCGATTCCAGATTGTTCCTTAACTTAGAGATAATCTTTTCGTCAAAGAAGCTGCTTTTATATTTGTCGAAATCAATGTAGACGCCCTTCTTAAATTCGGCCGCTGTGATGTCCTTAATTTCTTCAATCTCCGCTGGCTCAATCAGACTTTCAATGTTTTTTGGTGTAATGTTGGTTGAAGGGGCTTCGCTTGTTATGTTGCTAGGTTTTTCGCTATTGGAAAGGGAGTAATTGTCGTCCGCTTTTCCGCATGCAGGAAGAAGTAAGGCTCCAATTAAACACAGAGATAAAATACCACAAGAGAGATTTTTCATTAAGGAAACTCCTCCTTGGAATGCAAGATAAACGAAGCATATTGATTATAATACAGTTCTAATAGGAGAGAGACAGGAAACTAGTGTCATCCCATCACTCTTTATTCTTAACAAAAAAAGGGCTCGTAGCTATTAAAGATGCAATAAATACTAAAATTAAAATGGCATTAGAAGGTACTGTTGCATATATGTAGTTTTCAACGATTAGTACGAGGATCGAAATACTTAAAATCACTCTCAGCACATGAGCAGACGAGCGATTTGGGTTTTGGGTACGTTTCGAGATCAAGTAAATGATGAACCACAAACCACTAAAAAGCAGGAAAGAACCTACGAGGAGCATTGCAAACATTTAAATACACCTTTCTTAAATAAATTTCAGTTAATTAATTAGCACAATGTTCCAATTAATTATAACACAGTGGATTTCTGGAAGTGGAGTTTTATGTGTAGGAAAGTGAAGCTTTGTTGGCAGGGAAGAGAAAGGTTTGGAGAAAAATGATTTCAGTATTGTCTGTTCAATAGGTTAGCGACTTTCATCTACTTCCTTGTGCATCTTATTTTCACAGGATCGACTTTGCTTTCCTCCTATTGGAGCGGTAAACTGTTGCATACAAGCCTATATGGAAATCAAAGTGAGGAAAACGTTGCTGCAATGAGGGGCGTTTATTTTCACGGATGTGGAGGAAGTCAGATTGACGGAGATGTTTACGATGCTGCTGGGGCTGTTTGAACGGGCGGCACTGCTGATTATATTTTTATTCTTTCTATCGAGGATACCGCGGTTTAGACAGATTTTGCAAAAGGGAAAATTGAGATGGCAGGAGTACATTGCGGTTACGTTGTTATTCTGTGCATTTGCCATCTTTGGTACGTATACCGGTATTAATGTGGAAGGCTCGCTGGTGAATGTGCGCATTATTGCGATCATGTCTGGCGGCATTCTGTTTGGAGCGCCTGTGGGCATCATTACGGGGATTGTCTCCGGGGTGCATCGGTACTTGATCGATATGGATGGTGTCACAGCGATTCCGTGTCTGATTACGAGTATCCTTGCAGGTCTGGTCTCAGGGTATATACATAAGTATACGCCTAAGTCGAAGCGTTGGATGATCGGTATTGCGGCGGGAATGATCTGTGAGGCGCTTACGATGCTGCTTATCCTGCTGTATTCCTATCCCGATCCTCTGGGTGCCGATATTGTCTCGAAGATTGCGCTGCCGATGATATTGGGTGAGATGAACATTGGACTGATCGTGCTGCTGGTGCAGAGTGTAGAAGGGGAAAAGGAAATGATTGCAGCTCGTCAGGCTAAGCTGGCGCTGGAGATTGCCAACAAGACCTTGCCGTACTTCCGTTCCATTGATGAAGACTCTCTGCGGAAGATCTGTCGGATTATTCAGGAGGATATTCAGGCGGATGCGGTTGCGATTACGGATACTCGAAATGTACTGGCTTATGTGGGATTTGGTGAGGAACGATATCACATCGGTAATGAAATTATTAGTGAGATGACGAAGAAGACGATCTCCAGCGGAGAGATTACGATCAGCAATGATGTCATTGACGAGAAAACGCCGGATATCCACTCCCTGCTCATCATTCCGCTCAAAGAGCGGGGCGAAGTGACGGGTGCCCTGAAAATTTATTACCGCAAAGCGTACAAGATTACGTATCCGTTGCAAACGATGGCTGTGGGTTTGTCCCAGATTATTTCCACTCAGATGGAAGTATCACGTGTGGAGGAGATCAAGGTTGCCGCCAATAAAGCGGAGCTGCGTGCATTGCAGACTACGATTCATCCTCATTTTCTATTTAATGCGCTGAACGCCATTGCCTCATCGATTCGCACCAAGCCGGATCGGGCGCGCGAGCTGATTGTGAATTTATCTGGATATATGCGTTATAACCTGGAGCTGTCGGATGAGCTTATTGATATTCACAAAGAGCTGGAGCAGGTCCGCAATTATGTGGAAATCGAGAAGGCGCGCTTCGGGAGCAGGCTCAACGTGATTTATGATATTGATGAGGTGGCTGTGCATATTCCAAGTCTGGTCATTCAGCCGCTTGTGGAAAATGCCATTATTCACGGTATTCTCAAGGTAAAAGGACCCGGGACCGTACGGATTCGGGTACAGGACTATCCTGATTTTGTGCGAATTGGGGTCAGTGACACAGGAGCAGGCATTGGAGCCGACATTATTGAGCGTGTTTACCATGACCGTATGCCAGCCAACCAGATCGGGTTGTACAACGTGCATCGGCGGGTGAAGCTCATTTATGGACAAGGGTTAACGATTACTCGGCTGGATCAAGGAACCGATATTTTATTTGATGTACCCAAAGGAGATGTAGTGACAAGGTGATGAACCGTTAATGAGAGCACTTATTGTTGAAGATGAAATTCCTGCAAGTGAGGAACTGAATTACTTGATACAGGAACATAGCCAAATTGAAGTAGTGGATTGTTTGGAAGATGGACTGGATGTGCTGAAGTTTCTGCAGGAGCAGGAAGTCGACGTTATTTTTTTGGATATAAATATCCCTTCGCTGGATGGCATGATGTTGGCACATCATATTGGGAAGTTTGCGAGCAAGCCATATATCGTATTCACAACGGCGTACAAGGAACATGCCGCTGAAGCGTTTGAGCTGGAGGCGTTCGACTATATTCTGAAGCCCTATGATGAGAAACGAATTGCCGCGATGCTGCATAAACTCGAAACGGCGTTCAAACGGGATCATGAGCAGGAGGAACGTGAACGTGGTAGCGACGATGGACAGGCTCACAATGCCGCTCAAGTAAACGATGAATGGTCTGTATTACATATGCAGGCACGGGAATCCAATGCCCAGACAGGACGACGCATCAATCTGCTGCGCAATGACAATATTATTGTGACAGATACCGCCGATATTTATTATGCGGAAGCTCAAGAGAAAGTGACGAAGGTGTATACCAAAAACGGTGAGTTTACGATGCCGGTCAGCATTTCGGATTTTCACGGTCGATTGCCGCAGGAAACCTTTTTCCGCTGTCATCGTTCTTACGTGGTGAATCTGTCTCAAATTCGTGAAATTGTGCCCTGGTTTAACAATACGTATCTGCTTCGTTTGCGTGATCTGGAGGCTGAAGTACCCGTTAGCCGGGGTAAGGTCAAAGAATTCAGGCAGCTCATGCGCATCTAGAGGCATTTCATTCCGCATCTGATGCAACTCATGCTCAAATCGGTGTAATGAATCCCCTTTCATGTATGATTAGCTTGTGAACGCATTCATATATATGACATCGGCAAAGGGGAGATCACGATGAAAGCAGCTATTTCATCCGCACCTAATTCAGCATCTACAACTATAAAAATGAACCGCTGGCTTATTGTACTGGGAACCATTATTGTACAAATGGGTCTCGGAACCATCTACACCTGGAGTTTATTTAATCAACCGTTGTCTGATCGTTTCGGATGGGACGTCAGCTCGGTCGCGATAACTTTTTCGATTACCAGCTTTGCTTTGGCATTTGCCACACTATTTGCCGGCCGACTGCAAGAACGATGGGGACTTCGTCGCCTGATTCGGGTAGCCGGAGTTGTGCTTGGTCTGGGACTCGTGCTCAGTTCTCAAGTGAGTTCGTTGACACTGCTGTACATCCTGGCCGGATTTGTGGTTGGATTTGCGGATGGTACAGCGTATATTACTTCCCTGTCCAACCTGATCAAGTGGTTCCCTGAGCGAAAAGGTCTGATCTCAGGTATTTCGGTCGGGGCCTTTGGTACAGGCAGTCTGTTGTTCAAATACGTGAACTCGGCATTAATCGGTGCCGTTGGACCTGCTCAAGCTTTTATGTACTGGGGCATTATTGTATTGGTATTGATTGTAGGCGGCTCGTTCCTGATCCGTGAAGCGGTTGTACGTGAACAAGCTCCGGCAGCAAGCAGCACAGACGGTGGGAAGCAACAAGTAACACGTCATGATTATACGGTCAAAGAAATGCTGCGTACGAAAGAAGCTTATATGCTGTTCGTTATTTTCTTCACGGCATGTATGAGTGGACTGTATCTAATCGGTATTGTGAAAGACATCGGTGTGCAGTTGGCAGGTCTTAATGTGGCTACAGCTGCGAATGCGGTGGCGATGGTTGCCATCTTTAACACCGCTGGACGTATCATTCTGGGGGCGCTGTCGGATAAAGTAGGACGGATGAAAGTTATTGCCGGAGCACTGCTGGTTACGGCTGTTGCCGTAATGACGCTGAGTCTGGTACCGCTGAGCTTTGGCATCTTCTTCGCCTGTGTGGCCGCTATCGCGTTCTGCTTTGGTGGGAATATCACGGTCTTCCCGGCGATTGTTGCAGATTACTTTGGATTGAAAAATCAGAGCAAAAACTATGGCGTGATCTATCAGGGATTTGGATTTGGTGCCTTGGCTGGATCATTTATCAGCGCCCTGCTGGGCGGATTCCATCTTACCTTTATTGTGATCGCTGTACTGTGTGCCGTCTCGCTCTTGCTGGCGTTGATTATTACGCCTCCTGGTCAAGGACGTCGTACACGCCAACGTGAACAGCAGATGAATCTTAACCCTTCATCCCGGGCAAGCTGATCGTAGTGGGGATTAAGTTTTATTTTATTAAAAGCAAGCTGGCGGTCTCTACGGAGGCCGCTTTTTTGGTACCGTCTCAACCTGAGAGGAATTAGACTTCTGTACATGAAGTGGTTGTGTGCAATGCATACTTTGCTTCTGGTATACTCTAGGTGAAATAAAAAGAGCAAGTCCTTGTTAGCCATTTGGAGGAGGTATGTTCGTCATGAATTTCTTGAAATATGCACCATCTGATTTTGGTGATTATTATGCACTTGTGTCCAATATTGAAGTTATGCAGCAGATTACCGAACGTGCTCTGCCTGAGCATGAAGCTACGGCGGAATTTGAATCCATGCTGAATTATAATCTCGGCAACAATTGTGGCTATTATCGGATATCTGGTGAAGATGGGGTAGGCATGGCCTACGCGAAACTGATCCCGGATGAATCCGATCCGTCCCGGGCGGAGATGGGTTACATGATTCTGCCGGAGCATTGGGGGAAAGGACACGGGACTTCCATCGCAGCTCGGCTGATTATTCAGGCACAGGCGGCGGGAATTGGTGTACTCTATGCGGTTATCGATCCGTCCAATGCGGCATCACGTCGAATATTGCTCAGACAGAACTTTGTATCCACATGGGTTGGGGATTATCATGGGTTACCCGGCGAGATTCTGGAGCTGAATCTTCAGGTGAAGCGGTAAGGGATCAGGCTTGCGGGTAATACATACTATACCGGGCATTTTGCATCACTTCGATGGGAAACTGTCATTCAGATGCGTGTGAAATGCTCATACAGAGATTTGGAGGAGATGGAGATGAGCAATGCTGCAATGGAACGTCTGAACCAGTTGCTGCCGGAATGGCTGGAGACCAGCCGTCTGCACACTGGACAGGGGAAAGTCGCTTCTTATATTCCCGAGTTGTTCAAGGCTTCACAGGATGAACTGGGTATACATATCATGAACGCTGAAGGCAATCATGTATCAGCCGGAGACTGTGGTGTCCCGTTTACGATGCAAAGTATCTCCAAGGTATTTACACTCATTCTGGCCCTGATGGATCATGGGGAGGAAGCGGTCTTCTTTAATGTAGGAAAAGAACCTACCGGGGATGATTATGATTCCATGATCAAGCTCGAACTGGTCGAACCGGGCATTCCGTTTAATCCATTGATCAATGCGGGCGCGATTACGGTATCGTCCCTGATTGCCGGGGATTGCAAAGAGGAGAAGTCACGGCGCATTTTGGAATTTTTTCGCAAGCTGGCTAATAATGATCGGCTGGACTATAACGAGTCGGTATACCAGTCCGAATCGGAGACAGGCCATCTGAACCGCTCGCTTGGTTATTTTCTGAAGCACAATGGTGTGCTCAAGGATGACGTCGAAGATGTGCTTGCCGTCTATTTCCGCCATTGCTCCATCGAGGTGACTTGTGCGGACCTAGCCCGTATGGCACTGGTGCTTGCTTATGATGGGACAGATCCCATCACCGGGATTGAGCTTATTCCTCGTCGTTATGTACAGATCGCCAAGACATTCATGACTACCTGCGGTATGTATAATGCATCGGGCGAATTCGCGATTCAGGTCGGGTTGCCTGCCAAGAGTGGAGTGTCGGGTGGGATTCTGACTCTGGTTCCAGGCCAGTTTGGCATCGGTCTTGTAGGTCCGGCTCTGAATCGGAAAGGAAACAGTATTGCAGGTGTGCATCTGCTTGAGCGTCTTTCCAAGGAATTTGACTGGAGTTTCTTCTAATTAAGTCATCTCTATACCCTTCCAAGTAGCCGATGAAACACCAATCCGTCCTTTTGATTCTTTTGAACGAAATGGCCCGAATTGGATGCGACTTGTCGGTTGCTTCAGTCCTGCACAGATCCTGTAGGAAAAGGGTCCTGCATAGCAATGGCTATGCTGCATCTATTCCGATATACCCGCAACCCCAGACCGCATCATTCATTCGCGAGTACCACATCCGTAATAAGATTCATCTGGATGTCCCGGCTCCCGTTCTCCGTTAACAGTCTGAGAGTGCGGGCAGGGGAGTCCAGTCGAAGCACCTGTCCGGTAAAACGGATATCATCATGTTCATGGAACAGGGTGATGGTGACTGCATCCCCAAGCAGCATGGAGTTACTAAGTAAACGGGACATTTCTTCCGCTGCCTGGGCATCCAGGGATGGACGGGTACGGGGAGCAAGTTGCTCCTGATGAATGATGTAGGCTTCCCGGTGTTCGGGAAGCATCATGCGCGACGACTCAAAAATCCCGTTTTGCTGTAATTTTTTACTCATTTATAGTGACCTCCAATTTTATGAGAACGGTCCTGTGCCTGCGCGGACGAGCAGAGCGAGGAGGCCCGCATGATCGCGGTTTCTCCGAACTTGCGCTTGATGTCATCCGTGGCACGTTCCAGTTCTCTTTTGCGTTCGCGGTCATCGAACCAGGACAGCTGTACTTCGGAATCAGGCACGAGTCCAGTCAATGACACGCTGATGCGGCGAATGGGTAATCCGTCCCAATGGCGCAGAAACAGAGCTGCAGCCGCATCGTAAACTTCATCGGTGATGTTGGTAGGTTCATTCACCTTCATTTGGCGGGAGAAGCCGGTTGGACGATCGTAATCCTGCCCCCGACATCCTACAGAGACGACATGGCCCATGAGCGATTTGTCCCGGGAACGCCGGCTGACCAGCTCTGCCAGTTCGAGCAGCACCACCTTGATGTCTGCCCACGATTCATAGTCCCGAGGCAATGTCATCTGATGTCCAATGCCCTGCTGCTGGTGAGCATATGTCCCGGGTTTAACTGGAGAATCATCGATTCCGCGGGCAATACGCCACAATACCTCACCATTTATACCCCAACGTTCTCTAAGCCGGGACAATGGAGTCTGCGCCAGATCACCGATCGTATGAATCCCCATCTTATAGAGATGTTGCCCCATCCGGGAACCTACCATAAACATGTCTCGAACAGGTTTAGTCCACAACGTTGTCTGCATGTCCTTGCGGGGCAGTGTATAGATGCCTCCTGGGACTTTTTTGGCATACAGATCACAGGCCATCTTGCTGACAACCTTGGTGTCGCTGATGCCGACGCGGATATAGACACCAGTCTCATCCATGACCCTGTCCTGGATGCTGCGGGCAATCGTTTCAGGACTGCCGAACAGATCTAAACTTCCGGTGACATCGAGAAACTGTTCGTCAATGCTATACGGTTCAACCAGATCGGTATAGGACTGAAGAATACGGGTAATGTGTAGGGAAACACGAATATATTCGGCCATCCGGGGACGAATGACGACAACATCGGGGCATTTGGCAAGAGCCTCGCCCAGCCGTTCTGCTGTAGTAATTCCATAGGACTTGGCGAGTGGGCAGGCTGCCAGAATAATGCCTGAACGGCGTGCAGGATCTCCCGCAACAACAAGCGGACGGTCTCTGTATTCAGGATGTGCAGACTTCTCCACACTGGCATAAAATGACTGGCAATCGGCCAGCATAATGACACGTCCGTCTTTGCGGGGCATAGTACTTCTCTCCTTTTATTCATGATTCGGCTGCTTCTGTACAGCGATGGGGTTCATTCAGCCAACGTTATTTTACAGTTTATTTACAGTATGGAACAAGTGTTCCTGTTTTATAAGCATATCCGACAATGCCAGATGCGGCAACCGGAATTATTTTGCAATTTGGACACAAATATTGGATGGACCTAATAGAGTCAAAATTTAGGAAATAAGATGTATTTTTTTACATTTCATGTAAGAGATCCGTGACTTCCGGGTGATGACCGGGTGTTCATTGGGCTTTATGTAAAAGTAATATAAATGGGCACAGTCCTATAGGGGGGGACTGATGTCCTTTTTTCATTTTCTGCACTTTTCAGAAAACCTTGATAGGGCGCGGGTTTTCAAGGATACGTTATCGGACTATAGTATCAATTTTGTAATCTTTATGGTTAATACTGTAAAAATGTCCGCAACTTTAAAATATCATTAGCGTTTAATGGGGTAAGCGTTCAAGCGGAAACAGATCTCGCAATCCGCGTTGCATATAACAATAACGGGTAGAGATGTGCAAGGCTGGAAGAACTTCAAAGGACGGTTAAAGTGACATATATTCGTGCCCATGGAACATTAGAGCAAGAAGGGCTCCTGAATGCTAGTTGATGGCGCATTTTACGAATTATGGGCAGAATGTTGCAGTTCACGTTTGCTTCCATCAGCCTAGTTACAAATGCAGACACTTAGAGCTATAGTGAGAACTACACCGCTGACATCTCTACCCAAAGCGGACATCCGATGCGGGATTACCCGCAGACCTTCATGTCATTTAAGATCCGCAGATGAAGCAGGATGCATACTAGAGAGGTGAGCAATTAAGAGCCATGAGCAGACGAAGACGAAGACGCTGGTTGCTAACGATGTTTGCAGGAGCGGCCGTAGTGACAGGCGGAATATTTGCCGGCTGGCACTATATGCAACCCCAGCTTGTTACGTACACAGCGGATAATGGCACGGAGATGAAATTCAAGACCGATGGAGACCGGTTCATGGAATATGGACCCGATGGTGCATGGCGGGAGATGTTCGTGAAAGGTGTGAACCTGGGTGCAACATCACCAGGGCATTACCCAGGCGAGTTTCCGTTGACCAAAGAGGATTACTTAAAGTGGTTCCAGCAGATTGAGGATCTGGGGGCCAATGTCATCCGGGTGTACACGGTACATGAGCCGGTTTTTTACACCGCATTGGTTGAGTATAACCGTGGCCGGGAGCAACCGTTATATTTTATACAGGGCATATGGTCGCCGGAAGAAGAGTTGATCGAGAAGCAGGATGCCTATGCTGACCATATTGAGCAAACGTTCAAGCAGGAGATTGAAAAGGCGGTATCGGCTGTATATGGGGATGCGGACATTCCCGATAAACCGGGAGAGTCAAGCGGCAAATACAAGACGAATGCCGGGAAATATCTGATGGCTTGGCATGTGGGAACCGAGTGGGACCCTTCGATGGTGAACAACACGAATGAGAGCCACCCCGATGTGCCGCAGTACAAAGGCGTTCATTTTTCCGGGACGCAGGATGCATCACCGTTCGAGAATTGGCTGGCAGAGCTTCTGGACTATACCGCCGTGTTGGAGAAGAAATACGGGTGGGAGCATCCGATGACCTTCACCAATTGGGTTACCACCGATGTGCTGGATCATCCGGGTGAGCCGCTGTTTGAAGAGGATTTGGTGAGTGTGGATGCGCGACATATTCAACCGGAAGAGTGGCAGGGCGGATATTTTGCAGCATACCATGTGTATCCTTATTACCCGGACTTGTTCCATACGGACCAAACACTCCAGACGATCAAGGATGAGAACGGCGAGTACAACACGTACAAAAGTTATCTGCGCAAGCTCAAAGCCGAGTTTTCCGATATGCCTATAATGATTACAGAGTACGGTGTACCGTCTTCGCTTGGAATCTCCCATCTGGGTATGGGAGGTCGGGATCAGGGCGGACATAACGAGGCCGAGCAGGGCGAGATCAACGCATCGCTGACTCAGGATATTTATGATGAGGGGTATGCAGGAGCGATTTTGTTCATGTGGCAGGATGAGTGGTTCAAAAAAACCTGGAACACGATGCCGCTGGAAATTCCCGCTGATCGGCGGGCTTACTGGCTGAACGTGCTGACGAATGAGAAGATGTTTGGTCTGCTCGCCATGGACCCTGGTAAGCAGGAACAGCTGACCATCGACGGGAAGCTGGATGACTGGAATGCGCTGAAGAAGGAAGAGGTCACCGTCTGGCAAGGTAAGGTAGACGGCATCAAGGAAATGAAAATGACCCATGATGAAGCCTACCTGTACATTGGCGTAACGCTGGATCAACCTTTTGACCCAGACCAGACTTTGCTGCGCATCGGAACGGATACGCTGGATGGTGGGAATCAGCCGGGTACGAGACTTCCGGATCGAACGCTGAGTGATGGACTCGAAACAGTGATTACATTGGGGCAGGATGATGAATCACAAGTGGAGATCGCCAAGGACTATGACTTTAACCAACGCCTGTATGGCAAGGAAGGTTACGGGATGCTGCCCGAGGAGCAAGAGAACGCGGCAGATCCATTCCATCCATGGAACCTGGCGGTCAGCCTGCGGATGACCCCACCGGATACCCGGTCCGCCCAACCGTTCATGAATGAGAAGGTTGGTACATTGAAACGGGGAACAACAGCTCCAGATCAATCCGATACCGATTCGTTAACCGCCTGGCAGTATAACGGTAATCAGGTCGAGATGCGTATTCCATGGATGCTGCTTGGATTCGGTGACCCAAGTTCACTGCAAGCGATCAAGTATGGGGCGCTGAAAGGTGGGCGGGAATTCGAAACCGTCGCAGTCAAAGGTGTGACCCTGGTTCCGTGGCTAATGGATCGTTCTACTGGAAATATTGCTTGGCCTGGTGGTGAACAGAAGACACTGGATGTGAAGACATTGCCTATATACAGCTGGCAGCCCTGGGAGCAGGTACAGTACAGTGAGCGACTGAAACTGAGCTACGAGGAAATGAAGAAACGGTATGAACAAATTCCAAGTTTTCAGACCGAATAAATGAGTATAAAGGAGGACCTTTTCACATGTTTCCGAATTTGGCTTTGGCTTATCTATTTCTATACATCTGTACGGCGCTCGTCGCTGTGGGTGTAATCCTGCTGTTTGCCATGAAAATGTCCCACAACGGCAAACGGCGCAAGATTGAATTTTATAAATTAAAGCAGCGTGACTACTTTACGTATCTGCAGACGGCGCTGACAGAGGACAGTCCCTTGAGATTGCCACCTGGGAAGCTGGCCCCACTTGAGCGTCGGGTCATCCAGAGCAAACTTATTGAATGGATTGATCAGTTCAAAGGCGAGTATCGAAACAAATTGATTGTACTCTGCCGTGAAGCCGGATTTGTTGAGCATGATCTGAAGGAACTGAGTCGTATTCGTTACGGACGCCAGATTGATGCGGCTTATCGATTGGGCGGTATGCGTTGTCCAGAGGCCGTTCCAGGCTTGATGGAATTGCTTAAGGATGAAAAGCCTGGCCCGATGGCCATTATGATTGGCCGTTCCATCGCAAGATGTACGACCCGTCAGGGTGAACTGAAAGACATGCTCGCGCTGCTGTTGACCAAAGGAAAATCGATTCATCATCTGGCAGCAGATATTTTGCTCGAAACCAGTCTGGAACCAAGCAGAATTCTGATTGAACTACTGGAAGATCGCAATCCTGACTTTGTCAAAGTGGGATTGGTTGCGATGTGGGGACAAGCTGTGCCGGAAGTGATGCCTGCACTCGACAGACTCGTTGGCGCAGAACATCAGGATGTACGGGCAGAAGCAGTGAAGCTGTATCTTAGTGCAAGTCCGGCACTTCAGGACGAGACCATTCTGAGGCTCATGCAGGATTCGGACCCGGAGGTACGGGCCGAAGTGGTGCAGGCGCTCGGTTCGAAACATGCGGCAGGCAGCATTCCACTGCTGCGCAAAGCGCTGCGTGATGAAGATTGGGGAGTACGTTATAACAGTGCGGAGAGCCTGGGCAAGCTGGGTGAACCGGGATTTGAAGCCTTGTGTCAGGCCGCTGTGGAGGGCACAGGTGCTGAACGGGAAATTGCAATGCAGCAGATTGAGAGTACGATGCAGCACTCAGGAACAGACCACAAAGCCGTTGACCAGATGATTGCACATAACAAAAAAAGGCTGCTGTATGATCGGTACTTCGGTCCCGTACGTGGGAACCGGATAACAAGCAAGAAACGTACAGGTGTGGCTGCGGTAGGAGGGGATTACACTGCTTAGAGATCTACTATTAATCTACGGCATGGTCGCAATCTATTATGTCGTTGCCGTAAATACGCTTTACTTTTCCATTCTGGCCTTATCATTTCGTAACATTTGGACGATCTTCAGGCGATCGCATTATTCCAAATATAATACGTTGTCAGGCTCGGAGCTGGTACCATCGGTTTCCTTGCTGGTTCCCGCATATAACGAGGAACTGACGATTATTGAAAATGTGAACTGTCTGATGACGCTGAATTATCCAACATATGAAGTCATCGTGGTGAATGATGGTTCGAGCGATACCACCTTAAAGGTGTTGCTGGAAGAATATCGTCTAAAGCCGGTACCCAACACGAAGATTCGGGGCAAGATTTCCTGTCAGAAAATTCGCGGGATCTACCACAATCCGGAATTCCCCGACCTGTATGTCATTGACAAGGAGAATGGTGGGAAGGCCGATTCCCTCAATGCCGGAATCAACCTGTCTCATTATCCGTTGATTTCTTCCATCGATGCTGACTCTTTGCTGGAGAAGGATGCCCTGATTCGTATGGCTCGCATGTATATGGAGAATCCGGAAGAGACGGTTGCTATTGGCGGGGATGTACGGATAGCTAACGGCTGCAAAATCGAGAATGGGGCAGTGCAGGACGTTTCACTGCCGCGCAAGATTTGGCCGATGTTCCAGTCCATCGAGTATCTCAAAGCTTTTCTCGGCGGACGGATCGGCTGGAGTCACATGAATGGTCTGATCATCGTCTCGGGTGCCTTCGGCATGTTCCGTAAGGATGCGGTTATCGCGGTTGGGGGATACCGGGACGGTTATCCGGGTGAAGACATGAACATTATCATTAAGCTTCACCGTTATATGCTGGAGAACAAATTGAAATACCGCGTAGCTTTCTGCCCTGAAGCCGTGTGCTGGACACAGGCACCGGATTCCTACCGGATCTTGTCCAGTCAGCGCAAGCGCTGGGGACGTGGAAATCTGAAGAACATGATCGAGAATCGCGGCATGTTGTTCAACCCGAAATATAAAGTCATGGGCATGCTGACCATGCCGTACAACATCCTTTTTGAAGCGCTGAATCCGTATTTCCGCATTACCGGACTTCTCGCTCTCACGGGATATGTACTGATGGATATGACCCAGTGGCCGATACTTCTTCTGTTTGGATTGCTCAATGTTGTGAGTGGTTATCTGCTCAGTGTGGGAGCACTTGTGCTCGAGGAAATTGCATTCAAGCGGTATAACAAGCTATCGGATCTGGTCAAAATGCTGTTCTACTCCGCTCTAAAATTCGTCGGCTATCATCAGCTCGGCGTGCTGTGGAGATTGCAGGGGCATATCCAGTTCATGCAAAACAACAACTCATGGGGAACCATGACACGCCAAAGCTGGTCCGAGGAAGAGAAAACAAGCGAGGCGGCCTAAGCACAGCGTAATCAAAGTAATACAGCAGAAACAATATAGATAACCGAGGGAGAAGGGTGGAAAAGAACATGCCAAATACGGCGACATTGCAGCGTGAGGCTGCCGTTAATGTGTACCGCAGTGTAGAACAGGGATTGAAAGAAACGGGTGCCGAAACATGCGGCTTAATGTTCATCCATTGTGCAGGGCAGTCTCAGCCGGAGCAGCAGGTCAGGACACATCTGGAGCAGACCAGTGAGTCTGCATTCCAGGTCTGGGAGGATGGAGCCACACAGGCGATTGCTGTCCTACTGCCAGGGTTGACACTGGATGAGGTTCATTATGAGGGGCTTCGCATCAAGCATGAATTGCAGGAGACGGTACCTGGTGCCGATCCACAAATCACGCTGGCAAGTTTCCCGGCAGGTGAACGTCCTTCAAAGGCAACCATTCAACATATGGCTGAGTCCGCCAAGCTGGTAGACCCGTCGGAGATTCATATCTACACGCTGGACAACACAGCAGACGAGCCGGAACGAATTTTAATTGTGGATAACGATCCGACGGTACGCGAGTTCCTGCAATTGCGTCTGAAGATGCAGGGGTATGAAACCTATGAAGCGGTGGATGGACTGGCTGCACTGGAACTGATTGAGAAAATCACGCCTGACCTGGTACTGACTGAATTGAACCTGTATGGCATTGATGGCCTGCCGTTCATTCAACATATCCAGAACCTGGATGTGGCTCAGCCGCCCAAAATCGTCGTATTGACGGAACAGCGTGTGGAACAAACGATCAGTCAATGCTTCCGCAGCGGAGTCGATGATTATATGACCAAACCGTTCTCACCTGTGGAGCTGGATGCCCGAATCAGGCGTTGCCTGCATTAAACGCAACCACATAGGAAAGCCAAGAGAAATAGCTATCCTTCATTAATCTTTAATAGACAAACAAGTACATCTACAGACAAACATCTATCAAATGGATTCGTCAATCAACCAAAAAATACACTGCCCGGAGGGAATATCATGGAGAATCAACAATTCCACACATTACTGAATGCGATCGAAAATAAAGAAGCGGTGCTCGGCGTGGTCGGGCTCGGTTACGTAGGATTACCACTTGCGGTGGAAATGGTCAATCAGGGTTTCACGGTAATCGGGATTGATCTGGATGCATCCAAAGTGGAGAGCATCTATCAGGGAGATTCCTATATTCACGATATTTCGTCCGATGAATTGAAAAAAGTGATGCAAAGCGGCCGCTTCCAGCCTACAACGGATTACAGCATGCTGCGCGTGATCGACGCGTTGAGCATCTGCGTACCTACACCACTTAGTGAAAATCAGGACCCAGATACGTCTTATATCGAGACAGTAGTGGATCAGATTAAACTGCACATGAAACCAGGCATGCTGATTACACTGGAGAGCACTACTTATCCGGGTACAACGGAAGAACTGATCCAGGATGAGCTGGACAAAATCGGACACGAAGCAGGTAAAGACTACTTCTTGTGCTTCTCGCCTGAGCGTGTGGACCCGTCCAACGGACGATTCACTACGTTTAATACACCAAAAGTAATCGGGGGCACAACTGAAGCTTGCCTCAAGCTGGGAACAGCGTTGTACAGCAAATACGTTGAAACGGTTGTACCTGTATCTTCACCAAAAGTGGCTGAAATGTCCAAACTGCTGGAAAATACGTTCCGCAGCGTCAACATTGCCTTTGTTAATGAAATGGCCATGATGTGTGACCGTATGGGCATCGATATCTGGGAAGTTATCGACGCAGCTGCGACGAAGCCATTTGGATTCATGCCTTTCTACCCGGGCCCTGGCATCGGTGGTCACTGCATCCCGCTTGATCCGATGTACCTGTCCTGGAAGGCTAAAGGATTCCGTTTCTACAGTAAATTCATTGAGCTGGCGCAATCCACCAATGACAATATGCCATATTATGTACTGAACAAAACATCAACCATTCTGAATGAGTACGCGAAATCGGTACGTAAATCCAATATTCTGTTGCTCGGTATGTCGTACAAACCGAATATTGCCGATTTGCGTGAATCTCCAGGACTGGAAATCTATGAACAGTTCAAGGAAGGTGGAGCTAATGTCAGCTATTATGATCCACATGCTGAATCGTTTCGGGACAAACATGGCGAGACGGTTTATAGCGAAGCGTTCAATTTGGAGCAGTTCAAGAAGTACGATTGCATCGTGCTGATCACCAACCACAGCGATTTGCCTTACTTTGATATTGCCGAGATGGGTGTGCCGATTCTGGATACACGTAATGCGTTCAAAACGTATACACATCCGCACATTTACAAGATTGGTCACTCGGTACAGCACCCTGTGCTTGAGCCAAGTGAAGCGTTGCTCGTCTGAGGAATCTAACGAACAAGTGGGGCAAACTGACGGTGAAGGCAAAATGGGCCATCTTGGCCCTGCTGTTCTGCCTGCTTCTTCTGCCCTGGCTACTCAAATGGTTTTCACATGAGGAACATAAGGCGACCTGGCTGTGGGACGCTTCCATTATTGCAGAGCAGACGCCTGAGATTATCTCCTTCTCCAAAGCGCAGGGCGTGGATACCATTTTCCTGCAAATTCAGGATGAGGTACCCGATGCGACATACCGCAAATTCATCGCGGCTGCGCGGCAGGCTGAGATCGAAGTACATGCCCTTAACGGTCATGCCGACTGGGCCTATACGGAGAAGCGGGAAGAGGGACTTGCGTTTATTGAAAAAGTACGGGCATATAATGCAGCTTCCGCCAAAAATGAACGTTTTGAGGGAATTCAGCTGGATGTTGAGCCTTATCAGCTAAAACGCTGGGAGAACGAGCAGAATAGCGTTATTGCGGAGTGGAGCGACAACATGAAGGCGTGGACCAAAGCTGGTAAGGATGCCGGACTCTATATGAGCGCCGCAATCCCTTTCTGGCTGGATGCCCGCGAGTCGGCAGAAGGCGGAGGTACATTCAGCCGCTGGGTGATTGATCACTTTGATGCGGTAGCCATCATGGCCTATCGGGATAGTGGTCAGCAGATGTATGATCTGTCCAAGGAAGAGCTGGGCGAAGCGGATGAGCTTGGCAAGAAGGTATGGGTTGGAGCCGAGCTGGCAGACACACATGAGGGCGATCATCTAACCTTTTTCAGCAAATCCATTACCAATATGGACGAAGAAATGAAGAAAGTGTTTGATCTCGGCGCTTCTCATTCCTCTTTTGCAGGTGTCGCAGTGCATCATTATGAGGCATGGTATGCAAAGGAAAACGGAATTCCGCTGGCTCGAAAGAGCGAGGAGAAAAATTAATATAAAATCCCTTTTGAGTGGATAGTCATCCAGAAAAGATTGACTGTCTGCACTCCAAAAGGGATTTTTTAGTGTATTACTTAAAGAAAGATCTTTTTAATTTGTATTAATTCTATCGGAATATACTAAAATTATAATTGACTACTAAACCGTCCGGATTGTATAGTAAATTCTGGAGGTGTGCTATGAATCAAAATTCCAAACGGGCAGCGATTCTGAAAGTAGCCTGTCGACTGGTTAAAGATCTGGGCGCATCCAATCTTACGATTGAAGCTGTTGCCAAAGAAGCCGGAGTCAGCAAAGGAGGTTTACTGTACCATTTCCCTACCAAGGAAGCGCTGATCCAGGCGACGCTGGATGATTTTTTGGATCGTTTTGATTCAGCGACGGATACCGAAGCCTCGTCCAATCCGGCTATTGATAACCACTGGGCACAGGCTTACCTAATCTCGACATTTGACATTGACAAGGACGACCTTGAGATGAGCTTTGGGATACTGGCTGCTGCTTCGAATCAACCCGCAATGCTGGATCCAATGCGAGAGCGCTACGTCTTATGGCAGAGCCGAATGACAGCCGAATGTAAGGACCCGGTCGAAGCAACGGTTGCCCGTCTAGCGGCAGATGGACTGTTTTATTGTGAATTATTTGGCTTTGCTCCACTCCAGGAGCAGCTGCGGTCCGACGTGCTTGCTTACCTGATGAACATGATTAAAAATCGGGATGATCGAGGCTAGAGGCAGAAGCTGAACACAAGGGTTATACATTTTCACTGAAATGCATGAGTTCCCGTTTGTTATGCTTTGACGATGCTCTAGCAAAGGTCAGGCTTTCTTGTCATTTTAATCATTAAAGTTACTGCGTTTTTTACCTCAGTTCGTACACAGTCTGTCGACCAGTTCGACAAATGCTCGTTTTCTCGTCCAAAACGGAGAGCCGCGGGCACAATACCCCATCATTAAATCGTCGTCTCACTTCATTGCACAGCGGACCCGCTAGAGGCAGACGAACAATTTCCTAACATTCTGTAAAGCACTTTCTACCTGACAACGGGAGCATGTGTCCGTATGAAGCGGTTGGTCAAAAAGGAACGGATAATTGATCCATAATCTAAAACCAACTATATCTATGAATTTAATATGATTATTTAAGGATGTGACGCTTTGGCCACACAACAGACTCGTATCCTCAGATCTCGGCGGTTTGGAGGACATGCGCTTTATTTTGCTGTTTCCGGCTGCACCGTTTTAGCTATTTTTGGTCTCTGGTGGCTCGCCAGTTATTTCAAATGGGTTAATCCGCTATTCTTGCCCTCGCCTGCGGAGGTCTGGTCTGCTTTTATGGACATCGTGCAAAACGGATACAAGGGCAGTACATTAATTGGGCACATCGAAGCAAGCTTGAGACGTATTCTAATCGCCATGGTGGTTGTCTTCATCACGGCCGTTCCACTTGGCATTATCTGCGGCAGAAGTCGCTTCGTCCGAGCGATCTTTGATCCAATTATTGAGTTTTACCGCCCGCTGCCACCTTTGGCGTACTATTCGCTGCTGGTACTCTGGTTTGGTATTGGAGATATGTCCAAAATTATTTTGCTGTTCCTCAGCGGATTCGCGCCTATGTTTATCGCGGTGGTATACAGCGTAAGACGCATTCCGCCAGACAGGATCAATGGTGCCCGGTCACTTGGTGCAAAGGGTTTTCGTCTTTATGCGTTTGTTGTTTTTCCGTCCTGTCTGCCCGACTTGCTGACCGGTTTTCGTACCGCAGTTGGTGTCACGTACGCCACGCTTGTTGCTGCGGAGATGGTGGCGGCAATTTCGGGAATAGGCTGGATGTCACTCGATGCAAGCAAATATCTGCGAAGTGACATTATCTATGCAGTCATTATCATTATGGGCATCATCGCTATACTGATTGATTCGGGAATCCGATTGTTCATTCGGCGTTTATCGCCCTGGATCGAACACTAATCCGAAACGACACAAAGGAGCGAAATATATGAACCGATTGAAGCGTTATTTTTCCGGCATGTCCCTCTTGGCTACGATGATTATTTTGGTGCTGTTAGCTGCAGCTTGTAGTTCCGAAAATGAAAATACCGGATCCACCCCATCAGCATCCGAGGAGTTGCCCAAAGAGATTCGCATTGGCTATCAGGTATCCCCTAACGGTGAACTCGTTGCCAAAGCCCTTGGGCTGGCCGAGAAGAAATTTCCAAACGTCACGATTTCGTGGATCAAGTTTGATTCCGGAAGGGATGTCAATACCGCAATAGCTAGCGGTAGCATTGATTTTGGACTTGTTGGCACACCTCCGGGTGCATCCGGTATAGTGCAGGGGTTACCCTATCAGATTTATTACATTCACGACGTCATTGGGGACAGTGAGGCACTCGTTGTGAAGAGTAAATCTGGAATCGAAAGCCTTGAAGATTTGAAGGGGAGAACGATTGCTACAACATTCAGCTCGACTTCTCACTTCAGTCTGATGTCTGCGCTCAAGCAAGCGAATATTGATCCGTCTACGATCAAGATCATTGATATGCAGGCTCCAGATCTGTTCGCAGCGTGGCAGCGCGGCGATATCGACGGCGCTTATATATGGCAGCCAGTTCAATCCAAGCTGATTTCGGCTGGAGCCAAAGTAATCATTACATCCAAGGACGTAGCGGAGAAAGGTGCGATGACAGGCGAATTTGGCGTTGTACGCACAGAATTTATTACGAAATATCCGAATGTTGTGAAACAGTACATTGAGGTGCTTGACGAAGGAAGCAAATATTACCGCGATCACTCGCAGGAGGCATCCGAAGCACTATCCGAAGAGCTTGGACTGACACCAGAAGAAACGCTCCAAACGATGAGCGAAATTACGGTGCTCGATGCATCGCAGCAGACGGATGAGAAGTATATGGGGACGCCTGAGAAGCCAGGTGCTTTTGGTGCCTTGCTGAAGGCGACAGCCGATTTTCTGGTAGAGCAGCAGTCCATTAAGAATGCACCGGAATTATCCGTTTTCCAGAAAGCGATCCGCAACGATTTGTATGCACAATAAGCACGAAGGGAGTGACTGAGAGATGAAGAGCAGTGACGCGGTACAAACCTTCGCCAGGTCTGAGATCAACACAGAATGGTTTAGCCAACCAACAGGGAAGGAAGATATGGCTAAAGCCATCCGACTGGATGATATCGCTCTTGCCTATGGCGAGGGGTCTGGCAGGAGGCAGATTTTGCAAGGCATCCATATTTCCCTCAAATCGGATGATTTCGTTTGTGTACTGGGCCCGTCCGGATGCGGAAAGTCGTCTCTGCTTCAGATTATCGCGGGGTATGTTAAACCGGAAGAGGGGAAGGTCTGGATTAATGATATTCAGCATACCAAGCCGGATCCCCGGGTAGGCGTTGTGTTTCAGCATCATAATCTATTCCCCTGGCTTACGATTGCCGGCAATGTTGCATTTGGCCTGCGAATGGCAGGGGTGCCCAAAAAGGAGCGAATGCTCCGTGCAGCAGAGTACCTCTCCCTGGTCGGATTGGAGTCCGCGGCATCTCTACTCCCGCATCAGCTTTCCGGGGGGATGAAACAGCGTGTCGCTTTAGCCCGGACGCTCGCGGCTGAGCCAAGCATCGTTCTAATGGATGAGCCCTTTAGTGCACTGGATGCTTTGACGCGAGAAGCAATGCAGCAACATTTGATTGGCATATGGAAGCGTACGCGTACCTGCATTTTTTTCATCACGCATGATGTGGACGAAGCCATTCTACTGGGACGCCGAATCCTAGTCATGCAGCCGGAACCAGGACGCATTATTGAAGACTTCGAGAATCCCCTTGCTCAGGCTGAGAGCGGTCTGCAGCTTGATGAGCTTCGCGCATCAAAGAACTACATCCCGCTTCGCCAGCGCTTGATGAAATCTATTGCTGGTGAGCAGGGCAGCCATTAGGAGGAAAAAATATGGAAATATTTTGGTATTTACCCACAATGGGCGATGGACGATATTTAGGAACAACCCGAGGGGCCAAAACAACAGATCTGCATTATTTTCGTCAGATTGCACAAGCGGTAGACCGATTGGGGTACACCGGCATGCTGGTGCCTACCGGACATGCTTGTGAAGATGGTTGGGTGGTCGCCTCGGCTCTTATGGAAGCAACGGAAACATTGAAGTTTCTGGTCGCGGTTCGGCCAGGCGGCATTTCAGTCAGCATTGCGGCACGGATGGCAGCTTCATTTGACAGGCTTTCCTCAGGAAGACTGCTTATAAATGTGGTGACAGGCGGAGATCCGTTCGAAATGCGGGGAGATGGTATTTTCCTATCTCATAGTGAAAGGTACGAAGCAACCAACGAGTTCCTGACGGTATGGAAGCGTCTGATGGCCGGAGAGTCCGTGACCTACCAAGGCAAACATATCCAAGTAGAAAACGCCAAGTTGCAGTACGTGCCATTCAATCGGCAGTCTCCGCCATTGTTCATTGGAGCTTCGTCTGAGGCCGGACATCAAGTCGCCGCGGAGCATATCGACACGTATTTAACTTGGGCGGAAACGCCTGCCATGGTAGCCGGGAAAATCGCTGATGTTAGGAGCCGTGCAGAAGCGATGGGCCGCGAGATCAAGATTGGACTACGGGTGCAGATCATCGTTCGCGAAACGACGGAGGAGGCTTGGTCCGCAGCCAAACAATTGGTTCAATACGTCACGGAAGAAGACATTCAGGCGGCTCAATCCCTGCTTGACCGATTCGACTCTGTGGGGCAGCGCCGGATGACCCAACTCGTGCGGGATCATCAAGAGCAGCTTGAGATCAGTCCCAACCTATGGGCAGGCATTGGACAAGTGAGAGGCGGCGTCGGTACGGCGCTCGTCGGGAATCCGGAAGAAGTGGCAACACGGCTGCGGGAGTATGCCGACCTTGGAGTGGATACATTCATCCTTTCGGGTTATCCACACCTTGAGGAGGCTTATCGTATTTCCGAACTGCTCTTCCCTCTGCTGCCCGTTACGTATCCGCAGCGGCCGGAGGCTCCACCTTGGGAGCCAATGGGCGAACTGATCGCCGAAAACCGTAAGCCGAAGAAAGTATAGAGAAACGGGCAGAGCCTGTTTGAGAGATGCAATCAATAGGAAATCCCGTTCTCATTGTTATAATGAGAACGGGATTTCTCGTCTTAACAGTTGTTGTATTGTTTCTTTACAACGGATCTGTTCCACTATGAAATTCGAATACGTCAGATATATGAAAGGCAAGTCTCCGGTCAAGGAGGTTTGCCTTTTTTGCTATTAATTAGCATGCGGCTGGCGACAAATCAGCTTTTATTGCTCTCGGCCGTTCGATATCGATTGGGTGGCAGACCGACCTGCTTTTTGAACGCTTTGGAGAAGGAGAACAGGTCGGGGTAACCCACCGAGTGCGCTACTTCAGTTAACGTTAACGGGGTCTGAACAAGCAGTCGTTTGGCCTGATTCATTTTGAGACGTTGAATGTATTGGACAGGAGAGAGGCCGTAGGCTTTGCGGAATTGTTTGGCAAAATGGGTCCGATCCACGCCTGCGTGTGAAGATACACCTTCCACAGTAATGCCGCCAGCAAAGTGAATATCCATGTATTCCTTACCCTTTTGCAGCCATGGTGTGGCAGAGTCTGGTTGAAGCAATCGTGTAGCGGGCGATTTGGCAATCCTGTCAAACAATCCGAGAAAACGGGTAAGTCGTCCCAGGTCGCTTGCGCCTCCCTGAGGTTTGCGAACCTCTTCCATAAAAGCACGCATGCCACTTGCCGTCTCGGGTGTAAGTACACCTGAGCGATGCGGCGCGTCCGGAGTAAGCCCGATTCGTGCCAAAAGTTCAGCCGCATGTTTTCCATCAAAGGCAATGAAAATTTTGTGTAAAGATTCCTTGGGGTCGGACCAATACTCATGGGTAACCTGTGGATACAGACAGAATGCATCACGCGCACGCAGGGAGTAACGATGTCCGTTCTGTATGAATGTTCCCTCGCCCTCCAGAACAAAAATCAAATAATGAAAAGGAGTCGTTCGCGGGCCGATATGATAGTTGCTCTTGGCTATATTACGACCGATTCGAATCGGCCATGCTCCACCGGCTTTCTCGAATTCAGACGGAGTAAAAAAAATAATATCCAAAAACTCGTGGTGGTCCTCCTTCATGCTCTCGATCATCAGGAACACCTCTTTAATATAAGTATAGTTTGTAATCTCTAGAAGTTTCTCTTATAACCTATTATACAGGTGGGTTTTGTAAATATTCAAGATCGAGAAGACCTATTCCTCTGAATTCACCACAAAATGACAAAAATAAATTGCCGCGAAATGACATTGATCACAGACAAATCAATTGTTATGATGTCCATACCTATTAAACCAAGTTATTTTATCGGCATTTGGAAGTAGTCGTACTTATAAATTCAACTTTAAGAATTACACGGCAACGTAGGGGACAGAAAAGACCTGAAGAAGCGAAGCGTGCGCCTTTGTCACCGGATTTTCCCTTAAAAAGGGAATTAAAAGAAATCTGGGGACAAGAGTGATCGAAAGGTTTTCTGTAACCGAAGTGCTTGAGTGAAACTATTCATTAGATCAATTTATGACCAGAAGGGATTGACTTGCGTGAGCGAACAGGAAGAGATGAAGTTTGGTTGGTTTTTGCCTACAGCAGGAGACGGAAAATATGTAGGGGTTGCCCCGGAACGTGAACCGAGCCTGGATTATTTGATTCAAGTGGCGCAGACAGCGGAGAAGGCAGGTTTTGAATTTGTATTGATTCCGACAGGTGGAGCCTGTTTGGATGCGTGGGTTGTGGGTTCTGCTGTCATGAGTCACACCAAAACACTGCGTCCGCTTGTAGCCATTCGACCAGGTCTGGTCACCCCTGTATTGGCGGCACGAATGGGAGCGGCACTGGATCAACTGTCTGGCGGTCGTGCCATGATCAATGTGGTGACAGGCAGCTCAGTTCGGGATTTGGAGGAACTGGGAGATCCACTGGCTCATGCCCATGATGAACGTTATGAACGGGCAAGCGAGTACATGGAAGTGATGAAGCGTTCATGGACACAATCGGCCGGGCTCAATCTGACCGAGTTTGCTGGAAATGGTGCTCAGTCGAATCAGGAAGCATCCGAAGACAAATCGGAGTTTAACGGTAAATATTACAATTTCAAAGGTCCGGTAGGCATGCCTGAAACGGTGCAAAAGCCGTATCCGCCGTTCTATCTGGGTGGAAGTTCACCGATTGCCAAACGGGTCGCTGTTGAACATGCAGATACATTCCTCATGTGGGGCGAGCCGCATGACTGGATTCAGGAGCAGATCGAAGAAATTGAAGTCATTCGCGAACAGATTCAAGAGGAAACCGGACAAGATCGCCAGTTGCGTTACGGCATGCGGGCACAAGTACTCATCCGGGATACGGAAGAAGAAGCATGGGCGGCGGCTTGGGAGATTATTAGCAAAGTCCCACCTGAAGCGATCGAAAAAGCCAAAGCAGCCTTCGCAGAGACGGATGCAACCAACCAACGCAGACAGAATGAGCTGCGGGAGCTGTCCGAGAAACAGCAGTTCGTTGTAGGTCCCAACCTGTGGACAGGGTTATCCGTTGTTCGTTCAGGGGGAGCGATCCTCATTGTCGGTACAGCGGAACAGGTTGCAGAACGATTGATGGAATATGGAGATCTGGGCGTGACGACTTTCATTCTGTCCGGTTATCCGCATTTGGAAGAAGCCGAAATTTTTGGCCGCACGGTTATGCCCATCATTCGTGAGAAGTGGAAAACAAGACAAATACAGCACTCAGTTACCACCAACTAAATAAGTGAAACCTTTTTTACACGGTAACGAAGAGGGCAGAAAAAATCTGGAGAAGCGTAGCGTTCGCCTTTATCCCCGGATTTCCACCTTTAATTAAGTGATTTTAAAAAAATCTGGGGATAACAGCGATTGGAAGATGGTTCTGACCGCGTAGTGGTTCAGTGTAAAATCATTGTTTAACTTATATAACATCCTTCAGGAGGTCTTCTTTCATGAGAAAAAAACAAAAATATATCCTGCCCCTTGTCAGTATGCTGGTGATGTCTATCCTGCTGTCTGCCTGCGGTGGCGGGGATAACACGGCATCAGGAGGGAACGATTCCTCCGGTTCGGGCAAAGTAACAATCAGCTTCATGCACTGGCGTGGAGAGGATGTGGAAGCACTGAACAAGACGATTGATGCGTTTGAAAAGGAAAATCCGAACATTCATGTGGAAATGCAGACTCTTCCTTCAGACCAATATCAATCCACTGTACAATCCAAAATCAGTGATGGTTCAGTAGGGGATGTATTTGCTTCCTTCCCTGGTGCACAGTTCGAAGCCTTCACCAAAGCCGGATTGTTCACCGATCTGACTGGGTCATCGTTTCTGTCCGCCTACAATTCAAAGCTGATTGAAGCAGGCCAGCACGATGGCAAGCAATATGCAATTCCCTATCAACTCGTATATAACGATCCAATCTACAATGTGAAACTGTTCGAAAAATATGGACTGAACCCACCTACGGATTGGGAAGGCTTCCTGGCTCTTTGCCAGACGCTGAAAGACAACGGCATTATTCCGATTGCCTTTGCTGGAGCGGATATTGGTCCGGGCCAATTCATGAATACGATGGTGATGAACAATGCACCGAGTGACGACATTTTTACCAAAGTGGAAGCCGGAGAGGCCAAACTGACGGATGAGTTTTGGGTGAAAACATTAACCCAGATCAAAGAACTGAACGACAAAGGATACTTCCAGCAGGACGCACTGGGAACGAAAGACCCGGCAGCGGGAGCACTCTTTATCCAGGAGAAAGCAGCCATATTGGCAAGCGGATCGTATCAGCTGGCTCAGAACAAACAGCAGAACCCAAATCTGGAGCAGAAGCTGCTTGCACCGATTACGGTGAGTGCCGATCAGGCGAAGTATGAAGGCGTTCATACCACGACATTTATGCTTGCGGTGAACAGTAAGTCCAAACACCCCGAAGCAGCGAAGAAGTTCATCGAATTCCTGAGCAATCCGGAAGTGGCTGGCGAATATGCGAACCAGACGGGACAGAATGTAACGGTAAATGATGTGAAGTACGATACACCAGAGCTTCAGGTTGCCGGAGATTGGGCGAGCAAAAAGACCGTGTTCCAGCCACGGTTCACTATCCTGAACGGAGATAATCAGAAAGCAGTAACCAACTCCATTCAGGCTGTGCTGAGCGGCACTTCTCCTGAAGAAGCAGCGCAGCAGGCACAGGCGATCATTGATCAGCATATCGGGAAATAAACGATGAAGAACCGTATTCAGCTATCCCTGTTTTTGTTACCCGGGTTGCTGCTGTACGTTGCACTGTTCGTATTTCCTACATTGACGGGGCTGTTCTACTCCTTTACGGATTGGGACGGGGTATCCCCGTCGTATGCATTTGTAGGGCTGGATAATTACAAGGACAGTCTCAGCAGCATCGTATTTCGCAAAGCCTTTGGCAACAACGTCGAGTTCATGTTAACGGTTGTCATTGCGCAAACCTTTATTTCACTTGTTCTGGCGCTGCTCCTGGTACGTAACACCAAGACACGCATCGCACTCCGGGCGCTCTATTTTCTGCCGGCGATTCTGTCCTCTGTATCGGTGGGTCTGATCTGGGCATTTATGTACGATCCTTCGATCGGACTCATTAACTATGGATTGAACGAGGCAGGTATGGGGAGCATGGCCCACAACTGGATTGGTGATCCGAAGATCGCCATCTACTCGATTGCAGCTGTACAAGTCTGGGCGCATGCCGGGCAGATGATGATCGTGTTTATCGCAGGTCTGCAAGGTATTCCGGCGGAGCTGTATGAAGCAGCACGTATGGATGGCGGCAGCAAATGGCAGGTATTTCGTACCGTGACCTGGCCGCTACTGGCACCTTCGGCAACGATTGTTGTGGCCTATACGACGATTCAATCGTTCAAGGCGTTTGACCTCATTTTCACCATGACGGACGGAGGCCCTAACTACGCTACTGAAATTTTGACGACATACATCTATCATACTGCCTTTGGCAGCTACTCATTTGGCCTTGCTTCTGCGGGTTCGATGATTTTCCTGGTTCTGCTCGCTTTGCTGACGTTATTGCAGTTCAAGGCGCTGCGTGCCGACCGGGTAAGCTATTAACGATTGGACGGATTGATATGTTCGTGAGTATGGGAATGATTAAGTTTTATTCAGCCCGGAAGCATCCAAGCAACCAAAGGAAGAAGGGAGGGAATTTATATGGTTTTAAAATGGTTCAATCGACTGATCCTATTGGTGTACGCCCTGTTAATTCTTGTGCCGCTGTACTTTGTATTTGTGTCATCGTTCAAAACGAGCAGCAACTTCTTCATCAGTCCATTTAGCTGGCCGGACCCGTTTACGTGGGATAATCTCACTGGCATGTTTCGCAATCAGCCGATGTGGCAGTATTTCGGGAACAGTCTGGTCGTGACGCTGGGCACGGTTGCGATTGAGTTATTGCTCAGCAGCATGATTGCGTATGCCATTGTCCGCTGGGGTGGCAGCGTGGGCAAAATTGTGTTTGCTTTGTTTGTTGCAGGTCTAATCGTTCCTTCCCAAGTGAGCATGCTGCCGATCTATTCTCTGACGCGTACGCTTGGGTGGTCGGACAGTCTGACAGGACTCATTGTAGTATCAGCCGCGATGTTAATGCCGGTCTCCGTATTTATGCTGACGGGTTTTATGCGTATGCTGAATGCGGAAATACTGGAAGCGGGCAGTATGGATGGAGCAAGCGAGTGGAGGCTCTATACCCGAATTGCGCTACCACTCGCTGCACCTTCTCTGGCAGCTACAGCCACGTTCCTGCTCGTGATGGTCTGGAATGACTTGCTCATTCCGATGCTAATGCTCAGCAGTAAGTCCAAGCTAACGTTACCACTCGCACTCATGCAGTTCCGCGGGGAATACGTGACGAACTATCCGATGATGCTCACCGGTGTGCTGGTAACAGCCATTCCGATGATCGTGCTCTTCATTCTGCTCCAGCGTTATTTTGTAGCAGGCCTGACAGCGGGTTCACTCAAGGGGTAAGGTATGGGAAGAAGATCAATGGATATGCGTATTTTACATTGATTTCTGGATCATTCTGCATAATAATGGTTTAGTGTCAGAATGACTACATAGAGATCAAGGGAGCTATAAGACATGAGCAAACTGGAAGTATTGCGGAATCCCAAGCAGCGCAAGCTGCTGTTCAGTGCCGGCATGAGCTGGCTGTTTGATGCAATGGAAGTCGGCATGATTTCCTTCATCGTGGCTGCACTCGCCAAGGAATGGAGTCTCAGTCCCGGACAAGTCGGGGTGCTTACGAGTATCAACTCCATTGGTATGGCGCTAGGTGCATTGCTTGCGGGGGCACTTGCGGACCGTTTCGGGCGTAAGGCCATTTTGATGTGGACCCTACTGGTATTTACGATTGCTAGTGGCCTGTCAGCATTAGCGACCGGATTCGCCGTATTGTGTGTACTACGTCTGATTGCCGGTATCGGCCTCGGCGGGGAGTTGCCCGTTGCATCTACGTTGGTATCGGAGTCGATGCCTACGGCAGAACGCGGACGTGCAGTTGTACTCCTGGAGAGTTTCTGGGCAGGTGGCTGGATTGTATCAGCACTCATTGCTAACTTTGTTATCCCGGAATATGGCTGGAGAATTGCTTTTGCCATTGGTGCCGTTCCGGCGTTCTACGCGCTGTATCTGCGTCGTGCCATTCAGGACCCACCTCGTTACAAGAACAATACCAAGATTAAGAAAATCACGTTCCGCGAAAAGGTTGCGACCGTATGGTCAGCACCGCATCGCCGCACAACGTTGATGCTCTGGATCTTGTGGTTTACCGTTATTTTCTCTTATTATGGCATGTTCCTCTGGTTGCCGTCGGTTGTTATGGCAAAAGGCTTTACGCTGGTCAAAAGCTTCCAGTACGTGCTGATTATGACGATCGCACAGCTGCCAGGTTACTTCACAGCGGCGTACTTCATTGAGCGGTTTGGCCGCAAATTTGTACTTGTCGTTTATCTTACATTGACAGCAGTAAGTGCGATTGCTTTTGGACTGGCAACAACGGAAGCGACGATCCTGACCGCAGGTATCTGTCTTTCCTTCTTCAATCTGGGAGCTTGGGGCGGTCTGTACGCATACAGTCCGGAATTGTACCCCACTTCCGTTCGTTCAACAGGTGTGGGTCTTGCTACATCGGTAGGCCGGATTGGGGGCGTGCTTGCTCCATTAATGGTTGGTATGCTGGTTCAGCGTGAAGTCGCAATCAGCCTAATTTTCACGATATTCTTCGTGACCATCCTCATTGGCGCTGCGGCTGTGCTGTTCCTGGGCCGGGAAACCAAGGGTCTGGAACTGGCCGAATAAATGTCAATAAATACAACGCAACTTTTGTGCGGGTCTGCCTGCCTACGACTATAACGGGGTGGATAAGCGGCAGAAGGTTGATACAAGAAGAGGCATGACTATGGCGTGACCATGGGCTCATGTCTCTTTTTGCTGTGTTTAGAGTGGATTTTCGCCTGCGCCATCGGTCCGATAGACGTCACTTTTTCTATATCCTATAATGACACTCGGGATGTAGGGCCGTGAGGATTCAGGGGAAGAAGTGGGATCTGGATTCAGAAAAGTGGAGGTTAATCTAATCATGAAGAACAGTAATGAAATGGATCAAACGTATGAAATGATTGAAAAGAATATGATGAATGAGAAGAATAAAATGAATGAAAAGCAAATGATGAGTGGACAGAATAGCGTGTACGAACTGATACGTGTGATTGAGAATGTAGGGATGAATGTGATGTACAGCTATAATGGCAACGATAGGATGAGTGAGATAAACGGGAGATATGATGTGATTGATCTTACTCCTATTAGAGAGATGAAAGAAATGAACCAGATGAAGATGACGAGCTATATCTACAGCCTTGATGAAGAGTTTAGATTAGATAGTGGGGATGAGAGGCTTGATCTGCATGATTTGCACACAAGCACTGACCACATGGAACCTATTAACGTCAGCCGAAAAGTCACCCATCGCAGGGGGAGAAAGGCTGGCAAAAGAGCAGGACGAGTCAGTGTGCTTCTCGGTGCCTTCGCGATGGTTCTTGGACTTACGATGGCAGCTCCGTCTGCCGGGGCGCAGAAGCTGGAACAGGGCGTTCGCGGTGAACATGTTCTTCAATTGCAGGAGCAACTAAGCGAACTGGGGTATTTCAAAGCTGGATTGACCGGATATTACGGTTCTATTACCAAAGGGGCTGTCCGTAAGTTTCAGCAGGCCCAAGGGTTGAGTGCGGATGGAATTGCAGGTCCAGCAACACTGAACAGACTGAACAAGAAGGCTGCTGCCCAAGGTAATACGCTGCGCCAGTTGGCAAAGCTGATTCATGGGGAAGCGCGCGGAGAATCCTTTGAAGGACAGGTTGCTGTTGGCGCGGTTGTCTTGAACCGAGTGCATTCAAATGCATTCCCATCATCGATCCCGAAAGTAATTTTCCAGAAAGGACAGTTCACGGCCATAGATGATGGACAGTTTAATACCAAGCCAACCCAGACTTCCTATCAGGCAGCTCGTAAAGCCTTGAATGGCACCGACCCGACACACGGAGCACTCTATTATTATAATCCGAAAATTGCCACTTCGTTGTGGAGTAAGAGCAGACCAACGTTGCTGACGATTGGGCAGCATGATTTTACAAGGTGAGTTAGGTTAAGAGATATAAGTAATAATTAAAATAATGGTGAACCCCGGTTGTACGTTGCTGATTGCAGACGTGCTACCGGGGTTTCTTTTATACTTTGGTTGTGCAGGCGAGGGGATTGGGGAAAGTTTCCGTATTATTATGTCCCTCTTTTTCAATTGACAGCGGTGAAGAATATTGGAATGGTGTCTGAATATCCTTGAAACCGAATACGATTTTACAAAGTATATATAAAGGAGGATATAATTAGTTGCTATTTATAAATTTGTACTCGGTTACATCCATAGAGAGGAGGATGAATATGCCATTTATTGGGGGAATCATTTTAATCTTTATCCTAGCATTTATTCTATGGGCATTAATGATCCCGCTATTCAATAAAATAGGTAGTAGAGTGTTGAAGAAATACAATAAATTCAAACAAGAGGAGAATGGTGATGGAAAATTCAAAGACGTTTAAAGCAGGGGCTATTGCGGTTGCAGTAGTTATTATTGTGGGAGTGTTACTGGTGACCTTCTTTTTAACACGAATTCCTAATGGATATGTTGGGGTCGTCTATTCACCAAATGGAGGCGTAAAAGATAGTACACTAAGTCAAGGGTGGAAGCTAGTTGGAGCGTTTGATAAAGTAACGAAATATCCGATCCGAATTCAAACGGTTGAATACAGAGATATTCAGATTGCTACTTCTGACGGGAAAAACATCACAATCGATTTTGCTTACAACTACCAAGTAGAACCTAGTAAAGTATCTTCTATATTCAATACATTTGGGCCAATTAGCATTCAAGAAATTGAGGATACATATCTCAAAACACGTTTCCGTGACGCAGCTCGTAAAGGTATTTCCAAGTTTACAGTCATTGATGTTTATGGTGAAAAGTCATCCGAGGCAGGAGTGGACGTTCAACAACGTTTTTCTGATGACGTTAAAGAGTTAGGCTTTATTGTATCCAACGTTACTGTAGGTGTTCCTCAACCTGATGCTAAGACTCAGGAAGCAATCGATAAGCGTGTGGAAGCCTCTCAAGAACTGGAACGTAAAACGACTGAACTTGAGATCGCCAAGAAAGAAGCAGAACGTAAGCGTGTGGAAGCGCAAGGTAATGCAGACAAACTATTGATTGAAGCAGAGGGTCAAGCTAAAGCAAATAAAGAGCTCCAACAATCATTATCGAGTCAACTCGTTGAATATGAAACCATTAAGAAATGGGATGGAGCCCTTCCATATGTAAGTGGATCAAACACTCCAATGATTCAATTGCCGACTACCAAAACAGAGCAAAATAGCGGTGCGGGGAGCGTATCTCCCTAATTATCGGTTTGAAATGCACGCTTTGCTTTCTCACCCATTTAAAGTGTTGAATGTTAATGAACAAGCCGGTCCAATCGTGGGCTGACTTGTTCATTTTTGAGTCTTTTCAAAGGTACAATGAGGGATTTAGGTAAGCCTAGACATTGGATTCACCTGTCCAATCCTGTACAATGAATAACGACAAAAACAACGGTAGATTAAGGATGGATCAGCACGATGAGAATTATTATATCACCAGCTAAAAAGATGAAGATCGATACCGATCTTATGGCTATTGCCCAGATGCCGCAGTTTATAAAAGAGTCAGAACAGCTACTCAGTTTGCTTCAAAAGTTAACCTATGACGAACTCAAAGCAATGTGGAAGTGTAACGATGCAATCGCCGAACAGAACGTGGAGCGGATTCGGAATATGAATATAAAAGAAAATCTTACCCCAGCCATCTATGCCTATGAGGGTATTCAGTATCAGTATATGGCGCCAGGTGTTTTTCAAAATGAGGAACTGGCGTATCTTCAGGAGCATTTACGCATATTATCCGGTTTTTATGGCATGTTACGGCCTTTGGATGGGGTTACCCCT